>Ga0335081_10007065_pt1 | contig 17921 bp, 21 predicted proteins | sample Lox_Sample_35_FD_206713 | JGI IMG/M metagenome (GOLD analysis project Ga0335081, IMG submission 206713) | Soil microbial communities from Loxahatchee National Wildlife Refuge, Florida, United States - Lox_Sample_3.5 | ecosystem: Environmental > Terrestrial > Soil > Wetlands | place: USA... | reverse complement strand
AACGGGGTTCCCCGTTGTTGCCCACGTCTTCAGTCTACGAGCACCAAAACAGTTTGCAAGAGAAATGTTCGATTATTTCACAGCTTCCAGTCCCCTTTTTTCCAGGCGAGGAGTTGGGGAGGCGGAAAAGTTGTCAGTCCGCTTTTTTCCAGGCGCCGAGTTTGTGGAGGCGGAAAAGTTGTCAGTCCCCTTTTTTCCAGGCGAGGCGTTGGGGGAAGCGGAAAAAGGGGGTCTCGCGCTCCGGACCTGGTTTCGCGCGGCCGTTCCTAGAACATTTTTACGTTGAGCAGGGTGTTCAGGTACGCCATTAGTTGAGCCAGCCGCTTCTGGCAGTCGTTCTTTGGATCGCCGTCTGGCATCCCGCACGTGGCGGTGTTGGAGCGGCCGTCCAACGAAAGGTCGACCGAGAAAGTGGCCTGATCGGACACGAGCGGTTGCTTTTTGAAATCCTGAGAGGCGAGCTTGAGGAGCCCGAGCCGCCGCGCCCGGTCCTGCAGGTCTCGGAGCTGCGCTGCCGATAGCTCGCGGTCAAACCTGGCTTCCGGTCCGCCGGGTCCGCGGCCCCGGTGATAGGCGCAGCGGCCTCCCGCTATCGCCACCTCGAAAGACGGGCCGAGTCCACCGCCTGCACTGAAGGTGAGGACGAAGACGGGCTCGGCTCCCGAGCGGCGGGCCGGTGCGTCCTGGCCGCGTACGCGCGCTGCTATCGTGGTGGCTCCGGCAAGAAGTCGGCTAAAGGTTCTGCGGGTCATCGGCTTTGCCCGCGGGTCGATGCCCCGCTCGGCTTGCTGGAATATATCACATGGATGTATCCAGCCAGATCGAGGCACCGGCGACAAGATCCGGAACGGACGCAAGCGTCGCCGCCGCTACTGGTTGTCACGCGCAAAGGACTCCACCGACGGTGGCGAAGGCAATGGCTCGACAGGTTTCTGAGTCGGGTTTCGGCGAACATGACGGTCTCCTGCTTCGGCATTCCCCTGAGTGGGACCCGGTCTCCTACTTAAGAGACTGCGTATTTCGCAACCCGGCCTTTCGGCCGACTGGACCCGCCGGAAAGCGGTCCGCAGGCCGTGAAGCCTGCCCCACTGCTTCTGCTGGATTGCTATCAGTGGTTCTCCGACCTTCCAAGACACGCCGGCGACAAGATCGCCGGCGCTCCTGTTGACATCGAAATCGTTTAAATGTAGGCTGTTAAGCGGTCTCAGGCTGGGGAGGGTTCAATCCGATGCGACAATATTTAAGAGGGGCGATGACTGCGGGCGTTTGGGCCTTCCTGGCGTTGGCGGTCTCGCCGGGCGGCGCGCAAAATGCGCCTGCCTATCGGGCTCCCCGTATGGCGGATGGGCATCCCAATCTGAACGGCATCTGGCAGGCGATGAATACCGCCAATTGGGACGTCCGCGGACATGCGGCGGCGATGGGGCGCGTGGTCGCGCTGGGGTCGGAAGATGCCATGCCTCCAGGGCTGGGGGTCATCGACGGGGACGATATTCCCTACTTGCCGGCGGCCGAGGCGCAGCGGAAGAAAAATTACGATGCCCGGCTGAAGGATGACCCGGAAGTGAAATGTTACCTGCCGGGGGTTCCGCGCGCCACTTATATGCCGTATCCGTTCCAAATCGTGCAGTCCACCAAGACCGTTATGTTCAGCTACGAATACGCCGGGGCGGTGCGGGTGATCAATATGGACAAGCCCACCAAGTCGCCGGCCGATAGCTGGATGGGGTGGTCGAACGGGAAGTGGGAAGGGGACACGCTGGTGATCGATGTCACCGGGTTCAACGATTCCACGTGGTTCGACCGGGTCGGGGACTATCACAGTGATTCGCTACACGTGGTGGAGCGCTATACGCCGCGCAGCGCGGACACGCTGAATTACGAAGCGACGATCGAAGATCCGAAGGTGTTTTCGAAGCCGTGGAAGATCAGCATGCCGCTGTACCGGCACGTGGAAAAGAACGCGCAGCTTTTGGAATTCAAGTGCGTGGAGTTTGTGGAAGAACTGCTGTACGGGCCGCTGCGCAAACATCCGAGAAACGATAATCCGTAGTAGAAGGAGCGCCAGGATGCGTTGTTTGTTGTTTCGGACCCTCCGTAGCGCCGCGATTGGCGGCGCTGTCACATCGTTGATCGCGGTGGCCGGCTTCGGGCAGGCGCCGCAATCGGTCACAAAGACCGCGGCCGCGGCCAAAGCGAGCGAGAACAAGCCGTGGCACCTGCCGGATGGAACACCGGATTTGCAGGGCGTGTGGTCGAACGCCACCAACATTCCTCTGGAGAAACCGCGCGAAGCGGCGCGCGCACGGGCCGGCGCGTACACGAACCGGCAAGCGAACGGGGAACTGGTGTTGCACTACGACAACGCCCAGTTCGGGCTGGATCGCAGCCGCAATGTGGTGGCCGAGGACAACCGCGAATACCTGGTGACGACGCCAGACGGGCAGATCCCGGCATTGATTCCGGAAGCGCAGAAGCGCGTCGCGGAGCGCGCCGCGTTCACGCGCGAGCACCAATGGGACGGGCCGGAGACGCGCCCGCTGGGCGAGCAATGCATCATGTGGCCGAACGAAGGGCCGCCGATGCTGTCAGAAGGGTACAACTCGAATCTACAGATCGTGCAAGGCCCGGGATACGTGGCGATTATGCAGGAGATGATTCACGATGTCCGGATGATTCCGACCGATGGGCGGCCGCACATCGCGAGCAATATCCGGCAATGGTTCGGGGATTCGACGGGGCACTGGGAAGGGAACACGCTGGTGGTGGATACCACCAACTTCACGGACAGGGTGGCGTTTCAACGGGCGAGCGAGAACCTGCACGTGATCGAGCGGTTCACGCGCGTGGCCGATGACAAGATTCAGTACGAGTTCACGGTGGAGGATCCGCACACCTGGGCGCAGCCGTGGGGCGGGAAGATCTTCTGGGAGAGGGAAAACACTCCTATCTACGAGTACGCGTGCCACGAAGGCAATTACGGGATGCGGAACAATTTGGGCGCCCAGCGTGCGATGGAGCGCAAGGCCGCTGAAGCCGCTAAGAAGGACGCGAAGTAAGGAGGACGCGATGCGAAGAATATGGATGGTTGCCGCGGCGGCTGGATTTCTGGCGATGGGTCTGCCGGTATGGGCGCACCACGCGTTTGCCGCCGAGTTCGACGCGGACAAGCCGCTGAAGCTGCAGGGCACGGTCACGAAGTGGGAGCTGGTCAATCCGCACTCGTGGATTCACCTGGATGTGAAGGGCCCCGACGGCAAGGTGACGGAGTGGATGATCGAAGGCGGCAGCCCCAACTCACTGTTCCGGCTCGGATTCACCAAGGACGCGCTTCCGGCGGGAAGCGAGATCGTGGTGGAGGGCTACGCAGCCAAAGACGGTTCTCCTCGGGCGGTGGGCGCCAGCCTTACTTTCAAGGACGGCAAGAAACTGTTCCTGAGCTCATCGGCGGCGAATGGGGATAAGCCCGGGGAAGGCGCGGAGAAGTAGCTTGAAAAAAGGGGACAGACACTTTTTCCGCACCGAAGCGCAATGAAACGGCGACGAGGGGCGGAAGCGAAAAAATTGTCAGTCCCCTTTTTTCAAAAGGAGGGCCGCGTATGCGGAGGAGTGGCCTGGTAATTGGCGCTGCCGCAGTGTGGGGACGGCGTTTCGTGCTCGGGGAAAAAAGAGGGCAGACCCATTTTCGGGGCCGAGCCTACGGGAAAAAGAGGACAGACACCTTTTCCGCACCGAGCCCCAGTAAATCGCTGACGAGTTGTGGAAACGGAAAAGTTGTCAGTCCCCTTTTTCCCAGGTCGGTCCCGTTTTTTCTGCTGTTGGCGGCATTTCCGGTGTTTGGGCAGGCTCCGCTGGCGGCGACTCATGTACAAACCGCGGGGAAGAGCTGGACGGCCCCGCGCACACCGGACGGGCAGCCCGATCTGCAGGGAGTCTGGACCAACACCACCATCACCCCGCTCGAGCGGCCGGCGGAATTTGCCAATAAGCCGTTTCTGACCGAGCAGGAAGCGGCCGCGTACGAGAAAAAGACGGTCGCGACGCAGACGGGGGACCGGCGCGACGGCGGGCCCGACGTGGACGTCGGACGGTCGTATAACGAGTTCTGGCGCGACCGCGGGACCAAGGTGATCGGCGACCGGCGGACCTCGTTGGTGACCGAGCCGGCGGACGGGCGCGTGCCGGCACTTACTCCGGAAGCGGAAAAGCGCGTGGCGGATACGGCTGCGGAAATGCGCGCGCATGCGACCGATGGTCCCGAATACCGGAACCTCTGGGAGCGGTGTTTGACGCGCGGCCTGCCGATGCTACCCGGTCCTTATAACAACGACTTTCAGATCATCCAGGCGCCGGGATACGTGGTGATCCTGCATGAGATGATCCACGATGCGCGGATTATTCCGCTGGATGGGCGGCCGCACGTGCCCTCGGATGTGCGGCAATGGATGGGCGACGGGCGCGGGCATTGGGAAGGCGATACGCTGGTCGTCGACACGACGAATTTCTCGGAGAAGAGCAATTTTCGCGGCGCCAACGCGAACTTGCATCTCATCGAACGGTTCACGCGCGTCGGGCCGGAGACGATCAAGTACGAATTTACGATCGACGATCCGACCACCTTTACCCGGCCGTGGAAGGCCGAGATTCCGATGACCAAAACGGACGAGCAAATTTTCGAGTATGCTTGTCACGAGGGAAATTACGCCTTGGCCGATATCCTGCGGGGAGCCCGGGCGGAAGAAGCTGCTCAAAAAGGATCGAAGTAGGTAAGGAGAACTCGAGATGCGAACGAAACTAGCGTTGGTTGTGGCGGGGGGTGCGCTACTGCTGGCCGCTGTGCCGATGTGGGGACACCACGCTTTCGCCGCGGAGTTTGACGCGAAAAAACCGGTGAAACTCCAGGGCAAAGTCACGAAGATGGAGTGGATCAACCCGCATGCGTGGATCCATATCGACGTCAAGAACGCGGATGGGTCGGTGACTAACTGGATGATCGAGGGCGGCACACCAAACACGCTGCTGCGGCGCGGTTTCACGAAAGACTCGCTGCTTCCGGGGACGGAGATTGTGGTCGACGGGTATCAGGCGAAGGATGGATCGAATCGCGCCAACGGAAGAGACGTCACGTTCCCTGACGGGCGGAAGCTGTTTATCGGGAATGCGAATCCGGGAGAGGGCGCTCCGGAGTCGAAGTAACGGAAGAAGTCAAAAGGCAAAAGTGATTGGGTAGCGCCGCGCCTTTACGGCGTGGCGCGCTTTTACATGCGGCCGCGGAGACGGCCCAGTTGGCGGCGGTCGCGTTTTGACGGCTTGCCTTCACGCAGGGATTCGAAATTCGGCGCGGCCTTGCGGTCCTCGGCCAGCTTTTGCCGCGCCTCCCGGCTCTCCTCGGTTTCGCGGTAGAGCGTCTGCGCAACCGTTGCAGGGCCGCGGATTTCACTGAGAAGGATTACGTCGATCTGAAAGACGCCTCCCGGAGTCTTCACCTCCAAGCGGTCGCCGACGCGCACTTCGCGAGCTGGTTTCACTCTTTGTCCGTTGGATTCAATCCGGCCGAGTTCGCAGGCATGGGAGGCCTGCGTGCGCGTTTTGAAGAAGCGGGCGGCCCAAAGCCACTTGTCGATCCGGACGCCGGTCATGTCTTCATTCTCTAACGGCGGCGGGAAGCTCGGAGTGGCTCAGAAGCCGGCGGTCGAGGGAGCAGAGGAGCCCTGCGCATTCTGTAATTGCACGCGCACCGAAGACAGATTGCCGACACTCCCGGCGTCCACGGTGAAGGGAATGACCAGGAGAAACTGACCGCCGAATGGCGTCGAGCCATCTGCCGTGAACCACTGAGTGGCCGCTGTGTGAACGTCGACGCTGAGATCGCCGGTCTGGAGCGCTTGTCCGGTCGCCGCGGTGAAATGGAACTGAGCACTGGCGAGATCGCGGGAATTGGAAAAGCCGGAAATCTGCACTTGAAACCCGGAGGCGCCGCGTACCACGGTGGCGTTGCCGATCACAGGCGCTGCCCGGGCGACGGTGATGTTGCTGCTCAGGTTCGTGTTGGGCAGATTGGTGGTGACCGCCAGGTGAATGGTTCCGGCCACACTGCCGGTTTGCAACGCCAGAGTCGTGCCGGCGAAAACCGCGTGCATGCTCCCGGCCGGCACGGTGAAGGTGGCGGTGCGGCTGCCATTCGAGAACTGGACGGCGGGGTCGTCTTTGGGCGCTGCCGCGTCGGGCTGAAAGGTGAGAGTAATTTGGCCGGTGACCGGTTGCGAATAGCTGTTGGATAACGCGAGGTCAACCGGAATCTGCGCAGCCGAGTTGGCGGTCGCCGGCATTTGGGAAAGCGCGACCGTGGGGGGCGGCGGTGGTTCGGCCGAGACGAGAATGGTCTCCAGATTATCTGCCTTCGTGCCGAGACTGTCGATCACCCGCAGGTTGAATGTGAATGATCCGATGATGGTTGCGGTGCCGGAGATCGCACCGGATGTCCCAGCCAGGGTGAACCCGCCCGGTAAACTGCCGGTGGTGACCGACCATGTGTAGGGTGGAACGCCTCCCGTGGCGGTAAGGTTCAGAGAGTAAGCCACGCCGATGGTTGCGGTGGGAAGTGACGAAGCACTCGAAATCGTCAAAGTGGCGGCGGCAGTGTTGAGTGAGAATTGCGAGCTAGTGACGGTATTCAGAGCATCCGACAATTGGACGTTGAAAGTGAACGCGCCCGGTGTAGTCGGTGTGCCGCTGATGAGGCCGCTTGAATTGAGCGCGAGACCGGGCGGCAGCGAACCCGAGGCAATCGACCAGCTATACGGCGGGCTGCCGCCCGCGGCTACGAGCGTTTGTGAATAAGGCGCGTTCAAGGTTGCGCCCGGTAGCGGAGAGGTGGTGATAATGACGAGTTTTGGACCGCTGACGACGAGAGTCAGAGACGCCGTCGCCGGAGTTCCGGTGCTGTCGTTGGCCTGAATGCTGATGTTGAACGTGCCGGTGGCGCCGGGCACACCGGAAATTGCGCCGTCGATCGCATTCAGAACCAATCCAGCGGGCAGCGTGCCGGAGTTGAGCGACCAGACGTACGGCGGTATGCCGCCCGTGGCTGCGAGCCGCTGCGAGTACGGGACACCCTGGGTTCCCGGCGGCAGGGAACTGGTTGTGACGACAAGCTTGGGCGGAGCAATCGCGATCGAGAATTGGGCGCTAGTGTGTGTGTTGATGCTGTCGGAAACCTGAGCGGTGAAAGAGGATGTACCAAGCGACGTGGGGCTGCCGCCGATTGCGCCGGTTGTGCCGTCTAATTGGAGCCCTGCGGGGAGGGCACCCGTCGTAATCGACCAGCTATAAGGCGGAACGCCGCCCGAGGCGGTCAAAGAGAAGCCGTACGGTTGACCCACTATTCCAGCCGGGGCAGCGGCGCTGGTAATGACCAGCGCGGGTGGAGCCACTGAGATGCTGAACTGAGCCGTGATGGGAGGGTCGCTGACGCTATCGTTCAGCTGAACCGTAAACATGAAAACTCCGCGTTGCGTCGGAGAACCGCTGATGGCGCCTGTGCTGCCATTCAGGGAAATGCCCCCCGGCAAGCTGCCGGCCGTTATGGCCCATGAGTACGGAGGGATGCCTCCGGTGCCGGTCAATGCCGCCGAGTACGGACTGCCGACCGTCGCCGGCGATGGCGGCGGGTTCGTTATGTTTAACGGCGGGGGAGCAATCGGAATTCCCAAGCTGGCGATGGCGCGGGTTCCGCGGCTGTCGGTGACTTGGACGGTGAAGCCGGAGGTGCCGGGCTTCGATGGAGTGCCGGAGAGTTGACCCGTGGATGGATCGAGAGAGATGCCGGCCGGAAGAGCGCCGCCGGTGACGGCCCAGGTGTACGGCGGGACACCGCCGGTTGCCGCGATCGTCTGAGAGTAAGCCGTTCCGACCACGGCTACCGGCAACGAAGTGGTCGTAATGCTAAGAGGGGGGATCGCCGGCGCAATGCTCACCGTGAATCCTTGAGACGCGGTCGCGCCCAGACTATCGGTCACGGTGACGTTGAACGTGGACGAGCCGGCGACCGTCGGGGTTCCGGCGATTCCGCCGGTGGACGGAGCGATCGACAGGCCCGCCGGAAGCGCTCCGGAGGTGACGGAAAAACTGTACGGCGGAGTGCCGTTGGCAGCGGCAACGGCCTGCGAATAGGGAGAGCCTACCATTCCGCTCGGCAGTGTCGTCGTGGTGATCACGGGCGGAGTGTGAATCACGATCGTATACGCCTGCGATCCGGAATCGAGATTGCCGTCGCTTGCCAGGGCGGTGAATTGGAAGCTGCCGGGCGCGGTCGGGTTTCCGCTGATCTGGCCTGAATTTGGATCCAGGGCCAGACCGGTGGGAAGTGAACCCGAAGCCGACCAGATGCAGTTCCCGACGCATCCGGAGCCGCTGAGCGTCTGCGAATACGGCGTGTTCACGACACCGTCGGGCAATGTCGGCGGGCTAATCACGATTTGCGCGGAGCCGGCGGCCACAAAGCAGAGCCACAGCGGCGCGGCGGCCCATCGTGGGATCGAGGTACCGGTACGAGCAAAGTCTAGAAGCGCCCGGAGGCGGCCGAATGAGAGTTCCCGTAGTATCCGGCGAAACAAATCTCGACCCACGCATATACACAATGCGAGGAACGAAGATTTGTGCCAAGTGCGAAAACAGACATTGGCTGAAATCGCGTGAGAAAGGAAACGAAACACCCCAAAAATTTGTCGGAAAGCTAACGTGCGGCCGCTCACGGTCGTCGCGAGTGCCACTGAGATTCGCAGGAGGGCCCGCCTGAGGGACTAGGTCTGCGCCCCCCCGGTACTAAGGCAAAAAACAGGACACTTTAGTCTGAATATAGTTATAATCGAAGTGGAAAGTTGCCCGCTATCAGGTCTGGGCCCGGCAGAGCCTGGAGACCGGTGGACGGGGACCAGCTAACCGAAGCGTCAGCTCGCCCTCGCCGGCGATCCATCCTGATTGCGGCAACCGAGGAGAGCACGTATGCGGCAGCAACTTTGTCATCTTGAAACGGAGGAAGAATACTTCCACAGGCAGGACGCGGAACTAATTGAACACATGCGCGAACGTGCTGCTTTCGAAGAGCGGCGCCGGCGTATTGCAGAAGCGTGCCAGACCGAAGATCCTCGCATTCTGGACGCTTTCGAAAAGCTCGGATACGACCAATCGAGCATTGAACTGCTCTATTTTGTGCCGCTGGTGTACGTGGCGTGGATCGATGGCTCAGTCAGCCCGGCTGAGCGGAATCGCATCCTCGTCATGGCCGGCCTGCACGGGTTGAGAGAGAACGCTCCCGTCTATCAACGGCTGGAGTCTTGGCTCGATCAAAAGCCACCCGACGCGCTCATGGACGGAACGCTGCGCGTCATTCAATCGCTATTCCGGCAATTGCCCGAAGGCGAGCAGGTTTCGCGAAGAGAATCTCTGCTTCGCGCAATGCGAGAGGTTGCGTTTGCTTCCTGCGGCACGCTCGGATGGCGCAGCAAGCTGTGCATCACCAAACGATCTTTGATCCGCAAGATCGGAAAACTGCTGACTCCCGGACAGCAGGCAGCCGCGGCAACCGCGGGCTAATAGGCTCGCGGATCGGGAGGTCAGGGGTCAAATGAATACGGCTGCGGTGCAAGAGGGCACTGTTACGAGTGTCCGGGGTAGCGTAGTTGACGCGAGGTTCCCCGGGCGGATTCCCCCGCTGTTTGATCTGCTCGAAACCGCTAACGGCCACAAGGCGGTGATTGAGGTCGTAACCCACCTGAATGCGGATACCGTCCGGGGGATTGCGCTCACATCCACGCAGGGCGTGGCGCGCGGCGATCCGATCGTCGATACCGGGCGGAGCCTGGCGGTGCCAGTTGGCGAACGCGTGCTGGGCCGGATGTTCAACGTGTTCGGCGAGACGATCGACCGTAAGGAGCCGGTTGACGGCGGCGAGTGGCGTTCGATCCATGCCGCCCCGGTGCCTTTGACCCGCAGGGCCACCACCACCGAAATTTTCGCCACCGGCATCAAGGCCATCGATGTCCTGGCGCCACTGGAGCGCGGCGGGAAGAGCGGTCTGTTCGGCGGAGCCGGTGTCGGCAAGACGGTCCTAATCATGGAATTGATTCATAACGTGATTGGCCATCACAGCGGCGTCAGCGTATTTTGCGGCATCGGCGAACGCTGCCGCGAAGGGGAAGATCTGTACCGCGAGATCCAGGCCGCGGGCGTGCTGGACAAAACGGTGCTGGTTTTTGGCCAGATGAACGACCCGCCCGGCACGCGTTTCCGCGTCGGCCATTCCGCCCTGACGATGGCCGAGTACTTTCGCGATGATGCGCGCCAGGACGTGCTGCTTCTCATCGACAACATCTTTCGGTTCATCCAGGCCGGCTCGGAGGTTTCGGGGCTGATGGGGCAACTGCCGTCGCGGCTGGGCTATCAGCCCACGCTCGGCACCGAGCTGGCCAACCTCGAAGAACGCATCTGCAATACTGCGAGCGGCGCGATTACGTCGGTGCAGGCAGTTTATGTGCCGGCCGACGATTTCGCCGATCCCTCGGCGGTCCATACTTTCGGCCATCTCTCCGCTTCCATTGTGCTCTCCCGAAAGCGGGCCGCCGAGGGTTTGTATCCTGCGATCGACCCCTTGCGCTCGGGTTCGAAAATGGTGACCCCGCAGATTGCGGGCGAGCGCCATTACCGGATCGCGCAGGCCATTCGCAAAACCCTGGCCAGCTACGAAGAATTGAAGGACATCATCGCGATGCTGGGCATCGAGGAGCTTTCGCAGGAGGACCGACGCACCGTGTATCGCGCCCGCCGCCTGGAGCGCTTCCTCACTCAGCCGTGCTTCGTAACCGAACAGTTCACCGGCCACAAAGGAAAGCTCGTGCCGCTCGACGATGCCCTGAGCGGCTGCGAGCGCATCCTCAATGACGAGTTCGCCAGCTATCCCGAACAGTCGCTGTACATGATCGGGTCGATCGATGAGGCGCGCAAGCCATGAACCTCAAGGTTTCGGTTCCGAACGATGTGCGCTTCGACCAGGAAGTGGCCAGGATCAAGGCCGAAGCGGAGAACGGCTGGTTCTGTATCCTTCCCAAGCACGTCGATTTCGTGACCGCGCTCGTACCCGGTATTTTGTCGTTCAATCTGCCGGGCGGGGAGACTGAGTATCTCGCGATCGACCACGGCGTGCTGGTCAAATGCGGCCGCGACGTTTCGGTTTCCACGCGCGCGGCCATCCGTGGCCGCGATCTCGGCGCTTTGCGGGAGACGGTGGAAAAACAATTCTTGGCTGCTCATGAAAAAGAGCGGACGGCTCGCGAACTGGAAGCCAAGCTGGAAGCCGATCTGGTCCGCGGCCTGGTCCAACTGGAGAGGTATGCCTGATCCCAAGCCAGCTCCGGGTTCGGAACTGCCCGCCTCGGCGCAGCGTTTCCTAAGCCAACTGGAGTCGCGCGAATCACGCATGCTGCGCCGCAGGAAGCAGGGACCACCGAACGTCTGGCGGTCTGTGGGATTAGTCGGGCTGGTCGGATGGTCGGTGGTCATCCCGATGCTGATCGGAATCGCCGTTGGCCTTTGGATCGACCACACGTGGCCCAGCCGTTTCTCGTGGACTTTGATGCTGCTGGTTGGCGGGCTAGGCGCCGGCTGCGCGAATGCGTGGAGCCGCATCAAGCGTGAACAGGAGGACCGGTGATGCCTGGACCGGTGCCGTTCGTCGTCATTCTGCTCGCCGGCTTCGCCTTGGGAATCATCTTCTATGGCGGGCTGTGGCTGACCATCCGCGCTCTTCCCAAATCGCGGCATGCCGTGGCGCTCGCACTTGCCAGTTTCTGGGGAAGGACCGGGCTGGTGATTGGCGGCCTCCTGCTGGCCATGGACAGCACCTGGCAAAAAGCCCTGATCTGCTTATTGGGTTTCGCATTGGCGAGAATCGCCTTGTCCCGGTGGGGGCCTCTCCACGCTGCCGGTACGCGAGGAGCATTGTAATTTATGGAGATCACACCCGACCACCTGGTTCTGCTGCGATGGGGATTTTTCCATCTGAACGCCACCATCGTCTACACATGGGTGGTGATGCTTTTGCTGGTTGCGGGGGGATGGCTCGCCACCCGGCGCATCACGGTCGACGGGCCGCGCGGCGCCTGGCAGAACGCCCTGGAGGCGATCGTCACCGGCATCCGCGGCCAGATCCGCGAAGTCACCGGGGGCGAAGGGGGCGATGAGCATCTTCCGTTTGTCGGCACCCTGTTTCTATTTATCGCCGTCTCAAATACATTGGACGTCGTGCCCGGCTGGCACGCGCCCACCGGTTCGCTTTCCACCACCGCGGCTCTGGCGGGTTGTGTCGCGATCAGCGTTCCCTTTTTTGGAATACGCAAATCGGGATTGAAAGGTTATTTGCACCATTACTTCAGCCCCACCATTTTCATGGCGCCGTTCCACCTGATGAGCGAGTTTTCGCGCACCGTTGCTCTGGCTGTCCGGTTGTTCGGAAACATCATGAGCGGGTCGATGGTCGTTGCCCTTCTTCTGGTGATTGCCCCGCTGTTCATCCCTGTGTTGATGCAGGTGCTGGGTCTTTTGATTGGCCTCATTCAGGCTTACATTTTTGCCATTCTGGCGATGGTCTATATCGCGGCTGCGATCCGCCGCCAGGAAGAACCACAAGAAACGTGAAAGGAGAGCACATTTTATGGACAGCTACACCTGGATTGGAATGATTTCGATTGCTGCTGCCGCAATTTGCATGGGCGTGGGCTCGATCGGCCCGGCGCTGGGGGAAGCGCGGGCATTACAGCAGGCCTTGAGCGCCATGGCCCAGCAGCCCGACGAGGCCGGTCCCATCAGCCGGACGCTTTTCATCGGCCTGGCGATGATCGAATCGATCGCCATCTATTGCCTGGTGATTTCCATCATTCTGATTTTTGCCAACCCGTTCTGGAACCACGTGATCACCAAGACCGCCGCGGGTCCGGGCGTATAAGCCGGCGGGCGAGGGCCGGAGGGTAATCTCATGCTGATTGACTGGTTCACAGTCGCCGCGCAGATCGTTAACTTTTTGATATTGGTGTGGCTGCTGAAGCGTTTCTTATACGGCAGAATCATTCGTGCTGTCGAAGCGCGGGAACGCCGGATCGCGGAGAATCTGGCGCAAGCGGAGGCTAAGGAGACCGCGGCCGCCGAACAATTGGCCGAATATCAGGTGAAGTTCCGGGAATTTGAGCAGGCCCGCGACGGTCTGCTCGCCCAGGCGCGGCTGGAAGCGGAGAAGCAGCAGACCGAGATGATCGAGAAGGCCCGAGAGCACGTCCAGACGCTCGAAACCGGCTGGCAGGAAGATCTCGATCGCGAGCGCAATGCCTTCCTCGCCGATCTGCGCCGCCGCGCCGCTTCCGAAATCCTCGCGCTCGCGCGTAAAACCGTCGCGGACCTCGCCTGCGTGGACATCCAGCGCTGCGCCGTGCAGGTGTTTCTGGAAAAGCTGCGGGCGCTCGACCGCGACGCTTGTCAGAGTCTTCGCGCAACCGAGCTTTCGGTCCGAACGCCGTTCGATCTTCCCGGCGACGCCCAGGCCGAAATTGAACGCACGCTTCAAACCCGCTTGGAGGCGCCGGTTCGCTTGCGGTTTGAACGCGTTCCGGAAATCGGTTTAGGACTCGAATTGCGCGGCAACGGCTGGCGCATAGGCTGGAATTCCGAGGCGTACCTGGAGGCCTTGGAGCAAGATCTTCGGGAGGCGCTCGAGCTCGGCACCGCCGGCGAAAGGCCTCTGCTGGCCGCCGAGGCTCATGCGGGGGCCCGATGAGTAGCAATCACGGCCGGCTTTCCGCGGTTCTCGACGACACGCTGGAGGTCATCGAGCAAGTCTCGCGTTCCCGCCACTGCGAGCTGCAGCTCGAAGAATACGGCGAAGTGGACTACGTCGGCCACGGCGTGGCGCGCGTCAAAGGACTGCCGGGCGTCCGCTCCGAAGAGGTCGTCCGCTTTCCCAACGACCTTCTTGGGATGGCGTTCAACCTCGATCCGGAGGAAGTTGGCGTCATCCTGCTGGATGAAGGCCCGGGCCTCGCGGCCGGCGCCGAGGTGCGCCGGACGCATCGCGTCCTCGATGTCCCCGTAGGCGAGGGCTTGCTCGGCCGCGTGGTCGACCCTGTCGGCCGCCCTCTCGACAATGCCGGCCCTGTGCGCGCCACCGAGCGATGTCCGATTGAAGCGCCGGCGCCGGCCATTGTCGACCGCGCTCCGGTGACAGTCCCGCTCGCCACCGGCATCAAGGTTGTCGATGCCCTCATCCCCATCGGGCGCGGACAGCGCGAGCTGATCCTCGGCGACCGCCAGACCGGCAAAACCGGCATCGCCGTGGACTGCATGATCAACCAAAAAGGCAAAGGCGTGATCTGCATCTACTGCGCCATCGGCCAGCGCAGCTCTTCGGTCGCCAAGGTCATCGCCGATCTGCGCGCGCACGACGCCATGCCGTATTGCATCGTCGTGTTTGCTCCGGGCGATGCGCCCCCGGGCCAGTTGTTCATCGCGCCCTACGCCGCCATGGCCATGGGCGAATACTTCATGCGCCAGGGCCGGGACGCGCTAGTGATTTTCGACGACCTCAGCCAGCACGCGCGCGCCTACCGCGAGCTCTCGCTGCTGCTGCGCCGTCCGCCCGGCCGCGAAAGCTTTCCCGGGGACATCTTTTACATCCATTCCCGCTTGCTCGAGCGCTCGACGCATTTGCGGCCAGAGCTCGGCGGTGGTTCGCTCACGGCTTTGCCGATTGTCGAAACCGAAGAGCAAAACCTGGCGGCTTACATTCCGACCAACCTGATCTCGATCACCGATGGCCAGATCTACCTGACTCCTACCCTGTTTCAGAAGGGAATGCTTCCCGCTGTGGATGTGGGGACGTCGGTTTCGCGCGTCGGCGGCAAAACGCAGCTTCCGGCCTACCGGTCGGTTGCCGGCGACCTGAAGCTTTCCTACTCGCAATTTGAAGAGTTGGAGGTCTTCTCGCGCTTCGGCACGCGGTTGGACGAACACACGCGCCAGTTGCTCGCCCGCGGGCGGGCGGTTCGTGAGGCGCTGAAGCAGCCGTTGTATGATCCGCTTCCCGCAGCCGAACAGATCGCGATCCTGCTCGCCGCCACTGCCGGACTCTTTGACACCGTTCCAGCGGAAAACGTCACGCAGGCAAGCCTACAGATTCGCGAACGCCTTCGCGCCGAAATGACGGAAGTCTATCAACTGATCGAAAGCGGCCAGCAGCTCGGACGCGCGGACCGCGAGCGCATCCTGGAACTCGCCGGAAAGGCGGTAGCCGCCGTATGGAAGCCCTCGAAGGCCTGAAGCGCAGCATCCATGTGACCAGCGAGATGCAATCGCTGGTGAAGACCATGAAGGTGCTGGCCGGCCTGAATATACGCCAGTATGAACGGGCGGCGCACTCCGTCGCGGCGTACAACCGAACCATCGAGATGGGTCTGCAGGTTGCTCTCCGACGGCTGTCCGAGCCGCTCCTTCCGCCGCAAATGCCGGACAACAAGCTCGGCGTCATCGTCTTCGGGTCGGACCAGGGCCTGTGCGGCAAGCTGAATGATGTGATCGTGTCGCACGCCTTGCGGGCGTTGAGAAGCCTCGAGCGCCGCCGCACGGCGGAACTCATCATCGCGGTCGGCCAGCGCGCCGCAGGCCAACTCGCTGCATCCGACAAAACCGTGGAGGCCACCCTGGAAGTCCCTGGGTCCACCGCCGGAATCACCACAACCGTTCACGAATTGCTTCAACGGATCGAGGAAGCGCGAACCCGGCGCGGCATCGGGATGTTCGTGTTGTTTTACTGCAAGTTGGTCGGCGGCGTCTTCTACCGGCCGAGCGGTGTCCGTCTCCTGCCCGTTGACGCGGAATGGATCCGCAGCCTGAAGGCGAAACCCTGGCATTCGCACGTGATCCCGGCTTTTACGCTGGAGCCCGAGCGCCTGTTCCACTCGCTGATCCGCGAGTACCTGTTCGGAACTCTCTATGGCGCCGCCGCCGAGTCGTTGGCGAGCGAGAACGCCGCGCGCCTTGCAAGCATGCAGGTGGCAGAGCGGAATATCGAAGACCGGCTGAAAGCGCTCACGTCGGAGTTTCACCAATCCCGCCAGGCAGCCGTCACTTCGGAATTGCTGGATATCGTTTCCGCGTCAGAAGCCTTGGCGGCCAAAGACGCTCGAACCGCAAAACCGCCGGATCACGACGCCAGCATCGCCGCGTAGTACGAGGCGGGGAACTCGTACACCGTGACTGCATGCTCGCTGTGCGGAAATTCGCGAATCTTCCTAAGCCCCATGTTCACCACCACTGCTTCTTCGGCCGGAATGAAATAGATGAGGGTCATTTTCCTCGGCCGGCGCTGCAAAGACTCTATCGCGTGCTGGACCACGCTCCGGACTACCGATGCCGGGAACGGGTTGCTGAGGTAAATGTGGGTGTACTCGTCAAGGTCCGTGAAATTCGCCGCGTTGCCGAAGAAGATACGCGCGTTCGTCACACGCGCCTTACGGAGGTTGTCGCGCGCGATCTCCACCATATTGGGCGACAGATCGACTCCATCAGCCTGTGCGAAGTGCCGCGATAGCGTGATAATCGCACCGCCCTTGCCGCACCCCAAATCCATCACCTTATCGCCGGGCGCAATCGCCAGTTTTTTCAGGATTCGATTGAGCCTGGGCCCCCCTGAGGTGTGATGGTCTTTGGCGATATCCGGGCTCAGCCCCAACTCGTCGAGTTCGACCATCGAGAGATCGAGACCCAGCCGATACATTTTGAGCCGCCACAGCGCGGTGCCCAGTTTGCCGGTGAAGATCATCCAGAAAAAGTTGTAAACCCGCAGCATCGGTCGAGACATACCGTTGGCCCGATTATACGGCTGAGTCTCGAAATGGAAAATGCACGCTAAGCAGCGGAAGGTCGCGTTTTAGACTCTTTCGACGCGAATCGTTCCACATGTTACGGCCCGAGCGTAATGGTTGAAACGATGCGTGGCGAACCCCGTAAGGTGGTGCGAGTAGCGGGCGTCGGACCGACGTGTCGAACATCGAGACGCCCATCCGGGCCAACGCACACCGGGAATACAGCGATGGATTGCTCCCTTTCAACGCCGCGCTGGTCGAGGTATCGAACACGGCGGCGGAGTCCGAGGTCCGCATGCGTTCAGTGCTCCCGCGGCTGGCATTGGCAATCATGTTCGCCGCAGTGCACGTGGCTCCCTACCGATAACCACGCGTGGAGAACACCCGATTGTGCACACACCCGCAAAATGCTCAAATCACGATCACTGGAGGCGGCAGATGGCGATCCGATCCAGGTTCGACGCACAGGTGGGGATTCTTTTTACAACAGCCGATGGCCTGCTGTCATTCGCGGTCATCCAAGAGCATCTCGACGAGGAAACCCGCTCCGATGAGATCGCTCATCCTGAAATTTTCGATGCCACACAGGCCCGCACTGATTTGACGGCTGAGGAAGTCAGGGCACTTGTGAAGCGCCTGGTGGAGATGTCTCACAACCGTCGTTTTGGTCCTACAGCGGTGATATGCACCAATGAGGTTGTTTGCGGCATGGCGAGTATGCTTGGCATACTCTCGGACATCGCAGATGGCCCTCAAGTTCAGGCATTCCGCACGTTTGATGAGGGACTGAACTGGCTTATTCGGGTGAAACCGCGCTAGTTCTGTGCCGAGCACGCTGTGGACGCCATATCCTCGGCCAGCGATTGACGGCCAGTATTGCTCCGAGAAAGCGCCTAGTGTTCTACGAGGCGGCACTAGAAGAGTACAATCGCGTCTTGTACGCCGCCGAGAAGGTCAATACCGGCCTGCGTAGCACGGGATACGCAGCCAGTAGGATATCGCGCGCAATGAGCGCGCGCG
>Ga0335081_10007063_pt1 | contig 17921 bp, 17 predicted proteins | sample Lox_Sample_35_FD_206713 | JGI IMG/M metagenome (GOLD analysis project Ga0335081, IMG submission 206713) | Soil microbial communities from Loxahatchee National Wildlife Refuge, Florida, United States - Lox_Sample_3.5 | ecosystem: Environmental > Terrestrial > Soil > Wetlands | place: USA... | reverse complement strand
CAAGCCTTCTTGTGCGCGCAGAATTTCTCCTGCAGTTCGCGCGGCATTTCCTTCGGGTGAGCCTCGACTTTTCTTTCTGGAGTGTAGACCGCCAAACCCGCTTCGGCCATTTGACCCTGCTTGATCAGTCGTCGCACTCTTTTGATATTGCTCTCTGACCAGCGGCTCCCCTTACGTCGCGGAGTGAAGCGCTGCAAGTATCGTTTTTCATCCAGTCTCTTGGTCATGCCGTCGATCCAGCCGAAGCACAGCGCTTCTTCTACGGCATCGTCATAAGGGATGCGCGCTTCGTCAGAATTCTTCTTCGGATAGATGAGCCAGATCTCAATCTCTTTGGCGCCGTGTTTAGATAGCCATTGGCGCCAGTCCCCACGATTTCGCACGTAAAGCATCTTTGTTGGTTCGGCCACGGGTTTTCTCAGTGTTCCTTTGTGTCCTCTGTGGTTAAAGAATTTTCGAAAACGCCTGCTCGAGGTCAGCTCGCAAATCTTCTAGATCCTCCAAACCAATACTTAGTCGGACGATCCAGTGACCGTAATCGGGCCGACCCGGCAGTCCATGGAAATCGTAAGCGACAGCCAAACTGGTAACGCCGGCCCAGCTGTATCCAATCTTGAAAAGCTGCAGAGAATCGACAAACCGTTGCACCTGCTCTTTGGTGAAATTCCGCCGAAACACGATAGAAAAAACTCCTGTGGACCCTGTGAAGTCCCGCTTCCAAAATTCATGCCCCGGGCACGAGGGCAGCGCCGGATGCAGCACAAGTTCAATCTCCTTCCGTTCTTCCAGCCATCGCGCCAACTGCAAAGCCGCTGGTTCGACATGCTTCAGCCGTACCGCCAGCGTCTTCATTCCCCGCAAGGCAAGGCTGCAATCGTCCGGAGAAGCCGCGCAACCCACTACCTGATGGGTGGCTCCCAATTTCTCGTAGAGAGCTTTTTCTTTTACAGTGATTGAACCCAGGAGCAAATCGCTGTGGCCGCCGACATACTTCGTCAACGCCTGCATGGTGATGTCGACTCCGTGTGCGAACGCATCGAAATAAACGCCCGCTGCCCAGGTGTTGTCGAGCACGACCAGCGCATTTGCTGAGTGTGCTGCCTCGACAATGGCGCGAATGTCCTGCACCTCCATGGTGATCGAGCCCGGACTCTCGCACCACACCAGCCGAGTGTTCTCGCGGAGCAGAGATCGGAAGCGCTGTGAGGTGGCAGTTGGCGGATAATACGAAACTTCGACCCCAAAGCGTCGGAGCACTTGGTAAGCAAATTTTCGATTCGGAGTGTAGACGCTTTCAGGAAGAAGAACGTGATCGCCTGCCTTCAAGAATGAGAGATTCACCAGCGAAATCGCCGCTTGTCCGCCAGGCGTGAGCAGCGTCCGGTATCCATGTTCCAGTTCGCAAATTCGTCCTGCTAATTCGAGGGCGGTCGGAGTTCCGTAAAGCCCGTAGGTGTAGCCAACTTCGTACTGGTCCCAGTTGTCGTCCACGGCGGCTGCATTGGGAAACAGCACGGTCGAGCCGCGGAATGTTGGCGTGGCGAGGGACTTGAATCCTTCAGGGACACGCACATCCGAGTGGATGAGCTTGGTCTTCCAGTTCTTGGGCATTCCGAAAGGATAACCGATGAGATTGGCAGAGATGTAGCTGGCTACGTTCCTACAGCGGGCATTTGGAGTTTTTAGACTCTCTCAATCACTACTGACTTCAAGACGACGTCTTTGTTGGGCTTGTCCTGGCGGTTGCGAGGCACGCCCACGATTTTCTGTGCGACATCCTGACCTTCAAGCACTTCACCGAAGATGGTGTGCTTGCCGGTTAACCATGAGGTGGGGGCCAGGGTAATAAAGAACTGCGACCCGTTGGTATTGGGACCGGCATTCGCCATTGCCAGCTTTCCGGGCTTGTCGAATTTGTGCGACGAACCTTTGGTCTCATCTTCAAACTGGTAGCCTGGACCGCCGAATCCAGTTCCGGCGGGATCGCCGCCCTGAATCATAAACTCGGGAATCACGCGATGGAAAATCGTGTTGTCGTACAGACGGTCTTTGCTCTTCATGTGGGTCACCGGATGCGTCCACTCGCGCTTGCCTTCCGCGAGGTCGGTGAAATTCTGAACCGTCTTGGGCGCATCTTTTTCGAACAATCGGCACACGATCGTGCCTTCAGAAGTATTCAAAACTGCATAGGTGCCGGGTTCACGACTCATGGATGTTCCTTTCGAAATGAACTTGGCCAGAGAAAACTACTTGGAAGTCGTTTTCGCGGCTGCGCCTGCGTTCTCGATCGTAATGTGATTAATCTTGATCGGCTTATACGGACGATCGTTGGAATCCCGCCCCATGCGCGCAATCTGCTTTACTAGATTAACGCTCGCGTCGTCGCATTGGCCGAAGATGGTGTATCCGCCATTCAGGCTGGGGTAGGGAACCTCGGTGATGAAGAACTGTGATCCGTTGGTCCCCGGGCCGGCATTTGCGTAGGCCAGCCTTCCTGGGCGATCGAACTTCAAGTCGGGAGAAGTTTCGTTCTTGAATTGATAACCGGGATCACCCATGCCGTTTCCCGCCGGGTCCCCGCCTTGAATCATGAAGTTCGGAATCACGCGATGAAAAATCGTTCCATCGTAGAGAGGCACGCCATGTTTCTTTTGGTGTGTCACTGGGCTGGTCCAGTCCTTGGTACCGTCCGCCAGTCCGATGAAATTGGCCACGCCGATCGGGGCCTTATCGGGAAACAGCGTGCAGGTGAGCTTGCCGGCGGTGGTGTCAATGGTGGCTTTCGGCTGAGCGCTGACCGCAGAAAAAGCCAGTGGGAGGACAAGCAGTATTGCAATGGCGACGAAAATAATTTTGCGCATAAATCTCCCTTCAATTTGTCATTCCGAGCGGAGTCGAGGAACCTGCTTTGCCAGGATCAAGAGTGAACTTTGCATTGTACGATATCGGCGATTTCGGGGTCACGTTGACAGATCAACCACAAAGGGCACGAAGGGCACTAAGTGGGCAAGTCCTCCAAGGACCTTCGTGCAACTTCGTGCCCTTCGTGGTATGAGCTTTTCAGCGGGCCTGCATTCTCCGGCTCACGCTTTCAACTTCTCTAAAGACTCTCAGGACATTCCCGCCCAGAATCTTGTGAATGTCGTCCGCGCTGTAGCCGCGATCGAGAAGGGCCTGCGTGATCTTCGGCAAGTCCGCCGCTGAATCCATGCCTTCTGGCGTTGCCCCGCTCACACCATCGAAATCTGAACCCAGACCAACATGATCCACCCCCGCAACTTTCGCGATGTGATCGATGTTATCAATCAGCGCGCTGAGCGGCGGACGCGGAATCCTGGCCATCCACTCGCGTTGGATGCGTTCCTTGTCCATGTACGACGGTTCTTTGCCCTCGGCCTTGAGCTTGGCGAGGTAAGCATCGACGGCAGCTTGCTGTTTGTCTCCCTGGGCCATGAGTGCGTCCCAATATTCCTGGCTATCGAAGCCGGAGAAGAAGTTCACGTCCACCACGCCGCCGTTCTTGGCCACGGCGCGCAGCATGTCATCGGTCATGTTGCGCCGCGCGTTGCAGAGAGCGCGTGCCGACGAGTGCGAGGCAATCACCGGCGCCTTGCTCACAGCGATCGCATCCCAAAAGGTCTTATCTGCAACGTGGGAAATGTCTACCATCATGCCGAGCCGGTTCATTTCCAGCACCACTTGCTTGCCGAAATCCGTCAGGCCATTGTGATGCTGAACTTTCGGGTCGTCGATGTCGCCCGACGAGTCAGCCCATTCATTCGTGTTCGACCAAGTGAGCGTCATATAACGAACTCCGAGGCGATAAAATTCGCGCAACAGGCGAATGTCGTTCTCGAGGGAGTGTCCGCCCTCGATGCCCATCAGGGCGGCAAGTTTCTTCTCGCGATGAGCGCGCTCGATGTCAGCCACCGAGAAGGCCATCATCATGCGATCGGGATGCCGCGCCGCCTGCTCGTATACCGAGTCGATCAAGTCAAGTGTGTGTTTGGCAAAGTGGCCTTGATTGGTCCCCGGATCCACCCAGATGGAGAAGAACTCCGCGCCCAGGTTCCCGGCGCGCGCCTTATCCAGGCTGATGTGGCCGATATCTTTAGGATCGCTGTTGCCGATATCGTAGTTGTCATCGAGGAAGCGCTGCGGCGTGTCGGCGTGGGTGTCAATAACGATCGCAGAATCGTGAACGGCCTTGGCACGGGCGCTGACAGTAGCAGTCTGCGCACTCGCCAACGAACCAAGCAGCAGGCATAGACAGAAGCGAATGGAAATGTTCATGGGTTCAGCAATGGATTGTACAAGAGACGGATATACTGCTGGAGACTGCAGACTACCGCGTATTGAGGTCCAACTGCTTCTCATTGCTGATGATGGTCAGCGGATCTGGCGGGGTTACATCGTCCGTGGCTTCCGATGCAGCGCGTGGTGTTCCGGCTAACTGCGTCTCACGCCAATCCGCGTAGCGGCCGGAAACGGCAATGTGGAAGCACCAATGTCGGCGCTCTTCTTCCGGTTCCACCAGGCCGGCTTCTTTCATCGGCATCAGGTATTGCTCGACCCACTGAATCTGTTGCTTGGTCATCCCGCGACGCTGAATGTCGACTGTGATACCGGCGAGATGCGAGGAAGCGATCTCGCCCTCGTAAGGTGCGGCGTTGCGGTTGTGGCGGCGCAGTTTCTTCTGCACCTTCACGGTGCGCACGGCGGAGTTCACCTGAATCTGCTGGTGGAACTCGTCGTAGTAAGCCTTGCTCATGTCATCCAGAAAATCACGCGTCCAGGGACGGCAATAGCGGCGATTGGGATCAAGGCTGGGCTCGATCTTTAACGATTCGCTGGCTTCGATCGGCACTAGATCGTGGGCCTCGATCAGCGCGCGCAATTCGTTGTCATCCTGGATACGAGGCAAATCCATCCGATCAATTTCGGCGTTCTGGCGAAGCAGGGAATCTCGCGACGGCCGGAAAACCGGGTTCCAGATGATCCGATGCAGCCTCCGACGGCGAGTGGAGCGAACTGCAGTCAGCCGGTTCGCGCTGACATGCCGGGTAGTTGCGCGGCGCGCATGGCTGGACGGAATGTACTGGTGCAATGCGAAGGCGGGCAGGCAAATTGCGCCTATCAGCACGGCCAGAACGACTTTTGATGTCCTCGTTTTCACGAAGCGGTTCAGAACTCCCAAAACCTGTTGGGCAGGTGGTTATTCTAATGCACAAACCAGGCATTAGAGCACCAAAACCCGCGCCCAGGTTACCAAAGAGTTGCTGCGGTCACCGATTACGCACGGTTACTCGCACGGCTTAGTCTTTGTTATGTCAGCAGCTTTGATGCCGTTACTTGTCCCGGTGTAAGTCCTTACCCGGCAGGCACACAGCACGCCCCAGGGTGTGTGTTCTGCCCTAAAATGGCACTCTTATTTCCGGAAAAGGTCAGCGACGGCTTGCTTCATCACCGCGCCACCGACCTCCGCAATCGACTTCGTCAGCGGAATATCCTTGGGACAAGCTTCCACACAGTTCTGCGCGTAGCCGCATTCCTGGATGCCGCCATCGCCCATCAGCGCCGCCAGTCGCTCGCGTTTTAACGCTGCTCCAGTGGGATGAGTATTGAATAGCCGCACTTGGGAAATCGTCGCCGCGCCAACGAAGCCCGTGTCTTCGTTGAACTGCGGACAAACTTCCATGCAGCAGCAACAGGAAATGCAGCGTGACAACGGATATGCAGCTTCCTGTTCTTCGGAAGTCATGCGCGGCCCGGAGCCGAGATCGTACGTACCATCGATCGGAACCCAGGCCTTTACCGCTTTCAAATTCTCGAAGATCACGCTGCGGTCGGTCGCCAGATCGCGGACCACTGGAAACTTGGAAAATGGCTCGAGCCGGATGGGCTGCTCCAGTTGATCGACCAGGGCGGAGCAGGCCATGCGCGCCTTTCCGTTAATCAGCATGGCACAGGAGCCGCAGACTTCTTCGAGGCAGTTGGAATCGTACGTAACCGGCGTGGTCTTCTTGCCGTCGCGAGTAACGGGATCGGCGGCGATATCCATCAGCGCCGAAATCACGTTCATGTTGGGACGGTAGGGAACCGCAAACTCCTCCCAATACGCCTTCTCATTGGGATTTGCCTGCCGTTTGATCTTTATGATGACGGATTTTTGATCAGCCATTCTTTAGCTCTCATCCTCCAAAAATTCCCAAAACGGACCGCATCGCAACGGAAAACAACCGGGAAGGGCACGAGTTTCACTCGTGCCGATTTAGGCTTAGGTAAGGCCCGCGGCTTCAGCCGCTGAGGTTTGCCTTGAAGCCTAGACGACTCATTTCACCTCCCGGAACTTACTTCGTAACTTTCCGCATCTGGCAGAGTCGACGACTTTTCGTTGTCGAGAACTACCTACGAATGTTTCTGACAACTCTCTTGCGATACCGTCGGGAAGGCCGCTTTCATCCACGCTTTTGTCGTCATGCCAGAACATGTTCACCTGCTATTTACTCCCAGTCGCGATGTCACACTCGAACATGCGGTGCAACTCATCAAAGGCGGCTCGTCTCATGCCCTAGGCTCAATACTGGGCCGAAAGCGGGAAATCTGGCAACGCGGGTTCACCGACCATCGGATTCGAGACGCTCAAGACTACGCTCATCACGAAAACTACATCCATCAGAACCCCGTAGAGCGAAAGATCGTAACTCGACCTTGCGATTACCGATACTCCTCCGCTTTCCCAGGATACAAATTTGGATCCCTGGCCCTCAGCGGCTAAAGCCGAAATTTCAAAGACCGCGTAAATCGGCACGAGTAGAACTCGTGCCCTTCCCGATTCCTCAAACCCGGCCTTCTATGGTCAAAGCCTTTTAGTACTTTCTCGCCCGAGGCGGAATCAACGAAATATCCACCGGCTCGAACTCGAACTTCGGCTCGTCCGCATCGGGCGCAAAATATGCCTTCGTCGTCTTCATCCAATTCTTATCGTCGCGCTCGGGGAAGTCCGGCTTGTAATGCGCGCCGCGCGATTCATCGCGCATGGCCGCGCCTTGGGCAATGACTCGCGAAAGCTGCAGCATGTTATAGAGTTGCCGGGCAAACGCGATCGTAGTGTTCGCCCACTGTGAGCGGTCGCTCAGGTTAATCCGCCGGAAGCGCTCCAGCAGTTCGCACAGCCTCGCGTCAGTCTCCTGCAGAGGCTTGTTGTAACGGATGACGGTGCAGTTCTTGGTCATTAGGTCGCCGAGTTCCCGCCACAGCTTGAACGGGTTCTCGTCGCCCTGCGACTTCATCAGCATCGCATTGTTTTCTTCTTCGTGCTTGCGTTGGGCATCGAAATGTCCGTTGCTGGGTGCTCCGGCAAGGTTCCGCGCGTAATTCAGCGCCGCCGGCCCCGCCACGAAGCCGCCAAAGATGCACGACACCAGCGAATTCGCTCCCAGGCGATTGGCGCCGTGATACTGATACTCAGACTCGCCCGCCGAGTAAATTCCGGGAATGTTCGTGGCTTGGTCATAGTCGACCCAAAGGCCGCCCATCGTGTAATGCATGCCGGGGAAAATCTTCATCGGCGTGTCGCGCGGGTCGTCGCCCACAAACTTCTCGTAGATTTCGAGAATGCCTTCCAGCTTGCGGTCGAGAATCTTGCGATCGATGTGGGTCAGATCCAGATAGACCATCGGCTTGCCGTCGATGCCAAGGTTGTGCTCGTATACGACCTTGAAGATCGCGCGCGTCGCCACATCGCGAGGGACCAGGTTGCCGTACTTCGGATACCATTCTTCCAGGAAGTACCAGCGCTCGCTCGCGGGAATCGACTTCGGATCACGCTTGTCGCCTGGTGCCTTCGGCACCCACACGCGTCCGCCCTCACCACGGGCCGACTCCGACATCAGCCGCAGCTTGTCTTCGCCAGGTATCGATGTCGGATGGACCTGGATGAACTCGCCATTCGCGTAATAGCAGCCCTGCTGATAGAGCGCCGACTGGGCCGAGCCGGTGCAAACAACAGAATTCGTCGACTTGCCGAAGATTGCTCCGATGCCGCCGGTGCAGATGATGATGGCGTCGCCGGGGAATGTCCGCACTTCCATCGAGCGCAGATCCATGGCGCAGATGCCGCGGCACACGCGGTTGCCATCCAGCACCGCCGACAGAAACTCCCAGTGCTCGTACTTCTTGACCTTGCCTTCTGACTCATAGCGCCGCACCTGCTCGTCGAGCGCGTAGAGAAGCTGCTGGCCAGTCGTCGCGCCGGCAAAGGCCGTGCGGTTATATAAAGTTCCGCCAAAGCGGCGAAAGTCGAGCAAGCCTTCTGGCGTCCGATTGAACGGCACACCCATGCGGTCGAGCAGATCGATAATTCCCGGCGCGGCTTCGCACATCGCCTTTACCGGCGGCTGGTTTGCCAGAAAGTCCCCGCCGTAGATCGTGTCATCGAAATGCTTCCAGCAGGAATCGCCTTCGCCCTTGAGATTCTTGGCGGCATTGATTCCGCCCTGTGCGCAGACCGAGTGTGACCGTTTTACCGGCACGATGGAGAACAGGTCCACTTGCCCGCCCATCTCGGCGATCTTGATTACGGCAGCCAGTCCCGCCAGCCCGCCGCCAATAACGATGATTCTTGGATTTGTTGCCATATGTATGAGACCTTACTGCGATTCCGAAACTGCAGGCTTCGGGTTTTCGACCGCCTGCGCACCTGCAGGGTCAGTTGGCTGCCGCGAATGCGACCGGAACGACGTCAGGCTGGCCAGACCTGCGCCCGTCAGCACAAAGAAGAAAGCAATACTCAATACCAGAAAGCGCTTCCTCGCCTTCTCTCCGGAAACGATGCCCCACTTCGCGCAGAACAGCCAGATGCCATATGCGAAGTGCCAGGACGCCGCGATCAGACCGACAACATAGAACAAAAAGAGTGGAGTTTGAAACACTTCGCCTTGGACCTTACCGAACGAAGCGCCAGGCAGTTCATGCAGGTCCACGCCGGTGAAGCGCATGGTCCAGGTATGCCAAATGATGTAAGCGAAGGCGATGATCCCGGTCCAGCGCTGCAGCGTGTACATCCAGTTGCCGGTCCACGGATAGTCGCCGACATTAGTTTCTCCGCGATACCAGATGTAGATGCCGTAGAGCGCGTGATACAGGATGGGCAGCCAGATTCCAAACAACTCCAACAGCGGCACCAACGGGAGACTGGCGAGGAACCTGACCTGACGCGCGTAAGCACTTGGACCGCCGATGGCGGCGGCGTTGGAAATCAGAATGTGCTCAAACAGAAACGCTCCGACCGGGATGATTCCTGTGAGTGAATGCAGACGGCGCAAGACGAACGAAATTCCCTGGCCTGCCCGCAACGGAGCAACGCCGGTCTTAATCGATATGGGAGCAGAATTGGCGGTTGCAGCCACAGCTTACGCTCCTTATGAGTTCAATAAGGGTAAAAGAACCTTTCATTATCTTTGCGCGAGAGAAGGGAAGTCAAGGAAGGGAACTTTGGTGGCAGTTCAGTCAATCGGCCCCTTACCCGCGGCTTGTCTTTGGAATCATTCAAGTGCTATTGTCCGTCTCGTGAACCGAATTCTCCTCGGCCTGGCGTGTGGTGTAGCGTTTGGGGTGTTGGACGTCTTGCTGATGATCCCCATGACGTTTCCCGACAAACCTGTGGCGATGACCGGCGCCTTCCTCGACCGATTCGCCATCGGATTCCTGATTTGCGTCGTCGATCTCCCGATTCCAGGATGGCTGACCGGACTTCTCGTGGCCTTGCTCGTCAGTCTCCCCAGCGCGGTGGTCACCAAAGCTTACGCGCCCATTCTGGGATTAGGGGCCGTCGGAGGCATCATCGTTGGGATTATCCGCGCCCGTTTTGGTGCCTGACTCCAGGCATTAACTTGCAGTCTGACCCGGAACGCTCGGGCGGCGACCACTACCCAACGTCGCACCACTCCAGGAATTTCCTAAATGCCACCCCGCGATGACTGTAGTTTGCCTTTGCTTCCGCGCTGAGCTCGGCGAACGTTTTGCCAATCTGCGGAAAAAAGAACAGAGGATCGTAACCGAAGCCATTGCTGCCTCGAGGCGCGTCCAGAATAATCCCCTCGGCCTGGCCGCGGAAGACTTCCAGCGTTTGCCCATCGCGGGCGGCGGCAATCACACAAACGAATCTAGCGGTGCGTTTTTCTGCGGAAACATTTTTCAATTCCCGTAAGAGTCGTAGGTTGTTAGCTTCGTCATCCGTGTTTGCATCGGCCAGATGCGGAGCCTCGGCCGCGTATCGGGCTGAATGAACGCCTGGGGCGCCGCCCAGCGCATCCACCTGCAGCCCGGAATCATCGGCGAGAACAACTTCGCCCGGCACTGAGCGGCTATATTCCTCGGCTTTCTTCCGCGCATTCGTCTCGAACGTCAGGCCATCTTCGATCACCGGAGGTAGGGAAGCGAAGTTCGGGATTGGTGCCACCTCAACTCCATGCGCCGCCGCGGCGCCCGCAAAGTCACGCAGCTTACCCGGATTGGAGGTTGCAATCAGCACCCGGTTCATTTGTTGTCTGTGTTCCTCAGTGTCCTCTGTGGTTAGCTTTCCAGGCCAGTCCGACAACAGCCAGTGCCAGCAATGAAATCACTCCGCCCCACATCCGGTCCCAGGTGCGTATGAACACAACCTGCACACGATTCTCGCCGGCTTGTACCGGAATTTCCATTTGCCCCGTATTCTCTTGCTGCTGCGTCTCCACCGCACGACCGTTTACCATTACCCGCCAGGCGGGATAATCGAACAAATGCAGCACCAGGAGCTCTGGGTGATCGAGATTGGGAGTAAACGTTCTTAACTCCGGCATCCAGCGTTGGATCTGCACAGGCACCGCATGGCCAGTCTCGTCCGCGACCAGCGCTGCAGCCGGATCAACATCGTAAGCATCGGCTCCAGCAGGAACGTACTCGTCGGTCCCCTCGTATCCGGTATTGGTTTGATGCTGCGCTGCCAGTTTGCCGATTTCAGCAGCATTGTCCCACCAGGGCGCTTGCGTGCGATGCCAAGCGAAAGCGATCACTGCCAGCATTGCCAGGCTCGCGCAAATTCGCCACGCCCATCGCCCCGCAAGCGTGACCCACAAAGCGAAGGCCACATTCAGACAGAGAAGCCATCGCCACGGCAGCTGCAGGAATCGCAGCAGTGGCACGTGGGACCATAGTGGCAGAGTGAACGAAAACATGAGAGCCACTGCCGCCGACGCCCAAATCAGGACTGGCCAACTCAGCTGCAGTTTCTGACGCACAGCGCGAACTGAGGCCATCCCCAGCACAATAATTTCCGTTGCGGCAATCACGGACACCAGCAGATTGAATCGATTGTGGTCGGGATCCGTGATAGTCGTGAACAGAAAGTTGTCCTGCGGACGCACTCCGGGAGCCAGCACCTGCGCGATATTGACCCAGCGTTGCTCATAAGCAGCCGGCAAAATGTAGAACGCCGCCACGGCTGCGCCGGCAATGCCTGCCAATCCCGCCCGCCACAGGATGCGCGGAGAACGTCGCATCAGGGCAGTTACGAACGCTAACAAGGCAAGAGAATAATTCACCATGACCGCAGCTGGGGCATTCGTTAGCCAGGCCGCGGCCACTACCAAACTCAGCCTGGTCGCCGCCCGCGCTCGATCTTCGTCCAATTCGAGGACGTTGAGCAGCAGCAATGGCAAGAGCGCGCCGGCTAGCAGTTCCGCAAATGCGCTGCGCCAATAAACAATGAGAATGAAGTACGGGTTTGCGGCGTACAGTGCCGCGGCAAACATGGCATCGGGTGCTTGCAACCATCGGCGCGTTAGCACGAACATCGAACATCCCGACAGTGTCAAAGCAATCCAAATGTATGTGCCGGGCACGGCTTTCCACGGCAGCACCGCTCCTAACGCCGCGCCCAGCATCCAGGAGATCGGAGGATAAAACACAAATCGCGGCTCTCCGAATCCGTGGTTGGCCAGCGCCGCCCAGCGCGGGTACAGAATTCCTTGCCGCCACTGACTGAGCACCTCCATCCACGAATGAAGATGAAATTCGAAGTCGTGCCCCGAGGGATTGCCCAGCCAGAAAAACGGGCTGACCACCGCGAGCGCCGTCAGCGTGACAATCAACAGCGGCCACCCGAGAAGTGCTGCGGAAGTCATTGCTCGTGCTGAATGAGATGGATCTGGGCCGCGCATGGTCTGTGGACAAATTTGTCGGGATTTTACAGGAAATTAACCTTGCTGAAACTTTGCCGTCGGCCCCGCTGAATAAACTTGGCCTCATTCGAGGTGGAATTTAAACCCGGCGTAACAGGGGGCCGGCACGATAGACGGCGTGCCGGCCCCTTCGCGCATGGCTTCAGCGCCCCCGTTGTGCAAAAACTTGCGCTCAGCGAATTTTGTTGACAGGCATTTCCTCTATCGCTAACATTCCTGACCGCAGTATCTTCCCTGGGGCTTCACCAATCTCTCCGCTGGAGGCATGAAGTCGCTTCACTTCCGCAGGCTCCACTTGGGGTGGTGGTCCAGGTTCGCAAGCCGATTTTGCGCGCTAACCTGGGTCATCGGTCACTGCATTGTGCAAATAACCCGCGGAGCGTCATTCCATGTCGCATGGGCATTCTTGGCAATCCGATGAAGCGTGGTCTGCTGCAGGAAACTGGGAGACTGGCAGTGGAGCAGCTTTCGCCATTATGTGTTGCGGGAAAAAGGCGTCGTGGAAATCGAATCCGCGTGGACGGCAAGAGAACGGGAATGACAAAGGTATGGCTCTTGAGAAAGGACATTTCTGTACCCAGGTTAGCTCGCAGAAGCCGCTCGCGAACCTGGGCCACCAGCCTTTTCTATTCGGTTACCACCGAAGACACGTCAAAGTCACCTCATCCCATGGACATGTATAATCTCGCCACCAGCGGAACGGCGGGGCCGATTCCGAGCCAGCCGACCTCGAGCACCAGCGTCTTATTCTGCATCAAGTCGCCGACGCCGTCTGTGTCCTCCAACGGTACCGCTGCGAATACGGGTATCGTTTGGGCGATCGAAAAGCGTAACTCTGCCAACTCCGGAAACGCGCCAAACTGCGGCGGCACTGCTATGAAGGCGGCCCTCCGGGCTTTCGATGCGACTGACGTTTCAAGGCCCGAACTCTACGACAGCACTGGACTAGGTCAGCAACATCAGCTCGGCGGCGCCGTCAATTTCTCGACGCCCATTGTCTTCAAGGGTCGTGTCTATATTGCAACGACAACAACGACTAACGTGGGAGAAGTGGATGTCTTTGGTCTCTGCGGTCAGCCGTCACAGTGTCTGCAGTAGCTACTAGAGGACCGTATGGGTACTCGTCAGCGGATGGTGTTCTGTAAGCTTGCGGTCTGGGCGCTGGTTCTGTTGCCGGCTGCCGGTCGAGCCCAGGCAGCGCGCGACCGGTTGTTTGGGCGCAGGGCAGAACTCCTACCTTGCTCGCCAGCGCCCTGCGTCGTGCCCCCAACTCAGGTTTCGAGCGGAGGGTTCTCGACCGACACTTCCATTGCGGCGAGTCCGGCCAAGTCAAACCAAATTGTGCTGGGAAGTTTGACGGATAACTGTGGTCAGAACTCCTCCGTGGGCGCGTTAGTTTCCACCGACGGCGGTTCAGACTGGTCTTTAGACTGCATGGTTGAAATGCTCTTTAATGGTCACGACTTTGTGCCAAACGATCCCCCGATGGTTGGACAAGACCGTTTGGGCGATGTTTACGTGGCCGCACCTTACATCGTCGTTGATGACTCTAGCTTCAAGTTCGTCGCGCTTCAGAAGTCCACCGATGGTGGAGCGAACTGGAGTCAGCCCGTCCAGGCCATGGGTCGACGAGACACCTTCCCGGCCGACCCATGGCTGGCGGTTGACGGTGGCTCATCGAGCCCATACGTAAACTCGATCTACGTCTCGGGCGTATTGATCGGTCCGCTTAGTAACAACTCAAAAAATGAAGTGATCGTTTCGCATTCGCGCGATGCCGGCACGACTTGGCAGGAGGTCGCCGTCGCGCCCTTCCAGTCCTATCCGGATAATGATCTCTATACGAATATGACAGTAGGAAAGGACGGCACTGTCTATCTGACGTGGATGTATTGCGACACTGGCCCGTATCGATGCAATAACAATAAGGGTCATATGTTGTTTTCAAAGTCGACGGATGGCGGAAATACGTGGTCTACGCCTACAACGATGACAACCGTCAACCTGCTTCCCACCCCGCTTCCTAACACCAACGTTGGTGTGACCAACATTCCGACGATCGGAGTCGACAACAGCAATGGCCCCAACGCCGGCACCCTTTATGTGGTGATGTATGCATGGACAGGCACTTACATGCGAGTGCAGGTGATTCGCTCGATGGACGGTGGAAACACTTGGTCCAGGCCGGTACCGGTCGCGCCGCCCAGCGACACCCACGACCAGTTCTTTCCCTGGTTATCTGTCAGCAGCACGGGGCTGGTAGGCGTGAGTTGGCTGGATCGGCGGAACGACCCGGCGAACATCAACTATCAGGCCTTTGCTGCCATCTCTAGCGACGGCGGAAAGAGTTTTCAGCCCGATGTCCAACTCACGGACGTGTTCTCCAACCCAAATGATAGCGGCTCAAACGATGGATATATTGGGGATTACACCGGCAACACTTGGGCAGGATCAACCTTTGTTGCCGCATGGATGGACAGCAATAACGGGACAGTACAGGAAGTGGTAGGAGGTATCAGACTGAAGTGAATATTTCTGAGAGGAGAAACCTATGCAATGGACAACGCCGCAGTTTGAAGAAGTCCCTTTGAACTGCGAAATCAATTCGTACGCGAACGCAGAGCTTTAGACGCAACCGCAAGTTCCATGGGTCGCACTGGGTGCCCGATCAGGCGGAAGCTGCCGACCCGCGTTGCTTTTCCAGTTCGGTTACAAATTCATCCTGATTCAACGATTCATGCCGCCGCAGCAGTTCAAGCAAGGGATCGTCCAGGTGATCGCCACTTGATCCGCTAGAATCGTCGTGGCTGGCGGCGGTCAAAGCGCGCGGTGTAATGGTCAATTCAGGAGTCGTTCCCGGACGGCTGGTCAAGAACCCGATGAACCGGGTCACCTCGGCGCGCTCCTCCGCCGTGTGAGAAGGGAACTCGATGCCCATGCCAAACCCGGGATGCATTACCCGCACTCTGCCTTCCACTTGAACCTCGACGCCTTCCGCTCGCAGCGTCAGCGCAATGCCGGAACGCTCCGGAAATGGCGATTCGGTCTGCACGTAACAGCCACCCAGGCTCAGATCCGTCAGCTTGCATTGGGTCACAGGTTCGGGATCAAGCGGTGGAAGCTCCGTGGCATTGGCCGCCACCCAGGCTTTTATAGTGTCGCGATGCGCTCCCAAAGTCTGGTCGAACTGTACTCCGGCTTGTCCGTTGGGGTTCGCCCAGGCAATCTCTCCCTGAACTTGAATCTCCGAGTTGCTGTTGGGAAGACAGAAGCGAATCTTGATGGGGGCGGAAACACACAGAGGCTGTGCCGCCAGAAGGTCCATCCCGTCTTCACTGAGATCCAGCAGGATGCCTTCAAATTCGGGTCCTTCCTGGAGTTTGAGCTGTACCGGCACCTGCACTGCGACGCGGTACGAAGAGCGGCGCTCCCGTTTGATGAGTGCGGTGGCAGCACGTAATCCGGCTTCGGCCTGCTCGGTGGACAAAGGCTTGTACAGCACGAAGTTCGCGCCCTTGCCAAACACGTTGCGCACTTTGGCCTTGTCACAGAGCAATGCAACCGTGACCACGTGCTTGCTTGACGGAGACTGAAAAACGTTTTGCAACAACAATTCGGCGCTATGCGGATCGTCAAAGTCCACCAGCACAGTGTCAAATTTCTGTTCGGTGAGTTGGCAGATGCCCTCGGGATATCCGCAAGCGTTCGCTGTCACTCCGAATTCGGAGAGCACCGTCGTGAGGACGGCTACCGCTTCCTCGTCTTTGGAAACCAAGAGTGCCTGAAACGTCATATGCTGCCCGCGTGTCGTGGGCGAAAAGCCTTAGGGCCAGCGGGGTGCGGAAGGCTTCTTCGCTGCTGTGCTGCCGGCCGCCGCGGAAGCCGCTTTGGCCTGAGGCTGCTCGTCGACTTCGGTCAGAACCGCGGTATCGTCGTCATCGCTTTCCGCCAGCAGCGGTGCCACCTCGCGCAGTTTCTCGGCGGCCTGCTGCAGCGCCTCGATCTGTTTGCCCAGTTGTGCGTATTTGGCCTGCTTACGGCGCAGAACCTCGTGGATATCCTTCATACAGCCCCCTGGGTCGAATCTAAAGTGGTACGGGTGGGGGGGTCAATCGCAATCCCCGGGTAGCGGGTTACCGGGGTCACGTTCGCTAAACGTAAATGCCGGTTAAGGAAAGTTTCATCGAACCATATAGAAATCAGTAAGTTAGATGTGCAAGACGTTTCCGTCTTAGTCCGCTTCGGCGCTCGCCCGATGCTCTTGCTGATTACCTGGATAATGGCTAGGTAGTGCTACAGTATGGCACGAAGGTGGCATTTACAGGCTCCCTGGTTGGACATACCTTGTACGTGAGCAGTTCTGGGGGAGGGCTGTTCGGGCGTCCCATAATCCGCAAGGGTTACGGGACGCTTCTCATTTTTGGGCTTTTCACTACGAGCGTTGCCCAACCTGCAGCCCTCAGACGCAGACCTTCCGGTAAGATATTCCGTCACCCAAAATCCTCGGCGGAGCCTTTTTGAAGCCCAGAGAACTGTTCTTCCTTCTACTTCTAACGCTTGCCGCCCTGCTCGTCCACGGTTACCACCCCTGGGCGGAGGACGCCGAGATCTATCTGCCCGGCGTCGAGAAAATTCTTGACCCCCATCTGTTTCCCGTCAACGCCCAGTTCTTCGAGGCGCACGCAAAATCAACACTGTTTCCCAACCTCATCGCGGAATCCGTACGGCTCAGCCATCTGCCATTGGACGTAGTGCTGTTTGCGTGGCACGTCGCGTCGGTGTTCTTGTTTCTGCTGGCTTGTTGGCAACTGAGTAGCCGATGTTTTAGCAGTGCGCGGGCCCGCTGGGCAGCGGTTGCTCTGGTAGCGTCTCTGCTGACCATTCCGATCGCCGGCACGGCTCTGTACATTCTCGATCAATATCTCAATCCGCGCAGCTTCTCGGCATTTCTTTCGGTTTTTGCCATCGTAAAAGCGCTCGATAAGAAATATTGGCAGGCCGGTTTGATTCTCATCGTTACCTTTGCCATCCATCCGCTGATGTCGGTGTTCACATTCTCTTATTGCATTCCTTTGATAGGTTGGCAGAAATTCGACCGGCGTTTCGTAAGCTTTGCTTCCGTCTTGCCGTTTGGAATCACCTTTGCGCCACCTCCCAAGTCGTATCATTTGGTCGCTCTTGCGCATCCGCTCCACTACATCACGCGCTGGCATTGGTATGAATGGTTGGGCGTGGTCGCGCCGCTCCCGATTTTGTGGTGCTTCAGCCGTATCGCCAAATCCCGGCGTACGGCGACCCTGGACCTTCTCTGCCTGACGCTCATCGTATACGAGTTGCTGTACATTCCTCCCGCCATCGTGTTTTCCGTTGTCCCAAGATTCGAGGCGCTGGCCCGGCTTGCCCCGGTGCGCAGTCTGTTCCTGGTCTACGTGCTGATGTTCTTGTTCGCCGGCGGACTTCTCGGCGAATACGTGCTGAAAAATTGTCCCTGGCGCTGGGGGATCCTGTTCGTTCCGCTTTGCGTGTCGATGTTTTATGCTCAACTGACGTTATTTCCAGCCAGCGCGCACATTGAATGGCCTGGAATAGAACCAAAGAACGAGTGGGTGCAGGCCTTCCAATGGGTTCGCGACCACACGCCCACCGACGCCTTTTTCGCCCTAAACCCTCGCTACATGGATCTTTCCGGCGAGGATGAGC
>Ga0335081_10007061_pt1 | contig 17923 bp, 18 predicted proteins | sample Lox_Sample_35_FD_206713 | JGI IMG/M metagenome (GOLD analysis project Ga0335081, IMG submission 206713) | Soil microbial communities from Loxahatchee National Wildlife Refuge, Florida, United States - Lox_Sample_3.5 | ecosystem: Environmental > Terrestrial > Soil > Wetlands | place: USA... | reverse complement strand
CCTTACCCCCGGTGAAGGAAAAACCTTTGAAATCGCGGCCTACTTTAGCCGCTTTTTCCCCGAGCTGCGGAATTGGCCAGGTGATTGGCCTCTCTGTTCGAAGCACGGCCGACATGGGATATCGAGAACGTCAGTCCGCGCGCCAACTTGCGGCAAATCCAGTTTAGAGAGTAGAGGCGTGGGCTGCGGCAGGTGTACGCCCCGGTCATCTGTTTGACTACGATCTGTGAATCCGAGTAGACGTGGAGCATAGTGGCATTCAGCGCCAAGGCGCACTGCAGGGCCTCGAGCAATGCCACATACTCGGCTACATTGTTATCCTGGCGCCCGATCCATTTAGCGATGCGAATTCTATGGTCCTCATAACCGTCAATGACAATCCCGATTCCGGAGGGTCCGGGGTTGCCTTGCGAACCCCCATCGACGTAGGCCACCAGAGCTAACATGAATTAGTGGAATCTCAGACGAACAACTACGTTCACTGGAGAACAATGCGTCAGAGATCCGTGCGGCGTCAAGAGGGTTGTGTGGTTCTACCCTCATATGGAAATGCTGTGGAAGGACTGTGCAAAAACGGAGCCGGAAGTCCCTAGTGTGAACTTCGGCAAGCCATTAGAGTGATCGTCCAGAAACCCCGCATAAATCGAAGCTTGCACAAGAAAGCGGCATTGACAACGATCGGCAAAGCGACTAAGTTGCGGAGCGTCGACGATCGAAAGGGTTGGTTCAAATAATATTAGCCAATCCGAAGTAGATTGGGTGATTAGCCCAGCAGGGCGACCTGAGTGGGCAACCGAACCCGAAAAAACCGGCGGCTCTGCGAGGAGCAGTTGGGGTTCGGGACTGTGAAAGCAGTGATTACACCAAGGGCCGTGATGGTACATGCCTCCACGTTGCTGGGTCCCTCGCAGGAGCTGGCGGCTAGAGCATAACCAAGATCACGGCCTTTCCTTTTTGTCTCTCCTCGCCTAACTCTGCAGACACGTTCGGCCGTTAGGAGAAGTGGTCTGTGAAGGCGCAACTCGAAAATCTCGTCCGGCAAATGTATCAGCTAGGCATCGGATTCGAGGAGGCCGTCGAGGAATTTCAACGTGTGTTCATTTTGGTCGTATTGCGAGAGGAAAAAGGAAACCAATCGAGGGCCGCCCACAAACTGGGCATGCATCGGAACACGCTGCGGCGAACCGTCCGTGAGCTACAAATAGACGTGGAGCCTATACGCGAAGCCGCTCGCCGCCGCCCTCCCCACGCTGAAGGTCTATCTTCGCTAAAGCAACGTGCAATCTAGCTGGCTCCGGCAGGCAGGCTTCCATGGCGAGCGTCACGTCCAGTCAGGGCAACGTCAGGATTCACGGACTGATCGGGTGAAATCCGCTCACCACGGAACACCAAACTAGAACGGACCAGAATGATGCTATCAACGACTCCCAAAATAAGGCTGAAGTTAATGACGCTCGGTCTCGTGCGAGCTTCGGGCCAATCACATTGGTCAACCTCTCAACCGTGGTGTTCAATTCTTTGGCGTGCATCTGCTGCAATTCAACCGCAATTGTGATATCGAACAATCCACTTTCCCATTCTCGCAAATGTTGTGTCTTCGTTATTGATGTTGTCCAGACAGATGTCCGCGGCTGCTTGTCAAGCCAGACGATGACGTCCTTGTCGAGCATTTGGCGCATCAGCGCCGTGAGTACGTTCGTGTCGAGAATAATCATCACTCATTCACGCCAAAGGCTTTCTCAATGCGGAGCGCCATATTCCCGGAAAGGTCCGACTTGCCGTTAAGCAGGCTGGAGCGCGGGCCGGGAAACCTGAAGCGCGGCCGCCGCCGTTACCGACAGGCCCGTGGGCTGACAATTCTATTTAACCTCTGCGGCGCCCTTCTTGGCGACCGTGATGTCGCTTCTCGTGGCATCCCACGCACAGCGTGATCAGGTTGGAATCTTCATCCGAGCCCTGCTGACTGCGGAATTGCTGGTGGTGAACCTGCAAATTTTGGCCGGAGCCGCAGACTTGACACTTCCAGCCGTCCCTCCTCATTACCCGCAGGCAGACTTGCTTATATGCGCTGGAGTCTAAGCCTAGGCGGGGACGTTTCGGAAACATTCGGTTTATGACGCTTTCTGTTCAAGGTGGGATAGGAACTTCTGTCGTTGCTCACCGGGCAAGAACTTGAAGAACCGGGTCATCGAACTCAGCAAGATCTCCGGGTTGCTATTGTCCAGGTTCGCGCCCGCCAGGAAGTCCGCACAGATCATCTCCAGACAGTAGCCTCGTGACTTGTCCGAGCCCAGCATCAGAGCCGCCGTCTCGATCGCCTGCTCGATCACCGGGATCTGGCTTTTGTAGACCTTGAAGTAGATCAGCTCTGACGGCTCCTCTTCCCGTCCCGTCAGTTCCTTCTCCACCTCCCGCCGGAAGTCCTCCCTCGGCATGGAGCGGGCTTTGTGCACCCAGGGTGCACAATCGAACCGCTGTCCGTCCCTGCGTGCCAGCTTCGCCAACTCCCTCCCTTTCGTCCAGCCGATTTCCTTGAGATCCTTCCTTACTTCCGGCGGCAGGTGCTCGTGGATGGACATCAGGTAGTACGCCTTCCTTCGCGATTCCGGAAACCGTCTTTCTAGGAACTCATCGAAGGACTTCAAATTCTCCAGCCTCCAGTACTGTCCTGCCCGCACCTCGCACAGATACCTGCCGAGCTCGACGAAGCGGGTGTCTCGCTCTGCCTCTTTCTGTTTTTCCCACGCCAAGATCTCGTCGATTTTGGTCAGGACAAACAGGGCTCGCTTGCGATTGAGCTTGGGCAGCATGGGCGGTTCTCTAATAAGTAAGCTCGTCAAGCCAACCAAGGTCTTCTCCCGGCCGCCGGATCACGCTTTTCTCCGCCAGTTCCGGCCGTCCCAAGCAGAAGCCGACATGGGGACAGCTGGTGCAGGGGTTTTGGGGAAAGCGGATGCCGCTGTGCGGCATGAACTGACAGGCCTCGATGCGCTGGATCGTGTCCGCGACCAGGCGGCCGAACTCCTGGCGCTGTTTGTCAGTGATCGTGGTCCGCAAGTACTGGACTTCGACCAGTCGTTTGCGCACGAACACGATCTGGGCGACGTCGGAGATGCCCGTGATCCAGGAGTAACAGATCAGCTGCGGATCGAGGGCCAGTAGACCCTCAGGTTCTACCGGGTAGCGGCTGGCAGTCGTCTTCCACTCCAGCAAGCACCCTTTCCCATCCAGCTTCCCCAGAGCATCCACATAAGCGACGAAGTCATTGGTCGGGGAAATCGGCCGGGTGAACTTGATTTGGAGACTGCGGCGCGGCTGACGGATGCGGACGCGGTCGTCCTGGGCAAAACGCTCCAGCAGCTGGATGCCCTGCTGCAGCATACGGTCCCAGCTGTCGCCGCTCGAGTACTGCAGTCCGCTGTCCTGATAGACCGCCCATTCGCGGAACAGGGCCGCGGCGGAGTCTTCGTGGCGGAAGAACGCCCCGAGCGCATTTTCGAAGGCCCGGCCGAAGAGCATGGCGGCGCGAGTGTCTTTTTCCTTCCAACCTTCGAGGTAGCGGTAACGATAACGGCGGGGGCAGGTGAGGTACCGGCTGATTTGGGTATAGCTGTAAGTCATCCAGCTACCTCCGAACGGCTAGCGCTGGCGGGATTGACCGACAGCTCTTCCCATTGGCTAGTTGGGGCAAAGCCTTCAAGGTTGAGCAGCGAAGTGCCGTTCACAACCGTATGGCTGATCTTGACCACTCCACGCAGTCCCACGAGACTCTTTTCCTCCATCTCATCTCGCCCGAGCAGTTCCGTGTCATAGCCGAAGTCGCGCAGGAACCAGGTCAGTTTCCACAGGGCTTTCTGGGTGCAGTAGAGGCGACCCGTAAGCTGGCGTTCGACCCACGGTCTGGGCTCGAGGATGGTGAAGCGAAGAAGGTAGTAAGGCTTCTGCCCCTGCCAGCGATACTGAGCGCAATCAACCCGAACCAGGTAGAGGCCATCCGGTATCTTCGCGGCCGCCGCCTGATCGGCATCGTGCAGACCTGGAATGCGCCGCCTCATGCTGCACCGTCCTTACTGCCCAGGTAACTGTTGAGCTGGCAGACGAGGGCGTTGCGGTCTTTCTCGGCCCAATCGGCCAGGTGGTGGACGAAGTTCTCGACCTGCTCCCGAGTGGCCTCCCGCAGGGCTTTCACGCCGCAGAAGTCGGTGGCGTAGGACTTGACGAGGCTGGCATCGAGCTGATGCTGGCGAATGAGCCGGCAGAGCTGGTCGCGAACTTTGGGGCCGCCGTAATTTCCGTTGGAAGGTTGGGAAGGGAGTTTCTTGGCTTCTCGAGAAGACGGTGCCGGCTCAGAGGACGAGCCAAGTTCCTCGACCGAGCAGATGCCGATGCCGTAGGACTTGCGCAAAGCGCGGTTTACTGCCCGCGTTTCGGCAACCCGCATCTCGGCGCCGTGAACCAGCGGAGAGACGTTAGACGGATCTGCATCGCCGAAGCCTACGAACCCTCTGCAGGTGCGAGATCTGTAGACGGTCGCTTTGAAGGCCCAGCGCGAGGCACCTGGATCACAGAATGCAACGGCAGGGCGCACCTGAATCCCCGAACAGCGCTTCCGGCGGGCGATGGCAAGGAGACCCGAATGGGTGACGTACCACTTTCCGCTGAGATACAGTAGATCGCCAGAGCTTATCGACAGGCAATATCTCTGCATCAGCTCCTGCAGGGATTGTAAAGCGATAGGCGGAAGTTCCCCCCACAGATTGCGCGCTATATCGAGATTGGTCTTGACTGTCTTACATTGCATCTTAGGCTCCCTGCTTTCTTTGCGCGTCGACCCTAATCTGTCAATTGGCTCTACGCGTGAGATGAACTAAAAATAGATAGAGTTTTGAATGTATGCCAATATGCATATGCATTATGGCATATTCCGCAGGGAATTTGCAAGGGCAAGTGGAAGAGTTGACGAAAAACAAAACAAAGCCTGACCTGGTAGCGATTGGATCCCGTGTTAGGAAGCTGCGCGGGGACATTTTCCAAGAGGAAATGGCGGAATACTTGGGAATTAGTCAGGGACAACTTTCGAAAATAGAGCGTGGGAAAAGGGCTCCGACCATTGAAATTCTCTTGTTTCTCTCCGACCGTTTTCGCAAAAGTATCGACTGGATATTGCGTGGGGAGGGCAGTTAGCTGGCTTGAAGAACTGCTTTTGAGCCCTCGATGTGGCAGGGAATGTTGCAGCGGCTGTCGCAGAACACCCCCGATCAGGACAATATGCTCTTAACAAGATTTTTTGGTCACTATAATGAGGGACTCGAGCGAGATATCGCTTTTTGTTTCAGCTGCTTAGAACCAAGTTTGCAAAGCCTTGCAACCGCCTCGCAAAATTTATCAGTCTTGACAGCTTCTGGCGAGGTTGTAATCTGAGCGAGAAGTTGACGGCAAGTCCCCCAAGAGGGAGTGTTCACGTGCGACGTTTGTTAGGGGCGATTTCGATCCCGGTTCTGCTGGTTGCCGCGCTTCCCGCGGCCGCGAGTCCCATTTACAGCGCAGGAACCTATAGTTTTTCCGGCACGCTCGATAATCAATCCTTTGGCGGCACGATCGTCTGGAACGGAAGCAAAGTGACCGGTTACACCGTGAACTTCGATGGCCAGACTTTCACCTGTAGCTCAAAGGGCGGCACTTGTTCAGTGTTTGACAAGACCATCAAGATCACCGGTGGCACTGAGACCTTAGCCGGTCTCTTTACGCCTGGCAGTTCACCGTTTACGCTCACCATTAAAGAGAAACACAGCGACCCCGTCTACGGAACGAAGGTGAGTTGGTCCTCCTGGGTGACTGCTCCTGAAGAATCGTCGCTGGTGCAGGCAGGCTGTCTGCTGGCGCTGTTTGCGCTCGCAATTCCATGGGCTGGCCGCCTGCGGTATAAAAGGGCGTAGCGAGAGATCTTCGGTGCGGCCTCAGTATCTCTGGGTGTCTGCCCCTATAGCGAGCGGTGTAGCTCGCCCCATGGTTTCACTGCCCTGCTGTTTTCTAGCAATCTTCTCTTGATTCTTGGCGGTAGGACGACCTAGGCCGTCTTCAGGGCCCACTGAAGGGGCTCCTAGCCCCAACACTTCGCCCCGCAATTCCCCGGAGACCCGCGTTTCGGCAGCATTGGATGCGCGCGAAGGTTTCTGTCTGGATCCTCCATTGCCATTGCTGTGGCCAGGATTCTCCCCCTTCTGGGTCGATGCCTGCAAGGTGCCGCTCTGCGTAAGAGTCATGAACAGGAGTTCGAGCCGATTGGAAACCCCCAGCTTGTCGAACACGCGAAACAGATAATTCTTGATGGTGTGCTGGCTCAGACCGAGCCGCTCCGCGATCTCGCGGTTGGTCAGGCCCTCGGCAAGGCTCCGGACCACATCCATCTCCCGCTTGGAAAGCAACTCCAAACCATTTGCGTCAACCGCGCACACCGTGGGAAACGATGCCAAGGCCTCCACGGCGAACGACATCTGCTGGCTGTTGGCCCAGATTTGTCCCATGTGAACGCTGCGGATACATTTCAGCAACGTCTCTAGGGACTCGTGGCGGCTGAGAATGCCTCGTGCACCAGCGCGGAATGCTTGCAGGACAACTTCTCTCCGCGAGGAATCCAAGAGCACTACAGCTCGAAGAGCGGGGTTCTTCGAGCGAATCTCACGCAGTGCGCTGCAACCGCGCAGCGGCTGTTCGTCAAGGTTGGCGCTGAGAAGAAGAACATCGATCGTATGCAGGCTGGCAAACTCGATCAGATCACGCGAAGAAGATGGCGAACCGACTACCTCGAGGCCGGAATCACGGCTCACCGCATCGACGAGCAGCTGTGTGTGAATGCGTGTGTCGTCAGCGACCAGGACACGGATCTGACTTCCCCCAAAAACTTCGGCGCTTTGCATGTTTCCTCCAAAAGACACTGCTTTAGTCTCATCGCCGACAGTTTTCCACGCGACGACTCCTCAAAGCTGAAAACCGCTTACATGGAAACAGGGGGAAACTACCACTACGGGGGAGAACTCGCCGAGCGCCAAAGTCGCGTTCCGGTCGAGACAAAGAAACTATAATCTAGGATTGCCGGTGCAGCAAGCCCAAAGTTGCAACCGCTTGCAACCGGAGTAACATTTCTCGGTTGGATTTGACGCCACATTTCCCAATCCTAACTTACCCACATCAAAGACCTTTCGCGAGGTTCAGCAGAATTGCTTGGATCTTGCTGTAATATGCTGATTTTACAATCGTTAGCAACATTCTAGCGCTCCTGACAAAAGATCGATCGGATCCGCACCGGGTTCGCCGACGAGAAGAAAGACTCCAGTCGACATGGCCTTAGGAATGGGAATTATATCCACTTGCGCGTTGAGAAGAACTTCGCCGAGATTGTGTACCTCTTGCAAGCCTTTGCAATGTGAAGTTAGTGTAACACTGCACGGGCATTCTGCAAGTTCTTCCTCCCTCCTGCCCGGTACTCAAAAACACCACATGCAGCAGTTTGGGTCAAAACAGCTATGTGACTCAGAGGGCGAAGCTATGAGCAGTATGCTGGAAACCTGGCAATTAACGAGTACGACGGCTGAACCCAATGCACCGGTCAACTGGTATGCCGTGCAAACTCGCGCCCGTCACGAGAAAGCCGTTGCGCAACGCCTCGAGGAGCAGGGTATCTCTACGTTTCTTCCTCTGGTGAGCGCGGTCCATCGCTGGAGCGACCGCCGCAAGCGTGTGCATTTGCCGCTGTTCAATTGTTATGTTTTCGCCCAACTGGCGTGCCTGAACGAAAGCCGCTACCAGGTGTACCGCACCCATGGAGTCTTTGGAATCGTGGGTCCGAACGGGGGCTTGGCGATCCCAGAGGAACAAATTGAGGCGGTGCGCATGCTGCTGACCCAGGAACTTGGTTGGTCCAACCACCCGTTCCTTAAAATCGGCCAGCGAGTGCGAGTCAGGGGAGGGTCGATGGACGGCGTTGAAGGAGTTTTGGTTTCGCGCAACGGTGACCGTACCCTGGTAATTTCCATCGACGCCATCCAGCGTTCACTGGCAATTCGCATCGAAGGCTACGACGTAGAGCCGATCTAGTCTTATCCCGTCATTCTTTATTCTGAGTGAATCGTATTTCGAGGAGCTCCCTTGGAGATCCCCACGACATTTGAATCCGCCAGACTCTTGGTTGTGAGCCGGGAAAGGTCCGCATTGGGTCTTCTGTGGGCGCTTGCGGAAGCCAACGCCTGGGAACTGGAAACCGTCGGCAGCGGCTGGGAAGCGTTGGAGCGGGTGCAGACCGGAACCAGGTCCGGGATCGTGGTGCTCGATTTCGCGCCCGGTGATTCGGAAGGCATGTACACCTTGCGATGGATGCGGCGCGTCAGTCCGCGATTGCCGGTGATCGTACTTTCGCGGTCCGAGGATGAAGAACATCGCCGTGAGGCGTTGCGTCTTGGCGCCAGCGAATATCTCACCAGGCCGCTCGACGAACAACTCCTCGAAGCCGTAATTCGCCGTTGCTTTGAGGAAAGCGAAAGCTTGGAAGCGGGACGACTGCCCGATACCGTTAATCCATTTGAGGATGACAGTTTCTTTCTCGCCCTCTGTCCCGCCATGCGGAAATTGCAGGCCCAGGCCGAGCTGCTGGCGCAAGTCAACGCGCCACTGCTGATTGTGGGTGAGACCGGCAGTGGCAAGGAACTGGTGGCACGTTTAATTCACAAGCACTCCGATCGCGGGGCCATGCGCTTCCTCAAGGTTGACTGTGCCTCGCTCGCCGTAGACTCCGACGGCGACGACCTCTTTGGGCGGGAGAAGAGCAACGGCAGCTACACCGGTCAGCTCGAGCTGTGCCACAAGGGAACCCTTTTCTTGGACGAGATCACGGCCCTGTCGCTGAGCTCGCAAACCCGCCTGCTGCAAATCCTGCAAGAAGGACATTCCAGTTTGCGGGCAGAAGATGGTCGCAACCTGGATGTGCGCATTCTGGCCGCCACCAGAATGAATGTGGAGAAAGCAGTCGGCGAGAGAAAGCTGCGCGAAGACCTGTACTACCGCCTTAGCGCGTTCACCGTGCACGTGCCTGCGTTACGCCAGCGAAAGGAAGAGATTCCAGTTTTCCTTGACCACTTCATGAAACGCTTGGCCAAACGTCACGGTTTGCCCGCGCGATCATTTAGTCCCGCGGTTTTAGAAGCCTGCCAAACCTACGCCTGGCCCGGAAACATTCATGAGCTCGAGGCCTTTGTCAGCCAATACCTGATCGCTTCCGATGCGACTCCTGTTCCGGGGAGCTCCAACATGGATCACGGGAGCCAGCTGCGGGAAACCGTTCCCCTGACGCCCATCACAGGGGAAGGCCACGCCCCCATCCACTCAAACGATGGCGAGACGAATGCAAACGGGCTGAAATCTCTGCTGCAAAATGTGCGCGGAGAAACGGAGCGGAACGCCATCGCCGCGGCCCTGGAACAAACCCGCTGGAACCGAAAAGCCGCAGCTCAACTGCTTAGAGTTAGTTATCGAACGCTCCTCTACAAGATTCAGCAGTATCATATGACACCTCCGGAGTCGCTTTACCCATGCGCGCCGAATAATGGACTCAAGAATACCAGCCGAGGGTCACAGGTCTTGGGTTCAGGAGCCGTGCGCGACAACCGAAGCTGAGGAGTGAATATGAAGATTGCGTCGCCAGTGCACAGCCGCCTACTCCTGTTAGCTATCTTTGGTGTCCTGTCGTGCTCCCCATTTCAGGCGCAGACCAATGGGAACAACCCTCCCGCCACAGGAGGGCCGGCCGCGCCTGCGGCCAAGCCGCACGATGATACGTATGTGATCGGGAACGACGACGTGCTTGCCATCAATGTCTGGAAGGAACCGGATATTTCACGGTCTGTCCCGGTGCGCTCCGACGGCAAGATTTCCCTGCCTCTCATCGGCGAGCTTCAGGCCACCGGAGAGACCCCGCGTCAATTGGAGCAAGCCATTAGCAGCAAGCTGCAGAACTACATTTCGGAACCAGAAGTGACCGTGATTGTTCAGGAAATCCGCAGCCAGAAATTCAACATCCTCGGTATGGTGGCAAAACCTGGATCGTATCTCTTGACCAGCTCTACAACGGTCCTCGATGCTGTGGCCCTGGCTGGTGGTTTCCGAGACTTCGCCAAGAAGAAATCTATTTACGTGTTGCGTCCGAACCCAAAAGGGGATCCCGTTCGTTTGCCCTTCAACTACAACGATGTGATCAAGGGGAAGAACACATCGCAAAACATAAAGCTCCAGCCCGGCGACACGGTTTATGTTCCTTGACATGCAAATAGCAAAGCCCGGACACCTGGCACTGGCAATGCTGCTGACAGCCCTCTCCGCCCACGCACAGGCGCCTCCGCAAGCCACGGGGCCCACGAGCGATGAGGGCAGCCGCATGGTCACGCCCGCGCCGGTTAACGGTGAAGGGTACTCTTTGGAGTTTGCTTCCGAAACACCCCGTACGAATTACATCAGCGGGGGCCTGAACTTCAGCAGCGCGTACGATGACGGGGTGACCTTTAACGGGACCGCTCCCGTCAGCGACGTCACCTATTCTATTTGGCCAACAATTGCTTTGAACCAATCGCGGTCGCACCTCAATTGGGATCTGTTCTATAGCCCGGGCTTCACTTTCTATCAGAAGAACACATCACTCAATCAGACCGATCAGGCAGCGGGCCTGAGTTTACGTTATCGCTTCAGCCCGCACGTAACTCTGCAGGTGCACGACGACTTCCGAAAGACCTCAAATCTGCTGGGCGAGTCGGGCCAAAATCCGGCCAACAGCAACATCGGTGGCCTGAACTCGGCGACTATCGTGGTCGCGCCGGTTACGGACCAGATCATAAATCAAGGCAACGTGGGCATCACCTATCAATTCGCCGCCAACGGGATGGTAGGAATCACCGGATTTTCCTCGATCTGGCAGTTCCCCAATCTCGCGCCAGATACCGGACTGCTCAACTCGAATACGCGGGGAGGCGAAGCGTTTTACACCTATCGCATTGCCGGCCGGCATTACCTCGGAATCACCTATCGGTACCAGGACTTTCGGACCACACCGGATGGTTCTGATACCCAGAGCCACAGCGCATTTCTGTTCTATTCGGTTCTTCTGAAACCAAGGATCTCGCTGTCGTTATTTGGCGGTCCCGAGTATTCCGATACGAACACTGGCACACCGCCCACCTTCAGCCAGTGGTCGCCCGCCGGAGGCGGCAGTTTTGGGTGGCAAGGCTCAACTACAAGCGTAGCTGCGAGCGTGCGCAAAAGCATAAGTTCAGGAAACGGCCTCGCGGGCGCCACCAACAGCAGCAGCGGAGATCTATCGCTGCGGAAACAGCTGACCCGCAACTTAACCGCCGGCTTAGGGGCCAACTATTCGGATAATAAGACTCTGCAGGGCGTCGTTTCCTCTGCTGTCAGTGGCCATACGCTGGGTGGCACTGCCTCCATGGATCTCGCGTTGCAAGAACATCTCAGTGTGGGGATCGGCTATACACGGTTTCATCAGAGTTATGCCAACATCTTGGCCATTGCCAACACTCCGGACCGAGACCGGGTATACATTTCGTTGTCGTATCAGTTTCGGCGACCGATCGGAAGGTAGAGGGAGACGATGCCAGAGGATTTTGAAGAGAGCGTTTCGCAAGACCTGAATTGGCAAAAGTACGCGGGCATCTGGCGACGCCGCGGCTTGCTGTTTTTCACAGCCTTGTTCGTGGGTTGGATAGCGGTTTGGGGCGGCAGCTGGTTCATGCCTAGCATCTACCGCTCGGGAACTCTGATTCTGATCGAGCAGCCGACCGTGCCACAGCAGTTTGTTGTGCCCAACATCGCCGGGGACCTCCAAGACCGGCTGAACACTATTACACAACAAATTCTCAGCCGGACCCGCCTATGGCACATTATCGGCAATCTCAATCTCTACCCCGACGAACGCCAGCGCATGACCGCTGATGATGTCGTGGAACGGATGCGCAAGGACATCGAAATCGAGCTGGTGCGTTCGCCCGGGCGGGACGAATTGACCTCCTTCAACGTCTACTTTTCTGCACGCGATCCGCGTGTCGCACAGCAAGTGACCAGCGAACTGACCAACTTATTCATCAGTGAGAATCTAGAAGTGCGACAGCAGGAATCGGAGAATACAACCGCATTCCTGGCCAGTCAGGTGGAACAGGCGCGGCAGTCGCTTGCAGAGCAAGAAGAGAAGGTGCGTGAATTCAAGGAAAGGCACCTCGGAGAGCTGCCGGGTCAGCTACAAAGCAATCTGCAGATACTGGAAGGGCTTCAGAGCCAGCTTCATGCGGAAGAAGACGCTCTGGAGCGGGCGAAACAGCAAAACGTCTATTTGGACTCCTTGCTCACCCAGTACCGCACGGTCCAGAAGTCGGGCAAGACTGGAGAAGCCGCTCCGGAGGGACTACCAGCACTTGATCATGAGCTCGATCGTTTGCGGGCCCAGCTTTCCGATCTCCTTTCCCACTACACAGAGCGCCATCCGGATGTCCGCAAGGTAAGGGAGCAGATCGCGCAAGACGAGAAAATGAAAGCCAGAATCCTTGCTGATCTCAGAAACACACCTGCTGCGCCACAAAGCGGTAACGCGATTGGCGCAAGCGATGAAGGAGAGGCCAAGAGTTCGGCTCCGATGGCGGAGCTGCAAAGTCAGTTGAAAGTCAACCAAATCGAAGTTGTGAATCGGCAACGCACAATTGAAGGTTTGAAGGCTGACATTGGCCAGTACCAGGCGCGCCTTAATCAGGCCCCGCTCATGGAGCAACAGCTCGCCGATCTGACCCGGGGTTACGATCAATCGCGGGCAAACTATGATTCCCTCCTCGCCAAGAAGAACGATTCCGCGCTGGCGACAAATCTTGAACGCCAGCAACAGGGCGAACATTTTCGCATTTTGGATCCTCCCAGCTTGCCCGTGAAGCCTTATTCGCCGGATCGGCTGAAGCTGAGTGGTGTTGGGCTATTGGCGGGGCTGGGGTTAGGTCTTCTTCTGGCCCTCGGTGTTGAGGTTACGGACGACCGTATCTATGGTGAAGAGGGCTTCAGGCAGCTCGTTCCTATGGATGTCATTGCTGAAATTCCGAACATCTTCAATCGGCGGGAGGAAACGCTACGGCGGCGGCGGCTTTGGCTCCAGTGGGCCACTGCGGTCGCGGTCGTCGTGACAATTGTGGCTGCTTCCGCGGTCAGCTATCTGCGTGGTTAGGGTTTAACATGTACAAAAGTTTCTACGGTCTGCGGCGCAATCCTTTCGAGATTACTCCCGACCCCTCGTTCCTGTTCCCAACCAAGAGACACAACGAGGCCCTGGCGGCCCTCTATTATGGGGTCCGGCGGCACAAGGGATTCGTCGTGCTCACGGGCGAGGTCGGCACGGGGAAGACTTTGTTGGTACGCTGTCTTCTCCAGTTGCTGAAGGGCAGCAACACCGCATACGCGTATGTCTTTAACAGCCGCTTGTCCTCCGGGGAATTTCTGCAGTACATCGCGGGCGACTTTGGGCTGCCGACCTCCGGCAAATCCAAGAGCGAATTGCTGCTCGAACTGGGCAGCTTTCTGGTTTCCCGTCATCAGAAGAAACTGACCACGGTTCTGGTGGCCGATGAGGCGCACCACTTATCGGCCGAGGTGCTGGAGGAAATCCGGCTCCTGACCAATCTTGAAACGCCGCAGGGCAAGTTGCTCCAGATTCTGCTGGTGGGCCAGCCCGAATTGGATGAAAAGCTGGACTCAGTGGAATTGCGCCAGTTAAAACAGCGCATTGCTTTGCGGGCCCAGCTTTTGCCTTTGAACTTGGAAGAAACCCAAGGTTATATTATGCGCCGCCTGCAGTTGGCGGGAGCCAATGCTCATGCGGAGGCATTATTTCCGGCGGAAACTACCGCCGCAGTCTACCGCCACGCCCTGGGTATCCCACGACTGATCAACACGATTTGCGAGAACGCGCTGATTATCACTTATGCGCATCAGCTGCGTACCGTATCGCCCGAGATCATCGAGGAAGCAGCGGCCGACCTCCGGCTCAACGTGAAAGCACTGCCTCGGGCCCCACGGTTTGCCACCAGCGAGAATCCGGATGTCTGGCAGGCCGTAAAAACTCTGCTGCAATTGCATGAGCAGTTACAAGGTACACGCGAGAAAGGGACGGAGTCTCTGATGACGAACGCAGGCAAGATCGTATGAGCCGTTTATTTGAAGCATTGCAGCGATCAGACGGGGAAGGTTTCTCCCTCGAATTTCCCCAGCCAGACTCGTTGGCCAACGAAATTCTGAAGACGCAACAGGCAGCAGAAGCCGCCGAACCGCAGGTTGGCAATGCGCTCCAGTTTGTCTCCGCGACTTTGGCTCCGCCACGCGAGAACCGACTCGTGTGTTTCACCGACAAAGAGAGTCTGGGAGCGGAAAAGTTTCGCTATTTGGCCGTGCGCTTGCGCCAGATGGGCCAATCCCGGTCTCTCAAAAGACTGCTAATTACCAGCACGGTTCCTGAGGAGGGTAAGAGCCTGGTTTCCGCCAACGTCGCGCTCACGCTGGCGCGCAAGAAACCACAAAGTGTTCTCTTGGTGGATGGTGATATGCGTCGGCCGGTGTTAGCCCGCGAATTTGGCATCCAAGGCAGCCCCGGTCTTAGCGAATGGCTGCTGGGCAGCTCCATGCAACTCCCCTCCATTTTAAGTATTGATCCTGCAGGCCTTTGCTTTTTGCCTGCTGGCCGGCCCCCGGAGAATCCATTGGAATTGATGCAGTCAGGACGGCTCGCGGAACTACTGGAACGATTGACCTCGAGTTTCGATTGGATCTTGGTTGATTCTCCTCCGGTTCTGCCTCTGGGGGATACCAGTGTCTGGACTCGCCTGGCAGATGGCGTGTTGCTGGTGGTCCGCGAAGGAGTTACTCGGAAGCGGGAGCTGCAGCGTGGACTAGAAGCGCTGGACAAGTCCAAGCTGCTGGGCACGCTGCTGAACAGCTGCACTAACGTCGATCACGGCAACTACTATCAGCGTTACAGCTCTGCGCCGTCTAAAAGCGAAAGTCAGGTAGAATAGTCAGGTTCATTCCCCCCAAGCCCCTCCCCCCTGCAACTCATGCAACGCGCGTCAAACCTAACGAATTCCTTCCATTCTCAAACGGAGTGGAATTAGGAGAGGGTTGTGAATTCACGTCGGTCCGGCAATGGAAGTGGCCTTGCAGTCCAGTCTCAGCGGTCCGCATCGCCTGATCCGCATCCCGTCGTCTTTGAAGAAGCGGCTTTTCGGCGCATGATTTCCTTGGAGAGGAAAAGAAGCGAGCGCTCGCGCAAACCGTTCTTGCTCATGTTGCTTGATGCGGGCCGTCCGCACCCTGCCGGCGAGACAGCCGCGGTGCTCGACCATGTTCTCGACGCCCTGGGACAGTCGACGCGCGAAACTGATGTCATCGGCTGGTACGAGAAAGGGTCCGTGGTGGGCGTCATGTTCACCGAGATCGGCGGCGAAGACCGGTCCTTCATCGTGAGCACGGTGATGGCCCGCATGACTTCCGCACTGCGCGATCGCCTGAACGCCGACCAGTTCCGGCAGATCAGCATTTCCTTCCACTTGTTCCCGGATGACTGGGACGAAGAGTCCGCCTTGCCTAAAATTAATGCGCTCTACCCCGATCTGGCACAGCGTGACCAGGCCCGAAAGCTCCTTACCGCGCTCAAACGGTTTATGGATATAGCGGGCAGCGGCGCGGCGTTGCTGTTGCTTTCACCGTTTTTCTTGCTGATTGCGGCGGCAGTAAAGCTGTCTTCTCCCGGGCCAGTGTTCTTCCGGCAATGGCGGATTGGTCAGCACGGCCTTCCCTTTCTCTTTCTGAAATTCCGCTCCATGAAAATGGATAGCGACAGCAGAATTCATAAGGATTATGTCGTAAAGCTGATCGCGGGTGAGGCCGAGCGCAACCGCGCCGAGGGCGATGCAGAGGGAGTTTACAAATTGACTCGCGACCCTCGCATCACCAAGGTGGGCGCGTTTCTGCGGCGCACCAGTCTCGACGAAGTTCCGCAATTCATTAACGTGCTTACCGGCAAAATGTCGCTGGTCGGACCGCGCCCGCCCATTCCCTATGAAGTGGAAGCCTATGACCTCTGGCACCGCCGGCGGCTGCTCGAGGCCAAACCCGGAATCACCGGGCTCTGGCAGGTCAACGGCCGCAGCAAGGTCAAGTTTGACGATATGGTCCGTCTGGATCTGCGCTACGCGAAATCCTGGTCTCTATGGATGGATATCAAAATCCTCTTGCGCACCCCCGGCGCAATGTTCAACGAGGGCGCGTACTGAGAACGCGCCCCGGCCTACATTCCCCACTAAGAAGCCCTCCCGCTGCGGTCGCCAACCCACCTAAAGCGACCTTCGGACATAAGCAGGGAGGGTAAAACTATGATTAGGTTTGGTGTAATCGGATACGGTTATTGGGGCCCGAACGTGGTCCGCAATCTTGACCACCTCGACGGTTCACAAGTGGTTAGCGTGTGCGATAAGAGTCCTACCGCCCGTAAACGAATTCAGAAGGCTTATCCCCACGTTAAAGTAACGTCCGAGAGTGCCGACCTCATGTCGTCGGCGGAGATCGACGCTGTCGCCATCGTGACCCCGGTCTGGACGCACTATGAATTGGCCAAAGCCGCCTTGCAGAACCGCAAACATGTTTTTGTGGAAAAACCCTTCACCAGCAATGCAGCGCAGGCTGAAGAATTGATCAACTTGGCAGCGCAGAAGCAACTAAAAATCATGGTCGATCACACCTTCCTGTTCACTGGGGCGGTGCAAAAAATTGGCCAGCTGCTCGACGAAGGCATTCTCGGCAAAATCTACTACTATGATTCCACCCGTGTGAACCTAGGTCTTTTCCAGCATGACGTGAACGTGATCTGGGACCTCGCGCCGCACGATCTCTCCATCATCGACCATCTCATCAAGGAAAAGCCCGAAGCTGTCGTAGCCACGGGACAGACGCACCTCAACGGTTTGGAAGACGTGGCTTTCATCACCGTCTATTTCCCCAACAAAATCATCGCCCACATCAACGTCAACTGGTTGTCGCCGGTGAAGGTCCGCACCACCCTGATCGGCGGCGAAAAAAAGATGCTGGTCTGGAACGACTTGGAAGCGGACGAGAAAATCAAGATCTACGACAAGGGTGTGCACATTACCAGCCGGGAAGGACTGTACAACTTGTTGGTGAACTATCGCTCAGGTGACATGTGGGCGCCTCAGGTGGAACAGGTGGAAGCGCTGCGCAAAGAGCTGGCTTACTTCATCGATTGCGTCTCCAACAACAAGACCCCGTTCAATGACGGCAAAGCCGGCCTGCGCGTGGTCAGGCTGCTCGAAGCGGCCAATGAATCCTTGCGCAAAAGAGGTGCTTTGATTCAGATGTAATTCGCAATTCAGCCACACGTATCAACAAGGCAGGGCTTCATCATGGAAAACCATTTGTGCATTGCATCGAACGTCAAGCTCGGACGGGACGTTAAACTCTCGAAGTTCATCAATCTTTACGGATGCGAGATCGGCGATGAAACCAAGATTGGCGCATTTGTCGAAATCCAAAAGAATGCCAAAATCGGCAAGCGCTGCAAGATATCCAGTCACACCTTCGTCTGCGAAGGCGTTACGATAGAGGACAATGTTTTTGTAGGACATGGAGTCGTGTTCATCAACGACTCTTATCCGCGTGCCACCACTGCGGAAGGTGAATTGAAAACTGAGGCGGACTGGAAGGTGGAACGCACCGTGGTCGGCCGGGGAGCATCCATCGGCTCTGGCGCCACCATCCTCGCCAATCTCCGCATCGGCGAAAACGCCATCGTTGGAGCCGGCAGCGTGGTTACCAGAGACGTTCCCGCGAA
>Ga0335081_10007060_pt1 | contig 17924 bp, 16 predicted proteins | sample Lox_Sample_35_FD_206713 | JGI IMG/M metagenome (GOLD analysis project Ga0335081, IMG submission 206713) | Soil microbial communities from Loxahatchee National Wildlife Refuge, Florida, United States - Lox_Sample_3.5 | ecosystem: Environmental > Terrestrial > Soil > Wetlands | place: USA... | reverse complement strand
CCTTTCGACGTCGACGACGACCTTGCAGCTCCGCATTGTGGCTGCCAGCGCTTGGTCGGTATCAGCATCAGCTCTTTGACTGGTTCGTCGCTGCGATGACGGCAGTTCGCACGCTTCCGCCGTATTCGTCTTTTCCGACGTGCAGATCTCTTTAGAACGGGCCATTGGTATGACAGACCTCTCGCTCCTGAACTGCGGGATCAGTGATGATTTCTCGACAAAGTGTCGAGGACAACCCTGCTGAGTTCAGAGAATGGTTGCTAAGCGCCTTACCACGCTGAAACATCGGCTCCAAAAAATCTTATAAAAAATGGTCATTGGTCGCACACCGCTCAACTCGCGGGAACGTAAATCGAATTGCAACGCCAGGTTAGCTGAAACACTACTTTGCGTGGGGTTGTTTTTAAAAGCGCGGGAGGAGCCCCTCGTAAGTCACCGAATTCGGCAGGCAGCTACCCCAACCCGCTAGCCCGCGCCTGATCTTTCGCCATCACGGCCCAGTCGTGCTCGCCCTCGCCATGGGCAAGCGCGCCCACCAGGCGATCGCGCCACACGTTACCGCTCGGCAACGGCACGCCGACGGCTTCGCCGGCGGCGAGCGCGAGATTGGCGTCTTTGAGCCCCAGCACCGCGCGTTGCCCAGCCGGCTGGTAGCGTTGTTCGGCGATGATCTTGCCGTAGACCTTGTAGGCGGAACAGGCGAACAGGCCATCGGTCATCACATCGAGAAAGACGTCCGGCGCCACTTCGTATTTGCGAACGAGCGCAAAACCCTCGCCCATCGCCTCGATGGCGCAACCGAGCACGAAATTGTTGGCGATCTTGATAGCCGCGGCGGCGACCGGATCGGGACCGCCGTCGAAAGTCCGCCGCGCGATCGCCTCGAACAACGGCCGGCAGCGGTCCAGACTCGGCTTCGGGCCCGCCAGCACCATGCCGGCCTGTCCGGACGCCACCACTTCGGGGCGGCCGAGCATCGGCGTTGCCAGCAAAACCTGTCCGGCCTTGGCGTGCCACTCTTTGAGTTCCGCGATGCAGGCGACGCTGTGGGTGCCGGCGCAAATGTGGATGCCGCCCCGCGGCAACGATTCCCCAAGTCCGGCTGGCTTGCTCGCGACTTCCATGACGGCGGCATCGTCGGCCAGCATGGTGAAGACCGCTTCGCCGTAAGTGGCCGCCGCCTTGATCGAGTCGAGCGCCTTGGCGCCGAGCCCGAGCAGCGGTTTTAGTTTCTCCGCGGTGCGGTTGTAGACGCCGAGATCATGGCCGCCATCGAGCAAGCGGCGCGCCATGGCCTGGCCCATGCGGCCAAGACCGATAAATCCGGCTTTCATATTGCGTCTCCTGACTTTTTCGCACGTCATTGCCGGGCTTGACCCGGCAATCCATGCTGACCCTCCACCGAAATGCGACTTGCAACCGTTCCCAAGCGACATCTCAGCATGGATACGCGGGTCGTATGACGAATGAGAAAATAACGCAGTCTGGACGAAAGTTGCTTCAGCTCAACTGCCCACGCACCCATTCGAGCTCGCGGCAGACATAATCGACGATATCACCGGTCTTCAGATTCTCCGGCAGAACGTCCCAAGTATAAGTCTCGATTTCCAGCTGACGCGACAGCGGCTTTTTCTTGTGAAATCGCAGCGCCTCCTCGATTGCAAATCGTGTCGTGCGGAACGGGCCGAGATCGTCGAGGAATACCGGCACATGAAAGTGGGTGCGCCATTCGCGCGGGCCGGGATCCTTCTCCCAGGCGGCAAACGCATCTTCAAGATTGAGAAAACGCGTGAGTTTGCCGTTCTTTTTCTCAACGGTCTGCGTGAGGTAAATCGTCTTGGCGTAGCGCTTGAGTGTGTCGACGATCGCCTGTGTCACTTGCGGCATGTGCAAGGCGGCGGCTTCCTGTAGCTTGAAGATCGGAATACCGGCGTCGACCAGCTTCTGCAGATTCTCGGCAATGTTCTCATACTCAACGGCCTGATGGCAGATGTCGAACACGACGCCGAGATGACGCCGCAGCGCGCCATGGGCTTCAGCGATTGGAATATGCGCAAGCCGCGACAGCGCTTCCGCGGCCGCGCCGGCGTAGAGATGATTCCTGAAATAATCGATCGTCTCGTCGGTGGTTTCGAGGAAGCAATATGGCTCCGGCTCAAGCGCAAGTGTCACAGTCCGTCCGGTTTTCGCTTCGAGCGCGACCAGATGCGCGACCACACGTAAGACATGATCGGTGTAGCTTGTCACAACCTCGCCGCCGGTCACGCGCGGCTTAAAACCGAGCGGCGCGCTCTGGATCGACGGCGCGATGCCGGCGGGGCACACATCGGCGAGCACGCTCGCGACATTCATGGTATAGCGGGTGCGCTCCTCGGAACGCCAATCCGGTTCGTAAACTTGCTCCTTCACCACCGCGCCCTTGAATGCGCCGTACGGAAACGCGTTCACGGTGTAGAGATACATGTCATGCTCGGTGAGAAATTTCTTCAGCCGATCCCGCTCGGCTTGGCTATTGACCAGCGTCTGCGCGGAATCCGCCGACAGCCGCAGCGACACGCCGAACGGCTTGTTGCCGGCAAAGCGCGCCTTCACCTTCGGCAGGTAAGTGTTCAGGCTCGTCCACATCTGTTCCCAATTGTCGCCGGGATGCACCAGTGTCGAATAGGTCAAATGGCCGAGACCGTTGCCGAGATCCATGGCGCTATTTCCTTTTAGTTGACCTTTTCGACCTTGCCTGAGCCCGCCGATCGCACGACGGCTTCCGTCACCGCCACGCCGTGGATCATCTGATCGTAGGGTATCGAAAAAGCCGGCCCGCCGGCCGCCGCTTTGGCAAAGGCCTCGAGCGCGGCGTGCGAAATGTCCATCGTCGCCGCTTGCCAGGTTTTGGCCTCGCCCTTCACCGGCTGGAATTTACACGTGCCGAACAGCCGCGTGCGCCGCTCGTCCGAAGAGGCGCCGGCGACATGGGTGACGCCGTCGAGCCGCAACCAGCCCTTCGAGCCGAACACCTGGAAGCTGAAGCCCGGACCGGTCGTCGTCATGGTGCCGAGATAGCCGGACATGCCTTCTTTCATGCGCAGCAGAATCGACGTCGTATCGTCGGCGTCGATTGTCGCGGCACGGCGAAAACTTTGCGCAAAGACGTGGTCGATCGAGCCGCACAGTTCGATCATGCCGTCGATGGCGTGGACGCCCATCGGCATCAGTCCACCGCATGGCGTTTCCGATTTGTCGGCGCGCCAATGACTCGGGTTGATAAAAAGCACATTGGGAAATGTCATCGTCGCTTCAACGTGCAGGATCGTGCCGAGCTCGCCGGCGCGGATCATGTCGCGCAACTTAATCATTTCCGGATGCAGGCGGCGATTATAGCCGAGCGCGAGCGTTACCCCGGCTTTGCGCACCGCCGCCACCGCATCTTCCGCCTCGCGCTTGGTCAATGTGAACGGCTTTTCGCAGAACACATGCTTCTTCGCCGCGGCCGCCGCAATCACCTGCGCGCCATGCATCGAATGCGGTGTGGCGAGCGCCACAGCGTCGATTTCACGATCGGCAAGCACTGCATCATAGTTCTTCAGCAGCCGGAAGCCGTGCTTCTTGGCGAATGTCTCCACTTCCGGAGTGACGGTGCGGGTGGCGCCGGCAACAAAGCGGATTGCATCGCTGTTCGCGGCCGACTCGACGAGCGTTTTGCCCCACCAGCCAAGGCCGACAATGGCTGCATTGATCATAAGCGCAACTCCTTCGAACGGGCGCAGTGCGGGTTGCCGACGACTTTGCGGTCACCCCAACCCGGCATAGTACATCGCCACCACCAGGCAGCAGATCGCCCAGAACAGGCAATATTCATATCCGCCGATATTCCAAAGCCACTTGCCCTTGGTCACTTTCCACACCGCGCCGCCGGCAACGAGCAGATGCACGAACCCCAATGCGCCGGCCACGACCGGAAGGATCGCGAAAATCAATCCGACGGCAAGAAACGTCTCAATGACACAGGCGGTGTACATCCAGCCCGCCGGCGGCCTGAACTTTGCGGCAACAAAGAAACCAAGCGCCTCAGGAACGAAGAACTTCGCGTAAATATGCGGGATGAAAAACAGTCCGCAGATCAAGCGCAATATGTTGATGCCGTGGGTGAGATCGAAATTCTGCAGATATCCGGACATTGCCCTCCTAGCCCTCCCCGCCTTTTCCTTAGCCTGAGCGCCGCGCAATTGCCATCGCCGCCAAGGCTCAAGCATCGAGCTCTTTGAAATAGCGACAGATGCCCCATTGACTGAATGGAATGCGCCGCGGCGACGCCAGATAAGCCGCGATCCGCGGACGTTTCGCCACTCGGTCATGCAGCGCGACGAGACCGGGAGTCTTTCTTTCGAAGCGCTTCATGCGCTTGGGGAAGGCGTAGCGCAGGCCTTCAATAATCTGAAACAGCGACAGATCCACATAGGTGAGACGGCGGCCAATGACGAATCGGCCGCCGTTGGTTTTCAGCACGCGTTCGAAATAGCCGAGATATTTCGGTATGCGGTAGCGCCAGAAATCCTTGGTTCGCCGCCGCGCCGCCGGGCGTTGCTCCTCGAAATAGAGCCAGCTCGAGACCGGATGGTGCGTGTCGTGGATCTCATCGACGAGGTCGGAGATGGTGAGCTGCAATTGATGCGCCCACAGGCGCCCGGCTTCATCGCGCGGGGCAAGCTTCAAACGCGGACCGAGAAACAGCAGCACATTCGCGGTCTGCGCCACGATGGTCTTGCCCGCTTTGAGAAACGGTGGTGCATAGGGCGGGCGCGGCTGCCGGCGATCTTGCATAAGCTTCAACATCGAAGCCACGCCGGCTTTGCGGCGCGTCACATCGACGTAATCGGCGCCGCCTTCCTCCAGCGCCAGGCGGATGAATTCGCCGCGGCCCTGAATCGACGGCCAATAGTAGAACTCGTAACGCATGATGAGATTTAGCCGCCGACCGGTACCTTATATTGCTCGTCGCTGACGTGCTCCATCCAGGTGACGTGCTTGCCGTCGAGCGCCTCTTGGGTCGCGACATGCACCATGCTCGTGGTCGGCGCGGCGCCGTGCCAGTGCTTTTCGTTTGGCGGAATCCAGACCACGTCGCCGGCTTTGATCTCGCGGACCTTACCGCCCCAGCTTTGTACCCGGCCCGCGCCAGAGACGACGAACAGCGTCTGGCCAAGCGGATGGGTATGCCAGGCGGTGCGCGCACCCGGCTCGAAGCGCACCAAGCCGGAGCGGACGCGTGCCGGCGCCGGCGCCTCAATGATCGGCTCCTGCCAGACTGTGCCGGTAAAGCTTTCGGCCGGTGCGCGGCGCGTCGGCCGCGAGCCGCAGGTGTAAATGTCCATGATTTCGTTCTCCTTTGTGATACGGCCGGCATAATCTGATCTGCCGCCCAAATGTTGCCCGCCAAGGTTTCCGGCCTCGCTTAAACCGCCATAAGATAGTGGAAATTTGCGTTCTATACTGTGTATGGACGGACCTTAAAACCTTGCCGGCTGACGCACTAACAGGATAGCGGCTTGGACCGATGGACAATAGGACTCGCAGGGCAGTTCCAGCACGTGAATTCGCAAGTTCAGCTACGGCTTGGCTGAGCGTCCGCTCGCGGGTCCAGAGCAGCGTAAAGATCTATATTGCAGAAAGCTGCAAAGAAACTGCCTGTCGCATTGAGCTGAGCAGCGGTACCCATCTTGCCAATGCGTCCGCCACCATCGAGCCGCCCGACAGCGTCGTCTACGAGAAGGGCGCGCGAGTGCCGCGTGAACCATGGCGCCGGCCGAGCGCGGAAGAAGCTCGAAGCCTGATTACGGCTGAGCGACCTCATGACCTGGCAAATTCAGTTGCCATAGTACGACTGCCGCGCGATTTATCCGCGGACGCTTGCCAGGTCATTAGGAACGTCACTCTTGAGACGGTCGAGGCTGAACTGCTGACCCCGCTTCGGCGAATCTGCGAACTCGGCGAACCCTTGCATTGCATTGGAGTGAGTAAAAGCCGGCCTAATCTCAAGACTGTCACGATCAATCATGACATCAGGCGATTTAACGGTCTCCATGTCGATAACTGGGACGGGCTGGATCTTCATTCACGGCATCTCGCGACCAATCGCATTTGCATCAATATCGGCAAAGGCGACCGCTATTTCCTGTTTCTCCCGGTCTCGCTGATGGAGATGGCAGATTTGCTTGCGAAGGAGATCGGACCCGATTGGGAACCGCCGCGGCGATATAGTCTGATCGGCCGCCAATTCATGGAACGATTGCCGGACATGCCGGTGGTCCGATGCCGGCTGACGCCCGGCGAGGCCTATATCGCGCCGACTGAAAATCTGGTGCATGATGGGTCGTCGCTCGGGCAAAGCGAAATCGACGAGCAGTTCACGATCCGCGGCCGCATTCGGCCGCTCTAACACGAAATGGATCAAGCGACGCTCAGTGCAGGATACGCATCTGTAGAAGCACCCGCGGCGGCTTTGTGGATTTCGAGGATGTAGTTCTCAAGATCGGTTCGCCTGAATACATCAACGATATGGTCAAGCACGGCGCGAACCGGGCATCCGCTTGCTTCTAGCATTGCGCGCTCGACGCTGGTCGCATTGGCCACGAACGTCCCGGGACAACTGCCGAAATATGGACATTGGTAACAAAAACGCCGCATGCGCTGCTCCGACAGCGCTATCGAGCGCATGCGCGCCTCCGATCGCGCGATTTCCGTAAGCAGCGAGGAGAACAGGTTGCTATAGCGGAATTCCGGCTCATAGCATTCGGGGACGTTGAAGACGTCGCCATTCACGTCGATCATGAACACGCGCTCGGCGGTCGAGCGATCATACCGCTCGTTATCGACCCCCGTGATGTGCTGGACCGCGTAGCCGACGTAATCCTTGATCGGATGCACGGGCGTGGCGCGTTCCGATGCGCGTCATCACGGTATTGACGCGCTCCAGCCAGGATTAACGGCTGAGCTTCCGAACGTGAAAGTTCCCGGGGGCAGGCCCAACCGGAAAACTATTGCAGCAACCGAAATCGTTAAAATTGGAGAGCGATCCATTGATGCTGACCTTCCCGTAGGCAAACCCCCCGGTCACATAGCCCATGATCGTTGGCTGTCGAACCTACGGGCGAAATTGCGATCAGCGCCCGCCTACAGCGGTAAATGCGCCTCATCGGCAATTGTTTTGCCGTCCACTTTGGACCCGGCGTTCGCGTCCGCGGCAAATTCCGGCAATGTCTCGTTGCGAGCCCGTTCATAGGCATCTGCCAATTGCCGCGGTGACAATTGGGCACCGGCGGCCGCCTTGTCGGCACGCCACCACGCCCGCATCGCCCAGCCAAGCGCTAGCAACAGCGCAAACTGAAAAATTAAACCGAGAATCGATGGCACGCCGCTCAGCTCGCCGATCACACCATAGCCAAACAGAAGCCCGAAAATACCGGCGCCCAGGAATCCGGCCGCGAAGCCGCCGATCATCCCGGGACGGGTGAACAAACCTCCCAACGAACCGGCGGGATAAGCAGGCTGCACGGAGCAAGGAGAAATTTCCTCGTGACGCGCCGCGAGCGCCGGCTGGTTCAATCCGATCGCGTGCTCGCCGTCGGCAAAACGCGCGTCGCGGGCCAGCAGCGCATCCGCCTGCTCGGCCCATAACAACAGTCCGAATGCGAGAAAGAAAAGCGCCGCCAGCGGACGTAGCCGTCGGATGTGTTGCACTGTCCCGATCCGGGTTGCGGCAGATGGGTACACGGCGACGCCCTTTCGCCTGCACCGAGCGCAACCGCGGTGATAGCTACACGGCTCGGTGTGTCGTCGAGGCATTTATCTACGCCGCGGGCGCTCGGCCTTGATCTGTCGCAAAGCGTCGCACGCGCGCATGCCGCAGGGGTGCGTCAAGTTGGAACTTCGCCGATCAAGCGGCCAATGTTTCTTTTACAGCGTTGACCAGCTGCTTGAGCGTAAAGGGCTTTGCCAAAAACATGAATTGTTCGCCGTCGGCCGGAAGATGCTTTTGGAACGCGTCCTCGGCATAGCCGGAAACAAAAATGATCTTCAGGCCAGGATTGCGACGGCGCAGTTCCCTCAACAGCGTTGGCCCGTCCATTTCCGGCATGACCACGTCGGAGACGACGAGGTCCACTTCGCCATCCGACTTCTCCAGCATTTCGATCGCCTCGATGCCATTGCCGGCTTCGAGAACGGTGTAGCCGCGCGAGGCAAGTCCGCGCGCGTTGAGCTGGCGCAAGCCCTCCTCATCCTCGACCAACAGGATCGTGCCCTGTCCGGTGAGATCGACGCTATCCGGCAATTTGCGATCGGCCGCCGCCGGGGCACCATTTGGGCTCGGCGCCGCGGCCACATCGGCTCGCTCCGCCGCAATATCCTGCGCGCTCGCCACATACCGCGGCAGGAAAATGCGAAACACCGTACCTTTATGCGCAACCGAATCGACATACACAAATCCGCCGGTCTGCTTGATGATTCCGTAAACCGTCGAAAGCCCGAGCCCGGTGCCTTTGCCGACTTCCTTGGTCGAGAAGAACGGCTCGAAAATTTTGCCGATGATATTGGCCGGGATGCCCACCCCGGTATCGGCGACCTCCACCAGCACGTAATCCGCCGCTGGCATACCCTTGGCGTTGAAGCGTACGGATTCTTGCGCCGTCAAATTGCTGGTGCGAACGGTCAACTTGCCGCCATTTGGCATGGCGTCGCGCGCATTCACCGCCAAGTTCACAATGACCTGTTCGAATTGCGAAATGTCGACCTTTACCGGCCACAAATCACGCCCATGCACGACGTCGAGCGCAACCTTTTCGCCGATCAACCGCCGCAACAGCATGGTCAGGTCGCTCAAGGCTTCGCCGATATCGAGCACCTGCGGGCGCAGTGTCTGCTTGCGCGAGAACGCCAACAGATGCCGCACTAGGCTAGCCGCCCGGTTGGCATTCTGCTTGATCTGCATGATGTCGCCGAATGAAGGATCGGTCGGTTTGTGCGCGTTGAGCAGGAAGTCGGTCGCCATCATGATGGCGGAAAGCACGTTGTTGAAATCGTGCGCGATGCCGCCGGCAAGCTGGCCCACCAGCTCCATCTTTTGTTGCTGCGTTACCTTGTTTTCCAATTCGCGCTGCTCCGTGGTTTCGAGCGCATAAACAATCGCGGATTCCTGATCGCGCTCTTCCTCCTCGACCGCGGTGACGTAGAATCGGCCGAAGCGCTCGCCCTCACCGGCTAGCATGGCGTCGACCGGCGCGATTTCGGTCTTGCCTAGCGCAGCCTGGCGGATTGCGCCTTGCAGCGCTTCGCGATCGCGGGGAGCAACGGTGGCGAGGATTAAACGATCCTTTGCCTCGCCGCCGCTGGCGCCGTGAAACAGCCGCGCGAATAGCGGATTGGTGCGCACCACACCGCCGTGTTTATCGATCGTGGCGATCGCCATCGGCGTGTGATGAAAGAAGCGCATGAAGCGGATCTCGGCGGCGCGCTGCGGATCGCTGCGGTCGTCGCGCGCCCGATTGAGCACCAGTGTCCGCGAGGCTCCGGGCGTGCCGTCGGCGCCGTAGGCGACATTGTGCAACACGCGCACCGGCACCGTGCCGCCACTGCGGGTGCGCAAATCGAGGTCGAGCACCTCGGTCTTTACCTCGCCTGGCGCGGCCGGCAGGGTGGTGAGCAGCGCCGCACCGTCGCCGGCGATTATCTCGCCAAGTTTGAGCCCACCGGAGCCGACTTGAGCGAGATCGTGATCGAGCCAACTGGCGAGCGTGGCATTAACATAGATCACCTCACCCTTGTGGTTGACAGAAAAAAATCCAGCGGGCGCGTGATCGAGGTAGTCGATGGCATGCTGCAATTCCTGGAACACGTTCTCCTGGCGCTCACGTTCCCGCGTGACGTCCGCAAGCGACCAGACGGTGCGCCGCGCGGCGCGCTTGTCGACGCCGAGCGGCCGGATGCGGAATCGGAGCCAGCGCGCGGGCTGGCCGTTCATTCCGGTGACGCGCACCTCTTCCTCGAGCTGCCGTCCTTCCCGCGCCGCTCGCAGCAGCCGATATATTGCCTCGGACGCATCGGCATCACCCATGAACGCGCGCTCGACCGGCCGCGTTTCTTTGCCATCCGCTTCGGTCAGATCGAGATAAGCCTGATTGGCATAGAGGACGCGGCCGTCATTGGCGGTTACGACGACGGCCTCCGGAGCGCCGTCAACCACCGCTTCGATCAGCGGATTGTCACGATACGCGGCCGCACGCACACGCAAGATCCCGCAGGCAAAGGCGAACAGCGAAAACACGCCAATGCTGGCGAGGACAGCGAGAAAAGCGATGGTGTATTGTTCGGCGTTGCTGCCGCCGAACGTCATGATCGCACTGAGTGCCGCGACCAGCGTCACCGCGACCAGCAGCACCATGACGATACTGCCGCCGCGTTCGGCGCCGGCGACCTCGCCGAGCGCCGAGCCAAACTCTGCGCCGCGCGACTCCCCTGAGACAGACCCAGCGGGGACCTTGCTGATAGCAGGTACCGACATGAGCTGCTCCGTCATGCCGATTTCCAGTGCCCTGTGCGACTGAATCGCGCAAGAGGTTTGGCGGCAGCATGCACAAGTGCGGCAAGGGTGGGTCGGTTTCGCGCTCGTTTCGCCAAATAGCCAGAATTCCACCGGTTTTGCCTTCAAACCGCCGTTAACCATGAGAATGCTGCAGGCGTCGGGTTTGCCGGAAATCGGTTATCGTAATTAAATCATTGCTTTTAGTCGGCCGGGCGAATATCGCCGGCGTCATTAACCTTTAAAAGCAACCGTTAGCCGCGGTCGGCACGCCATCGAGACGGGGAGTAGCGCGGATGTTTGAGAGCTTGTTCGGGGCGGAAATGCCACTCGCCGTGCGCTTTTTTGTGGCGTTTCTGGTCGTACTTGGCGTGATCGGCGGGATCTGGTGGACCTTGCGCCGGTTCGGCAGCGGTCGGCTCGGCGCCAGTACGCGCGGCCGACAGCCTCGCCTCGCGGTGATCGATTACGCCAGCGTCGACAACCGCCGCCGGCTTCTTCTGGTGCGGCGCGATAATGTCGAGCATCTCCTAATGATTGGGGGACCGACCGACATTGTGGTTGAGCCCAATATCGTCCGCGCCGTTCCGGCGGCGCGCGATATAGGGCGCGCTCCGGCGGGGATCGAGGCGATCACGCGCGCTATCCCGCTGCCGGACAACGGCGGCGGTTCGTGGCCGTTACAGCCCGAGGCCAATGGCGGATCGCGGCCCGGCGCACGACCGGAAGCGCCACACGACGATCTCCCCGGCCGTCCGCAACCAGAACCCGGACCCCGCCAACGCGATACCCTGGCCGCGCTCGCCGACGAGCTTTCCACGCGGATCACGCCCCCGCAGCGAAATCGCGGCAATATCGGCGAGCCGCCGCGCCAAGAACAGCGCCATGATCAGCGCCAAGAACAGCGCCCAGAGCCGCGGCTGGAACCGCGCAGGCCCGCGCAACCGACCGCGCCATCTTCGCCGCCGCCTTCGATCGTCGCCGGCGGTGGTGACGCAGCCGGCGGGGATCAAAACCTCGCCGATATGGCTCAGCGGCTTGAAGCGGCGCTCCGCAAACCGACAGGCGAGGCACGTGCGCCGGCCGGTCTAGCACGTCCCGCGGCGGCGACCGATCAGGCGGCGCGCGGCGATTCGCTGCCACCTCCGCCGCCACGCAATGCGCGCGGCAGCGAGCAACGACCGGCACCACCCGAGGCCAATAAGCCCAACCAAAGCAAGACCGCCATCTACGACACGCTCGAACAGGAGATGGCGAATCTCTTGGGGCGGCCTCCAAAGAGCTGAGGTCGGACCGGCAGACGTCAGAGGCCGGTCGTGATATTCGTGTCTATCTGTCATCCGACAGGCATCCGCAGCACCGGCTTGATCGCGATACCCGACGAAGAGTCGGCAGCCGCCAGATTGATGTCGGCGAAGTCGTAGAACTTAATCATCTTCTCAATCGGAAACTTCCCAGCGACAATGAGATCGACCAGCTGGGGGATAAATTCTTTAGGCAAGCTCTCGCCCTGCACCACGCCGCGCACGGTACGCCCTTGCTGCAAAAACGGCATTTCGATCGCGACCTCGGTGCCGGGCGGGGCGCTACCGAGCAGCACGCAGGTCCCACCGGGCATTAACGCCTCGATTGCCTCTCGGAACACGCTGGGTAGCGCCGAAGTATCGAGCGCAAAGCGCACGCCGCCCGGCACGGCGGCTCGAACTTCATCAACGATTTTGTCGCGGCCCGCGTGATCGATCGCATGGGTGGCGCCGAGTTCGCGCGCCAGCGCCAAGCGATGTGCGTGCACATCGATAGCGACGATCGGATCGCAGCCGGCGATTTTTGCCGCCATCAGAGCCGAGAGCCCGACGGCGCCGACACCAAAAATAGCAAGACTGTCGCCGGGCTTCGGTTGCATGGCGTTGAGAACGGCTCCAGCTCCCGTCTGGCCGCTGCAGGCGAGCGGCCCTAAGGCTTCCAGCGGCGCGTCTTTTCGCACCTTCACCGCGTAGCGCTCCTGGGTGAGCGCATAGGTGCCAAACGAAGACTGTTGAAAGAAGGCGCTATAAACTGGCGCGCCGTTTCTGGACATCAGCGTCGAGCCGTCGGCGCGCCGGCCGTGCATTTTCAGACGCCGTCCGTGCATACAATAGCAATATTTGTGCTGCTGACAGTTCGTGCAGCTTCCGCACCACGGAAACGACATGACGACGTGATCGCCGGGCGCCAACGAGCTAACCGCAATGCCGACTGCATGGACCACGCCGGCACCCTCGTGACCGTAAACCGCGGGATAGGGCGACGCGAAGTAACCGTCCCGGCCATGCAGATCAGTCTGGCACATCCCGCTCGCTACCACGCGCACGATCACTTCGTCCGGGCGCGGATCGCAGAGTTCCAATTTTTCTAACGCGAAGGGTGCTGAACGTTCACGGACGACAGCGGCGGTGATCTGCATTTCAAATTGTCAAAGTTGGCCAGACGGGTGTCAATCGTCGCAAGCCTGGACTCGGCACGTCAGTTCGACAATGCAGTCTGGCGGAGCGCCGTCTTGTCATTCAAGTGCTGCGCTAAGAGAACAGCCCGATTTGTCGCAGTCTCAATGGTTTTGATGGAATACCTGGGATGGAACGTGGGATGAAACTGGGATGAAACTCGGCATTGAACACCTAGGCACAGCCTGTCGGGTCTGGCGCCTAAGCCATCTTAATCGTCGCGATAAACCCGTTCGCGCCGCTCATGGCGTTCCTGGGCCTCGATCGATAGCGTGGCAATCGGCCGTGCCTCCAGCCGCTTGAGAGTGATTGGCTCGCCGGTTTCTTCGCAATATCCGTAAGTGCCGTCCTCTATACGCTGCAGTGCAGCATCGATTTTCGCGATCAGTTTGCGCTGCCGATCGCGGGCGCGCAGTTCGATAGCACGGTCGGTCTCTGAGGATGCGCGGTCGGCGAGGTCCGGATGATTCTGGCTTTCGTCATGCAGGTGCTGGAGGGTCTCTTTGGCCTCCTTGAGGATGTCCTCCCGCCAATTGAGCAGCTTCAGCCGGAAATACTCCCGCTGGCGCTCGTTCATGAACGGTTCTTTGTCGCTTGGCCGATAGAATTTTGCGTCCATGGCAAGGCCTACGTCCTCGCCCTTGCCGTTTTTTTGGGGCTTTTCCGGACGTCGATTTTTGCCCTTCGACAATTGCATCTGCGTGTACTCCCGCAACCAACTTGCGAAGCGCCCTCTCGCGCGGCGGCTTATAACCAAGCTCCATGACAGTGACAACAAGATCGTAGGGCGGGAACGCGGCAGCTATGGTCGGGTTCGAATCGGCCGCCCCTGGCGCGCGGGCCCGCGCTTGTGGCACGTCGCCAGCGTGATCTAATTTGCCGCCTCGGAGGCAAGCGTTTTCATGCGTTTCGAAGGCACCAGCGGCTATGTCGCCACCGACGATTTGAAGGTTGCGGTTAACGCCGCAATCGCGCTTGAGCGTCCCCTCTTGGTGAAGGGGGAGCCCGGAACCGGCAAAACCGTCCTGGCGCTGGAAATTGCCAAGGCGCTGAGCGCGCCTTTAATCGAATGGCACATCAAATCGACCACCAAGGCGCTGCAGGGCCTCTACGAATACGACGCGGTCACGCGGCTGCGCGACAGCCAATTGGGCGACACCCGGGTCAAGGACATCCGCAATTACATCAAGCGCGGCAAGCTGTGGGAAGCGTTCATCGCCGATGAAAGGCCGGTTTTGTTGATCGATGAAATCGACAAGGCCGATATCGAGTTTCCCAACGATCTCCTGCAGGAACTCGATCGCATGGAGTTCTTCGTCTACGAGACCGGCGAAACGATTCATGCGCGCCGCCGCCCGATTATCGTCATTACCTCAAACAATGAAAAAGAATTGCCGGACGCTTTCCTGCGCCGCTGCTTCTTTCATTACATCCGTTTTCCCGATGCCGACACGATGCGTGCCATCGTCGAGGTCCATTTTCCCGGCATCAAGCATCGCCTGGTGGCCGAGGCGCTCAAGCTGTTCTACGAAATCCGCGAAGTGCCGGCACTGAAGAAGAAACCGTCAACCTCGGAATTGCTTGATTGGCTCAAGCTGTTAATGGTCGAAGATATTTCAGTCGAAACGCTGCGCGAACGCGATCCGAAGCGGTTGATACCCCCGCTGCATGGGGCGCTGCTTAAGAACGAGCAGGATGTACATCTGTTCGAGCGACTGGCTTTTATGACGCGAAGGGAAGGACGCTAGAGCGCCTGCGCGCTTCGCCCAATCGCTCAATCACCACCAAGGACGCGTGACGAAGGCATAAGTCGCGCCCAATCCGAAGGTAAATTGATTGGGCGAGCCGCGTTGGATGACCAAGGGCGAGTCGGCCGCCGAGCCGGCCAGCCGCTGATATTCAACGAAGCCGTGCGCCGCCCATTGCGGATTGAAGAAATATTCCACCTGGCTTCCGGCGCCATACGAATAGAGACCGCCGTCAGCGTGATACACCGGCAGCGCCAGCAAGCCGGCTACCGTTGAGCCGGCCGACTGCGCGGGCGTGATGCTGAAATAGGGACTGACAGCCGCCGTAGATTGTGCGGTCAAGCGCGGCCCGGCGGAAAAGCGCAATTGTCCGACCGGAACGATTGCATCTAGGAACAGATCGCCAGTCACGCCGGTTTCACCGCCGAAGCCTTGCCGCACTTCGCCGCGCAACCGCAACCACTGCACAGGCCAATACTCGGCAAAGGCGCCCGCCTGCACCGCAAAATTGACGTCACCTAGACCATTGAGCGCCGTATCGCTGGAGGCATAACGCGGCCAAACGATCTGTACGGCGGGGCCGATTTTGATTTGACCAAGATCTAGGACAGTGAATCCGAAACTGTCGCGCGGTCCGAAATATTCTGGCGGCGTCCCGACGTTGCGAATGCTAAACAGGGGACCGCCGGTCAGGCCAAACTTGCCGTCCGGCGCGCCTGCCCATTTCGGCCCGATACGCAACTCGCCGCCGATGGTCACGATCCAGTCCGGCACGGGGCCCACATTGGCCGCTTGTGCCGCAGTCGGCGCCGGCGCCGACAGGTCAGTCGCAAGACCAATCGTCGGCGCAATAGCCGCGCCGATGGCAATGCAGGCGGCCCACCAACCGCTCGAGTGCCAAACCCTTGTCATGCCGTGCGGGCCCGCCGCATTTCCCTTCAGGTTCGCCATGATACAGCAGGGGTAGCCAAGGACGAAGCGGCGGGGTGGCCAAAGGTAAATTTAATGCACACCTGTTGCCGATCGGTCCTGCCCCGCCGGCTAGGCTTCGGCGTCGTGTTCAACCGCCCGGCCGGCGCTTGTTCGCGTGCGCTTCCGGCGCCGGCCCGCGCGCGGGGCCGCTCGTTCAATGCCAGCGGATTCCTGCGTGGGATCGACGGTTTCGGGCGCCGCGCTGTCAGGCGGTGCGGATTCTGGCGGCGTTTTTTCAGGCAGCAGGGTTTCCGGGTGCGCGGCGTCAACCATGCCGTCGTCGCTTTGTTCCGGGACGGAAACTGCGGACTCGCGTTCTGAAACAGCAGAACTGTCCGACCGCTGCGCCGGCTCGACCGCGTTCAACCGCGCCTGCCAATGCGCCAATTCGCGCGCCTTGGCGCGTCGCTCTTCGACGGCGGCGCGCAGGCGTTTGACCCAGACGCGGATCTGCCCCGCCACCCGACCGAATACACCACCGGCCCAGACCAGTTCAAATGGCGTAAACTGGCGCCAAGTCTGATCGCCATCCACGATCGCACGCGCGATGAGATTGCCGCCCATCGCTGTGGTATTGAGACCGTGCCCGCCGAAACCGCTGGCCAGCCAAACGCCCGGACCGACCTCGCCGATCTGCGGCATGCGGTGCACGGTAATTCCCAAAGTGCCGGCCCAGGCATAGTCGATCTCGACATCGCCGAGTTGTGGATAGGTGTGTTTGATGTCGGCTTTCAGCGCTCTGAGGTAACGGCGTGGATTGCGGGCCCACGTGGTGGCGCGGCCTGACAGCATCAGCCGATCGCCGCCGACGATGCGATAGTGATTGTCGGCAGCATCGCTGTCACTCACGCCGCCGCGATAACGTACCGCTTCGGCAAGACGATCCCCAAGCGACGCGGTCGTGATCACATAGGTCGTCAGCGGCACCATCGTCGCGGCGAGCCGCGGCATCAGTGATTTGAGCCCGATATTGCCGCACAGCACCACGTGATTGGCGCGCAGCCGCGCCCCCGGCGTCACGATGCGTTTGCGCACGCCGCTCGGGTCGATCGACAGAGCCGACGTGTTCTCGAAAATCCTCGCGCCGTCGCGTTCTGCCGCAGCGGCAAGCGCCAGCGCGTAATTGAGCGGATGAATAGCAAGCGCGCGCAGATAATTGATAGCGTAAAAATAACGCTCGCTGCGCAGCACTTCACGCACGCGTTCGGTCGGCCAGCCCTCAATCTCGCAGCCCAGCTCTCCGAGTAGGGCGACATATTTAACAAATTCGTCGCTATCGTCTCGCTTCGACACATGAAGCCAGCCGTCTTCCGGATCGACACCGGGCGCGTGTTCGCCGCGGATCGTATCGCGCACGTAATCGAGGCCGGCCTGCGCCAGCGTCCAAAGATCTTTGGTGCGCTCGAAACCGACGCGCGCAATAAGCTTGTCGGCATCGGCGCCAAAGCCCGGCAGGACAAAGCCGGTATTGCGCCCCGAGGCTTTGGCCGCGAGCCGGTTGGCCTCGAGCAACACGACGGACCAGCCTTTACGCGCCACTTCGCGCGCCGTGGTGAGGCCGGCAAGACCGCCGCCGATCACGCAGACGTCGACGTCGAGATCGGAATACAGCGCCGGCCGGCGTGGCGCATCCACCATCGTCGCGGCGTACCAGCTATCGCCGTAGATTTCGCTCGCCGCGGCGTTCCTGTGGGGCGTGGGATTGAGCATCGCTGCCGCTATGTAAGGCTTTCGGGCGACTGAGGCCAGTGCGTGCTGAGCGGCCACTGGACAGCTTAAGAGGGGAAAGCAACAGTACCGCCATGCGCCGTTTGATGCTGCTCCGCCACGCCAAGACCGAGCGCGCCGAGCCGGGCCAGCGTGATCGCGATCGCAAACTCCTAAAACGCGGCCGCGCCGACGCGCCGACGCTCGGGGCGTACATGACCCACCACGATCTGATCCCGGACTTGGCGCTGATCTCGCCAGCGGCGCGCGCCCAAGAAACTTGGGATCTGGTCGCCGACGCTTTTGAAAAGCCGCCGCGTCGAGAGATCGACGATCGCATCTATAACGCCAGTCCGCATAAGCTTCTCGAAATCATCGCCGAACCGCGCAAGGCGATCAAGCTTCTCATCGTCGGCCACAATCCGAGCCTGCACGAATTTGCGCTGCAAT
>Ga0335081_10007059_pt1 | contig 17924 bp, 20 predicted proteins | sample Lox_Sample_35_FD_206713 | JGI IMG/M metagenome (GOLD analysis project Ga0335081, IMG submission 206713) | Soil microbial communities from Loxahatchee National Wildlife Refuge, Florida, United States - Lox_Sample_3.5 | ecosystem: Environmental > Terrestrial > Soil > Wetlands | place: USA... | reverse complement strand
CCGGACTGGAGCACAGGACACTGTCCTGGAGCTCGAGCGGGTGACGAAGGAGTATCCGGGGTCGCCGCCGGTGCAGGCGCTTGACGAGGTGAGCGTGGCGGTGGCGGCCGGGGAACTGGTGGCGGTGGTCGGCCCGTCCGGGTCAGGCAAGAGCACGCTGCTGCACCTGATCGGCACCCTGGACCGGCCGAGCAGCGGGACGGTGCGGGTCACCGGCCTGGACGTGGCGCGGATGACCGACCGGCAGGTGTCCGCGCTGCGGGCGGCCCGGATCGGCTTCGTGTTCCAGCAATTCTTCCTCGCCGAGCACCAGAAGGTACTGGACAACGTGGCCGACGGGCTGCTGTACGCAGGCGTGCCACGGGCCGACCGACGCCGCTTGGCGGCCGCCGCGCTGGAGCGGGTCGGCCTGGGACACCGCAGCGGCGCCCGGCCGACCCAGCTGTCGGGCGGGGAGCGGCAGCGAGTCGCCATCGCCCGGGCCATCGTCGGCAGCCCGCCGCTGGTGCTGGCCGACGAGCCGACCGGCAACCTGGACTCCGGCACCGGCGCCTCGATCCTGGCGTTGCTCGAAGAGCTCAACGAGCAAGGCACCACGATCATCGTGATCACCCACGACCACGCGATCGCCGCCTCGATGCGGCGCCGCATCGAGATGCTCGACGGCCGCATCATCACCGACACCGCGCCGGCCACCGTCGGGGGCTGGCCGGCCCGGGAAGGATGATCATGACGATCACATCAGGCCTGGCCGCCCCGGCCCCGGCCCGGCTGCGCCCGCGTGACCTGGCCGGGCTGGCCAGCGTGGGGCTGCGGACCCGCAAGCTGCGCGCGGCACTGTCGGCCCTGGGCATCGCGATCGGGGTGGCCGCGATCGTTGCCGTGCTGGGCCTGGCCAGCTCCTCGCAGGCCGGCCTGCTGGCCGAGATCGCGCAGCTGGGCACCAACCTGCTGACCGCCACCAACGGGACGAGCATCACCGGCCAGCCCGCCGAACTGCCCGACGCCGCGCCGGGGATGGTCGGCCAACTGCCCGGCGTCATCGCCGTCCAGTACACCGGCACCGTCAGCGCCGCCGTCTACCGCAGCCCGCTGGTCCCCTCGATCCAGACCAACGGGCTCAGCGTGGCCGCCGCCAGCCTGGGCCTGCCCGCCGTGGCCGGCACCTCGATGGCCCAGGGCAGCTACCTCAACGCCGCCACCGCCAAAGAGCCGGTCGCCGTGCTCGGCGCGGAGGCCGCCCAGCTGATGGGCATCGACCGGGTCTGGCCCGGGATGCGGATCTGGATCGGCGGCAACTGGTTCTACGTGACCGGCATCCTCGAGCCCGCCGCCCTGGCCCCGCAGATCGATACCTCGGTCCTGGTCGGCTTCCCCGCCGCGCAGACCTACCTCGGCTTCGACGGGCATCCCTCCAAGCTCTACGTCCGCACGGTCAACACCCAGGCCGCCACCACCAGGGTCGATAGCCTGCTCGCCGCGCAGGCCTACCCGGAGTATCCGAACGAGGTCGACGTCTCCCAGCCGTCGCAAGCCCTGACCGCGCAAGCCGACGCGGCCGGCGCGTTCGACACTCTGTTCCTTGGCCTGGGCGCGGTCGCGCTGCTGGTCGGCGCGGTCGGCGTGGCCAACATCATGATCATCTCGGTGCTGGAGCGCCGCCAGGAAATCGGGCTGCGCCGCGCGCTGGGCGCCACGAAAGGCCAGATCCGTACCCAGTTCCTGGCCGAGGCCATCCTGCTGGCCCTGGTCGGCGGGGCCGCCGGGGATGTGGCCGGCATCGCCGCCACCGCCGTCTACGCCTACGCCAAAGGCTGGGCCGTCGTCATCCCGGCCGACGCATGGGTCGGCGGGCTCGGCGCCGCCCTCCTCATCGGCGCGCTCGCCGGGCTCCTGCCCGCCATCCGCGCCGCCCGCCTGTCACCCACGCAAGCGCTCTGGACCCTCTGACCCCCCGCCGCAGTACGGTGGTCGGTGGTAACGCGCGACGGTGCCCGGGGCCGGGCCCTCGCCGGACGGAGGTGGGATGGAGTGCGAGCCCGGGCGGGTGTGGCGGGCCTGGCCGCCGCCGTGGTCCTTGGCCTCTGCGGGTGCGCCGCGGCCGGGTTCACCCGGGCCCCGGAGGCGCAGCGGCCGGTGACCCGGGCGTCAGGCGCGGTCCCGGGCGCGCTCGCCGCTACCTCCTCCGCTGCGCCGTCGGCGCACCCGGCGGCGGCGTCTGGCGCTCGGCGGGCCAGCGACCAGCTGGTCACGGTGACAGCGACGTCGTACGGGATGACGCAGGCGGAGCTCACCGCCTACCAGCGGGCAGGCGGGCAATGGCACCGGGTCTTCGGGCCGTGGATCGCGTGGATCGGCCGTAACGGGATGGCCCCGCCCGGCGCCAAGCGGGAAGGAGACGGCCGCACCCCTTCCGGGACGTTCGGCTTCGGGTTTTTCTTCGGGGTCGACCCTGACCCGGGGGTGCACTTCCCGTACCGGAGGGTGCACGCATCCGACGTCTGGGATGACGACCCGGCCAGCCCGCTCTACAACGAGTGGGTGGATGACCGGTACGCCGACCCTGGCGCCGGCCCCGAGCCGATGGACGTTTCCGCCTACGACTACGGCGCCGTCATCGGGTACAACACGGCTCGCACACCCGGCCTCGGCAGCGCGATCTTCCTGCACCTGAACATCGGCATGCCGACGGCGGGCTGCGTGACGTTGCCGAGGGGCGAGCTGCTGGAGATCCTGCGCTGGCTGAACCCGGCCGCATCGCCGCGGATCGTGATGGGCGTCGCTCCCGCGCGGACGGCACAGGCATAGGGTGGCCTGGGAATCGGGACTAACCAGCGGGCTCAGGAGGCGCAAATGTACGTGGATCTGTGCGGCCGACGCGTTCCCTTGCAGGCTTGGGGATCTTCGTCCTTCGCGGGGTTCTTGTCGTCGTATGCGCCGCAGTTGCTTCCGGGTGGACCGTGGCGCGCTGTGCCGGAAGCGAGCTATACGACAGGTGCGCTGCCGCATGGCACGACGATCGTGGCGGTGGTGTGCGATGAGGGCGTGGTGCTGGCCAGCGACCGGCGCGTTACCGCGGGGAACATAATCTCCAAGCGAGATGTGGACAAGGTGTTCCGCTGTGACGACTTCTCCGCCGTGGGCATCTCCGGGGTACTGGCACTGGGTCTCGAGTTCGCCAGGCTCTTCCAGGTCGAGGTGGAGCACTACGAGAAGATGGAAGGCCGGTCCATGTCGCTGGTGGGTAAGGCCAACCGGCTGGCCACCATGGTCCGGGGTAATCTCGGTCTCGCCATGCAAGGGCTGGTGCTGATCCCGCTGCTGGCCGGCTACGACCTGGACAGCGGGACCGGGCGGATCTTCAGCTACGATCCGGCGGGCGGCCCATCGGAGGAGCACAGGTTCTACTCGATCGGATCGGGGTCGGTGTTCGCCCGGGGAGCCCTGAAGAAGCTCTACATCGAAGGCATGACGGTAAGCGAGGCCGTGCCGCGCTGCCTGCACGCCCTGTATGACGCGGCTGATGACGACTCGGCAACCGGCGGGCCCGATATGCCCCGGCGCATCTTCCCGGTCGTGACCACGGTCACCGGCGACGGATTCAGGCGCCTGCCCGAGGCGGAGGTGGCAGAAGTCGTGCAACGGGTCGTCGCCGACCGGATGGAGTCTCCCGACGGCCCGGTCGCCCCGTTGCGGGACTGAGGCTCACGGGCCGGACTTGTCACGCGCCTGCCCCCGCGTCCTTCGATGCCGGGCCTGATTTCTCCCCGGCCAGGGCGGTGAACGCGCTGGCCCTGAACAGCCGGGCCAGGCAGCGGGCTCGCAGCGGGCCGATGCTGCCGATCGGGATCTGCAGTGTCGCGCTGATTTCCGCGTAGGAGTACGGCGGGTCGCTGATCAGCATGGACAGCAGCCGCCGCCACCGGGGCGGCAGCTCGGCGAAGGCCGCGCGCAAGGCCGCGTTCCGCTCCGCGATGAGGATCTCGTCCTCGATCGTCGTGTCGTAGGCGACCTGCCGTTCCTGGTCCAGCTTGGTCCCCAGCCGTTCGGACTTGCGGGCGGCCGCCACCACCCGCAAGCATTCCCGGTTCGTGGTGGTAGCCAGCCAGCCAGGCAGCGCGGCCGGCTCGCGCAGGTCGCTGAGATGCTCGATCAGCAGCAGCCACACCTTCTGCGCCACGTCTTCGGTGTCGGCGCCGCTGAGCTTGAACCGCGTGCAGATCGACCACACCAGCGGCGAGTACCGCTCCACGATCGCGTTCCAGGCGTCCGGGTCGCCCGCCACCGCGCGGGTGACCAGCGTGACCACGGTCGTGTCGTCACTGGCATCGGTCAGGAGCTCGTCGATCCGGGTGGCTTCGGCTGGATCCTCGCGCAGCCGGCGCAGGGCACCGCGGAACCCGGCGGTGCGACGGTCAAGCTCGGCATCATCGAGGTCGCCGCAGAGCGTGGCCAGGATCGCGTCCAGTTCCTCATCCCTGGTCATCGGCCGTTCCCTTCTTGCCGCCGGCGGAATTCTGCGAGCAGATCGCGGAGTCTTCCCCGGCCCTCGGACGTGTAGCGCTTCACCGAGCCGATGCTGACGCCCATGACCTGTGCGGCCGCGGCTTCAGACAGGCCCGCGACATGCCGCAAGATGACCGCTTCTCGCTGGCTGGCAGGCAACTGGCCTAGCGCCTGCCGCACGACGGCGCGGTCAGCCACGCCCTGGGCCACGTCATCACCGGCGGCCCGCAGGGTTCCGCACGGATCGGGATGGAGGTCCCTGGCGCGGCAATCGTGCTCTTTCTGACGCTTGCTGCGTTCATTCCTGGCGATCTTGAAGACGTAGCCTTCCGGCTCGTCCAGGATCCGCACGTGCGCCCAGCGACGCCGCGCGGCCAGGAAGGCGTCGTCGGTGATCTCTTCGGCCAGGCCCCGATCGCAGCCCATGCTGATCAGGAAACCCTGTACCCGGCCTGCATACTTACGGTAGAGCGCGGTGACCTGATCGTCGTGCTCCTCAGGACTCATAACAACCACCGGCCGAGTTCACCGCCTGCCCGGAAGAGCACGGCGGCTATCACGGCGGGCCCGCCGGCCCGCACCCCCCGATTATCACAAGCCGGCCCCGGCCAGGCGATCACGTATCTTCCTGGCCCGCCCCAGAACCACGTGGTCCTGGTGGTGCCGATCGTGCCGTGCCGCAGCATATGCCTACCTCCCCGCCCGCCGCCTGCCGGGACCACCCGGCGCCAGGGCGGTCATGCACAAACAGGGGCACGCAGCGCCGGAAGGTTGTGCCGCACGGCAAAGATTCTGGCCAGCCGGGAATGTGTTCACCGGGTGTGTATCTGGGGGCCCGTTCCTGTCTCCGCATTGGTACGGCTGCTCAGAACGCGCAGCCGTCCAGGTATCTGGCCAGGACAAGCTGGCCGGATTCAGATCGGAGGTAAGGTCATGGCCGGTGAAGCGCGCGCGACGAAGGTCGTCGAGGTCGTCGTGAGCCCCGATATCAGCCCTGAGCAGATCACCGAACTCGTCATCGGGGTCGGGGGCATTGGCCCCGGCGGACGTGAGTGCCGGATGTGCGGTCTGGTTGGCGTGGACCTGCGCCTGACCGGCCAGGATCCCGAGATCGATCCGCCCTCCGGCGCGCGCAGCATGGTGGTCTCATGACGTGAGGCCCACGGAGGCGGTTTCGATGCAGAGCAAGGCCGTGCCCGTAGGGCAGCCGGCGATCGGGGTGACCTACGAGGGCGGCAATCCGGCGCTCCTGGACCGTCTGGTGGAGGTAGCTGACTACCTTGAGGTCGCACCGGACCTGATCGCCACCGGCACGGGAGATGGCCGGGGAATCCGGCGCGAGATCCTCGACGAATGGCGGGCGACCGCCGAGAAGGTCGAGATCGTCGCACACGGCGTCGGGCTCTCGATCGGCAGCGCCTCGGGGTGGAACGAGGCCTATCTGCGCCTGCTGGACGAACTGGCCGATGCGGTTCCGTTGCGCTGGCACAGTGAGCATCTCGGCTACACCACCGTCGACGGGGAACCGCTTGGGACGATGCTGTCCCTGCCCCGGACCGAGGAGGCTCTCGAGCTGGTGTGCGAGCGGGTGATCCGCCTTCAGGAGCGGTACCCAGCTCCGTTTCTGCTCGAGAATATCGCCCGCATGCTGCCCGATCCCGATGGGGATTACGACGAGGCCGGGTTTGTCAACGAGCTGTGCAAGCGGACGGGCTGCGGCCTGGTCCTGGACGTTTACAACCTCCAGTGCGACGCGCACAATCACGGCTTCGACATCGACCGGTTCCTCGATGCGCTGGACTTCGGGGCGGTTCGCGAGCTGCACGTCGCCGGCGGCACCGAGATCGAGGGCATGAAGCTCGATGTCCACTCGCGGGAGGTACAGCCCGCCACGGTGGCCCTGGCCGCACGAGCTGCGGCCGCGGCACCAGCGGTGTGGGGGGCCACCTATGAGGTGCTGCCGGAAGCGGTTCCGGTCCTCGGGCACGACGTGATCGTGAACGAGGTCACGCGGTTGCGTGCCGCACTGTCATGAGCGGGCAGGCGGCCGGGCTTGCCGCTCAGCAGCGAGCGCTCCTGGCGCTGCTGAAGGGCAGGCCGGTCCCGGCCGGCCAAGACCCGTATCTCGATCTGGTCCGCGGTTCGCGCGGATTGACCATGCTCCAGATGATCACCACGTGGTGGCGCCGCTTTGACCTGGAGCGGCTGGCCCCGCTCACGAGCCGCGCGCTGGCCCGCGCGGGACGCTTCGAGGACGCGCTCGCCCGGCTGGGACGTGACCCGGATACTCCCGGCGCGATCTCCGCGCTCGCGATGTACTTTCTCGAGCAGCACGTTGAGGACGCGGACCCGCTCATTGCCGCCGTCGCGTCCACCGAGCGCGCGCTGACACTCGTCGCCCGGGGCGACCGCTCGCGTCACGAGGTCCGCTGGGACCGCGACCCGGCGCCCGTGCTCAGCGCCCTGCTGGCCGGGCAGCGGCCAGGACCAGCTGCACCAGGCGACTTCAGCGTCATCGTGAGCCGGGGCCTGGCCGGCGCGCCGGAGTGACCAGGCCGGTCTGGTAGGCGAAGACCACGAGCTGCGCCCGGTCGCGGGCGCCGAGCTTGATCATCGCGCGGCTGACGTGGGTCTTGGCGGTGGCAGGGCTGAGCACCATGGCGTCGGCGATCTCGTCGTTGGACAGGCCGTGCGCGACCAGGGCCACCACCTCCCGTTCCCGGTTGGTGAGGGTTTCCATCCCGGCCGCGGCGACCGCATCCGGCGGCCGGGCCACGTGGCTGGCCAGCCGGTGCTGGTGGCCCTGGAGGACGGCCTGACCTGCGCTTTTGCCTGCCCGACCGGGGGGATGCGCGGACCGGGCGCGAGCGGGTTTGCTGATCGCCCAGTCGCTCACCGCCGAATCCCTCGTTGCTGCGGCGCTAATTCGCGGGGTACGTTCTGGAGAATGAAGGCGGAGGTCAACGCGCTTCAGTTGGTATCCGGGAGGGATCAAGGGGAGGCTCCCAGGCTCGCATTCGACCTACCTGAATCGAAGTTCCACCCGCCCGGGGTACGGCCGGGCATTGTCTTGCGGACCGCCCTGGTCGAGCGGATGGCCGCTACCGCGGTGCCGGTCATCACCGTGGCCGCCCCGCCCGGCTACGGCAAGACGACGCTGATGGCGCAGTGGGCCAAACGGACCGGCTCGAGCGTGGCCTGGCTGTCCTGCGACGACGGAGACAACGATCCCGTGGTGCTGCTGAGTGCTCTGGCGGTGGCGCTGGACCGGATCGGGCCGGTCGATCCGGCGATATTCTCCGCGCTGGCCTCCCCGGGCGCCGACATCACCACGGTGCCCAGGTTCGTGGCCGCCGTCGGCTCGGTGCCGCCGCCGGTGACCGTGGTGCTCGACCACGCCGAGGCGGTGACGAACCGGCAATGCCTGGCCACGATCGCCGAGTTCGCCGTGCGCCTGCCGCCCGGCTGGCAGCTCGCGCTGGCCTCGCGTACCGTGGTGCCGCTGCCGGCGGCGCGGCTGCGCGCTCAGGGCGGGATCCTCGAGGTCACCGCGGACGACCTGGCCATGGGACCGCAGGAAGCGGACTCCCTGCTGAAGGGGGCGGGGGTCGAGGCCGACGAGGCGACCCTGCGTGATCTCCTGCAGCGGACGGAGGGATGGCCGGCCGGACTGTATATCGCCGCGCTGGCCATCAAATCCGGCTCCCAGCCGAGCGATACCGGCTTCACCTTCACCGGCGACGACGTATACATGGGCGACTACCTGCGCTCGGAACTCCTCGACCGGATCTCGGGTGCGGAAGCCTCCTTCCTGACGCGCACGTCGGTCCTGAACCGGATGTGCGGGCCGCTGTGCGACGCGATCTTGGGAGAGCAGGGTTCCGGGGCGGTCCTGGCACAGATGGAGGCCAGGAACCTGCTGCTCGTCCCGCTCGACCGGCGCCGTGAGTGGTACCGGTACCACCATCTGCTCCGGGACCTGCTGCGGTCAGAACTCCGGCGCCGAGAACCCGACCTGGTCCAGGATCTCCATTTCCGGGCGGCGGCCTGGTTCGAGGCGAACGGCATGCCGGAGACGGCGATCGAACACGCCCGAGCCGCGGGCGACTACGACCGGGTCGCCCGGCTGATCCTGGATCTGCAGCAGCGCGTCTGGGGCACCGGACGGGTCGAGACGGTGGTGCGCTGGATGGAGTGGCTCAGGGATGTCACCTCAGCGGAGTACTACGGGGCGATCGCCGCGCACGGCTCGCTGATCTTCGCGCTCCTCGGTCAGCCGGCTGAGGCCGAGCGCTGGGCCGCCGCCGCGGAGCGCGCGGTCCCGGCTGGGGTACTGCCTGACGGCAGCACCATGGCGGCCACCCTGGCCTACCTGCGCGCGAATGTGTGCCGGGACGGCATCAGCGAGATGCGGCGGGACGCGCGGATGGCCTGGGAAGGACTGAGTCCGGCCAGCCCGTACCGGGCGACGATCCTGTACATCGAGGGCATCTCCTACCTGCTGGAGGGTGACCCGGCCCGGGCCGAGCCCATTCTGGCCCGCGCGGTCGATCTCGCGACCTGCTGCAACAGCTTGCCGCTGGTCGGCATGATCGTCGCCCAGCAGTGCGGTGTGGCGGCCGAACGCAACGACTGGTCCGAGGTCACGGCGCTGGCGCGGCGAGCAGCCGCGATCGTGGATGACGGGCAGTTCGGCGACTACTGGACCAGTGCCCTGGTGTACGCCTGGGCGAGCCGCGCCGCGGCGCACGAGGGCGACGAGTCCCGGGCCCGGCTCTACCTCGGGCGGGCGGCCCGGCTCCGGCCCCTGCTCAGCTACGTGCTGCCCGTAGGGTCGGTCCAGGCCCTGCTGGAGATGACCCGCTCCTACATCGCGCTCGGCGACCCCGGAGGCGCCGCGGCGGCTCTGGCCCAGGCCCACGACATCCTCCGCCAACGGCCAGACCTCGGCGTCCTCCCCGAGATCGCCGACCGGCTGCAGGAGAGTCTGGCCACGACCGACGCCCACGCCGACGGCGCCTCGTCGCTTACCTCGGCTGAGCTGCGGGTCCTGCCGCTGTTGTCCACGCACCTGTCGTACCAGGAAATCGGCGAACGACTGTATGTCTCCAAGAACACGGTCAAGACCCAGGCGTACTCCGCCTACCGGAAGCTCGGGGTTTCAACGCGCAGCGAGGCGGTCATCCGCGCTCGTGAACTCGGTCTGGACGTCCTGTAACAGCGGCCGGGTCTGGGCCGGCCGGCGCCGGCCCTGGTGCCGCCCGCCGGGCAAGTCCTATCATGATGCGTGAAAGACCTGCTGGTCAGGCGCGGAAAATTACGCGGAGGCCGGATGAGCCAGGAGGCATCGGACCTGCCCAGGTCCGTCCAGATTATCGGGCAGTACAAGGCCCTGGTTGGCTTGGTGGCCGTCCTGGGCCTGCTGGCTGGCATTGTTTTCGCCGCCCTCAACCCGCCGTCGACGAGCAAGGCGCTCGTCCTGTTTACGGCTCCGTCGTGCCCGGCCGCCGGGTCCATCTGCGGCGGGCCTATGTTCTCGCCCGGCTACATCCAGGCCAAGGTGCTCGAGGCCTATCCCGATGGGGTCCAGATAAAGCCCGTGACCGACGACGTCCTGGCGATAAGCGCCACCGGCGGCACCGCCGCCCAGGCTGAGGCGACCGCTGAGGCGGTCGTCCGCAGCTACGTCGCCGATGCCGGTTCGCTGAGCTACCTGGGCGAGCAGCCGTCGGCACTGGTCCTGGAGCAACCGACGCCAGCAAGCGGGACAGCGCCGCCCAAGCAGTTGCTCGGCGACGCGCTGCTCGGCGCGATCTTCGGCGCGCTGGCCGGAGTCATCGCGGCGCTGGCGGCCGGCCAGACGATCATCGACCCGCCGACCATTACCCCGGGATACGGTTTCGGCGGCGAAGCGGGCGGGGAACCCGGGCCCCCGCGAGTCGAGGTCCCGCTTGTTCAACTGGCCCGTGAATACGCCGAGCGGACCGCCGCTCTGAAGGCGGGGCGCGGCGACGTCGGCGACCTGAGCTAACCGGCCAAGGCAACGGCGGCGTTGAGCACGTCCAGGGCCGAGCTCTGCCGGGCGGCGTCGGCCTGATCGAAGGGGCCGGTCCAGCACAGCCCGAGCTGGTGATCCGCGTTCTTGCTGTTGTCCCACACCGAGCGGGCGTTGGCGAGGATGAACCTCCGGTAGGCAGGCTGCCGGCTCTGCAGCCAGAAATCGTACAGGTAGCGCACGAAGATCCCCTTGAACTGGGCCTGGTCCCCGTCGCAGCCACCGGAGGCCCGCTCGCACGGCTCGACGAGAATACCGGGAGGATGGGCCGAGGCCGGGGTAACCAGCTCGCTCAGCGCCGCGTTGGCGATGAATTCCCCGTGCCGCAGGTAGGCGCGATCACCGGTGATCTCGGCCAGGGCGGCCAGGCCGCCCAGGATCACGCCCTGATTGTAGGTCCAGGTGGTGCCGCCGTTGTTGGCGCACACCGGGGTGAGCCCGTCATTGACCAGGCCGCTGGGGCCGATGAGACCGCTGGAGGAGAACCACTCCCAGGCCCGCTGGGCCCAGGTCAGGTAGCTCTGATGAGAGCCGGCGCCCGGCGTGCGCTGGTGGAGCAGGGCCGCGAGGGTCACGAACAGCTCGTTGGTGACGGCGTTCTTGTAGTTCCTGGCCGTGTTCCACCACAGGCCACCGCGGCACGTGTCGTCCCACCCGCCCGTGTTGTGGGCGAAGATGGCCCGGGCCGCGTCCAGGTAGCGGCGGTCACGGCTCAGGTCGAAGGCCGCGATCCAGGCCAGCGCCCACCAGCCGTTGTCGTCGTAGTAGTCGTTGATGAAGTCGGGGTGCCGGCGCTGGGCGGCGGCGAACGTCGTGGCGATGCATCCGTTGTGGGAGCCGTCGCCGGTCAGCTTGGTGTACCGGATCACCGCGGTCAGCGCGTTGGCCGCATTCCACCAGCCGGTGCTCGTCCACTGGCCGGTCGAGGAGTCATACCAGCGCTGCAGCGCGCCGAGGGCAGCCGCCGCGCAGGCGCGCAAATCGGGATCGGTCATGTCTGTCCTCCCTGGCCAGAACGGTATCCTGGCGGGCTCGTCACACCCGGGCGGTGCGGCCTGTCATACCGATCGGACAGACACGCACCTACGAGGGAGACGATCGTGGCTTTGCAGGTAACCACCATCATGCTCGGGGTCAAGGACCTGGACCGGGCCAAGAAGTTCTACGCCGAGGGCCTCGGCTGCACGATCGACCAGGACTACCGGGTGTTCGTGTCGCTCAGCCTGGGCGACGGGTCATCGTCCCTGGCCCTGTACGAGCGGGAGGCAGCGGCCCGGGACGCGGGCGTGCCAGCCGAGGGATCGGGGTTCACCGGTATCTCGTTCCACTACATCGGGCCGTCCCGCGAGGCGGTGGACGAGGTCATCGCCAGCGCCGTGGCGGCCGGCGGTGCGGCGGTGCGGCGGTCAAGGAAGCGGCCGGCGCCCAGTGGGGCGGGTACTTCGGGTACTTCAGTGACCCGGACGGCTATCTGTGGAAGGTGGCCACCCCCGCCTAGCGGGCGACTTCGGCGCCTTCGGTGCCTCAGCGGGCGAGCAGGGGGATGAGGACCTGGGCGTCGGGGGTCCCCAGCCGGTGACGGGGTCCCACCCGGGTCCAGCCTGGTAGCCGGTGACCGTGACCCCGTTGAGGATCACGGTGTTGTTGCCGGTGGTGATTGCCTCCTGGTCGGCCAGGGCGATCAGCGCCGCCCAGAACGGCGCGGCCGCGCTGGTGCCGCCGACCCCGAAGAACCCGCGGGCAGATCCGAAAGCCGGGTGCTGATTCACGCCGCGGCCAGGCCGGTCAGGGACCGGCTATGGCGATGAGCAATGTGTTTAGATCCATTGGCGCGACATAGCTGCAGGCGATGACGGGCAGATCCACCGTGCTAACGGTCCCGCGATTTCGGCCGCGAGCAGGGCACCCATCTCCCAGCAGGCTTCCCGGTCCGCCTTGCCCGGTGGCCCGGTGACGCAGACCGGCGGCCGGATCGCGCGCCAGCCCAAGCCGGTCGTTATCGCTTCGACCGCACGCACCGCGCCGGTGGTATCCATGCCGCCGTGCACGTACAGCCCATAGGGCCGTCGACGGGTCGCCTCCAGGCACGGATAATAGATGCCGTCGAAGAAGTGCTTGAGCGCACCGGACATATAGCCGATGTTGGCGGGCGTGCCCAGGAGATAAGCATCTGCGGTTAGCACATCGACCACGGAGGCGGTCAAGGCCGGGCGGACGACGACTTCAATGCCCTCGATCTCATCGGTCCGCGCGCCGCTGACCGCGGCCTCGAACATCTCCTGCAACGCAGGCGACGGCGTGTGGTGGACGACCAGCAGCCTCGGCATGATCGCTGAGCATAGACCGTGCGTAGCGGGCTAGAGCCCGCCTGGTAGACCTTCACTGCACACCCGTCCCGTGCAGCGCGCTGGTACCACCGGCCACCTGCCGGGACGGCAGACGGCCCGCCCATTCCGCCATCCGGAAATTACTGTGGTAAATCCGGCTTTCGTGGTAATTCTGGGCAACCCCAGTTGCCACAGGTTTCCACGTAAGCCGGATCTTCCGCGCAAATGGGACTAGCGGGACTGGTGTGCAGCACGGGACCATGCTTGGCCGCGGAGGGGAACATCACCTTACTCGTCCACGACAACCGGAAGCGCTGACTGCACCACCGGCCAGCCGTGCAGCCGAGAGTACCTGACGCTAGCTTCGCGGGCGTGCCGAGCAGGTAGCCGTGGGCTTCCAGCACGTCGACTGCAGCTGCGGTCAGGGCCGGGCGGATGACGACCACCTTGTCGGTCCGCGCGCCACTGACCGCGGCCTCGAACATCTGCTGTAGAGCCGACGACGGCGTGTGATGAACGACCAGCAGCCTGGGCATATGCGGAACTCGGGCGATGCCAGGCGGCCAGGTTTCGAGCCCGGATCAGACGGTGATGGCGACGTCCTGGCCGTGGGGGGCGGCGGCGAGGGTCTCGTCGTCGAACCATCTTCCGCCCTCGGCGAGGTAGCGGAAGTGCAGCGTGCTGCCGGCCGGGACCGTCACCGCGGCGCTGCGGGTATGGTTCGCGCGCCGCCGCAGCGGGTGGGCAAAGGGATTCCAGTCGTTGAAGTTGCCGACCACCGACACCGCCCCGTCGGGCTCGTCGGCGGGGAGTGCGAACGTGACGCGGACGCTGCCGTCGCGCCCAGGCCTGGTTGTCTTGATCAACTGCTCTCTCCACTCAGGCGCTCAACTACGGTACACGCGTTCGATTATCCCGGAACGGCGTCTGCGATTACGGGATTTAACGCAATGGCAACCTGGCGTGTCGTACCGGGCAGGCCGGGGCATCCACGTCATCACCATGACGGCTTCACCGGGACGGCACGGCCGCCGGGTGCACTGATGGGTAGCACCCGACCCGCAGGAGCATGATGCCCACAGAAGAACGAAGCGCGGTGGCCATGACGCCGGTGCTCGACGGCCCGCACTGGCGGGCGCTGCTGGAGGCGCGATGGCAGGCCCGGCTAGAGGAGCTCACCGAACTGTCGCTGGCCTATCACGCCGCGGCCGAGGCCATCGGCGACGGCGGGGTGGATCAGCCCGGCCGGCAGGAAGCGCAGGCGCTGCTGCGCCGGGCGGTGGCGGTGCGCCGGAAACTGGAGGACGTCGAAGAGGCCCTCGGCCGGCTGGCGGCGGGCCGGTACGGCCGATGCGAGCAATGCGGAGCGCAGATCCCGGCCGGGCTGCTCGCCCTCATCCCCGAGACGCGGTACTGCCCGCGCTGTGACGCCGGGCCGGGCCAGGCGCGGGCGACCCCGCCGGCGCGCCGTTGAGCCTGCTCACGAGCCTGCAGGTCAGCTCGGTCCTCTCCTACCTCATCGCCATCCTCGTCCCGGCCCTGGACGCGGTCTTCCCGGTGCTGCCCAGCGAGACCACCATCATCGCGCTGGGCGTGGCGACCGCGGGCAGCACCGATCCGCGCATCGCGTTGCTGGTCGCCTGCTGCGCGTTGGGCGCGTTCCTCGGCGACAACCTGTCCTACCTGCTCGGCCGGCGGTTCGGGCCCTGGGCCGAACGCCGCTTCTTCCCGGGCGAGAAGGGCGCGCGACGCCGCGCCTGGGCCGAACGGTCGCTGGCGCAGTACGGGATGCAGCTCATCGTGGTCTGCCGGTTCTTTCCCGGCGGCCGGACGGCGGTCACGCTGTGCTGCGGCATCATCGGGTACTCCCGCAGGCGCTTCGTGATCGCGACCGCGGTCGCGGGCTCGATCTGGGCGGTCTACTCGTTCTTCCTCGGCCGGCTCGGCGGTAAGGCGTTCGAGCATCAGCCGTGGGCGGGGTTCGCGGTGGCGTTCGGCGTGACGGTCGCGATCAGCGGGCTGGTGGAGCTGATCCGGCGGATCGCGAAGGCCCGGACGCGATCCGAGGACTCGCACGCCGGGCCCGCGCAGGACGATGGCCATCGCGACGGCGAGGGGTCCGGCTGTGCCAGCGGCGGAGCCGGAAGAATGGTTTCTCCACCGGTTCACCACACCGGTGACAACTGCCCTGCACGGCCCCGCGGTTAGCTAAGCATGCACCCGGGCGGGAGGTGAACCTGATGCGACGCATCACCACTCCGTCGCCTCTCGCCCGGGTGGTTCTCCCCGTCCTCGCGCTGGCGACGCTGACGTCCTGCGCGACGGGCACTCCGGCGGCCAGCCCGGCACCCACGGCCGCCTCATCGGCACCGGGCGCCGTCCCGTCCACGGCGCCCGGTCCGTCGATGTCCTGCGAGGGCGGCGGGTGGCGGCCGGTCCCGGCCAGCGTCGCCCGCCACGTGGCCGCGCCGGCCATGCCGGTCATCACCGACGTCCGGACCGCAGCGCATCCCGAGTGCGGATATGACCGCCTCGTGCTCGACATCACCGGGCCGCTGCCGAGCGCCGAGGTCAGGTACGTCCCGCAGGTGACCGCCGACCCGTCCGGGAAGCCGATCACCCTGCCCGGCCACCGCTACCTGCTGATCACGCTGCGGCCAGCCCAGGCTCACGGCAGCTCCGGCGAGTCCACCGTCACCCGGTCGGCGCAGGTCCTGGGCTACCCGGTGCTGAAGGGCTACGCCCTGGCCAGCGACTTCGAGGGCGTGTTCAGCCTGGCGCTGGGCCTGGCCGGCCCGGCGAGCATCCGGATCGGCGAGTTCCCCGGTCACTGGTACATCGACGTCAAGGCCTAGAGCACGACATCACCGAGTCGCGGTCAAGGTGGGCGGGGGCGAGCAGGACGGCCCGTTCGGTCAAAAATGTTTTTCAAACTGGAGACGGCGGGGAGCCGACGTCAGACGCCCGTAAGCTGGCCGTAAGAACATTGTGTTACGGAGAGAATCGTAATAATTACTTTTCGTCCTTGACGGGCGGCGGACGTGGCTCGCGGACCCGGCCTGGCCTGGTCACGAGGTGATCCCGGGCCGGCTGCGGGCCCGTAACCTGCGACGTAAGAACTTCGCAATGAATTGGCGCGAATTCGGCGTCTCCCGGTGCTTGAAAACGGACAAAACGCGAATCTTCTGAAGTGCCTGAACTCGGCATCGTCGCTGGTCTACCGTGTCGCCCGGAGCTTTTTCAGGGGCGACCAATGGAGGCGTGTGTCAATGCTCATCGACCATCGACCGGTTCGGCGGCGGCGTGGCAGAAATAATCGTGCGGCACGTATCGCGGTTCCTGTTGCCGCCGTGATGGCGCTGGGCGTGACCGTCGGAATCGTGGTCGGCACCTCGGGACATGGCACCCCGAAGCTCCGCTCGGCGGCCGCCTCGGGCTCGACGGGCGTCTCGTCCACGGCCGTCGAGGACACCTGCGTCATCGTCGTCCCGGCTCACCCGCTGACCGCCAAGGGGCTGGCCACGCCGTACCAGCTCACCGGGCCGGCCGGCGGATCGCCTGCGGCCACCGGCTGCCAGATGACCAACTCGATCAACCTGGGAGCGTACGTCCAGGCCACCATCCTGGACACGCAGACCGGGGCCCTGTACGTGTACAACCCCCTGGTCATCACGGCCGGGACCAAGCCCGCCGTCGCCCCGGTGGTGCCGAAGCTGCCCAAGCACGCGATCGTGACCATCGACTTCGGGTTCAACGGCACGTTCCTGCTCCAGGCGGGCGCGACGCCCGACGCGCTGGCGCAAGGGCACTGCACCGACGGAATGCCGGGATCGCCCTTCGGCCAGGTGTCGTTCTGCAACGGCATCAACTTCTTCAATACGGCCTTCCGGCTGGAGCGGGAAGGGGTGCTGCACGTGCCGTCGGCGGGCATGTCGAAGACCATGGTGGCGACCGCGGGCGCGTTGGGGACGGGCCAACAGTGCCCGACGACGCGCAACTTCGACATGGTCGACCAGGACCCGAGCGACAACGTGACCACCAAGTACCTGCTCAACTCGGCTACCGGCCAGACCGCGCAGGACAACACGGCCAACGAGGCCCGGATGAAGGGCGCCCAGGTGCTGGTCAACGGCAGCGACAACGCCCTGATCGACGACTTCCTGGACCCGGCGCTCGGCTGCACCCCGTTCATGGCGCCCGACCTGGGCAACCACGGCGTGATGACCACCTCCCAGGCGCTCGACGAACTGCTCGCGGCCCATAACCAGCCCGCGAACGCGGCCCTGGTCCCGGAGAGCGACGAGATGGTGCTGGGCGTGGGCGGCTCGCTGGACGCGGCCAAGACCGACCTGTACCGGGCGGAGATCGGGCAGGCGCCGGTCGACAGCCAGACCGACGCGAGCAGCAGCCCGCAGATGTTCTGCCAGAACATGGTCAACATCCAGACGCCGTTCATCGCGGCCAACGAGAAGATCTTCGCCGCCTGGCCCTCGCCGGTGCCCACGGTGGGCGACACCCTGTACACCTTCATGGCGAACCGGCTGGCCTCCTCGTTCGACAACCTCAACTGCGCGAACTTCGGCCTGCACCAGACCGTGACCGTGGTCAACAACGGAGCCGGCGCGGCCACCCAGGCCACGCTGAGCGACGACCCGCAGACCGCCGGGTTCTGAGGGGTTTCTGAGCTGGTCTTAGCTGCTCTGAGCGACGCGGCGGCTGCGGAGGGATCGCAGCCGCCGCGTCGCATGTCCGCTGGGCGGACCTGGCCCCGATCGCGTGGCGCCCGGCACGATCGGCGGCGGGCATTTACCGGTTTTGATGCTGCGCGCGGCGGCGCGGCTTGGTCCCAGGTGCCCCGTGCGCCTCTCGTTTCCCGTTTGCGTGGTTGATCCGGGCTGGGCGGTTGATTGCGGGCATTGGGTGAACATGCCGGATTAACGTCAGTTTCCGGCGTGCCGCGGGCGGCGGGCGCTGCCGCGGCCGTTTGCGTGATTTGTCATGATTCACCGGCGGCCTCGCCGCGGCCCGGCGCGCTC
>Ga0335081_10007058_pt1 | contig 17924 bp, 13 predicted proteins | sample Lox_Sample_35_FD_206713 | JGI IMG/M metagenome (GOLD analysis project Ga0335081, IMG submission 206713) | Soil microbial communities from Loxahatchee National Wildlife Refuge, Florida, United States - Lox_Sample_3.5 | ecosystem: Environmental > Terrestrial > Soil > Wetlands | place: USA... | reverse complement strand
GGCAGCTGAAGTTCAGGTTGGGGGATTTTGAGACCGTGAGGAACCTCGGGCGCAAGTTCGACTGCGTCCTGACCTGCCGTGTCCTAATCAACCTCGCCGGGGAGGACTTGCAGGTCGAGGCCATTGAGGCAGCTATTGGACGGCTCAGGGAGGGCGGCCGCCTCCTCATGATGGAGGCCTCCAGGCAGGGAGAGCAGAACCTGAATCGCCTGAGGCGAAGGCTGCGCCTGCCGCCGATAGGCAGCGTGTGGCACAACACGCTGCTGGATGAGAGGGCCGTGCTCTCCGCGCTCAAGGGCCGAGCGCGTGTGCTCGAGCTCGAGAGGTTCGGCATCTACTACGTCCTGACCCGCGCTCTTCTCCCTCTGACGAAGCGCTCTCCCCGCGGGCCCGAAGAGGCCATGTTCGAGGGCTCCGTCGAGCTTCAAGAGGCTTTGGAAGGGGAGGCAGACCTGGACGTCTTCGGTCGGCACCTTGCGATTGCGGCCCAGAAGACGGCTCGCAGCCAGCGCTCCCGGACCGGAGCAAGGAACCCTCCAGCGCCGAGACAGCGCCACACCCGTCAATCGGCAGGACAGCTGGTCGAGGAATCTCGCAAGCACGAGGCGAACAAACCCTTAAATCAAGTTCGCGCCGATTGTTTCTCACGCCGAAACGACACTCTGGACGTTCGCGTCGCAATCTGGTGTTTGCCGTGGTCGGAGTCGTCCTCATTGTGGCGGTGGCCCTCGTCGTTCTGGAAGGCGGGAGCATCACGACGAAAACAACCGGACCCTACACTTCCGTCACCGTATCCGGTACGGCTGCGACTACTCCAGGGAACACGGGGGTAAACCTTCTCTTCGCCGACGAGTCGAGCAAGATCTACAATGCGACCCTGACGGGCAACCAGTACAGTATCGTGCTTCCCAGCGGCCACACGTATACGGTTCGCCTCAGGTTCTTGGGCAACCAACAAATTATTCCGGGGTCGGTTGGACAGTGCTCCGCCGGGAATCTGACTATCCCCTCCCAACCGAGCTCTGCGAGTCTCACGAAGAACTGGTCTTGCTAGGGCATAGAACCACCGGGAACGAAGAGACCGAAGCCTTTACGCATGTCCAATGGTCCGCTTTGGGCACTGAGCAAGAGTTAAAGCAGAGAAAGCCTGCCGCGAGGCCCCGCCGTAGTTGCTAACCGTCCAAAACGTGACAAAGACCTACGGAAAGTTCAAGGCATTGGACGACGTCTCCTTTGAAGTTCCTCAAGGGCAGGCTGTCCTTTTGATTGGGCCGAATGGTGCGGGAAAGACCACCGCGATAAAGAGCGTATTGGGCCTGCTAACCTTCAGGGGTTCCATCAAGATAGACGGCCTAGACATCAGGACGCAGGGGACTCACGCGCGCGAAAAGATAGGCTACGTCCCCCAGGCGCTGGTCTTCGGATACAACACATCTGTCCTCGAGCAGGCCCACTTCATGGCAAAGCTCAAGGGGGCACCTGCGGACGAAGTTGGCGAGGCGCTGAAGAGGGCAGCCCTTTGGGACTTCAGGCAGAGAAAGGTGAATTCTTTATCGCACGGGATGAGACAGAAACTAGGCATATCCCTTGCCCTCCTGAAGGATCCGCCGTTCCTCATCTTCGACGAGCCCATCAACAACGTCGACCTGAAGGGACAGCTCGACTTTCGAAACATTGTGCAAGACCTCTCGAAGCAGGGGAAGACGCTGCTTATCGCAACCCACCTCTCTGGGCTGAGCGAGATTGTTGGGAACGCCATAGTAATCGCGAAGGGAAAGATAATCGCGCAAGGCACCCCTCAGGAACTCCTAACGAAGATGAACGCCGCGGATACGATGTACCTGCGCATCACGGAGGAGAACGTCGCTAAGGTCGCTCAGATCGTCCAGGATATTCTAGGCTCGAAGATCTCGCAAAACGGCGAATGGCTGGTCTTCTCGCTGCCACCAGGGATGAAGTCCACCATCTTGGAGAAGGTCATCCTTAACGGCTACAAAATCAAGGACCTGATTGTGGAGCCTTCCACCATCGAGTCATCATACGTCCGGCTTCTTGGAGGAGGAACGGCCTCATGAACGGCGCGGCCATGTATGCGATATTCGTCCAGAGCTTCAAGGAAACCATCAGGTCAAAGTGGCTAATCATGTTCGCCGTGGTGTTCTTCTTCCTCGCGTTCAACCTTCCGCTGGCAACGCTCGCTGCTTTTAATTTCCTTCCCCAGGGATACCTATCACAGTTCATAAGCACCATCATCACCGTCACCTTCCCCCTGATACCCCTGCTCCCCCTCCCCCTCGGAGCCACAAGCATAGTGGAGGAACGGGAATCGGGCTTCCTCCAGTACGTCCTCACCACTCCCATTGCGAGGACACAATACCTAGCAGCGCGGATCATAGGCCTTTACATCGCCACCACTACCATCATAGTCATAGGCTTCGGGGTTGCCGCGATCATCGCCTTCCGGCCTTCGCTGAGCGTGCTTTCGGTAGGCTACGTCGTCGTCGCGTCGCTCGTGCTCAACGCGGCGATGCTCGGCATAGGCATGCTGGTCTCGGTCCTTTCGAGGAGGAGGGCGACAGCCCTTGGCGCTTCAATATTCATCTGGTTCGTGTTCACGACGATATCGGACTCGAACGTCCTGGCCCCGATCTTCACGATGGCGCACCAAATCATCTTGTTGATACCTTTCATCCTCTTGAACCCCGTCGAGTCGGCCAGGCTCGTGGTGCTGGCCCACGGATCGTACTCGGTGGTCGACCTCGGTGCCTCCGGGATGGCGATGGGAAGCGTCTTCGGCAGTTCATTTCCAATCGTGCTGGCCATCACCATGTCACTGTGGGTTGTGATCACTTTTGCGGCGACCTTCCTGATCTTCATGAATCAGGACATCAGGTAATGCGAAAAGCCAGCAATTAGGAACCTATTGTCATCGCTTGCTCGGGGGCGGACGCGGGCGGCTATTCGGAAGCTCACGGAAAGCGATCGCCACCACCGCGAACGTCGCGACCATCGCAACCAGAAGAGACTCGTTGTTGAACTCGGGTGTTGTGGCGGTGGATGTCGTCCTCGTCGTGGTCGTTGTCGACCCGGTGGTCGTTGAACTTGAGCTTGTGGTAGTGAAGGGCGGCGTAGGGACGTCTTGCGATATCACCGAGATTGTGTCAGAGTCGGAATTCGCTACGTAGACATAGCCATTGACTGGATCGAAGGCAACTGACGATGGGCTGCCACCCACCGGGATGCTAGCTATCACGCTGTTGGAAGCCGGGTCTATGACTGAGGTGACGTTGGCGCGAATGTCCGCAACGTAGATGTATCCGTTGGCAGAGTCGTAGGCTAGACCGTTCGGTCCGTCGTCCACTGTCACCTCCCCGATGACATGGTTCGTGGCGGGGTTGATGACCGAGACGGTGTTGGACCCCGAGTTCGAGACATATACGTACCCGTTAGCGGGATCAAAGGCGATTGCGAGTGGGACTTGCTGGACGGATATCGTCGCAACCACCACGTTCTGGAGGTCGTCGACAACAGAGACGGAGTCGGACTCCGCGTTGGCCACGAACACGTGACCGACAGTGGGATCCCATACGGCCGCCTCGGGATAGTATCCCACACCCACGCTCCCCAGCACCTGGCCAGATGTCGAGGAGACGATTTCAGAGGCGTTTGTCGAAACGTCGGTGACGTAGAGGTTCCCGGTCAGGCCATCGATGCACAGCCCGAACGGAGAGCCCCCCGTGTTGAAGTAGGTGACAGCGCTTGTCGTCGCTGTCACCGCTGCCACCAGCCCCAGGTCCGTGATTGAAGAGTACACCTGGCGGGTGGCTGGGTTGAAGGCGAGGCCTTCGCTTCCACCGCTGGTCTTGACCGAGGAAACTAGGTGGTTGGTGGTATCGTTGATTATGGCGATAGAGTTTGATATGCCGTTCATCGCCGCGTACAAGTTCCCGTTGGACGGATCGACCGCGAGTCGGACAGGGCCTTCCTTGGCGCCCAAAGGCGAGGTCTTCGCTGTGTTGGTGCTCGGATCGATGATAGTGATGGCGTTGGACCCCCAGTCGGTCACGTAGACATAGCCGTTGCCGGGGTCGAACGCCACCTTGTAGGGATAGGTTCCAACGTTCAGCGTCTTCACCACAGCGTTGCTTCTCCCATCGATCACGGATGTGACGTTTCCCGAAGCGTCTGCAACGTACATGTATCCGTTGGACGGGTCGTAAGCCATTCCGTAGGGTCCGCCGCCGACACTGATTCTGGACACGACTTTGTTCGTGCCTCCGCTTATGGCGGAGATGGTGCCGTTCGGATTCGCGTCATAGTGGCTCGCATAGATTTGGTCGCGTGCCTGGTCGTACCCCACCGCCAGAGTGTAGTTCCCTATGTTGACAGTCCCGGCGACCGCGTTGGTCGCCCCGTTAATGACGGACATCGAGTCGGAGCCCGCGCTCGAAACGTAGAGGAAACCACTGTCTGTATCGAGTGCGATGTCGAAGGGGCCAGAGTTCACTGGAATCTGGGTGACGACTTTCTCGGACCCCCCATCGATGACGGTTACGGATCCTGACTGCGCGTTGGTGACGTAGATGTACCCGTTGTTCGGGTCGAAGGCCGCTGCAGTCGGCACAGATCCTACGGACACCGTCGCAGTCACATTGTTGGTGCTGCCGCCTATCACCGAAACCGTGTTTGAACCTTCGTTCACCACATAGACGTTTCCGGTGGTCGAGTCCAGAGCCAAGCCGTAAGGCGTCTTTCCGACCGAAATCTGGGTAACAACTGCATTGGTGTCCGGGTTGAGGATTGAGACGGAATTCGAACCGTCGTTCGCGACATAAAGATGACCGTTGATTGGGTCATAGACGATCCCATAGGGTGAGGATAGGGAGTTCAGACTGTCCAAAGAGCGGGCGGCCTCGCCGGGGATCAGAGTGTTATTGTTCATGAGGAGAGTGTACTTCACACCGCCGGCTGATGGAACCTGCTGCGCGGAGGCGGTCAGGACAGATCCTGGAACGGCGGAGATGAGCGGCAGGACTAGAAGACAGAAGACAAGCAGCCGTGCTGTCCTCCTCAAGAAGCTTGACGATCGTGGAGCGTGGTCGATGCGACAACGCAATTGGGAAGCCCGATACCTCCTGCGACAGATAAGAATCTTCTTGTTCGACTTGGACTTGCATCAAGCATATGGATGGTATTCGCCCAACTGCACGATCGTCCCGTTCATGAAGGGGAAATACGAGCAATGGTACTCGTAAGTACCCTGAACGGTGAATGTGTACGTGAACGAGCCACCAGGCTGAATCGGGCCGGAGTCTATGGGAGGGGACAGGGGCGGAACACTCGTGAATGTTACTGTGTGCGCAACGGAATCGTCGTTTGTCCACCTAACTGTGTTGTTGATAGCCGTGAACACAGACACCAGTCGCGGTACGAAACCAGGCCCCGCCGCGCTGGCCGAAGCGCCTGGAACAATGGTCACATTGAGGACGTAGCCTTTCAGTGAGGGGCCGGGCTCCACCGACTTCTCGTTGGCGCTTAGGTTGGCCGCGGCAGATACCGTGTTGGCTATGAAAGAAGCCGAGGAAGAGCTTGAGCTCGCCGACGAAACTGCAGGTGAGACCAGACCTCCGGTCGTCTCACTCCGGTTGCTGGTCGAAATCGAAACCTGGTACGAGACGAGGCCGATGACCGCGACCACGAGGACGACTGCAACCGCGGACGTCTTCTTGCTCAACATCTGCTCAAACCACCAGACCGCCTGCATTGCTCGGTGATAAAGACCTCATCATCGAATGAAACTGGCGGAAATTGACACGCTGGAAGAAAAAGGAGGAAGGAGGGGACCTTTAGGTCCCCTTGCGTGTTCGCATGACTCCTAGTCCTATTGCCGCAATGATGGCTATTACAGCCACTGCCGCGACGCCGTAGAAGGCGGTGGTGCTGACACCACCGGAAGAGGTTGTCGTTGTGATTGTGTTCGCTGTACCGGTCATCGTGGATGTGGATGTCGAGGTGATTGTTGTGACTGACGCGGGCAAGGTCGAAGTTATGGTAGTAACTCCGCCGGCTCCCGTTGAGGTGATTGTTGTGGTCGACGCAGGAAGAGTGCTGACGCTCGTGCTCGTGATCGTCGTAACCGATCCCGATATGGTCGTGGTCGTCGTCGAGACTCCGCCGCTGGAAGCGGCGTTGGCTGGCAGGCCGAGTGCTACCAGGTTGCCCCAAACTGGGGTGCCTCCGAGAAGTGAGGTAGTCGCTCCGCCGCCGCCGGCCTGAACGTAGATCTGTTCAGTACCCGCGGTTGTCGCGCCTACGCTCGCCTCGACATCGAGGAGCTCGCCGAGGTAGATCTTTGTGACGAGTTGGCCGTTGTTGGCGTTGAAGACGTACATGTTGCCGTCGAACTCAGGCGCAAGGAGGATTTCTGCTGCACCGGACCCAGTTGCCGTAACGCCTCCCCTGAACGGAAGCGGGATGTAGGTGGTCCAGGCAACCTGTCCTGTGATCGGGTTGGTGGCGCTGAAGGTCACGTTGTAGATGGAGGCCGGGAGCGGGACGTTGGACGCTCCGCCGCCCGCGCAACCAGGCTTTGGATCTGAGCAGGTTGCAGTGAAGTTGGCCGGGTGGTTGTGGGCTCCGATGTAGACATACTTGCCATCGAAGGCGTGGTCGGATTCTACGTAGGCCGCGCCCGATCCGTCAAGGATGACGGAGCGAGCACCTGCGCTGGTCGGCGGGATCGGGCTTCCAGGTCCGCCGCCCGTTGTCTCGCTTGGCCAGCCCCTCATGTAGGTCTCAGGGTCGGTTGGCGGGCCGAGCATCTCATAGTGGCCAGGCGTCGCCGGGGTTCCTGTGACCGTCATGACGTTGTTCGGACCCATGGTGGCGCCAGCGTCGGCGATGCCAGGGAGCGGTCCGTAGTAGAGTGGCTTTCCTGTCAGCTCGTTGAGCACGTACAGGTAGCCGTTCTTACAGGTCTTGATGTAGTAGTTGCCGGTTTGGCCGTTCACGGTGAGGGTCATGAGTTGGCCGTTCCATGAACAGTCATTGTCCCATATGTCGTGGGTCGTCGTCTGGAAGTACCAGAGGACGTTCCCGTTTGTCGCGTTGATGCCAAGCAATGTCGCGGAGAAGAGGTTGGGTCCCGGCCTGAGAGTCCCGTTGTTGTCAGGACTCGCCTGGGAGGTGCCCATGATCACTATCCCTTTGGACTGGTCTATGGGGTAGAATCCCCAAACGCCGCTCGAGCCCGAGTTGTATGCTATCAGCCCGGTCTTGGGGTCGACCCAGTCGTTCTGGAATAGGGTCTTGATTGCGGGGTTGCTTATGACCGTCTCGCACGGAACTCCCTCGATGTAGCCAATGCTGCAGTACTGCAGCGCGAAGCTCGAGTTCCCGTTGGGCCTGGGTGGCTGCGTTATCAGCCTCCAGACGAGCGCACCGGTCTTGTAGTCGTAGCCTGCCATGAAGGAACGCGCAGCATCGACCAGACCTGGCGCCGCACCTGCTTCTGCGGTGATGACTATCCCATCGCCGTTCGCCCCTTTGACGTAGACGTTAGGCGGGTGGGAGTCTTGGTAACCTCTGTAGAGGTAACCAGCTGGGTTGCCGGGGATGCCAACGCATATGTTCTGGATTGACCACGCGAGCGCGCCAGTCAGGGCGTTTACGCCGTTGATGTCGCAGACCATCCCCGTGAACGAGATAACCGCCGGCTGGCCGTTCGAGGCTGGCAGGTAGTTGATCCCGTGGAGGTGTCCGCCCGCGGGGGCGAGCGGAATGGTCTGGGATGCGGCGGTCCAGTTGACATTGTAGTCGTATGTCCAGAGGACCGCGCCGCTTGCGGCGTTGAGCGCGTAGAGAATCATGTTGTTCGTCATGGTGTATACGATGCCGTTGACCACGAGTGGCGGGTCAGCGGCGCCCGGTGTGAAAGCGATGGTCTTGAGCCCAGGCGCGGTTGCGTCAGAGCCAGGATACGGGAATATCCATTTGACAACGAGGTTGGCGACGTTGCTCGCGTTGATCTGGTTCTGGGGGTTGTAGTTGGACCCGTTGGCGTCGTGGTTAACGTATTGCCAGTTCGCTTCAGCGGGCGTGAGTTGCGTGGCAGAGGGCGCCGTCGAAGCTGGAACGGCCAGTGCCACGGGAGCAGCAATTGTGGTTCCTATGAAAAGTGAGAGAAGTGTTAGACTGAGGAGTTTCTTACTTGACTTTACGTCAAGCATATTTTCATAAGTTATGCGAAGGTCAGGCTATATAACTTTATTCGACCATAGCCGGAAACGCAGGAATTTTTCATAAAATGTTCCAACTTGTTGCTACATCCTCGTTCGCACCAAGAACTGTAGGTTCGATAGCATCAATGGTTAAGTAAGACGACCGGCCTTTTCATCTGAAACATCTTAACTCCAAGGGAGCGCGGACGCTTCAGGACGCGGAAGGGAGTTCTGATGTTTGTCCTCCTTGTTCTCAATCTCGGCACAGTTGCGATTAGGCCCGGGGCCGCGTTCGCCTCAAACATCCCTGTCACTCAACAGCCGTCTTGGACGCGCCTCGGTCCGGGGGGTGGAGAAATCGATACCCTCGTTGCCGATCCGCTCGACCCCGGCACAATATATGCAGGGAGCATCGACCCCGCCGCAGTCTTCGTCACCCACAGCTCAGGCCAGAACTGGGAGGAGGCGGACTCGGGTCTCAACGGGACATTCCTTACCTCAATCGCAGTCAGCTACACCCATGAGGGGAATGTCTTCGCAGTGGTCGGAGGCAATCTCTTCGTCAGCGATGATGGGGGGTCAACATGGCGACAGTCCTCCGAGTGCCAGGGAGACGCCACGAAGTACCTGGTCGACCCCGCTCGAGGGACGGTTCACTTGCTCGCCTGCAGGCTCGAGCTTCTGATATCGACCGACGCCGGGAGCACCTGGCGACAGGCGGATTTCTCGAGCGTCCTGCCGACCCCTGTATACGTCCTTGATGTTGAAGCCTCCGGGGAGAAGCTCTTCGTGCTCGCTGAGGCCGTCCTCGAAGGTCAGATGGCGATCCTTAGCAGCGACGACTTCGGGAACACCTGGACCTCGCAACAGATCCAAGCCGAACCGGTCAACCCGATTTCTCCCTTGGCCGTCAGTCCTCTGAATGAGTCGATAATGTTTCTGGCAACCGAAGACGGCATCATCAGGAGTACGGACCGAGGTGCCACATGGAGCCAGGTTGTTTCGGACCTGCCCGCGACAACCCAGGGTGGATTTGTTGCTTTCGATGTTGGCAACCCGGGGGTTGTCTACGCCGGGGAGGCGTGGCTGTGGAGGTCAACCGACGATGGGAAGGCGTTCTCCGAAGTGGCCAACGCAACACGCGGACTCTGCGGCGAAGAGATCGTCCACGGGGACTATCACGTGGGGGTAACCAGCCTCCTGGCCACGTCTGACGGCCATCTCTACGTAGGGACGGAAGGGGGAGTCTATGTCTCACAGGACGAAGGGTACACGTGGACCTGCGACTCGGGCGAGATAAAGAACTCGTACGTGACGATCGCGCGCGTAGACCCCTTCTCGCCCGAACACATCATAGCCATCCTTGCCTATGACGGTGTCTACCAGTCGTTCGATTGGGGACGAACTTGGAGCCCGGTCTCTCCTCCGTACCGGGGTGGGGCATCTGACGTCGAGTTCGACCCCTACCGGAACGGGACCGTGTATTTCCTGTCGCAGAACAGCTTGGTGAGGAGCACCGACGAGGGAAGGACTTTCGCCGTGGTCGAGAACGTCTCGTGTCCGGAGTCGACCTGTGGTCTGACGTTCGACCCTTCGGACCCATCGATAGCCTGGCTCGGGGGAGGGGAGGACGGGCTGTTTTCGAGCCACGACGCAGGAGGCGAATGGGAGTCGGTCGGCAACTTCTCTTACATCACCGCCTCGAGGGTGTTCCTCGCGGGAAACTCGGTCTACATGTACAACGAGAGGACGAGCGCGAACTGCTGCCTCTACGAATCGAACGACTCGGGGGCTGACTGGAGAGAGATTGCCGTTCCATTTGCGTTCGACAACTTTGCCGTCGACCCATCTCAATCCTCGAATGTGTTTGCCGGCGGCAATGACATGGGCAGGCAAATCTATGTCAGTGCTGACGGCGGGCACACGTTTGTACCGGTGAGAACCCCTGCCGACGTTCAAGGAGGCGCAGTCTTCCCTCAAAGAATCAACGGGTCGCTTAGGCTAGTGCTCGCGGGTGAAGGCGGCCCGTCGGGGATTTACGAGTCCTATGACTGCGGCAAGAACTGGACGTCGATCGCGGGCGACTCAGGTCCGACCTGGGTCGACGACATCGATGCAGTCGGAAGTAACCAAGCCGAGCTCGTGGCCGCGAGCGACGGAAAAGGGATCCTGGTTGCGAACCTGACTCTAACCCCAGAGGATGGCACGACGCTCAACGGGAATCCATGCTCGAGTATCTCTCCGAGCATCTCGACTACCCCGGAGTTCGGCCCTCAGACACTCCTCGTGACGACGCTAGCATCTATTGCGGCGGTCGGATGGTTGTCGAGGTCGCCCAGAAACTCTCGGGTCAGATTGTGAGGGCAGGAGCACAGTCTAGGCGCCGGCGTTGTTGTTGTTTACAATAGCCTGACAGACGCTGGCGGGCATTCCGGGCCTACCGGTGTAGGGATCGCACAACAGGTTGCCTGTAGGCGCGCAATCGAGGGGGCAACTCGTGCAAGACTCGTTGGGGTCGCAAACCGCGTTTCCGCACGTCTTTTGGAAGGTGGCGCATTGGTCCGCTTGCATCCCGGAAGGGCATGGGAAGGTCGGGGCGTTGGCCTGGTGGGGGACCGGCACGTATCCGGCTGGGATGTATCCAAGGTAGGTCGCCCAAGAACCATAGGGCATCCCTTCACTGTCTTGATATCCACCGCTGCTGGGCACAGTACCCGAAGAAGAACGAGTAGTGGACAAGGTTGCTGGAGATGCGTGAGGAGCCGTATAGAAATAGATGACGGAACCTCCCGCTACAATCGCGACAATAACCATAGCCGCCATAGCCGCCTTGGCCACCGCCTTCCTCATACTTTCGTCGGCCAAAAAACATCTCTTCCTTCTTTTATACTTTCACCCGGAACTGTCGGGCCTGCGAACGGGATTGTCGTGCCTGTCACTCGAAGCTAGGGGCATAACGTTGTAGGGCCTTCGAAGGCGCAATCCTGGGAAGGAAGACTCCAATGCACACCAGCAGAGCACCAGCCACGACGACTAGATAGGGCAGGAGGGCAATCCCCGGATTGGACTCGGGACCGGAAGGTCTTCCTCCATTGGGCGACCCTCCTATTGTTGCGTTTCCGACAAACATGGAATCTTGGTGGATCCGTATCCCGGAGCTGGGGCCTTGGCCTTGAACCTGGACTAGAACCGTGGTTGCCAAGATGAGGGTCAGGGATGCATTCACCGGTACGGACAGCGACTTGGTCTCTTCGGCGATAGGCACCGTGAGGTTCTTGGGCCCCCATATCGCGCCAGGATAGAGCGGAGAAGAGCCGCTCACCATCCCGCTTGCCCCTTGGCTGCTAGGGAGCACTAGTTGGGCAGTTATTTGGTATTGCTGAACGTAGACCTGGAATCCATTTAGCTGGCTGACCTGGAGGGTGACCTGACCTGTCAGGTTCGAGCCAGCGCTGGCCGAGGGGGGGAACGAATATGAAACCGTGAAGGTGCCGTTCCCGATGTTGTTCCCGTTATTTTCATCGACGTACGTGGAGACGAAGTTACCTGTCAATGGAGGCGGTGCGGCGAATGCGTGGACATATCCCGAGGTCAACAGCAGGAGGCTTAGTCCCGCTACCGCGGACGCCCTGGCCGCCCCCAGATTTCCAGCCTCAGAACGTGAGTTGGCCGAGGCTCTCTATCTCCTGTTTGGCGGTCGTCATCGCGTCGCGAGGCGTCTCCTGTTGTAGCCACGCGCTGTTGAGATGTTGTGATATTATGTCAAGGGCTTTGAACCACTGGGGGAACCCGACCAAGGCCACCACGTTGCGGGAATTGTAGAGGTTGTACGCCAACATCGAGGCCGCGTAGCTCGACTGCTTGATCACCCCCTGGACCTCGGCTGAGTTGATGGCGCTCTGCCTCCCTGGAAGTATGTGGTATGTGTCCAAGAGCAGCGCCTCCTCCGTCCCCGCAGCGGTGGCCCACTGGAGCCAAAGCCACGCCGCCTCGGGGTTATTGGAGTACTTGGAAAGGCCAACACCCGCACCCCCGAAGGTGGAGAAGGTTCCCTTTGGGCCTGCGGGTGGCGCGGTAAAGCCGAATTTGCCGGCTTCGACCGACCTCTGAGGGTCATTGAGCCAGTCTGTGTAGTCGTGCCAGAGCAGACCGCACGCAGAGAATCCACGCTCGAGCGAAGTGAAGATATCGGGCCAGGAGTAGTTGGAGGAGCTTACGTCGGAGTAGGGTTGGAACCTAACGAAGTTCTCGAGGGCGGCTACCGCGTTGTCGCTGTCCATCACCGGCGATATCTGGTTGCCGTCCACTTCCCAGAGGCTGGCCCCGAAGCTTGCGAGGTGCACGGTGAACTCGTACACCACCGAGATGGTCGGTGAGGCCTCGCTGACCGCGCCGAATTGCACCTCCTGGGAACCAGTCAGCATCTTTGCGTCCTCGAAATACTCGTCCCATGTGGAAGGCGGGTCTATTCCCAGGCCGTCGTAGATGTCCTTGCGGTAGAAGAATATCATCACCGGCGTGTCAAATGGCAGCATGAATACGTTTGAGGCTGAGTTGCCGCCCTGGGCGCCAGAAGGGGCGGGCGGGTACGTCGCCACGTTGTTCCAGAGGATTGGAAGGAAATCCTCATAGTTCTGGTTTGGATAGGTGAGTTCGGGATATCTTGAAGCCAGGTCGAAAGGCGACACCATGCTCTGATTGAAGACGCCGAGGTTCTGGTTGTCCACGCTGAACACGTCGTAGGTTGGACTCTGAGTCGAGGTCATCAGTTGGACTGCCGCGAGCTGCAGCGAGTATGGTTCGAGGTTGTAGCCGTCAGTTATGTTTGTGACCGAGGCGAAGTCAGTGTCGCGCTGTTGAATCGCCAGCGGCATGAACTCGGACTCGAGGGAGATGTTCAGCCTCTTCCCGGCAAGGGACTTTGAAGCAGTGCCCAGCCACTCGAGGAAGTCCGTGTAGTCCTTTGAGAACGAGGGCAGTTGCCCTGTCGAGCTGGAGCCGCTGGTTACAACTGATGAAGAGGTCGGGGTGGTGACAGCCGTTGGAGGGGCGAGGATGTAGTCCAGTCCGCCTGCAATCATCGCGCCTCCTCCCAGGATAGCGGCGGCGCGAAGAAACTGTCTCCTGTTCATGGTCTACCAGAACGTCTGCAAGGACTTCTCGAGTCCCGGTTTTCTATTAAAGGTTCCAAGTGGCCCTGCATCCCAGACCTTGTAATCTGAATCGACAGAAGACATCGCCCCTAGCGTGCTGTGCCCAGGCTGAATCCTTTCGCCAGGTACTTCCTTATCGACAGCATGACGGCGACGGCTGGCGCGAAGGCGAGTGTGCCTGCGGCGTTCAGGTCGTCCCAGTTCACCGACCTGTAGTTGACCTGGTTCTCGGTCATCCCCGTCCACACGCCCACGGCGACTGTCTTCGTGGAGGGTCCCGTCAGGGTCACCGCGATGAGGAACTCGTTCCAAATCAGGACGAGAGCGAAGAGCGCGGTCACGACTATCCCCGGGATGACCATGGGGAGGACCACCCGCCTGAAGACCTGCGCCTCGGTGTTGCCGAAGATCGAGGCCGCGTCATAGACGTCCTTCGGGATGTCCGCGAAGAAGCCGCGCAGCATCCAGACCACGACCGAGAGAACGAGCATGTCCTCCGCGAGGGAGATTCCCGGATATGTGTCGTAGAGGCCTATTCTAGAATACGTGATGTAAAGGGGGACTATCACCACGAAAGGGGAGATAGTCCTGAGAGCTAGCAGGAGGTATGCGATGATGTTCTTCCCCTTGATTTCGACGCGAGCCAGGATGTACGCGACGGGTATGCCCACCGCGAGAGCTATGGAGATGCTGATGAACGCTATGATCAGGCTGTTCGCGACGAGCCTGGGAAACGCTCCGATGACTAGGGCGTCGAGATAGTGGATCGGCGAGGGGAAGACTCCGCCGCTGTAGAATGGCACCCCACCCACGAGCCTTACGCCCCTCCCGGCGAAGAACGGCGACAGGTCTATGCTGTATCCCTCGAGCCCCATCACGAGGAGTGGCCACGCCGAGTACAAGCAAGCCAGAGTAGCGGCCGCATACAACAACACCCTCTTGAGGCGCTTCGCTCCCCGAGTGGGTTCGACGGGTGAAGCTTTCTCCTGCGTTGCCTCGCTCATTTGGTGATGCCTCCTATCGCGCCGAGCAGTCTCAAGAGTATGACCGCTCCGACCAACGTGATTCCGAAGAGCGAGACAGCTACCGCGGAGACCAGCCCTATCGGGAAGCCGAACGACGGTATGAAGAGCAGCTTGTACAGAAACAGGCTCAGCGTGTCGACAGGGGAGCCTATCGTGTTGGGCTGCCCGACCCAGTTCGCCCAGGATAGTGGGATCTCGAACGCCCTCATCGCGTCTATGAATCGGAGCACAAGGACGAACTGTGTGACGGGTGACTTGAAGATGGCCGGGAGTGTCACCATCCTGAACTTCTGCCAGGCTGAGGCGCCATGGAGATCGGCGGCTTCGTAGATCGCCCTTGGAACCGAGTTCATGACGCTCAGGCCGACCAGCATGATCAGCGGCGCCCACTCCCAGGCCTCGGAGAGGGCCATCACAGGGAAATAGAAGAGGGGTGTCAGCTCGTCGAAGTAGTGGAATCCGAGCACGAAATGCATGAACGACTGGATGTCATCCCAGACAGACGCCGGCGACCACAGAGTTCCCACGACGATCGGCGCAACGGCCATTGGGAGTATGAAGAGGATCTCGCACAACCTCCTTCCTCTGAAGTCCTGGGCGAGGATGTAGATCAGGCCGACGCCAATGCCGACAGCTAAGAGGGTACTGCTCAGCGAGTAGAGGATGGAGACGTTCGCCGAGGTCCAGAAGGCGGGATCCCTGACCATTGCCGAGTAGTTTGTGAGGCTGAATCCTCCGGTCGCGTTGGTGACGCTAAGATAGATGCTATAGAGCAGTGGATAGAATTCGATGAGCGATAATAGGGCAAGAAGCGGGACGAGAAAGAGGTACCACGATTTCGCCAACTCGAATCAGAACTTCTAGGGTATCACCGTCATGTTCCCGGTCATCTTCTGGACGCTGTTGCACACGTTCCCCACGCCGCCGGTGCAGTATCCTGGCGGCTCGTAGAACTCGAAGGTTCCCGTCTTGTCGGCAATGAAACTGACGATGACCGTGTTCCCGCTTGGGATTATCCCAGTGTCCACATGAAATTGGGTTATTACGAGCCCATGCGTGTTGTCGTCGGTGTTCAGCACCGAGAGAGTCACGTTGTCCCCTTGGGTCACTGTGAAGTTGTCAGGGTCGTAGGTGTCCGTGGTGCCTGGGCCGACGCCCCCAATAATCTGTACGTCAATCTTGACAGAGTTGCCCGACGCTGGGGGAGCAAGGAAACTTTGGGAGTAGAACAACGAGCTACCGACCAGAGCTGCAGCCACGACCACGACCAGAATCCATGATCGTGCCTTCAAGTCGACGACTGTTTGGAGCGGCGAACAATAAAACCGTTGCGAGTGCATTGCCGCCTGAAATCCACGGGAGTTTGGATCCAAGAAACACCCGAATTCAGAAATCCAGTCCGATGGATTCAGAGCGAATCTGTGTGTCCCATGACCGGACTGAGACGACGGACCGCTTCATGGCTGATCAAGGACCCGCTGGCGAACGCATTGCCTGAACGGGCTACTCGCGCCGCTCGGCCCAACGCGGATTGGACCAGAGACTCAAGGCGCCTGGGGTGGCACCGTACGAAGGCACCCTATTTACCGCGGAGTCCATACGCGACAAGGACCACGCCGGAGACCAAAGTTATTGCCAGGTCGAGCGGCCAGTGCGCCACTATCCTTCCTCCCGCCGGGAAGTACACCGACAGGTAGCCCAGCAGGGCCGCACCTCCGAACAGCTGCCTGGGACGGACGAGCGGCACTTCCTTCAGGGCCGCCCCGGTTTGAAGCTGCATCGCCCTCGAGAACCCGTCGACCAGGATGCTCCCTCCCAACGCCAGCGTGACGACTATGACGAGGGCGACGAGGGGAACGCTGGCGAAGAGCCCGGGCACCCAGAAGGCGTAGGCGACGAGGTAGAAGCCCGCGAAGATGCTCCAGAGCCAGGTCATCAGAAATATTTGCTTGAGCGAGTCAAGCATGTAAGTGCGGAGTAGCTCGGCCATATTAGAAGTCGCTGCCGCGACCCCATGCGCGCCGTACTTGCTAAATATCTCCGAGGGGGCGCCAAGCACCGGGAGACGGAGAGGGTGGAGCCACTCGACAATCTGAGGTCGTCAATTGCGAGCGCGCGGCGATTCATCGAAGGCAACGTCAACTCGGATGGGTTCTGGTCTGACTTTCTGACCTTGGCTGGGGAGAGCGTGTATTGGGTCACGGGCTACGTCGGGTACGCGCTGGCCAAGGGGGCCTCTGAGCGGGACGACGAGCAGAAGAGGAGGCTACTGCAGGGGGTTGGTGCCCGTCTTCTCGAGCGCCAGGGCCGCGACGGGGGCTGGGGATATGGCCCCGGCGTGCCCGCGGACGCAGACTCGACCTCGTGGTGCCTCCTCTTTCTCTCGAAGACAGGTCAGCAGGGCGCAGAGAGCCGGGAGCTGGCCTTGCGCTTCCTGCTGAGGCATCAGAGTCCCCTCGACGGCGGCTTCAGGACATACGCCACCCCGAGGGAGGTGGGGCGGTTCATGATGCTCGACGCGAGCATTTCCTTCGAGGGGTGGTCCTCCTCTCAGATGTGCGTCACCCCGGTAGCCGCCCAGGCCATCTCCGCGGCGGGGTCCCCCGTGGGGGTGGACAAGGCTCTTGACTACGTGAGGAGGGGTCAGGCCGCGGACGGATACTGGGAGCCCTACTGGTGGAGCGAGAGGCTCTATTCGACCGTGAGCTGCATGGAGCTCCTATACTCCATTGGGACAAACGGAGACGCTGACATCCTGGCGAGGGCCCAAGATTGGATAGCAAGGACGCAGCTCCCGAGCGGTGCCTGGAGCGACTCGCCGTCCGCTTCCGGCGTGCCCTTCTCGACTGCCTTGGCACTTAGGGGGCTGATTACTGCGGGGAGTCAGCGCTACTCCGAGAACTTGAGAAGGGGTGTCGAATGGCTCCTCGCCGGCCAGCTCGACGACGGCAGTTGGAGCTCCCACCACATCCTGAGGATTCCCCACCCGTCGACAACCGAGCCATGGAAGCAGGCGGTCTGGAAGCCCGACGGGAAGGCGATAAACGCGGTCATCAAGGACCACAGGCGTCTCTATACGACGGCGACAGCCTTCCTGGCGCTCTCGGAGTTCGGGGAGCGCGGAATTTGATGTCCCAGGGGCGTTCGACGCCGGCGGCCCACGGCTACTCCGAGGAAGGCCTCTGGCAGGTGGCCGTAAAGGCCGCCGGACTCCTCGACCATTCCGCTCTGTCGGTGAGATGCAGGAGGCCCCTCATAGACGGAGACTGCCCCGAGGTGGCGGACGCCGACCTCGTGGCGATCTGGGACAGGCCTGACGAGTTGCCGGAGCGAACCACGGTCGATGGCCCTGGCGGCCGCGTCTTCGTCGACGTCCTGTGGATTCCCGCGTCCGCGCTGATCGACCCCGGGGACGCAGCTGGCTACATGATGCTCCCCCACCTCCTCTCCGAGTCCGAGGAGGTCTCGACCCGCCCTGGGCCAGTGGGCGCCATGGTCGAGAACGTCTTGAGGAGCATGTACGAGAG
>Ga0335081_10007057_pt1 | contig 17925 bp, 12 predicted proteins | sample Lox_Sample_35_FD_206713 | JGI IMG/M metagenome (GOLD analysis project Ga0335081, IMG submission 206713) | Soil microbial communities from Loxahatchee National Wildlife Refuge, Florida, United States - Lox_Sample_3.5 | ecosystem: Environmental > Terrestrial > Soil > Wetlands | place: USA... | reverse complement strand
TGGTCGGTGAAGTGGGCGACGTGCGCGAGTACGGACTCGATCAGGACCACGTGGCACCCCAAGCCTATTTCCCCGAGTTTCAGAACGCGTACTCCGGCTTGACGATGGTGGTTCGAAGCTCCACTCCTCCCTTGGGCCAGCTTTCCGCGGTCACTTCGGTGGTCCACGTATTGGATAGCCAGTTGCCGGTCTATCACCCGCGCGAACTGTCGGAGGTGGTCCACGAAAACTCCGCGCAGCAACGTTTCGTGGCCCTGCTGATGGGCCTATTCGCCGGGTTGGCGCTGTTGTTGGCTGCGGTGGGCATCTACGGCGTCATCGCTCACTCCGTGGCCCAACGCACCCACGAGTTGGGCATCCGGATGGCCTTGGGCGCGGGGCGCGGGAACCTGTTGGGCATGGTGGTTGGCGAAGGTCTCAGCATGGCGGCGGCGGGGGTTGCGGTGGGACTCGCCGGCGCGTGGGGCTTGACGCGATTCATCTCCAGCCTGCTCTACGGTGTGCGTCCCACTGATCCGGTCACGTTCGCCTCGGCGCCGTTCCTGCTGATCGTGGTGGCGCTCGCCGCCTGCTACATCCCGGCGCATCGCGCCACTCAAATCGATCCGGTGGAAGCGCTTAGATATGAGTGACAAGTGGCGATTGACGAGTGACGAGTTCAAGCAGCGAGTCCATCTTGCCTTGGTCTTCCGCTCGTCACTTGTCACGCGCCAGTGAACACTTCTTCCAAGGAGGTTGGAATGGGAATTCTGCTCCAGGACCTGAAGTACGGCCTTCGCGCCATGCTAAAGAGCCCTGGCTTCACGCTGATCGCGCTCGCGACCTTGGCGCTGGGCATCGGCGCCACCACCACCATCTTCAGCGTGATCAACACCACGATACTCAAGCCCATTCCGTTTCCACATCCGGAGGGGTTGGTGCTGGTTTGGCAGACCTTTGGCAAAGGGCCCGACAACTGGAACATCGTCTCCGCGCCCAACTTCTGGGACTTCCAGCGGCAAAGCCGTTCGTTTGAGAGCATGGCTATCTGCAACTCCGCCGGAGGCTACAATCTCTCCACCACCGGCAACAACCAGGAGCCGGAACAGGTGTCGGGGCTGCGGGTCTCGTCGGGGTTTTTCGATGTGCTAGGCGTGAAGCCTGTGCTCGGCCGCACCTTTCTCCCCGAAGAAGAAACCATGGGGCGCGATCGCGAGGTCATCCTGAGTTACGGCCTCTGGAAGCGGCGCTACGGTGGCGATCCGGCGATCGTGGGCAAGACCATCAAAGTCGACGGCGAGGACTTCGCGGTGGTAGGCGTGATGCCACGTCAATTCCAATGGCAGTTTTGGAGCGACCCGTGTCAGCTCTGGGTTCCCGTAGGCTACACGAAAGGGGATTATGAGCGGGACTCGAACAGCTTTATCGCTTTGGCGCGGCTCAAGCCAGGGGTGAGCGTAGGCCAAGCGCGAGCGGAGATGGAAGCGGTCGGCAGCCACCTGGCCGAACAGTATCCCAAGGAGGATCCCGGAATGGGCGCCACGGTACAGCCGATGAGCGACTTCGGTATGGAGGGACTTCGCCGGACCATGCTGGCCCTGCTGGCGGCGGTGGGGTTCGTGCTGCTGATCGCATGCGTTAACGTAGCCAATCTGCTCCTGGCGCGTGCCGCCGCGCGAGCCAAGGAATTCGCCATCCGGCGGGCTCTGGGCGCTCAAGGCTTGCGCCTGGCGAGGCAGTTGCTCACCGAAAGCCTGCTGCTGGCTCTCGTGGGCGGCGCCGCCGGCCTTCTGCTGGCGGTGTGGGGTACCAGACTGGTTCCCCACATTCTGCCCGGTGGCCTCGGTTACCTGCCGCTTCGGCCCCTCGATGCCATTACCGTGGACGGCCGGGTGTTTGGATTTGCTTTGCTGGTCTCCTGTCTCACCGGCGTTCTGTTCGGACTCGCGCCGGCCGCGAGCGTCCTGCGCCGCGATGTCAGCGAGCCCCTCAAGGAAGGCGGCCGCGGATCAAACCAGGGCGCCGGCAACCGCTTGCGGCAGGCGCTGGTGGCCTCGGAAGTGGCCCTGGCGCTGGTGGTGCTTTGCGGCGCGGGGCTCATGATCAAAAGCATGGCGCGATTGCTGGGCGTCGATCCCGGCTTCAATCCGAAGAGCGTGCTCACCATGGGGATGTCCCTTCCCCAGAAGAATCTCTACTACAGCCCTCCGGATCTTCCGCGTTTTTGCCAGGATCTCGACCAGCATGTGGGCGCGATTCCCGGCGTGGTCTCGGTGAGCGCCGTAGCCCATCTGCCTTTTCGGGGAGACGCCGGGCGAGGCTTCCAGATTGAAGGCCAACCGGCAGCGGACCCTGAGCACATGCCGGGCGCAAACTACAGCGTTGCTTGCCCGGACTATTTCCGGACCTTGGGGGTCCCTATTCTGAGGGGCCGTGAGTTTACGCGCGAGGATACGGTGAGCTCGCCGGGGGTCATCGTCATCAACGAGACCATGGCGCGAAAGTTCTGGCCTAAGCAAGATCCCATCGGCAGGGCTATTCGTCTAGGCGGATCGGATGGCCCGCGCCTCACGGTGGTGGGCGTGGTGGGCGACGTGCATCACTGGGGGCTCGACGAGGAGGTGCATACGCAGTTTTTCCGGCCTTATACGCAGGCTGCCTGGCCGGTGATGGTCATCGTGATTCGAACAACTGGCGCGCCGGCTACCTTTACCACTGCCGTCAAGAAAGCCCTGGAGGAGTTCCTGCCCGACCGGCCGGTTGCCGGTGTCGACACCATGGAAAACATCGTGCACGATTCGTTGGGCTCGCGGCGCTTTCCCATGCTGCTGCTGGGCGCGTTCTCGGTGCTGGCGCTGGCGCTGGCCGCGGTCGGCATCGTCGGCGTGGTGAGCCACTCGGTGACCCAGCGCACGCACGAGATCGGCATCCGCATGGCGCTCGGCGCGCGTACCGTCGACGTGCTGTGCCTGATGGTGCAGGGAAGCATGATTTGGGTGCTGGCCGGCCTTGTTTCGGGTGTCGCCGGCTCCCTCGGTCTCACCCGGCTGATGGGATCGCTTCTGTACGGCGTGCGGCCCACCGATCCAGCAGTCCTCGGACTGACGGCAGTGGTGCTCGCCGCGGTGGCGCTTCTGGCCAGTTATCTTCCAGCGCGGCGCGCCGCCAAAGTGGATCCGATAGTGGCGCTGCGCTACGAGTGATTGTCCATTTACGATTGACGATTGAAGTTGTCGGTCATCAGTTCTCGGCCGTCAGCCAAGAAAAGTGGCATCGTGCACAGTTTGCTGAGGGCTCAAGGCTGAATGCTCAGGGCCGCCAGCTCTTCAATCGTCACCGGTCAATTCTGGACCCAAAGTACCGCCCAGGCGTGGTTCCAAGCTGTTTTCTGAACATGGCTGTGAATGCGCTGGGGCTGTCGTAACCCGCATCAAGAGCGGCTCCCGTCACCTTCTCTCCCGAGGCCAGTAGCTGCAGGGCGTGCAACAATCTCAATTGCTGACGCCATTTGGCGAAGGTCATTCCCGTTTCCTCAACGAAAACACGCTCGATCGTTCTCTTGCTGGCGCCGCAATCGGCACACAGTTCTTCCAGCGTTCGTCGATCTGCGGGGAAGTCGACTAGCCTCCGGGCGACCCGCAGGGCCCGGGAATCGGTCGGATGAGGCAACTGGAGTAGGGCGGAATGGACAACTTCCAATTGATCGACGATGATCTCGATGATTCTTCTCTGTACAGGAACCTTCTTGTCCAGTTTCGGGAACTTGCAGGCGTGCAGAATCAGCTCCCTCAACAGCGACGAGACGTTCATGACGAAACACTTCGGAGCCAAGGTTCGAACAAGTCGGGGAAGAAGGTAGAGGGTTCGCATCGAGACCGGACCCGCCATGGCCACCGAGTGAGGCGTTCCGGCGGGAATCCAGACCGCGCGCTGTGGCGGCACCACCCAGATTCCCTCCTTCGTGCGGACCGTCATTACACCCTTTGAAGCGAACACCAATTGATCTTCGGGATGATAGTGCTCGGGAATGACGTGTCGGGCATCGCGAAACTCATAGGCGAGCGTCGCGACATGCGCCGACAAACGGCCGTTCCGATCGAAAAGGATGCTCTGACATTTTTGCGACATTCATTGTCATAATAGCGAGAGAAAGCAAGCCGGCGCGAGTGTTAATTTTCCCTGGGTCGCAAATCAACGAGGAGGATGAACCATGCTGGCTTCGAGCAAGATGATTGGCTTTGTCCCCACGAGGGACTCCCAAAAGGCAAGAGAGTTCTACGAGGGCAAGCTGGGATTTCAATTTATCAGTGATGACCAGTTTGCTCTGGTTGTCAGAGCTGGCGAGACTATAATCCGCATCGCTAAGGCTCGCGATTTCACCCCCACCGCGTATACCGTTCTGGGGTGGGAAGTTCGGGATATTGAGGCGATGGTCAGGTGGCTCCAGGAACGTGGCGTGGTGTTTGAAGAATACCCGTTTGTTCAGGACAAGGAGCTTGGCATTTGGACCGCGCCCACAGGCGACAAAGTTGCCTGGTTCAAGGATCCGGATGGGAATGTGCTCTCGGTCAGCCAGCATCAGTAAATGAAACGCTGCGGGACCGTGAATCTCTTCTGATTGTCAACTCGCGAGGGCCGTATGAGGGGAGCGGGGCCGGCGGAAACCGGCCCCGCGGAGGGAAAATCAGCCACGCTGCTTGAGCAAAGCGCGGACCTCACCGAGAACGTCGCGTTCCCGCGCGCCGAAGACGTTGAGGTAATGCGCCGGCTCTTTCACCTCCGGCCGGATCTGGCGGATAGCCAGCCGGTCGGCAGCGATGCGGTCGGCAAGCCGGAGCTCGGGGTAGACCTCGTCGATGGCCGAGATCACCACCGCGTCTTCAATGGCGATCGCGACTCCCGGGTCGAACCAATGGGCAGGCTCGCGCACTTCCGGACGAACCAGGGCGCTAGCCGAAAGTTCGGTTGCTCGCTGGGCCACCACCGATCCGAGCAGGCCCTGGATCACGTGGGCGGGCTCGAGCCAGTCGCGGCGGAGTTTGAGTTTCAACGCGTCGTACCAGATCAGGTAAAAACGGTATTTGCCGGCGGGAACCCCGCCGAACGGTTTGCGGGTGAGTTCCTGAAGGAAGCCCGAGAGCTCCTTTTCAAAAATCGTGCCTCGCAGGGCCTCGCTATCAAAAGAGGCCTCAATGACCGCACCCTCCTCGCCCACTTCCACGCGGATGGGCAGGGTGGTGGTGACCACAAACCCGATCTGCGCGGCCACGCGGTCGAAGGCGGCGTCGATTTCCCGCTGGCGCTCGCGCATCGTGCGATACACCTGAATCAGATCGTCGTAAAGACGAATTACGGCAGGGTGGGCTGGCTCAGTCCAATCCCTTAGCCTTGCAAAGGATGTCTCGCTCACATTGCACCTCGCTTCTCGATACGGACGCTAGCCTCGCCCGTGTGGGGGTTCGGGAACGGCGACTGGTCTGCCGGCTAGACGCAAACCGCTTCTTCGCTGGTCCGTTCTTCTTCCGCCAGGCGGGCGCGGAAGACCTGGTAGGGAACCGGCGCTCGAGCCACTCCGAACAGGTCCACAAATTCCCAGCCGGAACCGGGGCGGGTGAACTCAAGCGAGGGGATTACGAGGATCGGGGCCTGTTCGTCCGCGGCGCCGAAGCCAATCGGTTGGGCCGGCGGGAGAGCGTGGCCGGGGACTCCGGAAGCTTTTCGTGCGTAGGTATCCTCAAGCCAATTCAGAATGCGCTCGCCACGAACCAGCAGGTCGCGGCTCTGGCGATCGACGCGCCCGCGCAGGTCGCGCGCAAAGGCGCGAATGGCGCCGTCATCCGACGGGTCGCACGTGGCCACGAAATCGTAGATTTCTGAGCAGCGCTCGTAGGTGTCGAGGTTGGTGTGCTTGATGAAGTTGCGCACCGCAGCCCGCAACGCCTGGGTGAGCAGTGCGGGGTGGAACCGCCGCATGAGTTGGAAATAGAAATCCACTTGCATGTTGAAATAATGCAGGCCGAAATCGCTAAAATTGCGATCAAAGAAGGCGTAGTTGGCGATCTGGTGAAACGCCTCCGAGCGGGCGTCGCGGAGGCGATAGTCGTAACCGAACGCGTCGCCCAGCAGCCGGCCTTCGCCGAGCAGCTTGCGCTCGAGGCCGGTACCCGGGTAAGCCTCGGCACGGCAGAAGTTGAATGGGTTTTCATGGTGGCGCTCCATAAACCGCAGGTTGACGAGAATCTCCTCCAGGGCCGTGTCCGGCTCGAACATCAGCAAATTGTAGGCGACGTGGATGTCGAAATCGTTCAGGATGCGCAGCGCATTCAGAATGTGCGCCACCGTTTGTTTGCGGTTGAGGTTGCGCAGGCCGTTCTCCGAGGCGTTCTCAACCCCGAGAAAAACGCGGAACAGGCCCAGCTCGTCGAGAATGTGGATCGACTCTTCGGTAATGCTGTCAGGCCGCGCCTTCACCGCAATGGCGATTTGGCCCACGCCGTTGCGGCGCAATCCGTCACGAATGGCGGAGAATCGCGCGGCGGCTTTCGCCGGGTTGGGGAGGAAAAAGTTGTCGTCCTGAAAATTCAAGATGCGTACGCCGTGATGATGGTAGAGGTCGCTCACTTCCGCCACGATGCTCTCAACCGTCCGGATGCGAAACTTCTTCCCGCCGCCCCGCTCGTACCAGGCATTGATGCTGCAAAAAGCACAGTCCCTCCAGCAGCCCCGGCTGGTGAGCACACTGGCAATGGGTTTGTCGAAATAAGAGTGGAACGCGGTGCGCTTGGGCCACGGTAACTGATCGAGTTGGTCGGGATTGCCGATGGCGGGATTGGTTTGGGCCTGGCCTGACCGGTCGCGATAGCAAAGGCCGGGCACGCACTCGAGCTGATCGAGGTGCCCGGCGAGGCAGCACATCAGCTCCTCGCCTTCGCCCAGCGCTACCGAGTCGAAGTCCTGGAATTCGGTGATGAGCCGTTCGCAATTGAACGACGCAAACGGACCGCCCGCGATCAGGTGGCCGCGAAATCCCGCTTCGCGCAGGCGCCTGGCGAGACGGCAGAACTCCCGCGCCCGCGAGGTGAACACCATGGAGAGACCCACGATGCGTGGCTGGAAGGCAAGGGTCTGGCACACGGCAGACTCAGCGTCGGTTTCGGAGTTGAATGGGACGATGTCAACCTGATGACCGCAGGCTTCGAGGGAAGAAGCGATGTAGCGCAAGCCGAGGTTTTCCTCCAGTTCCGCGCCGATCAAGGCAACGTTCATGGGCTCACCTCCGTCGAGCGAGCTAGTATCGACTCTTTTGGCTTACGCGTCAGCCTACGGGAAAGCTGGTAAGCCATCAGTGACCTGTGTCACGTATCGCTGTGATCTAGCGGGATAACCCGGCGGTCTGACCAAGGCGGCGGGCCTTAACTGACTGTTCACTAGCCTCTCCTCGCGTGATAGACTCTAGCCTTGATCGGGACGCTTCGAGGGAAGATGCGCAAGACCTCGTCTATCGTAGCGCTGTTTGTGGTCGGTATCATGCTCGCCGGCTTTGTGGGATACCGTCTGGCGCTGCGACGCAATGCTTCAGGCTGGGGACCAAGTGGCGTGCCGGGATCTCCGGCGGGTCAGCCCGGCCAGGTCGGTAATTCAAGTGCGCCGGGCGGCGCCTGCGTTGACTTTCACGACGCAAGCCAGCACACGGGCGAGACCGTCTGCGTTTCCGGCCGTATTTTGCGGGTATACACGTCGCGTTCCCAAAGCGCCTTCCTCGACTTTTGTGCCAACTACCGCGACTGCCCGTTTTCGAGTGTGATCTTTTCCTCCGACCGTACCAAGTTTGGCGACCTGAGCGCACTCAACGGGCGTATCGTCGAGATTCAGGGAAGGATCAGCGTTTATAACGGGAGGCCGGAGATCGTGATCCGTGATCCGGAGCAAATCCATGTGCTTCCATGAGGCCAGGGGGGACCCAGTGCGGCGTGCGCCCGGAATCAGCATAAGATCTCACCACACAGGGCACAGAGGCCCACGGAGCTTTTTCGCAGTGTGCTCCGTGTTCTCTGTGGTGAGTTTCTTCTTTTCCTTTCCTCGCGTTCCTGTGCTTAGCGCTTCCGGGCAGCCCACCAATCAGTCCCCTAATCAGACCCGCAAGCAGTCCACGCCCGCCAAGCCCGATCCCGTGGCGCGCGCCGAAGAGGATCTGCGCCGGGCTACCAAACCCGAAGAAAGGTCGTGGGCGCTGGTCGAGCTGGGTCAGGCGTATTTCGAAAAAGGTGAAGCAGATAAGGCGGAGCAGCAGTTCAAGGCGGCGCTGGAGGCCGATCCCGGTAACGCGGAGGCGTACGTGGAAATCGGCCAGATTCGCATCGTGCAGCACCGCATTCCCTTGGCCGAAGAGGCGTTTCGCAACGCAGTGCGCGTGGCGCCTGCTCAGGCGGTGGGATACTCGGCACTGGCGCAACTGCTGATCCAGACGGGTCGCAATGGCGAAGCGCGCGACGTGCTGGAAAAAGCGGTCGCCCTCGATCCCAGCGACTGGCAGAGCGAATACGAATTGGCTAGACTCCTAGGTGAAGCGGGTGAGGTGGCCGAGGCGCGGGAGGTATTGTCCAAGGTCGTGGCCCAGAATCCGGACTTCCTGCCAGCGCGCGAGCAAGTGGGCCTCGATGCGGTGCGCCGGGGCGACCTGAAGAGCGCCAGCGCCGAGGCTGAAGCCCTGATCGGTAAGGACCCACAGGCGGCGGAAGGTCATCGCGTGATGGCGCTGGTCCTCTGGCGGCAGGGCGATTTGGAAGGGTCGCTCGCCGAGTGTGCCATGGCGCTGGACATCGATTCCAGTTCCAAGCCGATGCAACTTCTCCAGGCCATCGAATTGTGGCGGCTTAACCGCAAGAAGGAAGCGCGCGACGCCTTCGTGCGCGCAGCCAAGGATCAACCCTCGCTGGCCACCGCCGACGTGTTTTGTCGTCTGGTCATGTGCGGAGCCAAGGACATAGCCTCGGTGGACGAGTTTCTGCGCAAGAACCGGTTTGCGCTGCAGCCGCCGCAGCAATATTAGGAAGGAAGGAGTCGGTATCATGCAAGGAAATGGATTCAAAATGCGACGCCGGCAATTCATGGGCGCCATGGCAGGCGCATGGAGCCTGCTGAAGCCGGGCTCGATCGTCGCCGGCGCCGTGCCTGTCGCGGCGCCCTCTGCCCACACCTTTGGCGACGAGGGCGAGAACTTCCTGTTGGACGGCAAGCCGTTTCAGATCATTTCGGGGGAAATCCACTACGCGCGTGTGCCGCGCGAATACTGGCGCGATCGACTGCGCAAGATCCGCTCGCTGGGCCTGAACACCATCTGCACCTACATGTTCTGGAACATGCACGAACCCGAGTCTGGAACCTTCAACTTTGAAGATAACCTGGACGCGGCGGCGTTCATCCGCGCCGCGCAGGAGGAAGGTCTGTGGGTGCTGTTGCGGCCCGGACCTTATTCGTGCGCGGAATGGGACTTCGGCGGCTATCCAGCATGGCTGTTGGCAACGCCTGACATGAGAGTGCGCAGCACCGACCCGCGTTTTCTCGACGCCGCCGGCAAATACATGCAGGAGGTTGGCCGGCAGCTTGCGCCACTTCAGATCACGCGCGGCGGGCCCATCCTGATGGTGCAGGTGGAGAACGAATACGGGTCGTTCGGTCACGATCATATCTACATGCAGTCCATCGAGAAGATGATTCGCGACGCGGGGTTTGAGGTCACGCTGTATACCTCCGATGGATCGTGGCCGGCGGAACTCGCGGGCGGCACCTTGCCCGATGCGCTGGCCGCCATCAATTTCGGCGACAGTAGCGATCCCGCCAAGGAGTTCGCCAACTTCGCCAAGTTTCGCCAAGACGTCCCACGGATGAACGGCGAGTTCTGGGACGGATGGTTCGACCACTGGGGCGAAACGCACCACGTGACAGCTCCCGAAGCGGCCGCCAAGGGGCTCGATTGGATGCTCACGCAGGGGATTTCCGTAAACCTCTACATGGTGCACGGCGGCACGTCGTTCGGCTTCATGAGCGGAGCCAACTACGACAAGGAATACCAGCCCGACATTTCCAGCTACGATTACGACGCTCCCATCGACGAGGCGGGGCGGCCAACCAAGAAGTTTGAGGCCATTCGCGAAGTGATTCAGAAGCATCTGCCCGCGGGCGCCCAGGTTCCTCCGTTGCCCGCTGCGCTGCCCATGATCGAAATTCCGGCGTTTGACCTAGCCGAGTCCGCTCGCCTGGACCCCCTGCTCGGCCGGCCCGTTCGGTCCGAACGGCCACAAACCATGGAGCTGCTGGGCCAATCCTACGGATTGATTCTGTACCGAACGACGATCGAGAAAGCGGCGCACGGCCGGCTGGAAATCAAGGAAGCGCGTGATTACGCGGTCGTCACCCAGGGCGCGAAACGACTGGGGGTACTCGACCGGCGGCTGCACCAGTCCACGCTGGAAGTGAGCCTGAAGGCAGGCGCACCGCTGGACATCCTGGTGGAGAACATGGGCCGCGTCAACTTCGGTCCGCACCTGGTGAACGATCGGAAGGGCATCACCGAGCGGGTCACGCTCGACGGAAAGGAGCTTACGGGCTGGGAAATCTATCCGCTACCCCTTACCGACCTCTCGTTGCTGAAGTTCAACACCGCGAGCGAGACCGCTCCGGCCTTCCACCGCGGGGAATTTGAACTAAACGCGGTCGGAGACGTGTTTCTCGATCTCGGGGGCTGGGGCAAAGGCTGCGTCTGGGTGAACGGGCACAACCTGGGCCGTTATTGGCGGATCGGTCCGCAGCAGAGCTTGTTCCTTCCCGCGCCATGGCTCCGCCAAGGCAAGAACGAAGTGATTGTTCTCGATCTCGAAGAGGGTACGCATCGTTCGCTCATCGGGCGGCGAGAACCGGTGTGGTCCAACGGGTGAGGCAGGGCAAATCAGAAATCAGAGATTAAAAATTAGAAATCAGAAGTTACCAGAAGTAAGGGATCTCCCGTTCTGATTTCTAGTTACTGATTTCTGATGTGTCTTCGAGCGACTTGGCCATGGTGATGAAGTGGCAGGGCAGCTTGGTGGATTTTTCGGGCGGAAACGGGGCGACGCCGGTTTCGCGATAGCCTAGACGAGTGTAGAACGGCACCAACTCGGGCCGCAGGTTGACCACGGCCAGATCGATGGCAAGGCATCCGGCCGCCCGAAGGTGCTCCTCGGCGGCAATCGCCAACCGGCGGCCCAGCCCGGCTTGCTGGCGGTCCGGTTCAACCGAGAGCAGGCCGAGGTAGCCACGCTCGCCGCGCAGTTCTAGATAGACGCATCCTGCGAGTCCGGCCGCATCCTCCGCCAGCAGGAACTTGCCCTTGCCGAATAAGTCGCGAACCTTCTCCGCATCGATCCGGTCGCCATCGATGAAAAAGCGTTCCACCGCAAAAGCGGTGTTTATCAAGTCAGTGATGGGCTCGATGTCGCACCCCTTGGCAACACGGAGAGCATAGTCTGGGGGCGACCACGACGGACCTGAGCTGAAGCCAGCCATATCAGCGGACCAGGCACCCCTGAGCAAGATATTGACGATTGTCGATTGACGATTGGAAGAGAAACCGAGTAGCGCGCGTTTCCGCAATCGTCAATCGGCAATTCCTCAAACTGACTTTGCCGCCCGCTTGGGACGATAAACGTGCGTGCTGGTGCCGTAGAAGACCTCTGCGGATTCCATCACCGTCTCGCTGAGCGTGGGATGCGGATGGATGGAGAGCGCCACGTCACTGGCCAGCGCGGCCATCTCCACTGCCAGTACGCCCTCTGCGATCAACTCGCCGGCGCCACTTCCCGCCATGCCTACGCCGAGCACGCGTTCGGTCTGGGGATCGATCAGCAGCTTGGTGACGCCATCCGGGCGGTCGAGCGTGATCGCGCGACCGGACGCGCCCCAGGGAAAGCGCGCCACGGTGACGGCGCGATTGGTCTTCTTCGCCTCGTCTTCAGTCAGCCCGCACCATGCGATCTCCGGGTCAGTGAAAACAACGGCGGGGATGGCACGCGGCTCGAACGCCACCTTGTGCCCGGCAATGGCTTCCACGGCCGTTCGCCCCTCGTGCGACGCCTTGTGCGCGAGCATCGGCTGGCCGGCGACGTCGCCGATGGCGTATATTGTGGGCTCCGCGGTGCGGCGCTGCAGATCAACCTTGATGAAACCCTGCGCGTCGATCTCCACCTTGGTTTTGTCGAGACCGGGGATGTTGGAGTTGGGTTTGCGTCCCACTGCTACCAGCACCTTCTCGAACACCTGCTCAGACTGGCCAACGTCCGGACCGTCGAGCCGCACGCGGATTCCTTCCTGATCCTCCTTCATCTCCGTGACTTTCGTATTAAGCATCACCGCGGAACAGATCTTCTCGATGCGCTTAGCGAGGATCGAGACGAGATCGTGGTCGACGCCTGGCAACAGGCTGGGCATCATCTCCACCACCGACACCTTGCTGCCCAGCGCTGCGTACACGGTGCCGAGTTCGAGACCGATGTAGCCGCCGCCCACCACCAGCAGAGTCTTGGGCACGCTTTTGATTTCGAGCGCCTCGGTAGAATTCATCACGCGCTCGCCGAAGGGCGGGAGAATCGGGATGGCCGCCGGTCGCGAGCCGGTGGCGAGGATCGCGTGCTCGAACGATAGTTGCTCTTCGCCGCCGTCGTGCTTGGCAATGCTCAATGTGCCCGCATCGAGCAAGCTGGCGCGCCCGCGAATGTACTGGACCTTACGCTGCTTGGCGAGCTGCCCGGTGCCGCCGGTCAGCCTGTCGACAACGCTGCTTTTCCAGGCGCGCATCCTCTCGGTATCGAGCTTGGGCGCGGCAAACTCGACTCCCCAATTCGCGGCTTCTTTTGATTCTGTCAACACACGCGCGACGTGGAGTAGCGCCTTGGAAGGGATGCAGCCACGATACAAGCAGACGCCGCCAGGATTCAGCTCCTCGTCAATGAGGGTAACTTGCATGCCGAGGTCGGCGGCGAGGAACGCGGAGGCGTAGCCGCCGGGTCCTGCTCCGATGATCGCGAGTTTTGTTTTCGCCATGTTCTTCACCACCGAGGCACAAAGAGACTCACTACGATCCAGAAATCTGTTGTTCCTTCTCCGTGCCTCTCTTTGTTGCTGTGATTCCCTTTGCTTGAGGGTCAGCCGGAGACCAACAACCGAAACGGCTGTTCGAACGCCTCCGCCACCCAGCGCAGGAACCGCGCGCCGTCGGCGCCGTCGATCAGCCGATGGTCGTACGACAGCGAGACCGGCAACATCAGCCGCGGCTGGAGCTGTCCGTCGATGTAGCGCGGCTCCATCGCGGCGCGCGCGATGCCGAGAATGGCTACCTCGGGCCAATTGACAATGGGCGAAAACGCCGTGCCGCCGATTCCACCTAGGTTGCTGATACTGAAAACCCCGCCTTCCATTTCTTCCAAGGCAAGCTTCTTATTGCGCGCCTTTTCGGCAAGCTGCGCCACGTCGATAGCGAGCTGCTGAAGGTTTTTCTTATCCACGTCGCGGACCACCGGCACCAGCAACCCGCGGTCAGTATCCACGGCCATGCCGATGTGGCAATATTTCTTGTAGACCACCTCGCCCCGCGCCGGGTCGATGCTGGCACCAAACTGCGGAAACACTCTGAGCGCTGCCGCGATCACTTTGAGAGCGATCACGGTGATCGTAAGCTTGCCGCCCGCCGCTTCCACCTCCTTGCCAAAGGTCTTGCGAAGTTCTTCGAGCTGCGTGATGTCCGCCTTGTCGTATTGCGTCACGCGCGCGACCGTCATCCACGCGTGACCCAGGTGCTCCGACGCCTTCCGCCGGATGGACCGCATCGGCTGGCGCTCGATCTCACCCCAGCGCGCAAAATCGGGGAGGGCAACAGCCGCGGCACTTAGCCCGAAGGCGGGCGCCACCGTGGCCGCGCCGGTGATGATCCGCTTGGCGTAATTGGTGAGATCTTCCGCCGAAATGCGACCCGCCGGACCTGATCCGGGAACCTGATTGACGTCGATTCCCAGCTCGCGCGCCTGCCTCCGAACCGAAGGCGCCGCGGGGGCCAGTAGTCTGGGCGGCGGGGGACCGGCGGGTTCGGTGGGGGTCGCAACCGGAGCTGGCGCTGGCGGCGCAACGGCCGCCGCGGGTGCCGATCGAGGCGCGGTAGGCTCGGGAAAAGTGGCTACAGCAGCAGCAGTGGATAGAGCCGCTTGCTCTATTTCGTGGCCATCGACTTTGGGTCGAGGCGGGGCCGTTGCCGCGGGCCCAACCGGCTCTTCTGCCTTAGGCGCTGCCGGTTTAGCTTCGGCTGGCCTGCCGCCCGCGCCGTTTTCGACGCTCAGGATGATTTGCCCAACTCTGATTGTGTCGCCCGCCTTGACCAGGATCTTCTTTACCTTGCCACCGACGGAGGTGGGCACCTCGATGGTGGCCTTGTCGGTCTCGATCTCGATCACCGCCTGGTCCTGGCTGATGGTGTCACCTTCGGACACCAGCACTTTAACGAGTTCACCCTTTTCGATATTTTCGCCGAGCTCAGGAAGTTTAAATTCGGTGAGCATAGTCATGAAGGGGGCAGGGAGTAGGGAATCGGCGGTAGGGAAGCACTGCTTCTCCCTATTCCCAATTCCCTATTCCCGTTAGGCTGTTGCCGGATTCGCCTTTTCCGGATTAATCTTCATCTCCCGGCGCGCTTGCTGCACCACTTCGGACTTGATTTGCTTTTGGCGCGCCAGCGCCGAGAGAGCCGCCAAAGTGATAAATCGCTCGTCCACCTCGAAGAAGTCGCGCAGCGCGGCGCGGCCTTCGCTGCGGCCGAAGCCGTCGGTGCCGAGCGAGGTCAGCGGGCCCGGCAGCCAGCGCGCGATGGAGTCCGGAAGTGCCTTGACGAAGTCTGTCGCAGCAATGATGGGACCCGGCGCGCCATTGAGCGCCTGGGCGACATAGGGCACGTGCGGCTCCTGGGTGGGGTGCAACATGTTCCAGCGGTCGACATCGTGGCCGTCGCGATAGAGTTGCTTGTAGCTGGTGACGCTCCACACGTCGGCGGCGACGCCGAACTTCTCGTCGAGCCGCGCCTGGGCCTTCAGGGCTTCGTTCAGGATGGCGCCGCTGCCCAGAAGTTGGGCGCGGAGCTTGGCCTTCTTATTGGCCGAAGCTCGCACTTTATAAATGCCCTTGAGGATTCCTTCCCGCACGCCCCGCCCCGCCGGAATCGCAGGCATGGAGTACGGCTCGTTGGTGAGCGTCAGATAGTAGAAGATGCTCTCCTGGTCGCGGTACATGCGGCGGATGCCCTCCTCGATAATGGCGGCCAGCTCGTAGGCGAATGCCGGGTCGTAGGCGAGGAGGCTGGGCACAGGATAGGCTAGCAGGTGGCTATTGCCGTCCTGGTGCTGCAGTCCTTCGCCGGCCAGCGTGGTGCGGCCGGCGGTGGCCCCCAGCAGGAAGCCCTTGGCGCGCGCATCGGCCGCCGCCCAGATCAGGTCGCCGATGCGCTGCAATCCGAACATCGAGTAGAAAGTGAAGAACGGGATCATGTTGAGGCCGTGGGTGGCATAGGCTGAGCCGGCGGCAATGAAGGAGCAGATCGATCCTGCCTCGGTGATACCTTCTTCCAGAATCTGGCCGTCCCTGGCCTCCTTGTAGTAGAGCAAGGTATCGCGATCCACCGGATCGTAAATCTGGCCGATGTGCGAATAGATCCCCACCTGGCGGAAAAGCGCCTCCATGCCAAAGGTGCGGGCCTCGTCGGGCACGATGGGCACGATCACCTTGCCCACGTCCTTATCGCGCAGCAGCTTCGCCAGCAAGCGGACAAAAGCCATGGTGGTGGAAACTTCATGTCCGTTGGTTCCTTCGTAGAACTCCTTGAACAGGGTGTCGGCAGGGAGCGCCAGGGGCTTGGCCACCTCCACCCGGCAAGGAACATAGCCTCCCAATTCGCGCCGCCGTTCGTGCAGGTATTGCATCTCGGGAGCATCGTCGCCCGGCTTATAGAACGGCGCCTGGGCTACCTCTTCGTCGGAGATCGGAATGCCGAAACGCGTGCGGAAGGCGCCCAGTTCGTCCTCGTTCAGCTTTTTCTGCTGGTGGGTGATGTTCTTGCCTTCGCCCGCCTCGCCCAAGCCGTAGCCTTTGATAGTGCGCGCCAGGATCACGGTGGGCGAGCCCCGGTGTTTCACCGCGGCGTCATAAGCGGCAAACACTTTTCGCGGATCGTGACCGCCCAGGCGGAGCTTAGCCACCTGTTCGTCCGAGAGGTGCTTCACCAGATCGAGCCGGCGCGGGTCCGGACCAAAAAAGTGCTCGCGGACGTAGGCGCCGGATTCCACCGTATATTTCTGCCGTTCGCCGTCCACCACTTCACCGGCCCGCTGTATCAGCACGCCCTCGTTATCTTTGGCGAACAGTGGATCCCAGTCGGTGCCCCAGACCACCTTGATCACGTTCCACCCGGCGCCGCGGAAAACGGCTTCAAGCTCCTGGACGATGTTGCCGTTGCCGCGCACCGGTCCGTCGAGCCGCTGCAAGTTGCAATTGATCACGAAGATCAGGTTGTCGAGCTTCTCTCGCGCCGCCAACGAAATCGCACCTAGCGACTCGGGCTCGTCGGTCTCGCCGTCACCCAGAAACGCCCAAACTTTGGCATCGGACGGCTTCTTCAGGCCGCGATCCTCCAGGTAACGGCTGAAGCGCGCCTGGTAGATGGCCATGATCGGGGAAAGTCCCATGGAGACGGTGGGGAACTCCCAGAAGTCTCGCATCAGCCATGGGTGAGGGTAAGAGGCCAGACCACCACCGGGGTTCAGCTCCCGCCGGAAGTTCTGCAGCTTTTCGGCCGGCAGACGGCCCTCAAGAAAAGCGCGCGCGTAGATACCGGGCGACGCGTGGCCCTGAAAGTAAACAATGTCGCCTTCCTGGTTGTCGGTACGCCCGCGAAAGAAGTGATTCATGCCCACTTCCACCAGGGTCGCTGCCGAGGCGTAAGTGGAGATGTGCCCGCCGATGCCGTGTTGTTCACGATTGGCGCGCACTACCATCGCCATGGCGTTCCAGCGGATCAAGCTCTTGATGCGCCGTTCCAGCTCCTGACTGCCGGGGAAGGGCGGCTCTTTTTCTACCGGGATGGTATTAATATACGGAGTGTTGGCGCGATAGGGCAGGCGAACACCGTCGCGCTCGGCGTGAATCCGCAATTTCCGGATCAGGTTTGAAACGCGCTCCGGCCCGCCACGCTCCATGACGTAATCGAGTGAGTCCAGCCACTCCTTGGTCTCGACGGCTTCGAGCTCCGGATTGTCTTTGTAAGGTGAATCATTCATTGCGGCAAGTCCTTTAGCCCTCAGCCCCAGCCGCCAGCTTTCAGCAAGCAAGTCCGCTCGCTTGCTGATGGCTGATGACTGATAGCTGATGGCCTAAACACCAGCTTAGCCATCTTTAGCCGCCTGTGTCAAATTTCCTCCTTGGGGTTGCCGGACAGTTTGAAGCCCTGGCGCCGGGTTCGCCGATGGCAGCCTGGCCGCTTCCCGGCTCTGACTCGGGACTCTGGTCACCCGTTTCTTTTGTTCATTCTTCGTCACTCATGATTTATCATTCTCTCCCCACCACCTACCGGAAAAGAGCTTCTCATGCAGGTGCAGCAAGGCAAAGTCGGGCGGCGGTGCGCCCGGATCGAAGTTGCCCTCCCGGTCCAGCCGGTACCGCATCCGCTCGATGAACCCTGGCCGCCCCAGTCTGAACACCCGCTTGCGCAGCTTCGCCTCCATCACCTCGCCAACGGAGGGTATCGGAATCTCTGCCCCGCTGGCCCGATCCTTCCAGAACCGCTTCATCGTCCAATACCGCCTCCGTTGCACCCAGTAAACCAGTCCGATCCTCTGCCAGTGGTTGATGATGCGAAAGCGTGTTGGGGACTGCGGGAGGGAG
>Ga0335081_10007056_pt1 | contig 17925 bp, 19 predicted proteins | sample Lox_Sample_35_FD_206713 | JGI IMG/M metagenome (GOLD analysis project Ga0335081, IMG submission 206713) | Soil microbial communities from Loxahatchee National Wildlife Refuge, Florida, United States - Lox_Sample_3.5 | ecosystem: Environmental > Terrestrial > Soil > Wetlands | place: USA... | reverse complement strand
TGGCTCGACGCGTACCCGTTCGTTCGCCTCCACCAGCCCTCCACGTACTACGGCGTCGAGTCGCGCCCGCTCGGATACGACAGGATCGACGAGGACGGGCCCAACGCAGGCTTTTACGAGCGCGCAAGTGGAGCCGAGATCTGCGACTACTACGCGCGGGTTCTCCACGAGAACCTCGTGCCGACCGGCAGGGTGCGGTTCTTCGGCATGAGCGATCACCGGGGCGGAAACGTGGACGGCCACCGCGTCGTCTCGCTCCTCGACGGCTCCGAGACGGTCGTCAAGCCGCGACGCAGGCTCGTCGACGCGACCTACGTCCAGTCGGAGATCCCATCGCGTCACGCGCCCGGATTCCGGGTCGACGAGGGCGTCACGCTCGTCCCGCCGAACGACCTCGTCGACCTCGGCGAGCCCCCGGACGGCTTCACCGTCATCGGGGCCGGGAAGACGGCGATCGACACCTGCATCTGGCTGCTCGAGGCGGGCGTCGACCCCGACCGCATCCGCTGGATCAGGGGCCGGGATCCGTGGCAGATCGACCGCACCCTCATGCAGCCGCTCGATCTCGTCGGGTCGTACATGCGGCTCCAGGCGCACTGGGTCGAGGCGGCGGCGGCCGCCGCGGACAGCCTCGACTTCGCACGACGACTCGAGGACGCAGGCGTGTTCGTGCGGATCGACCCTGCGGTCGAGCCGCTCGCGTTTCGCGGCGCCATCGTCAGCCGGCGCGAGCTCGACGCCGTGCGCGCGATCGAGCATGTCGTCCGCGCCCGCCGGGTGCGGAGCATCGGGCGAACCTCGATCAGCACCGAGTCGGGCGACCTGCCCGGCAGCCCGCGCGAGGTCTACGTCGACTGCACCGCCGCCGGCGTCCGGGAGGCGGCCGCGCGACCGGTGTTCGAGCCGGGCCGCATCACGATCCAGTTCCTGGCCGTGGGCTTCCTGCCCTGGTGCGCCGCGACGATCGGCTTCCTCGAGTCGACGGAGCTGGACGACGAGGAGAAGAACCGGCTCTGCCCACCCGTCGTCTTCTCCGGCCACGCGACGGATCTCGCGCGGATGGCGTACGCGGGTCTGCAGGGTCAAGTCGCCCGCGTCCGCCACGAGGTCGTCGGCCCCTGGAACCAGGCATCGAGGCTCAACCCGGCGCGGGCGGTGCTCGACCACATCGAGGACACCGACGTCGCGACGTCGCTCGCGTTCATCGTCGAGCACACGCGGGATGCGCTCCAGAACCTCGAGCGCGCGGCAGCCGCGACCATTGAAGGTTCAGCAAGCGGCGCGTCCACGGTGTGACCGTGACGCAGCGCGCCGGCTCCGGCTAGGCGGCCTGCTCGGCAGGCTGCGGGTGCTCGATCACCTGGTCGACCCAGTCGCCGGTGATCTGCCGCGTGATCGCGTTGATCCGGTTGAACGCGTTGATCGCCGCGATCGCGAGCACGAGCCCCGCGAGCTGCCGCTCGTCGTAGTGCCGGGCGGCCTCGTCCCAGACCTCGTCGGGAACGGGATCGGGGCGGTCGGCGATGCGTGTGCCTGCCTCGGCCAGCGCCAGCGCGGCGCGCTCGGCGTCGCTGAAGTACGGCGCCTCCCGCCAGGCTGCGACCGTGAAGATGCGCCGGTCGGGCTCGCCGAGCCCCCGGAGCTCGCGGGAGTGCATGTCCGCGCAGATGCTGCAGCCGTTGATCTGGCTCGCGCGCAGCTCGACGAGCTGCAGCGTGCTCGGCGCAACGCCGGCCTGTCCGACCGCCTTGCCCAGTCCCTGCAGCGCCTGCAGGGCGCCGTGAAGGGCGAGTGCAGGATTGTCGATCCGTGCCTCCATCATCGATCCTCCCTGGTCGCTGCGATGACGTCCATTCGCCGGTACGACGAACGGAGCGCCGCCGAGGGGACAGCAAGCCTCAGAGGCTCTCGATCCGCTGCTCGAGGAAACGCCGCTCGTGTTCCGCGCGTGCGAGGTCGAGCGCACGCCGGTAGGCGGCGCGCGCCTCGTCGCGGCGTCCGAGGCGGCGGAGCAGCTCGGCGCGCGTCGAGTGCAGGTACCGGTAGCCGTCCAGCGAGAGCGCGTCGACGATCGCCAGCGCCGCCTCCGGCCCCTCGACCTCGGCCACAGCGACCGCACGGTTCAGCTCCACCACCGGCGAGCCGGTCAAGCGACCGAGCTCGCCGTAGAGCGCGGCGACCTCCCGCCAGTCGATCGGATCGTCTGCCTGCAGCGAGGCGATCGCCGCCTGGAGCACGTACGCCCCGGCGCCGCGCAACGCGATCGCGCGGTCGAGCCTCTCCCGCCCCTCGCCGATCAGGCCGTCATCCCAGAGCGAGCGGTCCTGGTCTTCGAGCAACACGAGCTCGCCGCCCGCGAACCGTGCCTCGCGGCGTGAATCGTGCAGCAGCATCAACGCCAGCAGGCCGTGGGCCTCGGGCTCGTCCGGCATCAGGAGGACCAGCATCCGCCCCAGCCGGATCGCCTCCGCCGCCAGGTCCACCCGGCCGCCGTAGCCTTCGTTGAAGACCAGGTAGACGACCGCGAGCACCGCCGCCAGCCGCTCCGGCAGCCGCTCGTCGGCGGGCACGCCGAACGGGATGCCGGCCGTCCTGATCTTGTCCTTCGCCCGCGTCAGCCGCCGCTTCATCGTCTCCGCCGGGACGAGGAAGGCGTCCGCGATCTGCTCCGTGGTCAGGCCGCCAAGCGTGCGCAGCGTCAGGGCGACCTGAGCCTCCAGCGCCAGCGCCGGGTGGCAGCAGGTGAAGATCAGCTCCAGTCGCTCGTCGGGGAACCTCCGCTCCTCCATCGCCTCGTCCTCCACCGCTTCGGGCAGCTCGAGCAGACGGGTCTTCGCGGCGAAGGTGCGGTCGCGCCTGATCCGGTCGATCGCCCGGTTGCGCGCCGTCGTCGTCAGCCACGCTCCCGGGTTGTCAGGCTCGCCCTCGCGCGGCCAGCGCTCGGCGGCGATCGCGAAGGCCGCCTGCGCGGCTTCCTCGGCGAGATCGAAGTCGCCGAGGAAGCCGATGAGGTTGGCCAGGACGCGGCCCCACTCGTCGCGGAAGACGTCCTCGAGCAGGGATCTACCTCTCGACGAGCGGGCGCACCTCGACCGCGCCGCCCATCCGCGCGGCCGGGATCCTCGCCGCCAGCTCGAGCGCACGATCCAGATCGTCCGCCTCGACGAGGTAGAAGCCGCCCACGACCTCCTTGGTGTCTGCGAAGGGCCCGTCGGTCGTCAGGGCCTTGCCGTCCTCGACCCGGACGGTGGTCGCGCTCTCCGGCGGCTGGAGCTGCTGGGCGCCGAGGACGTCCGCCTCCCGGCTGAGCGCCATGTACTCGCCCAGCGTCGACCGCTGCTCGTCCTCCGACATCCGCTCGAACTCCTCGAGCGCCGTTCCCGGGTAGATCAGCAACGCGTACTTCACGGCTTCTCCTCCTTTTGACGAAGAGTGTCACTCCCCCGACGAGCGAGCTGCCCGGGAAGGGACAGCCCGACGACGCGAAGGTCTAGCCGCCTCCCGGAGAGACGCTGCCCGGTGCGGCGTTCTCGCTTCGGGTCGCCTGCTGGCTCGTGTAGAGGGTCGCCTCGCCGACGATCAGGGAGGCGATGCCGACGGCGAGCATTGCCGGTGGGAGCACTGTGAGGGTGCCCGTCATCTCGACGACCATGAGCAGGACGGCGAGCGGCGTGTGGGCGATCGCTCCCAGGCAGGCGATCATCGCCACGATCACGAACGGCGCCGGCTGCGTCGGGAGGCCGGGCGCGACGCCGTGCAGCAGCCACCACACCGCGGCTCCGGTGAAGCCGCCGACGACGATGCCCGGCCCGAAGATGCCGCCCGATCCCCCCGAGCCGATCGAGAGCGAGGTCGTGAGGATCTTCGCGAACGGCAGCGCCAGCACGACCCATCCCGAGAGGCCGAGGAGCCCCGGGCTCATCACGGTCTGCGCCCAGCCGTAGCCGGTGCCGATGGCGCCGGGCAGGGCGATTCCGACCAGGCCGGTGGCGAGGCCGCCGAGTGCCGGTGTCAGCAGGCGGCTGAAGGAGACGTGGAGCGAGAGCCGCCTGACCGCTTCGAGCGTCCACGCGTAGAGACGGCCGGCCAGCCCGCACGCGATGCCGATCGCGGCGAAGTAGACGAACTGGACCGGGTCATGGACGAACCGGTAGCCGCGAAGAACGCCGAAGATCGGGTCGTAGCCCTCGAACGCCCCGAAGACGGCGAAGGCGACGACCGCCGCCACGAACGAGGGGACGAGCGCCTCGACCTCGGCATCCTCGCGATAGGCGACCTCGGCGCCGAAGACGGCGCCGCCCAGCGGAGCGCGGAAGATCGCGCCGATGCCGGCGCCGATCGCGGCGGTGACCGCGATGCGCGCATCGGTGGCAGGCAGGCGCAGGCGACGAGCGAGGAACGAGGCAAAGCCGGCGCTGATCTGCGTCGTCGGCCCCTCCGGCCCGCCCGAGCCGCCGCTGCCGATCATGATCGCCGAGGCAACCAGCTTCACCAGCGACACCCGGCCCCTGATCCCCGCCGGATCGCGGTGCACCGCGTCGATCGCGGCGTTCGTCCCGTCGCCTGCCGCCTCCTTCGCGAACAGCCAAACGACGAGACCGCACACGAGCCCGCCGAGCGCCGTCACAGCGGGGATCCGCCAGGAGTGCGTCGTCCCCGCAGCCAGAACGTGGCCCTCGCCGACCGGCGTCGGCGGACGGTAGCCGCCCAGCGTCTCCAGCAGAGCATGCGTCGCCCAGTCCAGCGAGACGAAGAGCGCAACGGCGCCGAGCCCGGCGGCGAGCCCGATGATCACGCCGAGGACGACCCAGCGGTCGAGGTTACGCACGCTCGACAGCCGCCTCGACCGGAGCCGCACGTCTCGAAGCCTTGCAAATCGGCGGCTCGCGGGCGCCCGCGCCGGTATCGCCGCGGCTGATGTATGATTTAGCTATGCCTGAAACCAAAGTTCGCCCAGAAGGGCTCTCGGCGGCGGTCGAGGACTACGTGAAGGCGATCTACCTGCTCGGGAGCGAGCACGGCAGCGTCTCGACGACCGCGCTGGCGGAGCGGCTCGAGGTGCGGCCGGCCTCGGTCGTGGGCATGGTGCGGAAGCTCGTCGCGCTCGAGCTCGCCGAGCACGAGCCCTACCGCGGTGTGAAGCTGACCGGCCGCGGCCGCGCGGTCGCGCTCGAGGTGATCCGCCACCACCGGCTGCTCGAGCTCTTCCTCGTCGAGAGCCTCGGCATGGGCTGGGACGAGGTGCACGCCGAGGCGGAGCGGCTCGAGCACGCTCTCTCCGAGGAGCTGGAGGAGCTGATCGCGGCGAAGCTCGGCAACCCGACCCTCGACCCGCACGGCGACCCGATCCCCAGCCGCGACCTGACGATCGCCGCCGACCGAAGCCGCAGCCTCTACACGCTCGAGCCGGGAGAGCAGGCGAGGTTCGTGCGCGTCTCCGACGAGAACCCGGAGATGCTGCGCTTCCTGAGCGAACGCGGCATCGCGCCGGGAGCGGAGCTCGAGCTGATCGAGCGGCAGCCCTTCGACGGACCGCTCTACGTCCGCTTCGGCGACCAGGTGCACGTGCTCGGCGCGACGCTGGCGCGCGCGATGCGCGTGGAGGCGGCTGCGTGACCCCGGTCGAGGCGCTCGCGATCGAGGCGCGCGAAGCCGGCATCACCCCGCTCGAGGCGCTGCTGCGTCGCGGCCGCCTGCGCGCGACGCTGATGATGCTCGGCCCGGCATTCGTCGCCGCGATCGCCTACGTCGACCCGGGCAACTTCGCCACCAACGTCCAGGGCGGCGCCGAGTTCGGCTACCTGCTCTTGTGGGTCGTGCTCGCCGCCAACGTGATGGCGATGCTGATCCAGTACCTCTCCGCCAAGCTCGGCATCGTCACCGACCGCAACTTGCCCGAGCTCGTCCACGACCACTACGCCGCCCCCGTGCGCTGGGGCCTGTGGATCCAGGCCGAGATCATGGCGATGTCGACCGACATCGCCGAGTTCCTCGGCGCCGCCCTCGGCCTCAACCTCCTCTTCCACGTTCCGCTCGTGCCCGCCGGCCTGCTCACCGGCGTGATCGCCTTCGCCATCCTCGAGCTCCAGCGTCACGGCTTCCGCCGCTTCGAGCTCGCGATCACCGCCCTGCTCGGCATCATCTTCCTCGGGTTCCTCTACGAGACGCTCAAGATCGGCCCCTCGGCGAGTGGCAGCGCACGCGGGCTGATCCCCGCCCTGCACGGCTCGCAGTCGCTCTACCTCGCCGTCGGCATCATCGGCGCGACCGTGATGCCGCACGCGATCTATCTCCACTCCGCCCTCACCAAGGGCCGCATGCCCGCGCGCGACGACGCCGAACGGGCGCGGGTGCTTCGCTTCGAGCGGCTCGACGTGATCATCGCGCTCGGCCTCGCCGGCCTCGTCAACCTGGCCATGCTCGCCGTCGCCGCCAAGCTCTTCCACGACCGGCCCGGCTACTCCGCGATCAGCACGATCCAGGGCGCCCACGCCGGCTTCGCCCACCTCGTCGGCGGCACCGCCGCCCTCGCCTTCGCGGTCGCCCTGCTCTCCTCCGGCGCCTCGTCCTCCAGCGTCGGCACCTACGCCGGCCAGGTCGTGATGGCGGGCTTCGTCGGCCTGCGCATCCCGCTCCTGCTCCGCCGCGCGATCACCATGGTCCCCGCCATCGTCGTCCTCGCCCTCGGCGTCAGCCCGACGAGCGCCCTCGTCCTCAGCCAGGTGATCCTCTCCTTCGGCATCCCCTTCGCCCTCGTCCCGCTGGTCCTGCTCACGCGGCGCGACGACGTGATGGGCGTGCACGTCAACCGGCGAGCCACCACCTACACCGCGATCGTCATCGCCGCCGTCATCATCGCCCTCAACGTCTTCCTGCTCGCCCAGACCTTCGGCCTCGCCTGACGTCGCGGCGGGCTGACCCCCCGCGCCTCGGCCGGCGAGTAAGGCAAGGCCGGTGCGACGCGGTCGTGCCCTCAGAGACCCTTCGCGAGCTGTGCGGCCAGGCTGGTCGCCTTCTCCTGCATCTGCCCCTTCGACTTGAGCGGATGGGCGCCGGGAGTGGTGACGGCGACCTGGACGATGTAGTCGCCGACGCCGAACGTGATCCCCGCCTGCGTCTTCTGGCAGGTGGTCATGAGCCCCCACTTGCCGACCGCGACGTGCGTTCCGCCCAGCCGCGTGAACCGCTCCTTGGCGAGGGACAGGTAGGAGGAGTTGATGTCGTAGATGTTGGCGGTCACCAAGCCGGTCGTTCGCGGCAGCGACCCCCACCTCACCCAGGTGAGCGTCCCCACGGTGACTCCACTCTCGCTGAACGTCTGGGTCTTGCCGCGCTTGCACGGGCCGTGGACGTGGACGCCTGCGAGCGCGGACGACGAGAGCAGCCCGCAGAGGTTGCGAGTCGTGGCCGCGTGCGCGGTCGATGGTTGGACGGCAAGGGCGGCGACGGTTGCGGCGGCGGCGGCGATGACGGCGGCACGGATGACGAGCCGGACGCTAGGCATCGGAACTCCTTTCCGGTGTGGGATCCTCGGCGGGGCTCACGCTCTCGCGGAACACGGTCTCGATGACTCGCTCGAACGGGATTCCCGCTCGTTCCGCGACCGCGCGCACCGCGGCCGCCGATCCTTCGAACTGGCAGAAGACGACCTCGTCCTCCCGTAGGAGCATCGATCCGAGGTAGCGAATCGAAGAGGTTCGCGCGAGCTCGGCCGTCGCATCGCGTACCCGCCGGTCGAGAGCGTCGAGGTCGCTCCTCCTGATGTCGGGCCAGAAGCACTCGGCGACGAAACGGGTGGGCGCCTGCTCCATCCGGCGACCGTAGCCCCCGGCGCGGCGTCGCGAAATACGGAAAACCCTAGGAATCGACGGGAGCGCGCTCGTCGAGGGCCCGCGAGAGTCGGGCCCGCGACGAGATGCCGAGCTTCCGGTAGACACGGGTGAGGTCGGCCTCGACCGTGTTCACGCTCACGAAGGCGCGCTGCGCGATTGCACGGTTGGTCAGTCCGTCGGCGGCGAGGCGGGCGATCTTCTCCTCGGTCGGCGTGAGCTCCTGCGGGGCCCTTCGCACGACGACCCGCTGCAGCTCGGCCTCCGCTCGGCTCGGACGCGCCGCGAGGACGATGCATCCCCCTGTCTCCGCGAGTGCGAGGCCATGGCGCCAGACCGTGGTCTTTCCGATCCCCGGGACGCCGCCGATGACGAACGCTCCTAGCCCCGCCGGAATGCGAGCCACGAACCCGGCGAGCTGCTCGAGCTCCGGCTGCCGCCCGACGATTCGAGTCTGCCGGCGCACGCGTCAACCTTGCCACTGCGTGCCCGCCGACGCACGTCGCCGGCCGAAGGCCCGTGTCAGCGGCGGCTGCTGATCGCGCCGGTGTTGAAGCCGAGCCAGTGCATCCGGCCGAGAAATCGCGCGTGCTCGACCTTCATGCATCGGTCCATGACGACGTCGAGGCCGCCCTCCCGTGCGATCCGCGCCCCTTCGTCGCTGATCACGCCGAACTGGAGCCAGAGCGCGCCCGCGCCTGCCGCGACCGCCTCGCGCGCGATCTCCGGGACGGCGGCCGGGTCGCGGAAGACGTCGACGACGTCGATCGGAACGGGCACGTCGGCGAGGCTCGGATAGGACGGCTCGTCGAAGACGCGCTCCTCGCGCGGGTTGACCGGGATCACCCGGTAGCCGTGCCGCTTCAGGTAGTAGCCGACGAAGTTGCTCGGGCGCAGCTCGTTGCCCGAGAGGCCGACGACCGCGATCGTGCGAGACTCCTGGATCAGCCGCCGGATCGTCTGCGGGTCCTGGAGCTCGTTCACACGGCGACTGCCGCCGAGCTCGCCGCCCGCAGCGCGCGCTCGAGGTCCCAGACGAGGTCGTCGACGTCCTCGAGCCCGACCGAGAGCCGCACCGTGCCCGGCGCGACGCCGGACGCGGCCAGCTCCTCGTCGGAGAGCTGACGGTGCGTCGTCGAGGCGGGATGGATGACGAGGCTCTTCGTGTCGCCGACGTTCGCGATATGGCTCCAGAGCGTGAGCGCCTCGATGAAGCGCCGGCCGCCCTCGCGGCCGCTCTCGAGGTCGAACGAGAAGACCGAGCCCGCGCCGTGCGGCAGGTACTTGTCCGCGAGCTGCTTGTACGGGCTCTCGGGCAGGGCGGGATGGCGGACGGTCGCGACCCCCGGCTGCCCCCGCAGCCACTCGGCGACCGCGAGCGCGTTGGCCACGTGCCGGTCCATCCGCACCGGCAGCGTCTCGAGCCCGAGCAGGAGCAGGAAGGCGCTGAACGGCGCGAGCGAGCTGCCGAGATCGCGCAGCGTCTCGGCGCGCAGCTTCATCAGCAGCCCGTAGACGCCGAACGTGTCGTGGAAGCGGAGCCCGTGGTAGGCGGCCGACGGGTCGGCGACGGTCGGGAAGCGGCCGTTCGACCAGTCGAACTGCCCGGAGTCGACGACCGCCCCGGCGATCGTCGTGCCGTTGCCGGCGATGAACTTCGTCGCGGAGTGGACGACGATGTCGGCGCCCCAGTCGAGCGGCCGGCACAGGTACGGGGTCGCAAAGGTGTTGTCGACGATGAGCGGCGAGCCGACGTCGTGGGCGACCGCAGCCGCCGTCTCGAGGTCGAGGACGTTGCCGCCGGGGTTCGCGATCGTCTCCGCGAACAGCGCCTTCGTCTCCGGCGTGACCACGCGCCGCCACCCGTCGGGGTCGTCGATGTCGGCCCAGTCGACCTCGATTCGCAGCTTGCGGGCGAGGTGGTTGAGTTGGGCCGTCGACCCGCCGTAGAGTGCCTTCGCGACCGCGATCCGGTCGCCCGGCTCGAGCAGCGCGAAGAAGAGGGCGGCCTGCGCGGCGAGGCCGCTCGCGAACGCGACGCTGCCGGCGCCGTTCTCGAGGCTCGCGATCCGCTCCTCGAACGCGGCCACGGTCGGATTCATGATCCGGCTGTAGACGTTGCCGTACTCCTGGAGGTTGAAGTACGCCGACGCCGACTCGGTGTCCTCGAACACGAAGCCCGCCGTCTGGTAGATCGGCGTCGCGCTCGCGCCGGTGTACGGATCCGGCCGCTGGCCCGCGTGCACGGCACGCGTCTCGAAGCCGAACTCCCGCTCCTCGGGCATCGCGCCCATCGTAGACCCCGCTCCATTCCACGCTGCTAGGTTCGCCGGGATGCAGCCGCTGAGCGGGACGCTGGTCGTCGATTTCAGCCGGTACCTTCCCGGCGCCTTCGCCTCCCGCGAGCTGCTGGAGCTCGGTGCGCGCGTCGTCTGCGTCGAGCCGCCCGGCGGCGATCCGATGCGCACGGGCGCCCCTGCTTGGGACGCCGCGTTACGAGCCGGCAAGGAGTCGCTCGAGGTCGACCTGAAGCGCGACCCGGCGCCGGCGCTCGAGCTCGTGCGCGAGGCGGACGTCCTGCTCGAGTCCTTCCGGCCCGGCGTCGCCTCGCGGCTCGGCGTCGGCCCGGAGCACGTCCCCGAGCGCACGGTCTACTGCTCGATCACCGGCTTCGGCGTCGGCGGCCGGCACGAGCAGCGCGCCGGCCACGACCTCAACTACCTCGGCTGGGCAGGCGTGCTCCACGACACGGCGCCGGCCTGGCCGCCCGTCCAGATCGCCGACTTCGCGGCGGGCGGGCTCGGCGCCGTGACGAGGATCCTCGCCGCGCTGCTCGAGCGCGAGCGAACCGGCCGCGGCGCGCACGTCGTCGTCTCGCTCACCCATGGCTCGCACCGCCTCGTCTCGCACCGGCTCGGCGGCGATCCGGTCCCGCGCCTGCTCACCGGCGGCCTCGCCTGCTACCGCATCTACGAGACGGCGGACGGCCGCCATCTCACCGTCGGCGCGCTCGAGCCCGGGTTCTTCCGTCGTCTGATGGAGCTGCTCGGCCGACCGGAGCTGGCGGAGCGGCAATCCGACGCCGACCAGGAGGCGCTCGCGGCCGAGCTCGCCGCGATCTTCGCCACGCGCCCGCTCGCCGAGTGGCTCGAGCTGTGCGACGGGGAGGACGTCTGCGTCGGCCCCGTCGCGACGATCGCCGAAGCGGCGGTCGACCTCTCCGAGTAGAAGGCCCAGCTCAGTGTGCGACGACGCGGCGGTAGCGCCAGATCGCGAGCGCTCCGAACACGACCGCGATCCCGATCGACCAGAGGGCGGCGAGCCAGACGTCGTTGCCCGCCGGCGTGTCGATGAAGAGCCCGCGGATCGCGTTCACCATCGTCGTGAACGGGTTGTGCCGCGCGACCGGCTGCAGCCAGCTCGGCATCGAGACCACCGGTACGAACGCCGAGGAGACGAACGTCAGCGGGAAGAGGATCGTGAAGCCGTACGCGTTCGCGGCCTCCGGCGACGACGCGGCGAGCCCCACGAACGCGAACACCCACGAGAACGCGTAGCCGATCAGCAACACGAGCGCGATCCCGCCCAGGATCGTGGGGATGCCGGTCTGGAAGCGGAAGCCGACGGCGAGCCCGACGCCGAGCATGACGACGAGCTGGATCATGTTCGTGCTGATGTCCGCGAACGTCCGGCCGGTGACGACGGCCGAGCGCGACATCGGCAGCGAGCGGAACCGGTCCATCAGCCCCTTCTTCAGGTCGTCGGCGAGCCCGAGCGCGGTGACGAAGCCGCCGAAGGTGATCGACTGGACGACGATGCCGGGGATCAGGTAGTTGACGTAGCGAACCGGCGTCGAGATCGCGCCGCCGAAGACGTAGACGAAGAGCAGCACGAACATGAGCGGCTGGACCGTGTAACCGACGAGCAGGTCGGGCTGGCGCGCGATGCGCTTGACGCTGCGGGTCGCGAGCACCCACATGTCGGAGAGCTCGCGGAGGACGGCGCTCATGCCGGCTCCTCCGCCGCATCGGCGGCGGCGCGGCCGGTCAGCTCGAGGAAGACGTCGTCGAGCGTCGGCCGCCTTGTCGCGATGTCGCCGATCGCGATTCCCGCGCGGTCGAGCACGCGAACCGCCTCGGCGATCGCGTCGCCGTCCGAGACCGGGACCGACACGAGCCCGTCGTTCACGGCCGGGGCGCCGTCGCCGAGCGTCGCGAGAGCCTGCGCGGCGGCGCCGGTCACGGCACGGTCGGCAACGCGGATCTCGAGCCGGTCGCCGCCGACGCGCCGCTTCAGCTCGTCCGAGGATCCCTCGGCGATCACGACGCCGTGGTCGACGACGGCGATCCGGTGCGCGAGCCGGTCGGCCTCGTCGAGGTACTGCGTCGTCAGGAGCACCGTCGTCCCGCCGGTGACGAGCGCGTCGAGCGAGTCCCAGAGCGCGATCCGACTGCGCAGGTCGAGCCCGGTCGTCGGCTCGTCGAGGAAGAGGAGCGGCGGTCGCGCCACGAGCGCCGCGGCGAGATCGAGGCGGCGGCGCATCCCGCCGGAGTACGTGCGGACGAGCCGCCTGCCGGCATCCGCGAGGTCGAAGTCCTCGAGCAGCTCGGCGGCGCGCCGCCGCGACGCGCGCCGGCCGAGGTGGTAGAGCCGCCCCACCATCTCGAGGTTCTCGGCGCCGTTCAGGTTCTCGTCGACCGCCGCGTACTGGCCCGCGAGCCCGATCTGCTCCCGAACGCGCGCCGGCTCCCGCAGCACGTCGAATCCCGCCACCCGTGCGCTGCCCGCGTCGGGCTTGAGCAGCGTCGTCAGAATCCGGACGGCCGTCGTCTTCCCCGCCCCGTTCGGGCCGAGCAGGCCGAGCACGCTGCCGACGGGCGCGTGGAGATCGACGCCCCGCAGCGCCTCGACGTCGCCGAAGCGCTTCTGCAGGCCTGCCGCCTCGATCGCCGGACGATCGCTCAGCGCGTCTCACCGTCGCGGAGCAGCTTGTGGACCGTCTCGCGCACCAGTTCGGCCACGCGCTCCGGCGGCCCGTCGCCGAAGAGCGTCTCGGCCCCCATCAGCCCGACCATCACTGCGCCGATCGAGCAGGCCATCCGCACGCGGTCGGCGAGCGGGATCGTCCGGTTCTCGAGCACGCGGCGGAAGCGCTCCTCGACGTCCTCGTTCGCCTGCCGGTGCCGCTCGTCGTCGGCGATCTGTTCGAACGCGCGCTGGTTGCGCTGGTGGAGGAGAAAGAGGTCGCGGTTCGCGTTCACGTCGTCGATGAAGCGGTCGATCAGGTGCGGCCACGCGGCGACCGCCTCGCGTTCGTCCGCGAGCGCGTCGAGCTCGTCGAGCATCCCCCCTCCGAGGTCGTGCAGGCGCAGGTGCAGGGCGAGGAGGATGTCGGCCTTGCTCTTGAAGTGGTAGTAGAGCGCCGCCTTCGTCACGTCGAGCCGCTCGGCGATCTCGCGCAACGAGGTCGCGTCGTAGCCCTGCTCGTTGAAGAGCTCGAGCGCGACGTCGAGGATCCGCTCGCGCATGTCGGTGCGCCGGCCGGCCATCTCCGCACATTTTACTTGACGGTCGGCTGGTAAGTTGCTAACTTGCCGACCGGTAAGTATGGACGCGATGATCGAGGCCCAGGGACTGTGCAAGCGCTACGGCGCCACCGTCGCGCTGGACGGGCTCGACCTCGCCGTCCCGGCCGGGGCGATCCTCGGCGTGCTCGGCCCGAACGGGGCCGGCAAGACGACGGCCGTCCGCATCCTCACCACGCTCGCGAGGCCCGACGCCGGCACCGGGCGCGTCGCCGGACACGACGTGGTCCGGGAGGCCGACGCCGTGCGCCGCGCGATCGGCGTCACCGCGCAGAGCGCGACGGTCGACGAGGTGCTGACCGGCCGCCAGAACCTCGTCATGATCGGCCGCCTCTCCGGTCTGCGCCGCCGCGACGCACACGCGCGCGCGGCCGCGCTGCTCGAGCAGTTCGAGCTCGCGGACTCCGGCGACCGGATGGTCCGTGAGTACTCGGGCGGCATGCGGCGCCGCCTCGACCTCGCAGCGAGCCTCGTCACGCGTCCGCCCGTGCTGTTCCTCGACGAGCCGACGACCGGCCTCGACCCCACGAGCCGCGTGCGCATGTGGGGCGTCATCCGCGAGCTCGTCGCCGGCGGCGCGACCCTGCTCCTCACGACGCAGTACCTGGACGAGGCCGACGAGCTCGCCGACCGGATCCTCGTGATCGACCGCGGCCGCGCCATCTCGGAGGGAACCGCGGCCGAGCTGAAGGCGCAGACCGGCGGCGCGAGGCTCGAGGTGACGCTGACGGCTCCGGACGGCGGGGCGACGGCCGCCCTCGCCGCCTACGTCTCCGGCGACGTGCACGAGAGCCACGACGGGATGCGGCTGCGCGCGCCGACCCGCAACGAGCCGGGCCTCGCGACGCGCGTCGTCCGCGCGCTCGACGACGCCGGCATCACCGTCGACGACGTGCAGGTCCACCAGCCGTCGCTCGACGACGTCTTCTTCGCGCTCACCGGCCATGCGGCCGAGGACGAAGAGGCGGCGGCCGCATGAGGACGATGCTCCGCGATGTCTCGGTGCTCACGGTTCGCAACCTCGTGCACATCCGGCGCGAGCCGCTCCAGCTCTCCGACGTGACGGTGCAGCCGGTCCTCTTCACGCTGCTCTTCACCTACGTCTTCGGCGCGGGAATCGTGCTGCCCGGTCACGGCAGCTACAACGCCTTCGCCATCGCCGGCCTGCTCGCCCTCAACCTGACGACGTCGTCGATGGGGACGGCGGTCGGGCTGAGCAACGACCTGACGAGCGGCGCGATCGACCGCTTCCGGACGCTGCCCATCTGGCGCCCGGCCGTGCTCGCCGGCCGCTCGCTCGCCGACCTCCTCACAGCCGGGATCTGCGCGACGATCGTCGCGCTCAGCGGCCTCGTGATCGGCTGGCGACCCGAGCACGGGATCGCGCGCATGCTGGCCGGCTTCGGCCTCTTCCTGTTCTTCAGCTACGCGGTGTCGTGGTACTGCGCGTGCCTCGGCATCATGAGCAAGGGCCCGGAGTCGGCCCAGGGCCTCGGACTGATCGTGCTCTTCCCGCTCGCGTTCGTCTCCAACGCGATGGTGCCGACCCAGCACATGCCGTCCGTCCTCCGCATCGTCGCCGACTGGAATCCCGTCAGCGCGGTCACCTCCGCGGCCCGCGAGCTGTGGGGCAACCCGAACCCGTCGGCCGCGATCGGAGACTGGCCGATGCAGCACCCGGTGGCCGCGTCGCTTCTCTGGTCGTTCGCCCTCGTCGCGACCTTCGCCCCGCTCGCGGTGCTCCTGTACCGGCGCCGCACCACCACCTAGCTCAACTGACGACGCGGCGCCAGAACGTCCACAAGGAGACGAGCCCGAGCCCGATCGAGCCGCCGACGAGCGCGAGCGAGAACGCCCAGATCGGCATGTGCGGCAGCTCGGGCGTGAGCGACGTCCGCAGCCCTTCGCTCATGTACACCATCGGATTGAAGAGGACGAGCACCTTGAGCCAGAGGATCGGGGTCAGCGCCGCCCACGGGTAGTAGATGCAGCCGAGGAACGTGAGCGGGAGCACGACGACCGCAAAGAGCAGGGTCACCTTCCGCGGGTCGAGCACCGTCCCGATGAAGAGGCCCATCGCGGCCGCGAGGAACGACGCGAAGACGAGCGCGAAGACGAAGAGCGGGATGTCGTGGACGTGCACCGTCGGCGCGGCCCCGTGCGCGTGGACGAGGTAGACGATCGGAAAGACGACCCCCGCGGCGATCAGCGACTGGAGCGCGCCGGCGACGATCTTCTCCAGGCCGACCATCCAGACCGGCACGGGCGCGAGCACGCGGTCTTCGATCTCCTTGCTCACGCTGAACTCCTGCACGAGCGGCAGCGCGACCGCCTGGATCCCCTGGAAGTTGATCGCCACCGCGATCAGTCCCGGCACGAGCACGGTCGAGAACGAGACTCCGGTCGCACCGCCGTGGAAGCCCTGCCCGATCTTCGGGAACACGTACGCGAAGACGAAGACGAAGAGGAGCGGCTGCATGATCGTCCGGACGAGGAACTGGCCGAAGTTGCGGCGCAGCACCCGGAGGTCGCGCGCGAGCAGGGCGTAGAAGGTATGGAGCTGGAGCCTCATTCGCGGTACTCCCGGCCGGTCAGGTTGAGGAAGACGGTCTCGAGGCTCGGCGGCAGGCTCGTCGCGTCGCGGACGGTGAGGCCGAGCTCGCCGGCGCCCGCGATCAGCTGCGAAAGGATGCCCTCCGAGCGGCGGACGTGAACGCGCACGACCTGCCCCTCCTGCTCGACCGAGCGGATGCCGTCCAGCCGCTCGGCCCGCTCGGCCAGACGCGCCGTGTCGCCCTCGACGGTCACGGTGATCAGCGTCTCGTCGCCGTGCTCGCGCTTCAATGCGGCGGGAGTGTCGACGGCGAGCGCTTTGCCGTGATCGATGATCGCGATCCGCTGGCAGAGGACGTCGGCCTCCTCCATGTAGTGCGTCGTGAGGAGCGTCGTCTGGCCGGCGCGGTGGAGCTCTTCGAGGATGCGCCAGAGGTTGATCCGCGTCTGCGGGTCGATGCCCGAGGTCGGCTCGTCGAGGAAGAGCACGTGCGGCTCGTGGACGAGCGCGCGGGCGATCATCAGCCGCTGTGCGAGCCCCCCGGAGAGCTGGAACACCATCGAGCCGGCGCGGTCGGTGAGGGCGAACTGCTCGAGCAGCTCGTCGGCCCGCGCCCGCGCGCGGGCGCGGGGCACGCCGAAGAAACGGCCGTGGTAGTAGAGGTTCTCCCAGACGGTGAGCGCGCGGTCGAGCGTGTTCGCCTGCGACACGACGCCGATTTCGCGCTTCACCCTGGCGGGCTCGCGGCGGACGTCGAGGCCCGACACGAGCGCCCGTCCCTTCGTCGGGACGACCGTCGTCGTGAGCATCCCGATCGTGGTCGACTTGCCCGCGCCGTTCGGGCCGAGCAGCCCGAAGAACTCCCCCGAGCGGACCTCGAGATCGAGCCCGTCGACGGCGACGAGCGTGCCGTAGACCTTGCGCAGCTGCTCGGTTCGGATGGGGGCGGCGGCCATGCGGCGAGCCTAGCCACCCCGGAGGTCGGCCCGCCCGCTATGCCGCGTCGGCGAGCGCGACCTCCTGCGGCGCCGGCTCTTCGCTCGGACGCGGGCTCGGAATGAGCGCAGCCGCGCCCGCGGCCAGGAGCACGACGACGCCGCCCGCCAGCACCGCGGTGTTCGAGCCGTGGACGAACGTCTCGGCCGTGCGGTAGCCGCCGACGTGCGCGAACACCGACGCGAGGACGGCGACGCCGAAGACGCCGCCGAGCTCGCGGATCGCGTTCGTCGCGCCGGAGGCCTTGCCCTGCTCGAGCTCGCGGACGGTCGCGAGCACGACGTTCGCGACCGGTGCGAAAAAGAGCGCCATGCCGGTGCCGGAGAGGAAGAACGCTCCGACGAAGTCGGCGTACGGCGTCGTCGGGGTCGCGACGGAGGCGATCCAGAGCAGCCCGCCGCCCTGCAGCAGCAGCCCGAGCGTCATCAGGCGCCGCCCGCCCACCCGGTCGGAGAGAGCGCCCGCGACCGGGGCGACGAAGATCGGCATCGCCGTCCACGGCAGGATCCGGAGCCCGGCCTGCAGCGGCGAGAGCCCCTGCACGGTCTGGAAATACTGCGCGAGCAGGAAGATCGAGCCGAACATCCCGAAGAACATGAGGAGCGACGCGACGTTGGCGAGCGTGAACGTGCGATCGCCGAAGAATCGCAGCGGCAGCATCGGCGCCGCGGCGCGGCGCTCCCAGGCGACGAAGACGGCGAGGAGGAAGACGCCGGCCACGAGCGGCGCGACGATCCCGGCGCTCGTCCAGCCGTGGGCGTTGCCTCGGATCAGCCCCCAGACGATCCCGAGCAGACCGGCGCTCGCCAGCCCGAGGCCCGGCAGATCGAGGGAGGAGTCGGGGCCGCGCGTCTCCTCGAGGCGCCGCCACGCGAGCGGCGCGAGGACGAGGCCGATCGGGACGTTGAGCCAGAAGATCCAGTGCCAGGAGATGCCGCTCACGACGGCGCCGCCGACGAGC
>Ga0335081_10007055_pt1 | contig 17927 bp, 18 predicted proteins | sample Lox_Sample_35_FD_206713 | JGI IMG/M metagenome (GOLD analysis project Ga0335081, IMG submission 206713) | Soil microbial communities from Loxahatchee National Wildlife Refuge, Florida, United States - Lox_Sample_3.5 | ecosystem: Environmental > Terrestrial > Soil > Wetlands | place: USA... | reverse complement strand
CTACTCCTTCGCATACGCCCAATTCGTCCCCGGCTCGGTCTCATCCTGCTCTTCGGCGGTCCACCCGCTCTGGATGCTCAGCTTCGCGAGGGCCTACGACGGGTTCTGGGTCTTCGGACCATACGGTCACGGAGGGTTGTTCCCGGTCGCCGCGACCGTCGACGCCGTCAACGGCACGGTGCTGAAGACCTCCACAGACCTGTCCAGCCTCCCGGCTTCGGGCACCTACCAGTTGTCCATCGGGTCCTCGGTGGCGCTCGCCGAGGTCAGGGAGAGCGACGTCAACGTGACCGCCTTTGGAACCACCTTCCCGCTGACGGCATCGGGCAACGTCACCTCCGAGCAGCCAGGGATGGCCCTCATCGGCCCCGCCAACCAGGACTCCGCCTTCCACTCTCCCCTGAACGCCTCTCTGTCTGGCCAGAGGATGCTCTGCTGGGTCGTCTCTATGACTGCCACCACAAAGTCCTACGCCTACCAAGGGACGTTCGTGGTCGACGCCGAGACCGGCAAGCTCGTCTCCTACTATCTGAGCGGAGAGCTCAACCCCTAACCGCTGCGCAGGCCAGGAGCACGGTGCCACGTGCGGAATGGCTAAGTATCCCCGCCCACTCGACGCGTAGACGTTGCACCGTACAGCAGCCCTGGCCATCTCGGCGGCGTTCCTGGTCTTCGCGGCCTTCTCGCCGGTGAGCGCCGGCACTCCCATACTCAACACGTCCTCCTTCACTGTCTTGGGCACCCCGTCCGTCGCCAACATAGGATGCTGTCCCACGGGGCAGTCGGTATGGAAGGACAACCTCAACGTGACCGCGCTGGGGCTGGTGATACTGGTCCTCCACGCCTCCAACGGCCAGACGATGTACGTGACCGCCGCGACCATCAACCCCGCCGCAGGAGGTAACGCCACCGCCTACGATGCGATCTTTGGCGTCCCGAGCGGGACGTACAGCGCCACCTGGTTCGTCATGGCCTCGAGCGGGGTCGCGATGTCGACGGCGACCACTGAAACGATCACCTTCGTCTAGGCACCAGCTGGCCTTATTGCGCACCTGGGTGCTTTTCGCCCCTGCCAAGATGGCAGCGAAGCGCCTCGACAGACGGACTGGAACCGCAATCGCCTTGCTGCTAGCGGGCCTGCTCGTCGGCGCGACGGCGGCGGAGTACGCCCCTGGTAGGGTAGCCACCGTGACTGAGACTGTCACCTCGACGGCGACCGCGACATTCACCGAAACCTCCGTCTCGACGACCACGGCCGTCAATACCCTGACCGAGTCGGCCTCGACCTCCACTCTCACCGCAACATCGACCACGACCTCGACGGCCACCTCTACGACGACATCGGTGAGCACGGTGAGCGTAAACGAGGGGCCGTTGCTATTCGCCTCCGGAGTCTCTCCCGAAGGCCTGCAACTGAAGGTGGAGCTCAATGCCAGCAGCGCCCTGATGTACGGGGTCGTTGGCGCCCAGATCGAAGTGGTGAACACGCTGGGAAAGAACGTCTCGACGCCGGTCTCGGTCAGTCCGACAGTGTCTCAATGGAACGGTGTGGACGAAATCTGCGGCGACAACCCGTCGTACTCTCTCGCCGGATTCGCGGTGTTCAAGGGCGCCTTTGACGCGGAGAACCTCTCGGCCGCGGGACCGCCTCTCAGGATGGCCCCGCCCTTCTATCCTCCTTGCACCGCTCCCCTGTCCACTCCTCACGTGGTCTTCTACCCATATGGCGACGAGACCCTGGCATACGACAACTACGGGACTCCACAGCAGGAGTCGTTTCCCCTGCTCGCTGCAATGAATGCGACGACCCAGATCTGTCAGGGCCTGAGTCAGGACCAGATATCGTGCGGGGGAAGCCCAGGGCTGGTCGGATATTGGAACTCAAGCGTCCCCCTAGGAGGCGATGCGACCTTCACCTCGAAGGCGTTCGTGTACTTCCCGGTCGGGACATACACCCTGGTGGCAGCCGACGACTGGGACCAGTATGTCTATGCGACCTTCACGATTGACTGACCGACCGGCACTCCGCCTTCCCTCAGGGCTGCGTCGCGGTGATTGTCGTGGTCGTTACCGTGGAGACGCACTTCGTATCGGTCGCGGTGCTCCCGTAGGCCGTAACGGTCTGCGTCGTCGTGAAGGTGACCGTCGCCGAGGCCGAAACTCGGGAACTGGCAAGCCCTTGAGTTACCGTCGCCGTCCCGGTTGAACTGCAGGCAGTAACTGTGGTCGTCGAGGCAGGGACGCTGGTCGTCACCGTCGAGGTGATTGTGATCGACTCTACGGAGCCCTGTTGGAGGGTCGTCTGATAACCAGTCGCCGCGGTCGTCGAGCCTGCGGCCGTCACCGTGCTGGTAGTGGTGTTGGTGGTCGACCCGGTAGTCACAACGCTCGTGTTCCGACCGATGTCGTAGCCGACGCCGACGACTACTGCCGCGAGCATCACGATGACTGCGACGGTCAGCTTGTTCGTGGAGCAGAAAGAGACGAGGCCACTGATATTGTTTCGGCCCTAGATCTCGTCAAGGGCTGCTATCCCCAGGACCCCTAGGGCGTCCCTGAACACCACCCTGAACCCCTCGACCATGGCCAGCCTAGCCTCCCTCAGGGAGGCGTCCGCCTCGTTGTTCACCGGGACGGCCTCGTAGAGCTCGTTGAAGTTGGCCGCCAGGGAGAGGGCGTACGTGGCCACGTCCTTGGGGGAGAAGTACGCCCCCGCCTCGATGACCGCCTTGTCGTAGGTCGCGAGCGCCTTTAGCAGCGCCACCTCCTTTGGGTGTGTCAGCTTCGCAGCGGCCGCCTCGCTCCCCGGCCCGACCTTCGCGCCGGACTTGACCAGGATCCGGCTCGCCCTGGCGTAGCTATAGAGCAGGTAGGGGCCCGTGTCCCCCTCCATCCTGAGCGAGGACTCGATGTCGAAGGCTATCATCTTGTCCGGGTCCTGCCTCACCAGCTCGAACCTGAAGGCGGCCACAGCGATGACCTCGGCCACCGAGTGGATCCATGCGTCGTCCCTCTCGGGGTTCCTCTTCCTCGTCTCCACGACCGCCTTGTCCTTGAGCGCGGCGAGGACCGTGTCGACATTGATGTACAGGCCCTTCCTGCCGGACATGTGGACGAACTCCTTCTCCACCTCCAGCCCAAGGCTCTCCGCCGCCCTCTTCGACAGCGCCACCACCTCGTAGGCCCTGTGGACGTACCTCTCGCTCTCCTTCCCCTCCAGCCTCTCGAGGACCCTGCTCACCACCTTCTGGAGCCTGCTCTGCTTCGAGTCGATGACCGATATGGCGAGCTCCGCGCGCCCGAACACCGGGTGCTGCGATGTCCCCTTGCCTGAGGTGGTCGTCCAGAGGATCCCGCCCCCGGGCTGCTCCCCGTAGACCTTGTAGGAGAAGTGGTCCTTGGCGAGGCCTATCTTCCACGCCGCGTATGGTATGTCCTTCGCCACGTATACCACCGTCCCATCAGACCTCACAAGCACCTTGTCGTCCCCCAGCTCCTTGTCCTTGACGACCCAGCAGCCCTTGTTCTCCCCCTCCGTCTCGAGGACGGCTATCCCATGGCGCTTCAACTGCTCGAATATCTCCCCCCACATCCCGGTCTTGAGGATGTGCGACTCCCAGTTGAGGAGGTCGTACCTCGCCCCCAACCGCCAGCACGTCTCGAGCTGCGCCGCGAGGATCCTCCCTACTATCCCCTCGGCGTACTCGCTGACCTCGCCCTCGCCCCTCTCTATCTCCTGGAGGACCAGGCGCTGCTTCTCCTTTAGCGACGGGTCCCTCTCGTACACCTGGTTGACCTTGGTGTAGACCGTGTCCCCGCAATAGGCGTCGAACTTCACCCCCGACGGCGCCTTGTCGCTGAAGCCCAGGAACCTCAGCCCGACTATCACGTCGGCCACCTGCGCCCCCGAGTCGTCGATGTAGTTGAGCGCCTGGACATCGTGGCCGAGCCTCCGCATCGTCCTGACCAGCGAGTCGCCGAGGACGAGGTTCCTCGCGTGCCCGATGTGGAGGGCCTTGTTCGGGTTGACGTTGGTGTGCTCGATGGCCACCCTCAACCTCCCCCCTGGGGCCTCGAAGGCGGTCCCATTCCCGGAGACCAGCGACCCGACCAGCTCCCTCGCGAAGGCGGACCACTCCAGGCGGAAGTTGACGTAGCCCGAAGCGTGCGCCTCGACCCCGCCTATCAGGCGCCCCTTCTTCGCCCCCTCTATCTCACCGGCGAGCTCCTTGGCGATGGCGCCGGGTGCCTTCTTCGCCTCCCGGGCCAGCCTGAGCCCCACGGGGCTCGAGAGGTCGCCCAGCTCGGGGTTGGGCGGGCGGAGTAGCTCGACCTTCCTGAGGTCGTACCCACTCTTCTTTGCCGCGGAGCGGAGGGCCTCCTCAACCTCCGCCTCGAACTCCCTGAAGATCAAGCTCGGGTTGGCACGTGGAACTGGTCTATTCAGTCTTGCCCCCGACGAGCCCGCCTACTGAGGGCAGACGCTCGAGAGCTCTATCACTAGCCAGTTCCCGCTGACCTGCTGGTAGGGGCAGCCTGAGAAGGCGGCCGTCTGGTTGATCCCTGGCCCCATCTCGAGCGGGCCGCACCCCGCGTCGAACAGGAGGACAGGGCCCTGACCGTCAAAGTACGCCCCGTAGTATTTAGTGCTCGAGGCCATCAGGTCGCTCCAGTGTCCGGGCGCGGTGTCCTTGACGAGGGTCGCGAAGTCTTCGGGCGTCCTGAGCGACGGCTGGGTCGGGTAGAAGTACTCCTCCGCGAAGAAGGCCACCGTCCCCCCGAACGCCTTCGACTCGTCCTGCGCATAGCCGTAGTGCGTTATCTCCCAGTTCGTCCCATTCGTCATGGTGTCGAAGCGGGCCATCGCGAAGGAGTCCAGCGAGGCGCACTCTGTGAGCGACTCGCCGCCCCTGTATCCGTCGACGACACTGAAGAACTGCGAGACCCAGTCCGCTCCGAAGGCCTCCCCGGTCTGGCTCTCCGTGGTCGTGACGGTCGGGAGCGAGAATATGTTGGGCTCGGTCGTGTTCTCCCACGAGTCGACCACGGTCATGTTGGAGGCCGCAATAGAGGTGGAGTTGGTCTGATAGGTCGGGTCGAGGGAGATTGACGACGATATCTGTCCCACGAGCGGCGACCACGCGGGGTACGAGGCCGCCACCCCCACGACCATAAGCATGCAGACCATCAGCGCGAACTTCGCCACGATTCAAACCAGCTTTTGGGCTCCCGACCGGGCGGGATTCGCCTTCGGCCCGCCTCTCGGTAGATAAGAGGAGTGAATCTGTAATCCACCCCGCGTCGGCGGGGGATGCCCTAACTTGTTAGGTTCCATTCTAAATAGGCAGGCCGGCGCCGGCGGAGTTGTGGCTTCGCAGCCGAGGTCGACATGGAAGTGGGCGGCGGGGGTCCTCGCCGTGCTCGTCGTGGTCGCCATCCTTGGGTACTACCTCGCCTCCGCGAGGCCCGCCCCCGACCCCGTCCGGAGCAGCCCCACGCCGTCGACCTCATCCGCCCAGCCGCTCGCGACCACCCACTCCGGCCCGACCACGACCACCGTCTCCATGAACTGCCCCAAGGACGGAGACTCCGACAACGAGCAGCTCACCACGACCACGACGGTGTACGGTTCGTCGACGACCACCACTGCGATAGGGACGTGTGTGGTGGACACCGACGGCGACGGCGACTAGCCGCCCGCCGACCCTCACTTCTCCTACCACGTGGATTAATTACCCCGGCCCGGCCCCGCCGGGTCGTCGGGCCCGTAGCCTAGCACGGATCAGGGCATCGGCCTCCGGTGCCGCTCGCGGAGCCAGCCGAAGGTCGCGGGTTCAAATCCTGCCGGGCCCGCCAAAATACCCAGAATTAGACCGATTGTGCTCATTAGGGCTCGCAGGGTGCTCTATCGAGCGGAATGCCCCCAATTCTCTAGGTTTCTCGGGAGGTAAGTGATTCGAATCCAGGCTGCCGCTCCAATTACAAGCCCAAATGGACTCCCGGTTCCAGGTGTTGAGAATCGGCTTCCCAGCTTAAATTGTTCGGTCGGCCATCCGGCCCCGAGAAGAGATTGGCCAACCTGAGCACTGCCAAGACCCTCGGTGAGATTGGCTCGATTCTGGAGCTGATACCTTTCGTCAACATAGTCGGCTACATACTCACGCTGATATCGGTGAAGTACATCTCGGACGAGCTTCAAGACCAGTCGGTCTTCAACAACATGCTCTACTCCGTTATCACCGGAATCGTGGGGGTCGCGGTCGGGTTCTTCATCCTGCTCGGAGGGATGGCATCCGCGATGTTCACAGGCGGGCTCAGCGCAGTCGCGGGAGTCATCGTCTTCCTCTCGATATCGTGGATCGTCCTGATGGTCTCGGCGATATTCGTGCGCAGGGCCTTCGAGACGATGGCGACGAAGCTCAACGTCGATTCCTTCCGCACCGCCGGGACCCTTTATCTAATCGGGGCGGCTCTGACCATTGTCTTCTTCGTAGGGTTCATCATTCTTTTCGTGGCGTACATATTCCAGATCATCTCATTCTTCGCGATCAAGGATACCGTGAGTTCGACGCAGGTTCCCGGGAGGACAGCTGTACCGACGCAACCTCAGGGAGCGATGAAATACTGCACAAGCTGCGGGGCGCAGATGCCAGTCGCCAGCACCTTCTGTCCCTCCTGTGGCGCAAAACAGGCCTAGTCCGCGTCCATCATCCCCTCCATCACGGCCTTCACCAGCGACTGCGTGTAACTCCCGGCGTACCCCTCCTTCTCCATCTCAGATATCGGGTCGAGACGGAGGTTGAAGAGGTCGCCCTGACCGATCCTTAGAAGTTCGTGGGGAGAGAGGTTCGTGCGTTCTTGTCTTCCATGACGTCGCCCAACCTCTCAGGTAGACGTCGGCTGTGATGCTCACGCCCCTCGCCATGTTCTCGTACCACCTGTTGACCTGAGGGTCGTCGAGCAGGTATCCATAGTGCTTGTTTCCCTTCGCTGGCGTGCTAGACGAACCCCCATTTGGACAAAAAGCAGGGGACCCACCTCTTGAAAGCAGTGGGCCGGGAGGCATTCGTCCGGTTTAATGGCCTGAAGTGGATTCGCCCCTAAACAGGGTCAGCCCCTGCACGATTCGAATCTTGACCTAGCTCGCTCTTGAGGAATCCACTTCCAGAACCGGCTCAGTGGCGAATCCTGCCCGCCCGCCAAATTCAGTCGTAATGTCTCAGTTGCGACCATACGGATGAAATGGATAGATTCTGATCGACCAGAAGAAAGACTGGCAGACTGCTCTCGTAATAGATACAGTACTGGCAGTTGAGTGTCGTCAGCAGCGTGGCATTCGCTTGTATCTGTTGCACGTCTGAAAGCTGTTCTCCTACTGTAATCAGGACGTGGCCGGTGCAGGAACCCGGGCCCCACACGTAGTAGTTGTTGTGACCGCTTATTGCTTTAGGAAGTCCCAGGTCTTTCCCGAAGAAATTCACCGCGCTGGCCTCGCCATAATTTGAAGTGAATATGCACGCCTGGGTTCTGATGCTGACCGGAAGGGCGTTGAACGCATGAGACAGGTTGGAGACCATTCCACTCCATCCGTACTCGTCTGGAAGGGGGCTAATCTGATAATCACTCGCACCGTACTTGCTGATGACGGTCGGAGGAGAGAGTATCGGCATGGCAACGGGGGCGAGCAAAACCGCAACGAGGACCAGGCCGGCGAGATAGGGTCTCGACCCGAACCATCTTGACAATCCTTTGTTCGAAACTGAACTCTTCTCGATGACCATGGCGCCTCCGGCGAACAACATGGGATAGGCAGGTGCGAGATAGTATGGCTTCATGTTGAGCCCTATCATGAAAGCGAACAGGAGGATGTAGGAGAGCCCGAGAGGCCTGAGTTGGCGCCCTTGGTTTGACCTGAGGTAGAAATACAAGCCCATGAGGAAGATGGGGACGTCGAGGAAGGTCATGAGCGCGAGCTGGGTGTAGGAGAAACCCACTGGGCCGCCTCCGCTCACATCCCCTCGGAACTCTTCGTAGAAGTGGACCATTGGCCAACCGTTGACGTAATTCCAGTAGATCATAGGCAGTATGAAAGCGAGGGGCAGCAAGCATGCCGCTCCGATCCACTTCGACCTTAGGTATTGCCTTGTCGAAGGAATGGCAATGAACGAAAGCAACAATGCTCCCACAAAGAATAGAATCGTTAGCTTGGTCAGCAGGCCGACACCGATCACCAGCCCAGCAGCGACCCAAAGCCTCGGTTCTCGGCGTTTAACAATTCTAATCACGACGAGAGCGAGCAAGGACCACCACAGAGAGTCGAACGAGTCGGGTGTGAAGAGGGAACCAAATGTCAGGAAGGCGAACGACGTCAGCGTTGAGACAGCCGCCAATAGCTGGGCCCTCGCTCCTCCTCCCAGCTCTCGGGCCATCATCCCCGCCACGAAAACGAGCAGAGCTTCATTCAGGGCGGGTACTGCGCGGATTGCGAGCAAAGAGTCCTTGGAGGTGACATTGAGAATTGCGGCGACATAGGCGATGAGGGGTGGGAAGTCAACGTATCCGAGGGACAGGTGTTGCGTTCCGCTGACAATGTAATAGAGCTCGTCGCGGAAGTATCCATAGTTCTCTGCAAAGATCATGTGAAATACGAAGTCAGTGAGCGCGAGATAGCCAAGAAGAGCGTTTGTGCTTATGAGTGTCTTTTTCCCAAGCGGATGAGAAACGCCAGTGCTCTCACTCATTGATGCTTGATTGGAGAATCTGGAACAACCGTGATTAAACGGTTGTCCCAGTGAACTGCAGTCTGACTTTCACTTGCTCGCGTTCGACCAAGAAGCCAACGTTCGCTAACTGGACTCTGCGGATTCACAGCTCCATCAGCAAGAATCAACTTTCAGAACCCGTTCAGGGGCGGGTCTTGCCGGCCTGCCAACTCTTCACGCTTACTCAGCCCCGCCCGAGCGGAATTCGAACATGGACTCGTCCAAATATCGGGACCAGCATTGCGCATCGTCCGGCCCATAGATCGCGCTCTGATAATCCCGTACGGGCTCTGTTCTGAGGATGGCGAGCGGCGCTGCGCTCGCGGTATGCTTTTATATTGACTAAATATTCAACCAATCTACGGGAAGATAATGCCTCGCACGGCCCAAGCCAACGAGCAGATCCGTGAGGATACAACCGAGAAGATACTGCGAGCTGCGAAGAAGCTCTTCGCCCAAAAAGGAAGGGCCGCCAAGATGGAAGAAGTCGCCGCCGAGGCCGGAGTCAGCAAGGGGCTGGCGTATCACTACTTTCCAGGTAAAGATGCTATCTTCGTGGCTCTGCTAAGGCAGATGATCGTGCCGGCGGACGAACTGCACTCCATTATCCTGAAGATGCCGGGGACGCCTGGAGAGCGTCTGGCTCGAATAGTTTCGGCGATGGTTGAACGAAGACGGAGAGACCCAGAATTCTACCAGTTTTTCTCCCAGGCCATGGCGGAGGATAACTTGCCACCTGACCTAATGGAGGAGATGAAGAAGCAGGGATCGCTTGTCCACAAGATCCTACGCCAGCTAATCGTCGAAGGACAGGCGACGGGCGAAATAGCGAAGGACAGTCCCGACAAACTGGCGCGAGCCATCATGGCCTGCCTCGATGGGCTTACCAGGCTAGCGCCGCTCTCGTCCGAGCAAATCGAGAATGAGATGCCGGATGCGGGCATAATTCTCCGGATGCTGAGACCCGAGCGGCGTCGAGGGTGATTTCCCGCGATGAGAATCAAGGGAATCGGGTACGACGTAGGAGCTTACATGGGATTCAACTGGCGTCCAGACTTTGACATCCAGACAGTCCACCGCGAGCTCGAGATAATCAAGAACGACCTGCACTGCAACACTGTGAGGATAGGCGCGCAGGACATCGGGCGCGTGACAGCTGCATCCCAGGCCGCGCTGGAACAGGGACTCGACGTCTGGTTCTCTCCCATCCTCTGGGACAAGAGCCCGCAGGAGACGCTCGAATACATCAAGAAGGGAGCCGCGGCCGCGGAGCAAATTAGGGCGCAGTATCCAGACAAGCTCGTCTTCTGCCTCGGCGGGGAGCTGACGCTCTTCATGAAGGGGATCGTCGAAGGCGCGAGGCTCACAAACAGAATGGCCAGTCCCAAGCTGATTTCCACAATCAAATCGGGGCAACACAACAAGCCACTCAATGATTTCCTGACGAAAGCAAACTCTGCCGTGAGGTCCGTCTTCCACGGGCCGGTAACCTACGCGTCGCTAATCTGGGAGAAGGTCGACTGGAATCTCTTCGACTACGTTGGGGTCGATCACTACAGGGCGACGAAGATTGAGGACAGGTACATCGAGATGCTGAAGCCGGCGTTCTCCTACGGGAAGCCCGTCGTGAACACCGAATTCGGCTATGCAACGAGCCATGGCGGTCCACTCGAAGCGGGCTTCCTGAGCTCTGCCGGACTCGGAGGCGAGCAGATCGTCAATTTCTGGTCCCAGTTCTTCCATTACAAGATACCCGTGCTCGGCCGGTTCATCAAGCCGCACCTGAATGGCGAGCATACGCGCGACGAGGCGTGGCAGGCGGGCAAACTTGTCGAGACGCTGCAAATCCTCGATGCCGCAGATGTCTATGGTGCCTTCATCTCTCAGTTCGTATCCCAAATCAATCCATGCAGCGACAACCCGAGATACGACCTCGACATGGCCAGCACTGGCCTGGTGAAGTACTACGAAGGTGGAAGGCACGGCGCCACGTATCCCGATATGCGGTGGGAACCCAAAGACTCGTTCAGAGCTGTGGCGGACTACTACTCAAAGCACTAGGCAGGTAGCCAGCCGGTTAATGATTGGCTTGTTTATCTGATTGAATTCTGCCGGCCAGCCAACTCACCCGTTGGTCATGCAATTCTCGACCAAGCTCTTTCGTTAAACGGAGATTCCCTTCCAAGAAACGGTACTGCGCGGGGCGCGCTCCTTTTCAGAGCTTTCCAGCCTCACAAGCACCTTGTCCTCGGTTAGAAGATGGCTCTGCTCCACGGCGGCGGTAGCATAAATCATCCTGTCGAAGTAGTCTTCTACTTCGTCATCGGCTAACAGGCTGTCGGCGATAAGCTCGATGGCGCCATCAGTAACCCTCGTCTGGCTAATTCTCTTGTCTGCTAACAGGGCTTCGACGCCTGACCTGTATTTTTCGAGGAACTTTTTCCTGTCGGTGCCTCGACCCAGTCTTAGGCTTATCCACTTGGCTTCGACCAGGCTTATGGGATTGTAGTGGACATCGTATGCGTTAAGGATCTTCGGGAATTTGTCTTCGAATCCCGCGAGGCGGACGTCGATCCCAAAGATGGGAAGCAAATACGTTGTGTCAAGCAAGAGCGGCTCAGCCAAACGCCCCTTGCTCCTTCTGGGCCTCCTCGCTGATTCCTTCAGCTTTTTCTGGGCTCACAGAGATGAGAGGGCGTCTCCTGATTATTTCCTCCACAGTGTCCATGGGCTCGATTATCAGCTTGCCATCTGCCACGGTCGCTTTGACCCGACCGCCTTTGCGTATTCCCACTTTCTTCCGCAACTTTTCATCGGTGTATATCTCGCCGCGTTTTCCGACCACGATGCTTTCTTCCGACATCGACGTTCATTCGGAGAAATCGTTCAAATCAGATTTAAACGTTTGCTCCGTACTCCGTGCCGGCTTCGTTCCATCAGCCCACTCTTTTCGGGCTAATTCTGAACGAGCCCGACCTATGGCGGGGTAATCAGGAAATGCCAGATGGAATCCGCTTTGAGGACCCGTTCAGGGGCGGGTCCTGCCGGATTTGAACGCAGTCTGGGGCTGGACCCAAAGTAGCAAAATACTACTTACTGAAAGACCAGTATCGACTAACGGTCTTGTCTTCACCAATAGGCACAAATCAAAATAGATGAGGCGGAAGCATTCAAAGCGCTTTTGCTGCGTGGCCCCGATCACGTGAGCACACCTCTGAGGGTCTGCAACTAATCAGATACGATCCAATCTGCCCGTCAGGGCAAAGCTGGTCACGCAATACGATATTTCCCACGACAGTCATGGGGGTGGTCCCTGACGATCAGTCTCTTTGAGCTATGCTTTTCGCGAGATTGTTAATGCGGCGACTCACGTCGCTTGAGGTCCGTCAAGCCATCCCGTCCGGACGAGACCGCTCGGACCGTCTAACTCGTGTTACTGCAACCTTAGGCTCAATCCTAGCTATCCCGGAAATCTTGTCAAAGTCTCGATCGAATGAGACGACTTCCCTTATTCCTAGCTTCCTCATTGCGGCGATAGAGGTGGAATCATCGAAGTCGAGATTGCTGTTCTCCATCTCTTCAGTCGCTATAATCCTCCCCCTTTACAGACAGATTGTGCACAAGCAATCACTTGTAGAGAATCAGGCTCGCAAAGAATCTTCTGATATCCCGGGCTGGACTCCCCCGGTCTTCCATGACCACGGCCACGCTATCGAGAATGAAGTCCGTTGTTGCTGCTTTCAGCTTTCCCTTCGCCACGCTGCTCAAGAAATCCTTGCACTCCGTGGACTTTGCTTGACCGAGCTCCAATTCCAGGAAAATATTGGCGTCAATCAGAAGTCTTGGCACGTGCCCCCTTCACCCTGATTCTGGTCGCCTCATGCTGCAGTTCGACGGATGTTGCCCCAACGTGTGCTAGGAGTCCCTCAATAGCCGTCACCGGGTCATCCAAAGGCGGCACCCTAACTTCCATGTCCTCGTTCGAGGACCATTCACTTGAGCTGCTTCGGCGGCTTCGCTCAGTGCGCCCTTTCCATATCCATAGCGACTCATCGCGACCCGTCGGAACTGTTTCTCGACGTCATCCCCAACGGTTACTTTGATGATTCCCATAGCTAAAGGCGAAAAGGGCCATAAGTATTGACGGCGGAAGGAGAGAAACCGTGCCGAGGAAGGGGCTCTGACAACGCAGGGGACTCTGTTATGAGACAAGAGAGGCTGGTTTCGGGTGAAGACGAGAAGTCTTCTTCCTTGACTCCCCGCTAAAATCTACCCCGTCTTCCAGCTCCTTGGTGATGATGATTTTACTTGAGGACTGTTATCAACAACGTTAATTGTTTCTCTTAACGACGTAAATGATAAGTAAATGCCCAGAATTCGCGTCTGACCCATCTTGAGCTGGCGGAGTTCCAGACGGAAATTCCTCAAGCTCACACTCGCTGCAGGGGCCGTCACAGCAGGAGCGCTGCTGGGTTTAGTAGAAATCAAGGGATTCAGGAAGAAACCTCCCACGCCATCCTCAATCTACAAGTCGGTGGTCCAGACAGCTGTCGACGGGTCCAAGATTCCAAAGTTCGTCGAAGTTCTCCCCGTGTTCGCAGGCTCCCGGGTCTCCGCGGGCAAGAACACGAGCCTCACCGTGAACAACGTCGAATTCCAACAGAAGATTCTCCCCGATAGCTTCTACAGCAAGCTCCCCTCCCCGTTCCAGGGCGGCTCGTACGTGTGGGGGTACAGCATCTACGATGGGGCCGTCACTGCCGGCCCGTCGTATCCGGCTGTCACGATAGAGTCGGTAAGAGGCACGCCGATCCAAGTGAACTATGTCAATAGTCTCACAGACACGTATCTTCAGAAGGTCGTGACTGTGGACCAGACGATCCACTGGGCGAATCCTGCGGGCATTGACATGCAAGAGAACGAGCTAGGACTCGCCATGCTCGACCCCCTGATGATGAAACCCTATTCGGGGCCTATCCCCGTGGTGACCCATCTCCATGGCGGCGAAGTGCCGTCGAATTCAGACGGAGGACCTGACGCATGGTTTACGCCTGGGAATGCGCAGACGGGACCCGCGTGGAAGCTCGGCGCCACATCGCAATACTCCTATCCCAACGAGCAGCCGGCAACGACCCTCTGGTTCCATGACCACACACTTGGGGCGACACGGACCAACATCTATTCCGGGCTAGTGGGAGTCTACTTCATCAGGGACGAGTACGACACGGGGGTCCCGGGGACCGGTCTGAATCTCCCCGCAGGCCCGTACGAGGTCGAGCTCTTGATCCAAGACAAGATGTTCGACACCAACGGTCAAATCTTGTTCCCCGATGGGACTGGAGCCAACGCCACGACCGCCAACACCCCCAACGGCCCCGAAGATGGAGCCGGCTTCAATGGCCCGCCTCCGAACCCGTCGACCCACCCCTACTGGATCCCAGAGTTCTTCGGCGATGTAATCCTGGTCAATGGCAAATCGTGGCCATACTTCGATGCCGAGCCGAGAAGGTATCGGCTGAGGTTCGTCAATGGAGCGAATGCCCGGTTCTTCAACCTGACAATTTCCGGCGTGCAGATCTGGCTCATAGGGACCGATGGCGGCCTGTTGGATGCGCCAGCGGCCGTGGACTCGATCTTCATCGCGCCGGGTGAGCGGGCTGACGTGATAGTGGACTTTTCGGCTCTATCAGGGACGAGCGTGGTCCTGACCAACGACGCGGTTACCCCCTATCCGAGCGGAGGGTCGGGGCCGGGACAAGATCCAGGCCCGGGACCTGCCGGCAGTAGCTGGTTCCGGGAGACAGTCGGGCAAGTCCTAATGGTCAACGTAGGCAGCACGATTTCGGGAGGCACGGACACCAGCTACGACCCCGCTGCCTCCGGGGCGACCCTCAGGGGTGGGCCAAATCAACCGGCGAAGATAGTCAGACTCGCGGATGGGGTCGGCGGGATCGATCCAGCCGCGACAATCGACAATTTCAGGATGCTCACCCTGGTTGAGGTCGAAGGACCAGGAGGGCCGATGGACCCGATCGTCAACAACACGATCTGGAGCGGCCTCAAGTCAGACGGGACCCTCGACTCAGGTTTCGTTCAGGTGGGAGCTAACTACATCTCAGAGATGCCCAGGGTCGGCTCGACAGAGCGTTGGGACCTGATCAACCTCACCGAGGACGCGCATCCGATTCACATCCATCTGATCCAGTTCCAGCTGATCAACAGGCAGAATGTCAATGTCGGTTCTGACTTTGACAGCGGTGAGACACTACCAGGTGGATATAGAGCCCTCTACAACGCCAGCTTCCCCTCGGCCAATTTCGAGCCCAACAACGGCCCGCCGTTTGTCTACGCTACCCCTAACTCCGCGGGTGCGATAGGTGGCAACCCCGATGTGACACCATTTCTTCAGGGAGACGTGATCCCTCCTAATCCCTGGGAGGTTGGTTGGAAGGACACCATCAAGGTGTTCCCAGGGCAGGTCACGAGGGTTGCGATCCGATGGGCGCCGCAGGAGACGGCGTTGGGAGATTCAAAGCCCGGTGAAAATGGATACCGCTTCGACCCCACTTCGGGCCCGGGATACGTGTGGCATTGCCACATCATAGACCACGAGGACAATGAGATGATGAGGCCGTACATCCCCACGAACTGAGGGTCCCTGTTTTCCTGCAGACCTTTAACGGTCCTAACAAGACGACCAAGAAGCGATCGGTCGTCCATCCGGTCGAGCACGGCCCTATCGTTTGACCGGTGCGATTATCTCATTATCGATGAAATCCCGGAACTTTGGGTCGAACCACTGCCCCATTTTGAGATCAATCCAGTCTCTTCTGATTGTACCTTCCGAAGTCATTTGTCATCCATTGCAGCCATCCAATCCACTCGTTGTCACTGATGATTTTTCGCTCCCGCATGTGATATGCATGTGCGCTTACCATCGCAACCGTGTACGAGACCACGTGCTCTGGCTTTGAACCGGAAGTAGGACCAGCTGCCACACGAATGAGATCAGGGTCCTCAATCATGAGCTCGCTGATCCTGAACCTCTTTTCGTCCAAATCGTTGAGTACTCTTGTCTCGACATCGACCGTTAGTCCCTGAATCTGTCTCTTTGAAAAGTAGAGCGTCATGGTCATGGTCCCTATGGTGCCGACCGTCTGTGCCAAAGTCAACAGATCTGCAAGTCCAAATTCGGCCATGGCTCGATTCGGGCTGCCAAGTTCAAAAGGTTTGGTCTTGATATCACACAGCACAAGACAATTCAGTTTCTGCTATACGCGACGTCGCGGGGCGCGCTCTGATCTGCGGATCTAACAACCTGCGAGGCGCCGGAAATCCGTTTCGAGAACCCGTTCAGGGGCGAGTCCTGTCGGGCCCGCCAACTTTTGACACTCATCTAGTTTACGAAGAGCCGAATTCTTGCCTGGGCCCGCCTAAATTATTAAGCGAGTCCTGCGAAATGCGGTCTAACGAATTTCAACGATGCGGTCGCAGGGTCTTGAACCCTATTCGGTTCAAATTCCGTGAAGAGGCTGCCACTCCGGAGGAGGGTGTTCAGTACTATCTCAGCAGAGAGACATATTCGCCGGGTTGAGGCTGAGTGACCCGATAGACCTGCTTGAACCTGGAAGCTATTTCAAGGAGGTACCGCCAGCGTCTGTCATGCCTGGACGCGCGCGGTCCTTCTCGCTCTCAGCTAGGGTTGACAGCGACAGGCCCGAGGCCATCGAGGCCGTCCTCCGGAGTTTTGTGGGCAAGGGCTCGGTCGAGAGGGAGGGGCACGAGTTCGTCATCAAGGCCGAGATGGATGGGGTGAGCGCAAAGGACCTCAACCGCTCCTTGCTGTCAAAGCTCAGGAGTGTGGAGAAGAGGACGAGGCTTCGAGCGGAGTGGACCTCAGGCAAGACCACGGAGAGATACTTCGACTATGTCCTCAAGAAGACCATCAGCGCCTAGCCTCAACCCGAGAACGAGATCGCTCTAGTCCTCCGCGAGGCGGCTTCCGGTCACTCTGCCTTCACGGTCTTGCGCCGCGACCCATATTCGGAACAAATCCCGGCAAATTTGAACTGTGCGGTCTCAGGGGTTTGAACATAGTTGAGTTGCTTTGCCTTGGCGTCGGATTCGCTTAATTGTTTAATCGCATCCTGCTGGGCCCGCCAAAATAACCCGATTGAGACTTTGTTTGCTTAATGGAACTCAATTCACGGCTTCCCTCTGGATAAGACGCGAGACGCATCATCTTTCCTCAACAGCACCGCGAGTAGGAAGCCGACAAACGCGGCTGCGGTTAGTAGCAGGATGGTCTCCGTGAATCCATGGAGGGCCGCCTCCCCGAGTTGGGAGGACGAGAGGGAAAGAGACGAGTCCGTGCTGACCAGGGTCGCCGCGTAGCTCAGCTCGCTGACCTGGAAGAAGGTGGCCAGCAGCGAGACTCCGACAGAGCCGCCAAGCCTGTCCATCACGTTGAACAGAGTGTTGCCGTCGGGAACTTCCCTTCTCCAAGGCTTCCAATCGTCGCATACAGCAAAGGCTGGATCGTCAGACCCAGAGCGAGACCTCTCCCGCTGAGGATCGTCGCAATCTCCAAGTCCGGCGTCTCTATCCCGACTGCCAGCAACGCTCCTGTGGTTGCGGTCAGGATACCCATGCCCAAGAGTGTTGTGAGACGGATGCTCCTCTCGCTTCTCTGTCTCGACAGCCTGTCGCCAATCCAAGTCCCAATCCCCGTCACAATCCCCTGGGGTAAGAGGGCAAGGCCAGTGATCTCGGCGGACTTGCCCTGTATCGACTCCATGAAGATGGGGAGAAGGAATAGCATCGCGAAGAGAACGGTGGATGCGATAGTGATTATCACGAGAGCAAGCGCGGTCTGCCCGTTCCGAAGCAGCTTGAGGTCGACGGCGGGGCTCGGTCTACGGACAGCCCACACCGCATAGGCGACCAGGAGGACGCTTCCGGTCCCCCAGAACGGCAGTGACCCGTTCGACGCCCATCCAATCAAGGGACCTTCGCTGGCACCGTAAAGCGCCAGCACGACCCCGGCAGCGAGAATCATTGCCCCCGCAAAGTCGAACTTCGGTGCCTGGTCCTGGTGCAGTCGCGGGATCCTGAGGCTGCGTGAGACTGCGAACGCTGAGAGCAGCCCTAACGGCACGTTGATGA
>Ga0335081_10007054_pt1 | contig 17930 bp, 10 predicted proteins | sample Lox_Sample_35_FD_206713 | JGI IMG/M metagenome (GOLD analysis project Ga0335081, IMG submission 206713) | Soil microbial communities from Loxahatchee National Wildlife Refuge, Florida, United States - Lox_Sample_3.5 | ecosystem: Environmental > Terrestrial > Soil > Wetlands | place: USA... | reverse complement strand
CGAGATGGCCAAGACGCCCGCCGACGTGCAACGCGAAGCCGATCGCCTCTTGCTCACGAAATATGTGCCCTCGGCGGTGGTGGTCAACGACGCCCTCGACATCCTGCAAAGCCGGGGAAGAACCAGCCACTACCTCGAGCTTCCCACCGGTCGCGCCAGCTTGAATCTGCTCAAAATGGCCCGCTCCGGTTTGATGTATGAACTTCGCTCCTTAGTCGACAGAGCCCGGAAGGATGCAGCGCCCGTTTCCAAGGATGGTGTAGTGCTGGAAGACGGAAACGCCAGCGAGGTGGTGCGGTTGGAAGTCATTCCTTTTCGTACGCCGGCGCGCGATCAGCGCCATTTTCTGATTCTGTTCGAAGCGAAAGACGGTTCCCAGCCAAGGGTTGAAGCGAAACCGCTGCCGCGGCGGCCCGCAAAAGAAGTCGCGGACGCGAAGGACGTCCAGATCGCCCAGTTGAAGCAGGAACTCGCCAGCACCAAAGAATACCTGCAATCGATCATCGAGTCCCAGGAAGCGACTAACGAGGAACTGCAGTCCGCCAACGAAGAGATTCAATCCGGCAACGAAGAACTGCAGAGCACCAACGAAGAATTGCAGACTTCCAAAGAAGAGCTCGAATCGGCCAATGAGGAACTGAACACTGTCAATGAAGAGGTCCACCACCGCAATCTGGAACTCGCCCAGATCAGCAACGACCTGATTAACCTGCTGAACAGCGCGACTATCCCGATGATTATGCTGGGGCAGGATTTGTATATTCGCCGCTACACGCCGGAAGCGGAACGGATTTTCGGTTTCTCCAGCCACGATGTGGGCAAAAATCTTACCCACCTGCCGCTGAACCTCGACCTGCCCCAACTGGAGCGCTGGATGCTTGACGTGATGCGTGACGTAACCGTGCGGAACGAGCAGGTTCAGGCGCACGACGGCAAGTCCTACAAACTCCGCATCACTCCCTATCGCACCCTGGAGAATAAGATTGACGGAGTCGTGGTTGTGCTGCTCGACATCAGCGACGTGGTCGGAGCTCCGGCGCTGAAAGGGAACCGGCGACTGGAGGGAACGGCATAGATTGGTCCCAGCCGATTCGGGAGTGCTTCAGTTTCAGAAGGGGTGCTTCCTCTGCGCTCTCCGCGAGCATTTCTCCGTGACCTCGGTGGTTAAAACTAAAGGCTTAGCCCGGAGGACACCTGGAAGCCGCAGAGCGCGTCGAGCAAATGCCTGCCATCCAACCCACACTGAGCCACCATCGGCGGTGGCCAGGTACTATTGATATCGGAACTGCCCCCCGCCGCGAAGCGCCCCCCTTTCCTCCCCATAGACCCTGTGACTGCACGCACTGACAGCCGGCATCCGGATGTGTTCGCCTGCTGTTGATTGGCGCTTGAGCAGTATCCGGGAGGAGTAAATATGGGTTTTAAACGGCTTTTTCTTTGTTTTGGGATTGTTGTACTACCGCTGGTACTGGCCTTCGGCCAGGATGGGTCTCTTACCAAGGAACAGGTCATCAAGATGTCGAAAGCCGGCCTTGCCGACGATGTGATCATCACGCGCATCAAGGCCGAGCCGGTACCCATGAAACTCAGCACCGACGATCTCATTACCCTGAAATCGTCGGGCGTGAGCGACAACGTAATCCGGGCCATGATGGCTCCAGCCTCTTCTGCCAGCGCTCCTGGGGCTGCCGCAGCTCCGGCTGCAGACGCGGTTGGAACGAGCCCGGATGATCCGAATTCGCCCCACGATCCGGGAGTGTACCTTTACAGCACCGATCGCGACGGCAAACCGAAGATGACCTTCATCGACCGTGTGGGCGCAGGCCGTGAGAAGACCTCCAATATGCTGGGTGCGGCCTTCACCTACGGAATCGTCAAGGCCAAGGTGAAGGCGGAAGTGCCGGGCGCCCGCGCCGTCGTGCGCACCCCGGATTCGCGGCCCGTCTTCTACATGTATTTCCCCTCGATGGCCAACGCCACGTCTCTGGGCGGCACGGATGCGATTACCAGTCCGACCCAGTTCACCTTGCTCACTTTGGAAAAGAAGAAGGATCATCGGGAAACGTCGATCGCCAAGATGGGATTTGCCAGCGCCAGTGCCGGCAATGACAGCAAGAAGATCATTATGTTCAAATCCGAGCGAATTCGCCCCTACGTCTACAAGCTGACGCCGGAGCAGAATTTGCTGTCAGACGAGTACGCGTTTATTGCCAGCACCAGAATGGCCGGGTCGGCTCAGGGCGCTACGGTCGTCATTTACGACTTCGGGGTTGATGCCCGCTAAGTGCTGCCGGTACGACCCCAGCCGGGGGCACGACAACTCGACTCAAAGGCGGGGTGACGAGCTCCGGCTCGCCGCCCCGCGTGCGGGTATTTTGTCCCTTTGCTAGCCCTTAAGCGCGTTTCCTACCCACTTGGTACCCACACCGGGTTACTGAAGTTTTGCTAAGACCCTCCAAATCATTGTTACTAAACGCGTTAACTGATATTCCTGAGATTCGCGCATCCCCGTGACTGGGGAGGTGTGCGCACTCGTATGACTGGTGCCGCCGGCGTCTCTAAAGGACTCGTCCAGCACTCCCATTCGTGGAGAAGCATGTCCTTCGCCGCGAAGCTGTTCATCAGTGTCGTCATCATCGCCGGAACCGTCATCCTGGCCTGGGGCGGAATCCACCAAAGCAGCAGGAATATCGCCGAGTTCATCTGCTATCTGGGCATTGCCATTCTGGCTTCCAGGCTGAAGGTGAACCTGCCGGGCATCACCGGCACCCTGTCGGTCAATTTCCTGTTCATCCTGATCGGGGTCCTCGAACTCAGCTTTACGGAAACCCTGATTCTGGGTGCAGTTTCCATGCTGGCGCAGTGCCTGCATCCGGATCGTCCGAAGGCGTTGCAGGTCACGTTCAACGTTTGCGCGGGCGCGGTTTCGACCGCCCTGGCCTACGGCATCTATCACCATCCGCTGGCCGCGTTGCTGCTCGACAGCCGCCCCATCCTGCTGGGCGTGGCGGCCACCGTCTACTTCATCTCAAATGCGGGCTCGATCGCCGCCGTCATCTCCATGACCGAGCGCCGGCCGCTCACCCGCATTTTGGTGGATTGCTACTTCTGGTCGTTCCCCTACTACCTGGTTGGAGCCGGAATCGCCGGCGCCATCGCATGGTTCAACGAGAATTTCAACTGGGAGACTTCGCTGCTCCTCGTGCCTGCGGTCTACCTGATCTACCGCTCCTATCGCCTCTACCTGGGCAAACTCGAGGATGAGAAGCGCCACGTCGAGGAAATGGCTAATTTGCACCTGCGCACCATCGAGGCGCTGGCGCTGGCCATCGAAGCCAAAGATCACACCACGCACGAGCACCTGCAGCGGGTTCGCATTTACGCGATCGAAGTGGCCAAAGAATTGGGCATAACCGGCTCCGATCTCGAAGCCTTGCACGCCGCCGCGCTGCTGCACGACATCGGCAAGCTGGCTGTGCCCGAGCACATCATCTCGAAGCCTGGACGCCTCACGCCGGAAGAATTCGAGAAGATGAAGATTCATACCCTCGTTGGTGCGGAGATTTTGGAGCGCGTGCGCTTCCCCTATCCGGTAGTGCCGATCGTTCGCGCCCACCACGAAAAATGGGACGGCTCCGGCTATCCGCTCGGGCTCAAGGGAGCCGAGATTCCCATCGGCGCCCGCATCCTCTCCGCCGTGGATTATCTCGACGCTCTCGCCTCCGACCGTCAGTATCGCCGGGCCCTGCCGCTGAAAGACGTAATGCAGAAGCTCGACGCCGAATCGGGCAAGTCCTTCGACCCGAAAGTGGTCGCTGTGCTGCAGCGGCGCTATCAGGAGCTGGAACGGCTGGCGCGGGCCAAGTCGGCGGAAGATCCCAACGGCCCGCTTTCGACCGCCATCAAGATCGAGCGTGGACTGGAGCCTGCCGCGGGATTTGAAAACATCACGGCACCCGACTACGCCGGCCGCGAGGCGACGTTCTTGTCGTCGATCGCCGCAGCCCGGCAGGAGGCGCAAGCGCTGTTCGAGCTCAGCCAGGATCTCGGCGCCTCGCTCAGCCTGGGCGAAACGCTCTCCGTGTTCTCAATCAAGCTCAAGCCGATGGTGCCCTACGACGCCATCGCGATTTACATCCTGCGCGAAGAGGAACTGGTTCCCGAGTTCGTCAACGGCGACAATTACCGCCTGTTTTCATCGCTCCGCATTCCGTTCGGTCAGGGGCTCTCCGGCTGGGTGGCGCAGAACCGCAAGCCCATCATCAACGGCAACCCATCGGTCGAGCCGGGATATCTCAACGATCCTTCCAAATCCAGCACGCTCCGGTCCGCGCTCGCCGTGCCGCTGGAAGGCATTGCCGGAGTGATTGGCGTGCTGGCGCTGTACCGCGCGGAACGCGATGCCTTCACCTCCGACCACCTGCGCATTCTGCTCGCGGTCTCGAGCAAGATGGCGCTGGCCATCGAGAACGCGCTCAAGTATCAGCAGGCGGAAAATTCCGCCACCACCGACTATCTGACCGGCCTGCCCAACGCCCGGTCGCTCTTCCTGCAGCTCGATCGCGAACTGGCCCGCTGCAAGCGCGATAAGTCTTCGCTGACCGTCATGGTTTCCGACATGGACGGCTTCAAGCAGGTGAACGACCGCTTCGGCCACCTCGAGGGCAACCGCGTGCTGCGCCTCTTCGCCCAGGCTCTGAAAGACAGCTGCCGCGAATATGACTACGTCGCCCGCATGGGCGGCGACGAGTTCGTGGTCATCGCTCCCGGACTGGCCGCCGAAACCGCCGGCAAGAAAGCCGAGCAGATGAAGATTCTGGCCAAGCAAGCCGGCGCTGAAGTCTGTGGCGAAGAAATTCTCTCGCTCAGCGTCGGCCGCGCCGTCTATCCCGAGGATGGTGAGGACGCCGAGCATCTGCTGGCCGAAGCCGATCGCCGCATGTACGTGGAAAAGCAGAAGCAGCTTTCCTACAAGGATCGCCGCCTGCATCCGCGGCTCAAGTGCCGCGTGACGGTCGAATTGCAGGCTGAAGCCGGCAACGCGCCTGTGTTCGCCAATCTCATTGATATCTCGATGGGCGGCTGCTACCTCGAGACCAGCGCCATCTTGTCGCCCGGGACCACGATCAAGCTCGGTTTCTCCCTGGACGACGGCGCCCTCACCCACGAAGGCGTGGTCGTGCGGCTCGATCCCGGATCAGGCGTGGCCGTGCAGTTCCGCGAGGTCAATCGCGAAGGCCGCGAGCGCATGTTCAAGATTCTGGAATTCGTCCAGAAGGCAACTGCCTTCTACAACAACCGGTATTTCGAAAACCTGCTCAGGCGGTAAATGTGGCGTGGGCCCTCGCCCGCGACTTCAGACCCAAGGTCCGCAGTCCGAACTTAGCTGGGGAAGTCCCAACCCTCTTCGCGCATCTTCTTGTTGGTCCATTGCTGGAGCTGCTCGAAGAGCGCGGGCTCGATCACGGCGAAGCGGATGCCGACGCGGCCTTCGTCGCCGATCCACATGAGGCGGGCTTTGGCCTGGAAGAGAATTTCGCTGTCGGGCAGGACGAAGCTGACGTCGAGCACGCCGCCGAAGCGCAGCGGGTCCTGCAGGCAGTCGAGGCCCATGCCGCCCGTGCTCAGGTTCACGCCCTGGGCGCGGATTTCGTCGCCGCGAGAGTTCTTGATGGTGACCGGAATCTGCACCCGCGCGCGGAAGAATTTCTGCTGCTCGGAGCTGATCACGCCGAGCGGGGCCGCGCTGCCGGAAGCCTCGAAGTTGATGTTGTATTCCTTGAGCTTGCGGCTGAGCGTGCGGCGCGAAATGCCGAGTTGCTCGGCGGCTTGGGCGCGGTGTCCGCCGGTGCGCTCGAGAGCCTTCAGGATCATCTGCTCCTCCATGCTGTCTAGGTTGCCCACGGGCATGGAAGCGGTCTGCCGCATCGCGGTCGGCTCGCCGGTGAGCGCGGGGTTCAGGCGCGGCAGCTCGATTTCAGGGCCTTGCGATTCCATCGCCATCTTCGCCACCAGGTTTCGGAGTTCGCGGATGTTCCCCGGCCAGCTGTGGCCGAGCAGCGCGGAAATCGCCCGCGGCGAAAAATGTTTGTTCGGAGTCTTCAGGCGCAGGAAATGTTCGGCCAGCGCCACGATGTCCTCCGGCCGCTCGCGCAGCGGCGGCACGCGCAGCTGGAACTGGCCCAGGCGGTGGAACAGGTCCTGGCGGAAGCGCCCGGCTTTCACGGCTTCTTCGAGGTCCTGGTTGGTAGCGGCGACGATGCGCACGTCCACTTTGATTTTGCGATGGCCGCCGAGGCGGTAGAACGGCTGGCCATCGAGCACGCGCAGCAGCTTGACCTGGGTCTGCAGCTGCAGGTCGCCGACTTCATCGAGGAAGAGCGTGCCTTTGTCGGCCAACTCGAACAGGCCGGGCTTGGATGCGTCGGCGCCGCTGAACGCGCCCTTTTCGTATCCGAAGAGCTCGCTCTCGACCAGGTTTTCGGGCAGCGCTGCGCAGTTGATGTCGACCCAGTGCCGGCTGCGTCGCGGCGACATTTCGTGGATGGTGCGCGCGATGAGTTCTTTTCCTGCGCCGGTTTCGCCCGTGATGAGCACGGTCTCCGTCAGGCCGCCCACGCGCTCGACCAGCTCCATGAAGCGGTGCATGACAGGGCTGGCCAGAATGAACTGTGTGTCGTCGATCTTGCGAAAGACGGTGCCGGGCGCCGCCGAACCCTGGTTGGTGACCGCCGAAGCACCGGCCTCCTCCGCTGGGATAACGACGGCTACGATCGCAACCGGCAAAGAGGCTCCGTCGCGCAAAAGTGTGGCCGAAAACTCGACGGAGAAATCCTTCCCCGACTTCGGGCAGGCGAAGAAGCTGGCCTGATAGTCGCCATGGGTGGAAACCGCGCTCAGAACCTCGTTCCGCAGCTGGGACTGATCGTGATGGGCGGACTTGCCCGCTGTGGCAAAAAACGCCGAGAAGTTGCGTCCGAGCAGTTCCTGCGGCGGATAACCGACCAATTGGCTGAAAGCGGGGTTGGAAGCGGTAATGTTGCCCGCAACATCGCAGGAAAAAATTGCCATGGGGGCCGGCGTGGCCTGCGCTGCCGCAGCACTCCCGCCGGACTCAGTCTGTGCAGCGGCAACCGGCGCCTGGCCCGAATTTCGCTGTTGAATCGGCATGTAAGAGCGTTTGGGAACGATGTTGACACACGCGAGGGGCTTCATCCGAGATGCGCGTGGGCCGCGGCATAACCAAGGTAATGAATCTCTTACGTGGTCGCTCCCAACGCAGCGATTTTGTGCTGGTTCCACCCTTTAGGGCATAGAGACGCGGCGAAAGGACCTGGGTGCGCCCGTTACCTTGGTAAGGTCCGGAAAGTCACTCTTTGCCATAGGATTCAACCAAGGCACGCCTCTAGAAATCAGACGATCAGGAGAATTTTCCCGCCATGCTGGCCCGAAAAATCGCTCGGCATGGACTCACTTTGGCTGCCACCGCGTTGCTGGGCGGATTCCTTTCGGCAACGCTGGTTCGGCTGGCGCCCGGCTTCGGTGTCGATGAACGCCAGCTCGATCCGCGCCTGAACTCCCAGAGCATTCAAGCCTTACGGGACGCGCGCCTGGAACGGAGCAACATCTTCCGCTTCTACTTTCATTCCCTGCGGCGGGCGGTGCACGGCGATCTGGGGACTTCGATCTCCCTGGGTCAGCCCGTGAGCACGCTGCTGCGCCAGCGCGCGCCGCTGACGCTGCGCCTGGTCGGAATCGGATTACTCCTGAGTTGGACGGTCGCCATGGCTCTTGCCCTGAGCGCTGCGTGGCTGCGGGTCTCGGTTTTCGACGTCCTGACTACGATGATTGCCGGCACTTTTCTGTGCATTCCGGCGGCAGTGCTGGCGCTGTTGTCGGTGCTGTGGAATGTGCCCGGGGCGCTGGCCATCGGGCTGATCGTTTTTCCCCGCGTATATCGGTACGCACGCAATCTGCTCGCGAAAGCGTATTCGCAACCCCACATCGTCACCGCGCGGGCGAAGGGACTGAATGAGTCCCGCATTCTTTTTTGGCACGTGATTCCGGTCGTCGCGCCGCAGTTGCTGGCGGTTGCGGGAATCTCGGTGAGCCTGGCCGTGGGTGCAGCGATTCCGGTGGAAGCGTTGTGCGGACTGGCGGGCATCGGGCAGCTCGCGTGGCAGGCGGCTCTGGCGCGTGATCTACCCCTGCTCGTGAACATCACGGTGCTGGTCACACTGGTTACCTTGCTGGCCAATACCGGCGCCGACGTGATCGGACAAATGCTGCGAGGCCATTACCTATGAAGATCTGGCGGGCAGTCGCGTGCGTCGTGCTGCTGCTAGGGCTGGGCGTGTCGCTCGGAGCGAACTGGATCGCACCGGCGGGATATGCGAAGCAGTATCGCGAGGTGACGGGCGCGCCTCCATCACGCGCGCACTGGCTCGGTACCGACGACATTGGTCGCGACCGGTTTGCCCGCGTGCTTTACGGAACCCGGATTTCGCTGCTCCTGGCGCCGGCTGCGGCACTGCTTTCCACTTTGCTGGCGGCGCTGGTCGGGGGGCTGGCGGGATACCTGGGCGGCTTGTGGGCGCGAGCGGCGATGGCGGTAACCGATTTATTCTTGGCGCTGCCGTGGCTGTTTCTGCTGATCACGGTGCGGGCGATGATGCCGTTGAATGTCTCGCCCATGATTTCGCTGGTGGTTACTTTCCTGCTGTTGGGCCTGCTGGGCTGGACGAGCGCGGCACGCGTTCTGTGCGCAGCCGCGGGATCGTTGCGGAACTCTGATTTTGTGCGGCAGGCACGGGCTTCGGGCATCCCGCCCGTGCGCGTGTTCTGGCTGCACGTGCTCCCGAACCTGAAGCCCGTGCTCTATGCGCAATTCTGGATTTCGATTCCGGTATTCATCCTGAGCGAGGCGAATCTCGGCATTCTCGGACTGGGCGTCGCCGAACCGCTGCCTTCGTGGGGAAGCCTGCTGAAAGAACTGGAAGGGCTGGTCTCGATCGGAGCAGAGCCATGGAAGTTCATACCGCTGATCCTGTTGATCGTGGTGGTGACGTCGTTTCAACTACTGCTTTCGAAGCAAGAGGAGGCGCCCGCGTGATTTGCCCCGGGGAAAGGGTGTAACGCTGAACTGATTCTCATGAAGTTCAAAATAGCCATCTCGATTTTCGTGCTCTGCGTGCTGTCGGCCGGGCTGGCCGCGGCGCAAGCCGGAGGCGAGTTGCACTTCTGTCTGCGCTCGGAGCCGAAGACTTTCGATCCACTGAAGGTGGAGGATGACGCGTCCGGGGCAATCCGCTATCTGACGGGCGGCGTGCTGGTGCGCTTGAACCGCCAGACGCAGGCACTCGAGCCGGGGCTCGCGCTCTCGTGGAGTGTTTCTAAAGACGACAGGCAGATCACGTTTATGCTGCGCGGCGGGGTTGCATTTTCCGATGGCACGCCATTCTCCGCCGAGGACGTTGCCTACACCGTGCGGCAGCTGATGGACCCGGCGTTGCATTCGCCCGCTGGCGATGCGTTTCGCTCCGGGCCGGGAAAGGTCGAAACGAAAATTGTGTCTCCGACTGAGATTTCCATCAGGTTTCCCGCGCCCGTGGCCGGACTCGACCGGCAGTTCGATCAGGTCGCGATTCTCTCGGCGCATTCTCCGCAGAAAGAGATGGCGGTGCTCGGGCCGTTTATGGTGGCCGACTACACTCCCGGCGCGACGGTGGTACTGAAGCGCAATCCTTATTACTGGAAGACCGACGCGCAGGGGCGGAGGTTGCCGTATCTCGACGCGATCCGGCTGGACATTCAGCCCAACCGCGACGTCGAAATGCTGCGTTTCACGCGCGGCGAAATTGATCTGATCAATTCCCTCGACAGCGAATATTTCGACAAGCTGTCGGCGACTTCAGCACAACTGGTGCACGACGCCGGTCCGTCGCTCGACAGCGAGCAGATGTGGTTCAACGAAGTGGCCCGGGCCCCGATTCCACAGTACAAGGAGAACTGGTTTCGGTCGGCGGCCTTCCGCCGTGCGATTTCGCAGGCGATCAATCGCGAAGACTTGTGCCGCGTGCTGTTTCACGGGCACGCGCAACCCGCCATGGGCCCGGTTTCGCCGGCCAACAAGTTCTGGTTCAATGCCGGCCTGAAGCCGACGGCGTATGCGCCCGATGCGGCGCTGAAGGCCCTTGCGGGTGAAGGCTTCCGGATGGAGAACGGCACACTCCAGGACCGCGACGGAAACGAAGTCGTCTTTTCCATCATCACCAACGCCGGCAACAAGTATCGCGAGCAAATGGCGACGATGATTCAGGAGGATCTCGGGAAAATCGGTATTCACGTCAACGTGGTGACGTTGGATTTCCCCTCGCTGATCGAGCGCATGACACAGACCTTCGACTATGAGGCGATTTTGCTCGGCCTGACGAACGTGGGCCTCGATCCGAATGAAGAGATGAACATCTGGTTGAGCTCCTCGGAAAATCATCAGTGGAACCCGCAGGAAAAGATGCCGGAAACCGCGTGGGAAGCCGAGATTGACCGGCTCATGCTCGCGCAGGCTTCCTCCAGCGACGGGAAGCAGCGCAAGGAGGCGTTCGACCGCGTGCAGGAGATCGTGGTCGAGCAGGCGCCGTTCATTTATCTGGTGAACCGAAACGCGCTCTCGGCGGTGGCGGCATCGGTTCAGGGAGCGAGTCCGGTGATTCTCGCGCCGCAGACTTTCTGGAACGTCGATCAGCTGACAAAGAAGTGAAGTCAACTTGTCCGCGGATGAGCGCGGATTCGCTCGGATCGAACCACTGAACCACGAGGGTCACAGAGGAGCATAGAGGGACCAAAGACTGACATGACAGACAACTCACAATCCGACCTTCTGCTATCGGCGCATCTTTGGGTGAGTTACGGCGGCAAAGTCCCGGTGCTGCGCGACATTGATCTCGACATCCGCCGCGGGGAAGTGCTCGGCCTGGTGGGACAAAGTGGTTCCGGCAAGAGCACCCTGGCCATGGCGATTCTGGGCTTGCTGGACCGCAAACGGGTTCGCGTCGAAGGCACGATCGGTTTCGAAGGGTCCGATCTCTTGCGAGTCAGCGAATCCGACCTGCGCGCGCTGCGCGGCCGGAGACTGGCCCTGGTGTTGCAAAGTCCGCTGTCTTCGCTGAATCCAGCGCTGAAGATTCGTACCCAGCTGACAGAAGCATGGCGGGCGCATGCTTCCGGAACGAAAGCCGACTGTCAGACGGCAATCGAAGCCGCGCTTGCCAGCGTAAGCCTGCCCTCCGACAAAGACTTTCTGCGGAAATATCCATCGCAGATGAGCGTTGGGCAGGCGCAGCGTGTGCTCCTGGCCATGGCGATTCTGCACCGTCCGGCGCTGCTCATCGCCGACGAGGCGACCAGCGCGCTCGACGTGATCACGCAATCGGAAATCCTGAGTCTGTTTCGATCGCTCAACCAACGCACCGGAACGGCGATCCTGTACATCTCGCACGATCTTGCATCGGTAGCGGGAATCTGTGACCGGATTGCGATCCTGCACGAAGGAACAATCGCCGAACTGGGAACGGCCGAGCAAATCGTCACCAATCCGCAGCACGAATACACGCGGCGCCTGATGGCCGCACTGCCGAGTATGCCGCAGAGCGCAGCGGCGACGGCTGGTCGGTGAGAACATCGTGAAACTCCGGCGCTGAGAACGGGCTTTAAAAAACTACCCTTCGGAGACATTTCTTCCTAAGCGGGCAGTGGAGACTCCACCGGCGCCGCGATCACCGGCAGTTCGACACGAAAGGTGGCGCCGCCGCCTGGGCGGCTGTTGACCGTGATCGAGCCGCGATGCTGGGCGACGATCCATTGCGCGATGGCCAGGCCGAGACCGGCGCCTCCTTGCTCGCGGTTGCGAGCCTTGTCGGCACGATAAAAGCGTTCGAAAATCTTGCACTGATCTTCCTCACCGATGCCCACTCCGGAATCCTGAACCGACACGACTGCCTTCTCGCCATCCTGATTGAATGACAGCCGCACGGAACCCGGTGAAGGAGTGTACTTGAAAGCATTGTCGAGGAGGATATCCACCACTCGGCGCAGCGCGGCTTCATCCCCCATGACGAAAGCATCCCGAGCCGGGATACTCACGGAGAATTGCAGATTGCGGATGGTGGCGACGTGCTGCCAACCATCGCCCACGCTGTTCAATGTCGGGGCGAGATTCACGGGCTGCATGTGCAGCGTCTCGCGCCCGGAATCGGCGCGTGCGAGAGCGAGCAGTTGCTCGATCAGCGTGGTGGTGCGTTCGGCTTCGAGCAGGATGTGGCGCAGAGATTCCTGGTATTCAACTTCTCCGCGCGAGCGTCGCAGCGCAAGTTCAGCCTCGGTGCGGATCAGCGACACGGGCGTTCTTAGCTCATGGGAAGCGTCGGCGGTAAACTGCGTGACGCGCAAAAAGGCCTTCTCGATGCGGTTGAGCATTTCGTTGAGAGTGTCCGACAGGCGCTGGAGTTCGTCACCGGTTTCGAGTTTCTGCAGGCGGCTGTTCAGGTTGGCGCCGCTGATCTCGCGTGCGGTTCTCACCAGCGCATCCACTGGGGCGAGCGCCCTGCGACTCAGCCAGTATCCGCCTCCGGCCGCCACCAGAAACAGCAGCGGAGCGAACATCAGCAGGTAGGTGCGAAACAGATTGAGGGTCTCCACTACGTCGTCGGTAGGGATTCCCATGATCGCCGTGTAGACGTGACCTTCGACCTGCAACTTCTTCCGCCTAAAGCGGAATGGCCGCCCATCAATTCTCAGATTTTTGGTAATGGTTTGATCGGTGTTGCGCGCCGCAGCCAGTCCTACCGGATGCTTCTCCAGGAAGGCGGACCGGTAAATCAGAGAGCCGTCTTCGGAGACCTCCAGATAGTCGCCGGAGTGTTCGAGGATGTAGGTTTCGCTGACCTCCTCCTGCATTTTGGCGATGGTTGCGTCCTTCTTTTGCGCCTGGAGAAAGTTCTGCAAGTCTTCGACCTGGCTTTCCAGGCTGTCGTTGACCAGGTCGTAGAGATGATGGCGCAGGATGAACCACATGCCGGCCCCGAACACGACCTGGGCGACGGCAAAAATCGCCAGGTACCAGAGCGTGAGGCGCACTCCGATGGAGAGTCTTCTCATCTCAGGTGTTTCCCCTGCCAGCCGGGCGTCATTGTCCGTTCTGGCGGATCATGTAGCCCACGCCCCGCACCGTCTGAATCAATTTCGGCCGCCCGGGCGGATCGATCTTGTTGCGCAGCAGACGCATGAAGGCGTCGAGAGTATTCTCTTCGATCTCGCGGTCGAAACCCCAGACGGCCTCAATCAACGATCGCCTAGAGACCACCTTGCCGGCGCGGTACATCAGCCGTTCCAGCAGATTGTATTCCGTTCGAGTCAGGACGATGCGCTGCTCGCCGCGTTGCACCTCGCGGCTGGCCGGGTCAACAACCAGATCGCCCACGCGAAGGGTCGTGTCCTGGCCGACCAGCGCCCGGCGCTTGACGGCCCGCAGCCGGGCGACCAGTTCGTCGAATGAGAACGGCTTGGTCATGTAGTCGTCGGCGCCCAAGTCAAGTCCGCGGACGATATCAGGGACGGAATCCTTCGCGGTCAGCATCAGGACGGGGGTTTTGATTTTCTCCGCCCGCAGGCGCTTGGCCATTTCATAGCCGCTGAGCTTGGGCAGCATGATGTCGAGAATGATGACGTCGAACTCGTAGGATTTGGCCAGGGCTAATCCCTCGGCGCCATCGGAGGCACAGGTTGCCGTGTGGCCTTCCTCGGTCAACCCGCGCCGCAGAAGTTCAGCCATGCGCGCTTCGTCTTCAACGATCAACAGGTTCATTTGCTTCGGGCGGCAGCGCTGCTTAGCTCCCACAGTCTAGAGCGGATGCGGGACAAAATCCTGCCTTTTCGCAGGAAAGGCGAAAGACCGGTTTCAGCCGGGCGGCCAATCTGAAGAAATATTAACTTGCTTTTCATCGCCCAGTCACACTTGCGTTCTACGATTTCGAGTCATTCCAAGTTCTAATCACTTGCCGCACCGACTAAAAGGGACTCATCTCAGCTGACGGTCGGCCCGAGGAAGTCCCGCCGATTCAGCCATCTGTGAACCGCAAGGAGCTGACGCCATGAACTCGAATCACTCTTCGCATCTCGCCTCTATCCGGTTGATGTTCGCACTGGTCATCGTTCTGGCCCTCGCGGCGGCCGAAACGCCGGTGGTGTCCGCTCAGGTGGATCGTGCCGTGCTGGAAGGCACGGTGACGGACCCTTCGGGAAGCGTGATCACCAACGCCACGGTGAAGGTTGTTGCGGTCGACACCGGCCTGACCGACGAGCGGCCAACAAATTCGAAGGGCTACTACACCTTTCCGGGGCTGGCCGTGGGCAAGTATGCGGTGACGACCTCGAGCGCGGGATTCAAGACCAAGGTTGTGCAGGACGTCGTGCTCCTGGTGGGGCAAACGTACACGCTTGACGTTCAGCTTGCCGTGGGTGCGATTAGCGAGACGATGGAGGTCAGGGCTTCGATGCTGGAGGACCGCACGTCGGCCGAGGCCGGGGCCGTGATTCGGCCAGATCAGATTGCCGATCTTGCGGACAATGGCCGCGACTGGACCACATTGTCGCTCCTGGTTCCCTTTGCCCAGGACGACGGCGGCGGCGACCAGAGAACGATTCGCTTCGCCGGCCGCGCCCGCGACGACAACAATTTTTCCATCGACGGCGTCGACGCCGGAGGTATTCAGGAACAGTCGCAGAAATCGCAGACGCGATTGCAGATCTCGGAGGATGCGATCGAAGAGTACCGGGTCGATAGCGCACTCTATGACGTCGAATATGGAACCCAGGCCGGCGGACAAATCGATGCCGAAACCAAACACGGAACCAACGACTTCCACGGTACTTTATACGGCTATTTCAGAAACTCAGTTTTCGATGCGCGGAATTTCAACGACTATGACGCCTTCGGAAATCCTACGGTCCTGCCCTTCCGGATGGGGCAGTACGGGATGTCCTTGGGCGGACCCATCCAGAAGAATAAGACCTTCTTTTTCCTTAACTACGAAGGCATCCGTCAGTTACAGGTCAACGGGGAGCTAATGACTGTGCCCTCCGGAGTTTGCTGCGGATATTTCTCCGGCGCCGGTGAGCCGGGAGCGATCACATCAGGCTATCAGCAGTACGCGCTGAACAATGCGCCAAGTGGGTACGGGCCACAACTTTGCGCGATCATGCAGTCGTTCCCCTGGCGCGCATCAGTAGGAACGATTAATGGTTGCGCACCGCGCTTCGTGCTCCCCGACAACGTGTTCCAGTGGCAGGGAACCACAGGGGGTACGACCGACGCCAATAACGAAGACCTGCTCGCGGTTGGGAGGCAGACCACGATACACGAAGATACCTGGCTGATACGGATTGACCACCAGATCAACGACAAGACCCTGCTTTACGGCCGGGCACAGCGTGATGTCGCTTTGTGGAACGCGCCCGCCAGTTTCTCGGCGAGCGTTCCCGGGGACAACCAGGCAATCATCAACCATCCAGCAAACTACATGATTGCGCTGCAGCACACATTTAGCCCGACAGTCTTTAACGAAGTGAAGTTCTACGTCAATCGTTCGCCTTTCCACAACCCGGGCGGAAGCATACTGCCTTACGCTGTGTCGACCAACGATTTCATCGGCCTGAACAACACGAGTACGGACGTTGAGGTGGGCTCAACCTATGGCCTCGTTGACAATGTGACATGGGTTCGCGGGCGGCACGCGTTCAAGGCGGGAATGGAATATCGGCGCGTTCGGCTTAACCAGGGACAGACTTCGAACAACAACCTGACCTTCGGTGATGACTATTCCCTGTCGCAGGCTTCGCTGGGCAATATCGACTACATCGCTCCCTGGTGCTGCCACCGGCTGCGACGGAACTTTTTCATGCCGTATTTCCAGGACGAGTGGAAGGTGACCCCGACGCTTACTGTGACGGCTGGGCTGCGCTATGACTATTACGGCCTGGCCCACGAAGCGACCAACCGGACGACAGTGTTCGACGTGAACACATTTCACGGAGTATGCCTGGGGACGGGATCATTCAACGTCGCACCCAGCCCCGGCCCGATCAATACGGCTCCCTGTCCCGCGCATCCAGCTTTGTACAACCAAAGCTATGTGAACTTTGATCCGCGGCTGGCGCTGGCCTGGGCGCCCAGTGCGCTCCATGGAAAGACCGTGTTTCGTACCGGTTTTGGCATTTATCACGGCGCGGCGCAGAACGATGACCTGAACGCTGGACTCGAAAGTGATACATTTCGTATCAAGGTCAGTAGTTTCGGAACCTGTAACGCACCCAGCGGCTCGTGTCCGAATTTGCAGCCCGAATTTGAGCAACAGGATCCCACTTTTACGGGCCTGAGCGGCATCGGGAAGCAAGCGCATCACCCGCGGGCCTTGCAGCGCGAGGGCCGTCGCGACTTGTATGTGGAAACCTGGGGTCTCACCATCGAGCATCAACTGCCTGCGAACTTCGTGGCCTCGGGCCAGTATCTGGGCAGCCGCGGCGTTCGGCTCTTCTCGCGAGGGGCAGTCAACCTGTGCAGCGAACCGGTGACGTTTAATGCTGTAGACGGTGACTGCGTGCGGCCATTGGACCAGTACTATCCTGGGGGGAATCCCTTCGGCTCCGTCGATTTCAAGCATGACGTAGGGGCCAGCACTTACCACGGACTGAATCTGTCACTGGAGCGCCAATTTGAAAATGGACTCTCTTTCCAGGCCCGATACACCTGGTCGCACTCGATTAACGACGGATCGGTTGGCGGCGGCGAATCGAACGGGCCGGAAAATGTGTATTGCCTGGAATGCGATAAGGGACCCAGCGTTTTCGATGTTCGCAACAATGTTGCAGTGAACGCCGTCTATGCCCTGCCTTTTGGCCAGGGCAAGACCTTCCTGAATCGTTCGGGAATCCTGAACAGAATTGTCGGCGGCTGGCAATTGAGCAGTATCGGCGTTTGGCACACCGGACATCCTTTGACCGTCCAGATGGATCTGAGCGGTTCGATTAACAATCCCGCTTCTCCTTTCAACGGTTTTCCATACACCTACCTTCTTCCCGACGGTGATGATCAAGACAGCGAGCGGCCTGATGTGATTCCGGGAGTGCCGTTGACCCTTCCCGGCGGGGGACACAATGGGGTGTCTCTCGTCAATCCCGCGGCCTTCCAGGCGCCGCCGGTCGATGCCAACGGTAACTTCACGCGCTTTGGCAATGAAACAAACGGCGCGATTCGTGCCCTCGCCAGTTGGCAAATGGATCTGGCGCTGACCAAAGAAACAAAGCTGACAGAACGTCTCTCGGTGGAGTTTGCCGCGCAGGCGTTCAACATCTTCAATCACATTCAATTGGGCGATCCCGCCGGGGACCTTACACTCAGCTATGCACCGGGAGCAAACGCAGCGAATCTGACAGTCCCGGGCGGCTTCGGTCTCATCAACACAACCGTCAACTTCAACGGCAACAATGACAACGCAGCCTCGCCGAATACTGGCACGGGGTTGCCGAGGCAGCTGCAGCTCATGCTACGGTTCATCTTCTGATTTCCAGGTGCGTTCGGCTGACGTGCGACAGCGGGTGATTTCGCGCGGGCATTAGCGTTTTCAGGCAAATTTCAGGCGCGGCCAAGTAAGATTGCAGGCGAGGAGAAAACCATGTTCAATCGCACTCTCTGTCTCGCAGCGATTCTCGTTCTGAGCTGCGCCTCGTTTGCTCCTGCGGCTGACGGCGGTTACTCGGTCATCAAGAAGATCTCCATCTCCGGCCAGGGCGGTTGGGACTACCTCACGGTTGATGACTCCGCGCGACGGCTCTACGTTTCTCACGGAACGCAGGTGGAAATCCTCAAGCTCGATTCG
>Ga0335081_10007053_pt1 | contig 17931 bp, 18 predicted proteins | sample Lox_Sample_35_FD_206713 | JGI IMG/M metagenome (GOLD analysis project Ga0335081, IMG submission 206713) | Soil microbial communities from Loxahatchee National Wildlife Refuge, Florida, United States - Lox_Sample_3.5 | ecosystem: Environmental > Terrestrial > Soil > Wetlands | place: USA... | reverse complement strand
TGAGAGCCGGGCGAGCTCTCGGTGACCTGAAACGCGCGTGGGGACCCTGTTCTCCGGCGGAAAGGACTCGACGTATGCCGCCTGGGTAGCCTCCAAGGATGACGAGCTCAGGTGCCTCGTGACGCTCCAACCGAAGTCAGAGATGTCGTACATGTTTCACTTTCCGAACCTTCGGTGGACCGCCCTCCAGGCGGAAGCCATCGGAGTGCCCCTGATTGCCGAAGCGACAGAGGGGGTGAAAGAAGAAGAGCTGACAGACCTCAAACGCGCTCTCGCCAGGGCAAAGGAGGAGTACAGATTGGAGGGGATCTACACGGGCGCGCTCGCGAGCGTCTACCAGAAGACGAGGGTCACGAAGATCTGCGATGAACTAGGGCTCAGATGCATCTCCCCGCTCTGGGGGATAGACCCGGAGGTTCACCTGAGGCGCCTGATCGCCGACGGCTTCTCTGTGATCGTTGTGAGCGTATCTGCCTTGGGGCTCGACCAGAGCTGGCTCGGAAGAGAGCTCGACGACGCCGGCATCGTGGATCTGGTGTCTCTCGGCAAGAAGTTCAAGTTCCACATAGGCCTTGAGGGTGGGGAGGGGGAGACGTTCGTCCTCGACGCCCCGTTCTTTGCCAAGCTGGTGGAGATTCGCTCGGCCATCAAGCACTGGAGGGGAGACTCGGGCTATCTGGAAATAACCGATGCCGTGCTGGCACCGAAGGCCCGGACTAGAGAGCAGGCCTTGTCCCGAGGGTCAGAGATACAGTCGTCTGGGAGCCACCCCTAACGATGCCGAGTTCGATCGTCTGCCCGGAAATGGCGTGCTCCTGAAGCCAACTGGACAGGGCGTCACCATTCGCTATGCGGGTACCATTGACCAAGATTATGACATCTCCGCCGACGTAGTACTGCGAGCCGTCGACAGTCTTCATCGTAGTCCCCGCCTTCAGCCCCGCCTGGGCCGCAGGCCCGCCCTGCACGGTGCTCTCGATTAGGACGCCGTAGGTGAAGTTGGTCCCGCTCGCCTGGGCAAGGTCGTAGCTCATGTCGGCTTCCGTTATGCCGAGATATGGGTGCAGCTTGTAGGACCCGCTGGCGATGAGGTAGGGCAGCTCCTTGACTACGGTGTCCGAGGGTATGGCGAACCCGATGCCCTGAGACCCGCTAACGATGGCTGTGGTTATGCCCACAACCTGGCCCTGGGCGTTCAGCAGCGGACCTCCGGAATTGCCCGGGTTGATCGGGGTGCTGATTTGGATCACGTCGGCTATCGAGAAGTTCCCGGACGTTTCATCTTGGATTGTCCTACCGAGCTGGCTAACGAGCCCCTCTGTCAATGACCCGGACAGACCGTAGGGGTTGCCTATGGCGACCACTGGCTGGCCGACCCTCAGCGTGGACGAGGCGGCGAAGGTCAGCGGATTGAATTCACCAGCCGGAGCCCCGGACACAGTCAGCACGGCCAGGTCGCTGTAGGGGTCGGAACCGACGACCGTGCCTCTGAACGCGTTCCCATCCTGGAATGTCACGGAAATGTTGACGTCGTTCTGCACGACGTGGTAGTTAGAGACCACGTAGTATGACCCTCCCTGCTGTATGACGAATCCCGAGCCTTCGACCTGCTCATAGGAAGTCCCGAAGAAAGAGCTTGTCGCTTGCGAGCCCTGAACCGTTACGATGCTCAGGTTGGCGTAGTTGTAGATCAAAGTGGTGTCGATCCCCGTTGAGTTTCCCGGTGAGATTCCGGTCGTGCTGGAACTGTTGCTGGCCAGGAGTTGAAGGAGGGTCGCTCTCTGTTGCTGGAGCGAAGTGATGGAGCTGTTTAGTGACGAGATGCTCTGGCCGGTCTGAGAGTTCTGCGTAAGGTAGAGAAATGCGAGCGACCCAGATACTATCAGGAGCACGATGATCACGGCCGCCAGTATGCCGCGGTGGGACTGCCGGGGTGCCTGTGGTGTAAGCTCCAACTCAAATCGCTCCCGTCATGGGTTTCGAAGGAACCTGATCCCGGACCTTCTTATCCTTGGCGTACCAATCCTACGTAACATAGGTAAAGACGAGGTTCCTGGCGGCGTTTCTCCCGAGACTGGGTCGTTAGTACACAAGGCTAAAATATGCAAAACCCATTTCTTTCATGAGTTTTGCAGGAGCAAGAGGCCAATTTTCGGCCGAGCAAATTCAGAATCGTATTGGCCGTCCTATTGTTGGCCACGTCGGGTCTGGCCCTACCTCTATCTTCGTTCGGCATCGCCGCAGTTTCGGCTGCCTCTGCGTCTGCATCGGCGCCTATTATCGGTGTTCTCGTGGTGCACCCTGCCGATCAATCCCATGGAAAAGTGGTGCTCGACGGAGTCTCGCCTGTGTTCGTCGTGGCGCCGCCTGCCGTCTGGGGATCTCATCAAGTGGATGAGTACGGCGCGTCTTCATCACAGGATAATACGGGTGGGGCGTCGGCAGTGACCATCATCGGCAGCCCCAACGACACCATCATTCATGACCACCAAGTGCTCAGGCTGGGTTTTGTCTTTGGATCGTCGGGAGGGCAGGGGCAAGGCGTCGGCTCTTTGGTGTCATGGCTCTCTAACGGGGGAGCCCTGCGGGTGGGATTCACGGGAGAAATGATGCTCGTCCCCACTCCCGCCTCAGCAGTTTCTTCGGGCACTGCGGCAATTCCCAAGGTGTGGTGGGACTTCTTCCAGAGGAGGTCAAAGTTCGAAATCTACGTGGAGGTCTTGGAGTTAATGAAGCGCGGCCCCATGACCCCATTCGAGGTTGCGTTCTTCGCAAGACTCAACCACAAGCGCACCAAGGAATATGCAGAGTTCCTGGCCGAGGCAGGCTACCTTCAGGCTATGAACGAGGATGGCAAGACTCTCTATGCTTTGACGAAGGAGGGCCTCGGCTTCTTGGACCGGGTCCAGGCTCTCTTGGTGGGGCCTGGAATGATCGAGGTGGCTGGCCCGAGTCTAGGCTACCAGCGCGACTTCTGACCTCGTCTGCCTCTGTGACCAGGGGCTCTCGCCTCCTGAAGGTACTCTCCACAAAGACCTATAACGTGAACCGGTGGTAAATGCAACTGCTCTAGATGAAGGGGTTTCGGGAAGAGCCGTCTGAGGCATCCGATGAAGAGCCAAACCATCGATAGAGCACTGATTTTTGGGCTTAAACCCAAAATGCCTATATAAAGTCAGAAAGAACCCTGCCTTATGCGAACTGCTGACCTCAAGGGAAAATCCATTGAAAGGCTGACTGCCATAAGGAAACTCTCAGAGGAGAGTAAGCACCAATACCTGAACAGTCTAAGCCAGTTACTTTCCTACATCGAAAAGGAGCCAGACGCTTTCTTGGCCGAAACCAAGAGGCATCCCAAGACATTCGAGAGGGTGTTTGTTGCTTTCCTAGACAAGAAGGAAAAGGAGACGAGTGCGTCCACGGTTGCACTAATTCGTAACGGAGTGAAGAAATTCCTAGATGTCAACAAAGCCGAGGGGATTGACTGGAATTACATAGACGATTGTATCCCTGAGAAGAAGAGGTATGGAGAAGACAGAGCACCCACCTCAGAAGAGATTCGTAGGCTGGTCAATGCGGCGGAATTGAGAATGAAATGCTTGATTCTGCTCCTCTGCTCATCAGGGGCACGAATTGGAGCCTTGCCGTATCTTCAGTGGCGTGACATCAAACATCTGGAGTTCAATGGGCGAACATTAGCCTCAGTTACAATCTACAGAGGAGAGCTTGAACAGTATGACACCTTCATGACACCTGAAGCATACGAACATCTGCTCGAATACAAGAGTCAAAGAGAAGGCATGGGAGAAAGAATAACTCCCCAATCCCCCGTATTCGTGACTGCTTCCAACATAGACGACTATAGACCTGAAAAGGTAAGGGGGGTTGCAACTCAGACGATGAAGAACCTGTTGGCCCGTTTGATGAAGCAAGTCGGCGGAAGGACTGTCATTCATGAGGGCAGGGCTTCTCGAAGGTTCGAGTTCAAGCAAGCACATGGATTCAGGAAGTTCTTCAAGACAAGAATGGAAATGTCAGGGGTCAAGCCCATCATCACAGAGATGCTCATGGGGCACGGTGTCGGAGTCTCTAACAGTTACATGAAGCCTACTGCAAGAGAACTCGTCGAAGAGTATTCCAAGGCGATAGACGAATTGACGATAATCAAGGGCAAAGAGACTGTGACGCAAGACATGATGGTGGCCACTTTCAACAGACAATTCCTAGTCAATAGCGGTTACAGTGTAGAAGAAGTCAATGGCATGGGCGACCTGTCGAAACTCACGCAACAGCAGGTTCAGGAACTAATCAGGCAAAGGCAGATGCAGAGCCTCGGACTGAGCGGCAACCACCAGAAAGTCGTTGGAATGGGCGAAGTCGAAGGTTGGGTCACTCAGGGTTGGGACTTCGTCACTTCGTTGCCTGACGGCAAGGCCGTTGTCAGACTGCCAACGGACTGAATGTTAACGTCCAACAAATTTCGGCTTGAACGCCTCACTCGCTTCAACTTTCAATATCCGAAACGGCCCAACGTGCAATTTCAAGTTTAGGAAGTAGGGGACGAGGTAGAAGACTTCCCTGCAATTCTGTGAGAACAGAACAATATTGACTGGATGAGAAGGCTGAAACTCTTCTTGGCCAAAGAATAACTTTCCTTCCCCAATACGGAACAATGGAAAGTGTCCAACTTGAGCCACCCCCGCAGAGGATTGGGCATCAGAAGGAAAGCGTTGAATCTCGGCGGGTTTTGCTTCTCTGTGGCAAGAGACAACGGAAACCATCCTAGAACAATCCTCGAAATGCTCGGCTGACTTGACTTCAATATTGAATCCAAGACTCATCGACCCGCTTAGATACGAACCGAATTTGTCCGAAGATTCGTCAAACTTGTAGAAGAGTTGTTGGAGAGCCGAACTCCAAGGAACGAATTGTTCTTCCTCTATTCCTTCCTCATTAGTTTCCACCGTCAATCTGGCTACCGAACCGCCTTTCTTCCTCTCTTGTGCTAAAGCGTTGTAGACTGATGACTTGGGTATGCCTTTTTCCTTGCAGAAGCCTACTATCTCAGGCTCAGCAGTGTAACCTTTCTCCAAGGCTTCTAAAATGGTGTCAGCCCGCCTTGGCAATTCTAACCCTCTCCTCATCATTTACCTGATTCGACCTGACTATTCTTCGTTTCTCTGTGTCCGTTACTGAAAATCCGCTGGGTGAATTACAATCTACCACCAAGACAAGGGGGTAGGTGATGAGCAGAAGAGAACCAATAAGAACGAAACAAACGATTGAACCGCCAAGCGTCAGCCTTGTCGAACTGAAGAGGCTGGCCCTACAATTGCTTCCGACGAACAGCAGTCTGCGAGCAATCCTGCTTTCGGAACCCGACTTCGTTCCGAGACAAGAGGCACACGCTATGATGTCGATTTTCATCACGCTTCTCTACAAAGAGGTGGGGAGAGAGTGACCTCTCTCCATCGGCAAGGGGGTGATTTGGCTAGTGACTGAACTCGCAGGGATACGCTGTCCCGTTCCGAACTGCTCAGGGTATCTCAGACTCGACTCGGAGAGAGAATTGGTCTTGTGCGACTACGGGCATCTCGTTGACTACGCTTGGGGCGGGAGATAGGCCATGTCAGGGATAATCTCGTGCTTGGACTCGACATCGAATCCCTTCGTGGATTCGGAAATCCTGATTGTGAGAGAACTGAGTCGGAGAGACTACGTCGGATGTCCATCATGCTTCAAGAGGTTGGATGTCGCTAATGGTCGAGAGTTGAAGTGCCGAAGTCTTCGATGCAACGGCAGAACAATTACAGCCGAACTCTTGCCACGAAGGACATTTCTCGCCAGCGACCCGCAACAAAACTACCTTCTCGACTTTGTTCCATTCTGCCTCAAACCCAATCGTCCAGATGAACTCATCACCAAAGAATTGTCGCTCAAGGCTGTCAAGAAAAGAATAGTCCCGACGAGAGAGTATGGTTCCATTCCTGCACTGGTTCCATTGGATTACGCCGTGCTTGAGGAAGTCGGGATGGGCGGCAGTCCTCAGACCACGTTAGTTTCCGTGAACACACAGCCCATCCATAGACTCCTAGTGGGTCTCTACAAGCGACAGTGGTCAGACAACTTGAGGAAGGGTTTCGCCTTTGAGTTGTTAGGCGTATTCGCTAGGCAAGACATTGCTCGTGAATATGACGGGTTCTCCTTCGAGTGGACAGGGGTCAATTCGTATTTGGGGAAGGAATCGGACTCGAATGCCGACTTCATCGATTCATACGGAAGCATCCGATTAACCGACCAGTTCAAGAACACAAGTGGTTCCTACCAGCCAAGCAGATTCGAGACCACTCTCAACGCCGACCATTATACGATTGGCAATGTGAAAAGCGTTGAGGCGGCAACTGAATGGTTTGAAGATAAGGGCAGAACTGTGACCATACTCGGCCAGCAGATAACAGAGTTCCCGTTCACTTCAGTTGGAGCAGTGAAACCAGAATACCAGAATGTCGTCTCCACTTTGAGGGAATCGATACTTCGTAGGATGGTTCTACGCTAGATGGGTGACAGATGACATGGCTCAGGTAATGGTCGAGATTACAGAAGCGAATACAAGCCAAGCCACCAATCTTGGCCATCACGGAAGGGGCGACAGGAAGGCTCAGAAGAGGCGATACGAAGCCAAGCATCCCGAAAAGATACTACAGCAAAGAAGACGGTATAGAGAGAAGTATGGGGAAAGAGATAATGCCAAGAGACGGGAAAGACACAATGAGCGTAAGGCTAACGACCCATCATGGGTGTCCAAGGAGAAAGCCTACTACTTAGCAAGGTATGAGCGTAGGAAATACTTGGCAATGGCCACCATCAGTGGCTTCCCCCCACACTGTGAGAGGTGCGGCTGTGACGACCTAAGGTTCCTTGAGTTCAATCACAAGATTCCCAACTACCAAGACCCAAACAAACCGAAGGGTTTGAAGGCAAGGCACGACAGGAGCAAGAATACCGCCTACCGCCTCGTATCGGGCCGAATGAGCCCCAAGGAGTTCGACAATCTGGAAATTACCTGCCGAGTTTGCAATGCCCACGACTACTTGGAGAAGAAGTATGGGGATACAAGGCATAAGGTGCTCTGGACTTAGCCTGACGAACCACCCAAAGAGGTAGAGGGGATATTGCTCATAGGTTGTCAGGGAGTAAGGTATGGTTACTGTATCATCTCTAACTAACTAAGGTATGAAACGCAGTGAGACAATCTGCATGGGACACAACGCTGTGCAATGGTTGCCGCAGGCGGTATATGGTAAGGGGTATATGGTCGGGCTTGCGCCACTCCGTCATTGCGGCATCCCACAATTGGCGGACATGGCTACATCGACCCCAAAGCAGTGTGACCGACCATCCCCTCGTCAGAAATAGACATCTGCACATTTTGACCGATTTTATGAAGTCGCCTCGCATAGAGATTAGCAGAGATGCGTTAACTCCTTTATATAGCAGAGCCACGCATTATAACATCGGAGAACGATGCCAGACAAGACCCATTATGCGACTGTCACACTCCACAAAACCACTGTTGACCAAATCAAACTGAATCTTCTCGAATATCTGATTCAGGACTGTGAACAGAGGGGAGCGTTAGCGATATGGGCAAGCCGCCCCTCGGTATCCGCATTCGTCGAACAGTGCATCAGGGAGAAGTGGGAACGCATAGCCGCAGAACAAGCCGCCAAGTTGCAGAGTCAGGGTGGGGTAGTTGTCAAGTGAAGCCACCTCAACCCTCGAAATCGATTCGTTCCTTCTCAGTCAAGTGAAGGCACATCATTCGGCTATCACCCCATTGGCAAGGTTGTTCGTCCTTCGCAGTTTGCCTCTCTTGGCAGGTCGGGAAGAGAATGGGCGGGGCGGGGGGGACGGGGTGACGACTCTGGCAGGAAGCATTCTGTTGAAGGTTCCATCAGAGGGTGACCCCCTAGTGATATGGGATAGCCAACCCCCTGCACATCGAGGTTAGGGTGGCAGTAGTTCCTTGGGGAGTCTCATCTGAAGTCGAGTTCTGGTTCGGCTTGCTTAACGACAACAGATGTTGAAACTTATTCTGAGATGCTACGGGTCTCGGTGAGTCTTCCCTGAAGGATAAAGGGTAATCTGACCGAAGACAGAATCGAAAATGCCCCGAAAGTCTTCTGGATTGCTCACTGTTCGCATTGCTGCGAACCCTTCAATCTTTGAATCGGGATAAGAATTGGCGAGTAAATTTGCCGACCCTATCATGGTCGCACCAGTCGTAATTACGTCGTCGACTAGCAAGAAAGAATCTGGATTCTGAACCAGACCCTCAACTCGTTGGGAGTCGTAATGCTGCTGTGCCGTCGACCTGCTCACACTTGTGGCAGACTTCGGAAGGGCGTAGACTCTCTTTATGATGGGTTTCACATCCCTTCCAAGCCCAAGATGGTGAAGTTCCATGCAGATTCGATAAGGCATCCACAATGAATTGGGCTGTTTCAGAGAACTGCTTCGGATTGGAACCAAGATTGGATTGCTGTCAAACAACGACCTGAAGGGAAGTGTCTGCCATTGCCCTAGCACGTATTCAGCGACGTAACGAGAGATAGGGATTTCGTTACCTGCTATCTTGATTAGTTCATCGTTCTTAATTGCAGTTCGATAACTCTTCGACAGTTCCTCGATTGCGCTGGTTCCACGGGGAGAGTAGGATAGCAGTGAGCCGTATGCCAACTCTGTTATCCTCATGGACAAGGCTATGCGACTACTTCGAGAACAGGCCTGTTGGATGGAAGGAATTGGAAGATACTCTTCGTGTCGGAGAGTTTCATTGCTCCAAACTTCAGCATCTCGTCAGGCCAACTCAATTTGGCATCGAAGAGAGACTTCCAAATGAAGAGAAGCCTGTTGAGCCTCAATGTCTCCCATCCTTGGGAAAGTGAACCACTCTTCTCTCCCGCTTCCACGATGATAGTTGCGTCTGAGATGAGAGCCATTGTCCTGTTCCTGATTGGGAAATTCGAGCGTGTCACTGCTTGCCCCACTCTGAACTGTGATATGGCGAGATGATTCTTCACAATCTCGCTTTGTAGGTCGGCATTCTCATGAGGATAGGCCCTGTCCAAGGGTGTTCCCAAGACGGCAATTGTCCGTCCCCCCGACTCGATTGCTGCCCTATGTGCAGCCGTATCGATGCCTTTTGCCAATCCACTCACGATTACCACCCCCTTCTTGGTCAAGGCCTCTGCAATCAGTTTCGCTGTCTTCAGCCCTGATTCCGACGGCTGACGAGTTCCGACGATGGAAACTCTTGGACGAGGTAACGGAATCTCCATTGGGCCTGACGCATAAAGCGTCTTGGCAGCATACAGGTTCTCAACATTATTGAGAGAACGCCCAAGCAATTTCTCGGTGGCATAGGTGGAGATGACTGGTCTCTCTCCCTTCCCCATCGCCTTCCGATTGAGACGTTTCTTACTTAACACTTTCAAAATGAGACACTTTGCGTCTCCATGAGAGGGGAGTGCGAAATTAATCTTTGGTGGAAATGTCTCAGTTTTGGCCTTCTCAACCCCACTAAAACCGCAATGCCGTTCTCAAGAGTAGAACTATACGCTTCAATCATGTGACCCCTAGCCTGTGAAGGGTCAGATTGCCGTTGTGCTGATAGTCGTTGCCCTGTTCGCAGGGGCGGCAATAGGATATTTCGGGAACCCATCTCCCGTCAGGACTGTCATCAAGACATCCACGACCACCGTTGAGCAAGCGTCTGGACAACAACTTTGTATTGTGACCGAATATCATATCTGGTCTGTCGAGACAGTTGGAAACAACACCACTGTCGGGGGGACTTCGACTCAGGACTATCCAGTAACGTCTTTTGTCACTACAGGTTTCCCGACATCAACGACTGCCACGTATAATGGAACAACTACGGGATATCTGGCTTATTGGAACAGCACTTCATGCTACCTGATTCCATAGCAGAATGGCCTTGGAAATCCGACTCAACCGCTACCGTTCTCATGAGTAGGATAATACACCCCATGAGGCTACCCTCTTAGGCATGAAGAACGGGGTGGTTGCAGTTCTGCTGGTGGTAGCGTTGCTGGCAGGCGCAGGAGCAGGATATTTCATCGACAACGCAAGCACAGGGAAAATGACCTCGGTATCGACAGTCAGTTTGGTGTCCACCACGACAGCCACCTTCTACTCGACTACGGTGCTCACGTCAACTGAACATGAGATAACGACTTCGTGGAACACTGTAACGGCTCCGAGCCTTGAGTTGACTGCCACGGTTTATCCCTCAGTCATAACTGCGGGGCAGAACGTATCCATTAGAGTCGGGGTCTATGACCCACTTCTAACCGCAGTTACTGTAAACTCCCCACCATACCCCAATCAGGACTTGCCTTCATGTGGCATCCTGTCCCCCATGACTTTCTACATCTACGAAGGGAATATCACATTCTCAGACTTGAAAAGTAATACGCCGTTGCTCCTATACAACGCCTCGATACCCTTTCTGTGCCCCGCCCCTCTCAACGTGACTTTGACATTCCAGCCTTACAGCGATACGGCGACCTTTTTCCTGAATGTCACAAGGTCAATCACACTCGATTACTCTCACAATTACAGCGGCTTTTGGCTGTCCTGCAACAAGGGCTCCAACCTGCCGAGTTACTGTTTCAAAACGTTCATCCCCAACCAGTATACGGTTCTGTTTAACGACACATGGGGGCAACAGGAATTAGAATATTTCACGGTCAACCCCTAGGGTGAGGGCTGAGTGATTCGTTCTGTCTGGTCATATTGGAAATGAACCGAACAGCGAAAGCGTTCCTTGGACTGGGGATTGTAGTTGCCATCATTGGTGGATTCTTCGTTACATCGTTCTACTTTGCCTCAATCGCTGATTGCAACCCATGCCAACCGCAGGTTCCGCCATGGTCAGTTCTTGTGCTCTTGCTTGGCCTTTGCCTCATCGCCATCGGACTGGTTCTCAGGCACAAGGCATAATTGCCCAAACCCGTCAGAATCGCTAGTTCAAATCAGGCCGAAAGTCAACACAAGATTCTGTATCAAGTAGAGCCACGCTAACGCTCCGACTACTATTACCGTCAATCCAAATGGCCAAGCCTTCCTGATGCATCCGACAATTCCGAGCACGAAGGTCGGCAGTGTCAGCCCGACAACGAGCGGAGAAAGGGTGAATGAGCAGAAGTTTGGACTATTGAAGATGTTCCATGGTGACCAACTGCTCCTGCATCCCTGTGAGAGTGGTGCGGCCAACCAAAGTGTAACTATCGGAAGGACTATGGCTACGACCAGACCAGTCGCAATCTGAAGGATTCTGTTGCGACGGCTCAAGGCTTTACTCTCTGGACATGATTTGGTCTCAGAAACGAGTAGGCCAATACGATTGATGAGATTGCAGTCAAGGAGACGAATGCGATTAGCCCCGCTAACAGAAGCGGTGCAGGTGGGATAGTGGGGCAGGTGTAGGTGGGAGTCGGAAAAGCCGCATCAGTAGAGCCCCCACAAACTTGGAAAGCAAGCCCGATGACCCAAAGAATACCCCCTAATCCAGCCAGTATGCCGATGGCTGAGAGGAGTTTCCTAAACAACACGGAAATGTTCTCCAACTTTTAGTTACGTCTTACGGATTCAGACTCTGCAAGGTCGCTAGGCCGTTCTCATGAGTAGGCGTATATTCGACCGAGAAATGCGAGTTTGTAGTTGTCGCTCGCTACCAAACTGTTTGTGTCAGGAGTTGCAATCTCGGTAATTGGTTGTCTTTTCCTTCTGTGGATTGAGTATGCAGCCCTGAATGATGACTGCAACCCTTGTGGCTACTATCTCTCATCATGGATATTCTATCCGCTGATTCTTGGCCTCAGCATGGTTGTAGTCGGTCTTGTTTTGCGCCGAAGGCGGGCCAACCCCACCAATACCGCTAGGTCGTTCTCACAAGTAGGATAATACGCCCCATGAGGCTACCCTCTGAGGCATGAGGAACGAGGCGGTTGCGGCTCTTCTGGTGATAGCGATTCTTGCAGGTGCAGGAGCAGGGTATCTGTTTGGAACTAGCCGTCAGGGAGTCAACAACTCGACCTCGGCAGTTTCCACACAGTCATCGATTGATGGCCTTCGGCTGACGGCCGCTCTCAACGCCACATCTTTGAAGTCAGGCCAGAGACTTGGGATTGCAGTTTCTCTCTACAACACCCTTCCCACTACGCTCAACATTTCGTTCACTGGTAGTTGGATTGACGGCGAACCAACAGTCCCCAGCGGCTGGAAGGTCGTCGGGTTCCCCATAGCCATGTGGGATGATTGCGTTCGATATCAGCCTGTGGAGTTCATGATAGTAAAGGGGAACTACAATCTCAGCGAACTCCAAGCCGCTTCCAACAGCACAGAATACCTTCCTCGGAACTGGGAAACTTGCAACGGGGGCCAATTGAATGTCGATTACTTCGTCTTTCAACCGACGAGCACAAATGCAAACCTGAGTGGGATAGAATGCACGAATCTTTGCTTCCCGCCAAAGAGTTTCGGGTCACAGAACCTTGCTTCTAACTTCACAGTGAATGGCTACTGGGCTTATCCTCTCAACTCGTCCGAATGGCAGGACACACTCACCCCTGACAAGCCTTGCTCACTTCCAGAGATATGCTCACCGAGTGTATCATTCCACTTTCCAGAAGTGGGCCCGACCGCCCAGCATCTATTCATCTCAGGGCTGTATACTCTCATCGTGGACGATGAGTGGGGGCAGGTGGTCATCCTGCACTTCTCGGTCACTTGAGAATGAAGGCCGTCCCCCACCAAAACCGCTAGGGCCGTTCTCACAAGTAGAACTTTACACCCCCTGAGGTAACCCTCTCAGGCATGAGACGAAGAACGATAGCGGCGGTAGGAGTCGCCGTTGTGGCTGCAATAGCCTTCTCCTTCTTTGCCCCGATAGTTAGTCAGCCAACCACATAGTTTAGGCCCCGTTCTTGGGCGCTGTTCTCTTCGGTAGAACTATAACGAGTGTTGTTCTGACACGGGATACATGAAGAGATGGACTGTCGTAGCCTCGGTCACGGTAGCCGTTTTGGTGGTCGGCGCAGTATTCTTCGTGATTGCTACCCGACCCACGTCCAGTTACACCAACCGACTTGCTTGCACCGACTACGAGACTTGGGTTGTCGAAGGTTCCTCGGTTAACTCAACCACGGCTTACGGTTATGCGATTACAACCACGTCTTTCACTACTACAACTAACGCTTCTGCCACCGTAGGACACACCACCGTCTACGGCTTCACACCGCCTCTGTTTGGGACAGAGGTCTCAGGTAATGCTACCCGTTCTTGCACCTTCATCAAGTAGTCCAACCCCAACCCCCGCCAGAATCGCTAGGCCGTTCTCATGAGTAGGCGTAAATCCCGTAAGACCAATCAGAGTGCCCGCATGAGCCTCCTCGACAGTCACCTGTTCGTAGGTGGCGCCATCATGTTGGCAATTAGCACTCTGTTGTTCGCAGGCTTCGCTTTTGCTGCTTCCTACTGCCCACCCAACGCCGATGTCTCGTCAACCTTCTGCTCGAATAATACATTGGTATGGTTCCCGCTTGTGGGAGTCCCACTCGGCGTTGTTATGGTGGCATACCCATTCTTCAGAAGTCGAACATCCTCTGTTTAACCCCGTTAGGCCGTTCTCATGAGTAGAACTAAACGCACAGGCCACCTACCCCAACGCCATGAAAGGTCAGGTTGCTGTAGTCCTGATAATCGCCGCCTTGTTCGCAGGGGCCGCAATCGGTTACTTCGGAAGCCCCCCCTTCCAAACAACCATCACCAAGACCTATACCCTTACCCAAGGGTCAGGGCTCGAAACATGCACGGTCACGGAGTATCATGTGTGGTCTACCGCCCAATATTCCAACGGCACGGTTGTAAGTGGTGGAACCTCAACCCAAAGTTATCCTGTGACTACCTTCCTGACGACGGGATATCCATCCACCACGACGAACACCTACACGGGAACACTGACGGGTCAGATAGCCGAATGGAACAGCACTTCGTGCAATTCGGGTTTGTCTAAGTGACCTGTCCAACCCCACGGGTTGGCATGGTTTGGCTCAGAATAATCTCCCTCAAACCATCGATGTAGTGACGTTACTCTCACTCAAACCAAAAACCCTCTTCTGTGCGGCGACCCTCTTCTGTGCGGCGATATATTTGCGCAATTTGGTTGGCTTCACGAAGCCACTTTATATAGAATTTAGCAACTCTGTGCTAACTTATATATCGGAACATCGTAATATTACATAGAGAACAATGGCAGAAAACAAGACCCATTTCGCAACTGTCACGTTGCACAAGACCACCGTCGACCAGATTAAGCGGAACCTTCTCGAATACCTGATTCAGGACTGTGAACAGAGGGGAGCGTTAGCGATATGGACACACCGTCCTTCAGTATCCGCCTTTGTCGAACAGTGTATCAGAGAGAAGTGGGAGAGAATGGCCGCCGAACAAGCCGCCAAGTTGCAGAGTCAAGGTGGGGGCGTTGTCAAGTGACGACACTTCAACAGTTGAAACCGATTTGTTCATTCTTAGCCAAGTGAAAGCACTTCATTCGACTATCACCCCATTGGCATAGATGGATGGGTGGGGCGGGCGGGGGGGACTGGGTGGTGACGACTCTTGGCAGGAAGCATTCTGTTGAAGGTTCCATCAGAGGGTGACCCACTAGTGATATGGGATAGATTGAAGCGAGGCAATATAACGGGTCGAATAGCCAAAGTGCAGGTAGTCGGGAGAGGCTGTTCCGAAAGTGCTACGGCGTTCTCGTGAGTAGGCGTATATCAAGCCCAGCCACAACCTCTAGCGTGAAACGTAGAACTGTGGCAATAGCAGGAATCTCCGTCGTAGCCTTTGCCGCTTTCTTCCTCTTTGCTCCCGTAGTCTATTCGCCCACCGAGGTTTACAACTGTGCTTATGTCGGTTCAGGTGGTTGTGTCAATTCAAGCGGTGTGGTGGCCCAACCCGAAGCGACCTATCCAAACTGGCACTCCTTGAGTTGCTGGGCGTTTGGATTCGGCATGTATTACGGAAGTTGGTATGAGAACGGTTCCTACCAATTTGGGTGTTATCCACCGTATTTCTGGAGCCTTTGAGAGTAGAAACCCTGAGTCTCCACCAAAATCGTTAGGCCGTTCTCATGAGTAGAACTATACACCCACCGAAGCATACCTAGGCCAATGAAGGGCCAGATTGCTGTAGTCCTGATAGTCGTGGCCCTGTTCGCAGGAGCGGCAATCGGCTACTTCGGTAACACAGCGTTTCAAACGACTTTCACCAAGACCTACACTCTCACCCAAGGGTCAGGACTAGAGGCGTGCACAGTGACACAGTATGCCATTTGGTCGATTGAATCAGTTCATAACGGCACTAGCATCGGCGGTGGGACTTCGACGTCGAGCGGTGTAGTCACAACGTTCCAGACTACTGGATATCCGAGTTCAACCACGAACACATACACAGGCACCCTGACAGGAGCGATATCCTCTTGGACTGTCACCAATTGCAATGCCAGCCCTCAAACTTCCACTTCCGAGAGTAACATCAATAGTTCTACTATATCGACGAGTTGCACGATTCTTGCTGAAGGTCAAGTGATATTGCAGGTCGTGAATAGCACGAATGACAAGCCCATTCCATCGGCAACAGTCCAAGCCGAGTTTCTAGCCCCCCAATGTCCACCGAACCCGCACACTACAACCACCCTGAGTCCGATGACGACCAATGGCACTGGATTTGTGACGTTTGGGGGAGAGGTCGGCAATTGGTATCTCACGGTCAATGGTTATGGGTATCCTGTGGAAGTTTCGACCCTTCCTGAAAGGAACACCTGCGTGACCTTTGGCTTACCAAGCGGGAATACGAGCATTACCTATTCGGGATTTCTGGAGTCCAGTTGCCAATTCGGTCTCCCACCACACCACTAGGCCAGCCCCACCAAAACCGCTAGGCCGTTCTCAGGAGTAGGCGTATATTCAGCCAAGCCGAGAAGTGAAGAGCATGAGACGAAGGAGCATCATCTCAATCGTCGGGCTTGCTGTGGCAGTAGCGTTCTTTGTCCTCGCACCAGTAGTCCCTCTTGGTGTTGTCACATCCTGCGAATTCTACTGTGGTAACGAGTGTTTCTGTCCAGTTGCGTTGTTGCCTATCGGGCATCTGTATGGTTCGCCATCGTTCGCTCTGGCTCAAGTTGGGGTTGTTGTGCTCGTGGGGAATGGTAGTCTTGTGATTGCGTTTCACTGTCAGAACGTTCTTTGCACGATTTAGAAGAGACGGCAGTCCCTAGTAAGATGTCCACACGTCAACCCTCGGTGGTCGTCTAACCCCACCAAAATCGCTGGTTCAAATCAGGCCGAAAGTTAACACAAGATTTTGTATCAAGTAGAGCCACGCTAACGCTCCGACTACTATTACCGTCAATCCAAATGGCCAAGCCTTCCTGATGCATCCGACAATTCCGAGCACGAAGGTCGGCAGTGTCAGCCCAACGACAAGCGGAGAAAGAGTGAAGGAGCAGAAGTTTGGACTATTGAAGATGTTCCATGGTGACCAACTGCTCCTGCATCCCTGCGAGAGTGGTGCCGCCAACCAAAGTGTAACTATCGGAAGGACTATCGCTACGACCAGACCAATCGCAATCTGAAGGATTCTGTTACGACGGCTCAAGGTTTGACTCTCTGGACATGATTTGGTCTCAGAAACGAATAGGCCAATACGATTGATGAGATTGCAGTCAAGGAGACGAATGCGATTAGTCCCGCTAAGAGAAGCGACGCAGGTGGGATAGTGGGGCAGGTGTATGTGGGAGTCGGAAAAGCCGCATCAGTAGAGCCCCCACAAATTTGGAAATCAAGCCCGATGTCCCAAAGAATACCCCCTAATCCAGCCAATATGCCGATGGCTGAGAGGAGTTTCCTAAACAACACGGAAATGTTCTCCAACTTTTAGTTACGTCTTACGGATTCAGGCTCTGCAAGGTCGCTAGGGCCGTTCTCATGAGTAGGCGTATATCCAGCCGAACTCTCAATCCAAGTGCGAGGTTAAAGTCCCTGAGGCGCAGAACAGCGGTGCTGGTGGTTTCAGTAGTTGTGGCAATTCTGGCAGCACAGTTCTTCCTACTGCCTGTAGCCCCAACCTCAAACAACTACGGCTGCCATGGAGGACTTGCCTGTGTCCATACCATATCTCTGTCCTGCGTCCTGTTTGGGTTCGGAGCCTACGCCACCTTTTCTGGTCGCTATTTCCTCACTGACCATTGTCATTTTTGAGGCCTATTTACAATCGGGGCACTTCGACTGTCCAAACCCACCAAAATCGCTGGTTCAAATCCTGCCGAATGCTTCATTTCGACACTGGTTTTAGCCCAAATAATTGGTCTCAAACCATCGATAGAGTGCCCCGCAAACCAGTGTCTGATGGATAGCCAAGGGCTAGCCTTTATAAACCCGTCTGGCCTACGAGAAAGGTATGGGAAATTGGAAGTCGGTGACAGTCAGGCTGAAGGAAGAGGATGTTGCCTCACTGAATCAGAGACTGGCACAAGCGGGCTACAATACTCTAGGTGAGATGGCAAGGGCCTTCACTCAAGGCATCCTTACGAACAATCAATTGGTAGAACCTCTGGCAGATGCGATAGCCGATAGGATTGTTGTCAAAATGTCAACATTGAGTGAGTCAATGGAGTTTCCTCAATTAAATACCCCACACCATACGGCCCACCTCAGTGGGCCGGTAGTTCAGCGGTACGAACGCCCGCCTTGCACGCGGGAGAACCCGCCAGGGTCCCAAGGTCGGGGGTTCAATTCCCCCCCGGTCCACCTTTCTCTGATCTTTGCGAAACGTCTCGAC
>Ga0335081_10007052_pt1 | contig 17934 bp, 12 predicted proteins | sample Lox_Sample_35_FD_206713 | JGI IMG/M metagenome (GOLD analysis project Ga0335081, IMG submission 206713) | Soil microbial communities from Loxahatchee National Wildlife Refuge, Florida, United States - Lox_Sample_3.5 | ecosystem: Environmental > Terrestrial > Soil > Wetlands | place: USA... | reverse complement strand
CGGCATAGTCCTCGCCGTCGCCCTGGCCTTCCTAATGGAGACGTTCGACCAGCGGGTGGGCGTGGAAGAGATCGAACGCCGTCTCAAGCTCCCTCGGCTCGCCTCGATTCCCGCCGGTCGCCGCTGGCAGCGCGAGGTCAGGGCGATGCTCAATCTCAACGAGTCGAACCGTCGCGATCGCAGCGCGGCTTCGCTGGTCGTGCTCGACGATCCCAACGGACGCGAGTCGAGGGCTTTCCGCGTCCTGAAATCCAGCCTGGAGTTCGCTCGCCTGGAGCACGACTTCAAGTCGCTGCTGTTCACGAGCGCGAGGCCTTACAGCGGTCAAGCGGAGACAGTCGCCAACCTGGCCGTGACCCTTGCCCAGGCGGGACAGCGCGTTCTCCTATGCGATCTGAGCGCGCGCCAGCCGGCGATCGGTGACCTCTTTCAACTCGATGGGCTGCCCGGCGTCACCGAAATGATCCTCGCCGGCACCCCGCTCCAGGATGCTGTTGTGCCGATCAGCGACCCATCGCTCGGCTCATCGTCGCCTGCCCCGAGCGACGGCGAGCCCGGCGTGGACGGCAACGGCGATGGACGCTCACCCCAGATCGCGTCGGATCCGGGGCTCGGCGGCCACCTCGATGTTCTTCCCTTCGGTGGGCCGGCGCCGCACTCAGGGTTCCTGGGAACGCGAGCGGTCACCGATCTGCTGGACCAGCTCAAGCGCGCCCCGTATGACCTCGTCCTCATCGACGCTCCGCCGCTACTCGCTTCCGGTGAGGCTCAGACGCTGAGCACGCTCGCCGACGCGGTGATCGTCGCGCTGCCGGACCCGGTCCGGCCGCGGGTGATCGAGGATCTCTCTGGCACGCTTTCCAGGTTGCCCGTGATGGCGTTGGGTTTCCTTACCGTCGGCGCGAGCCACGCCGTCGCCCGGACCCGGCCGATCGATGGCGGGAACGTCAGTGGCGGCGCGCCCAGGCGTGATCTCGCTCCGGTGACCCCGATCGCCAACGGCAACGGACACCAGTACCGGCCGACTCCACCGGCCCGCCGGATCGAAGCGCTGCGGAACGTTAGCCGCTACCGGTACACCGAGAAGCTCCAGGATAAGTAGTCATGGGCGCCGTCTGCGCCTTCGCCGAGCTTGCGGACGACGCGTATGACTGAGCTCGACGTTCTTCTCGTCGGCCCGTATCCACCACCGTACGGCGGAGTCTCCGCCCACGTCGAACGCCTGGCTCAGGCACTCTGGGCGCGCGGCCTGAACGTCCGGGTCATGAACCACTTCGGAGGCCCGAGCCGCGATCCGCTGCTCGCCGGCGATCTGCGCCGGAACCCGTTGCGTTACTGGCGCGCCTTGCGCGTCGTCGACGCGCGAGTCGTCCACTACCACCACTCGCGTTGGTCCACTCTGATGGCCACCGCATTCGCGCTGCGCCACTGCACCGGATCGACCGTCGCCACCGTCCACGGCCGGAGCCTCGAGCCCTACCTCCGCAGCCCGGTCCCGGGCATCGCCCGACTGACCCGGCTGGCGCTGGGGGGCTTCGACGTGCTGATCGCCGTCTCGGTGGAGATCGAACAATCACTTCGAGATGTTGGTCCCCCGGTCGACGTCATCCCGGCCTACATCCCAGCCGAGGGTCATCAGGCCGCGCTGTCGCCGGAGACGGAGGCCTTCCTCCGCGACGGGACGAATCTCCTGGTGTCCGCCTATCGGCTGACCCTGGACGGGCAGGGGCGGACGATCTACGGCCTCGAGACGGCCATTGAGTGCTTTGCTCAGCTCGCAGTCGACCGGCCCGAGCTTCGCCTCGCCATCTTTCTGGCGAGCCCGCCTCGATCCCGCCGGGAGTCAGACCAGCTCCAGAGCCTGCTCGAGACCATCCGCGACGCGGACGTCCGGCGTCGCATCCGCGTGGTCTCGGGCGAGCCGCTAACGCCGGCGCTCGCCTTCGCGGCGGTCTACCTGCGGCCGACTCTGACCGACGGCGACGCCGTCAGTGTTCGGGAGGCGATCGCGGCGGAGGTGCCCGTTCTGGCCAGCGACGTCGCGGTCCGACCGGCGGGCGTTCGGACGTTGGGTCCGGAGGTCTCGGAGTGGAGCGAGGCGATCTTGGAGACGCTCGCGCAAGGGGAGCGAGTGTCGGGGCTCGTGGCCACCGGCGACCCCGTGGACGAGCTGATCAGCATCTACGGTCGGTTGGGTCACTCTCTAGGCGAGGCGACGGTGCCGGTGCCCGCATGAAGCCGTCGCTTGTCATCGTGGCCTTCGCCGCCGACCGGCCGCTGGCACCACGCGGCGAGCGTGCGCTGGCGATCGCGGACGCGGCTGAGCGGATCGCCGACACCGAGGTGATCTGCCCCATGGGACGGGCCGGCGTGCGGCGTCGCCTTCGCCAGCTGACGCATCTCGTCTCGCCGGTCGTGCTCGACGCCTGGGAGCCCGAAGCGTGGTGGATGCTGCGCCGGCGTCGACAACGTCCGGACGGCGCGCTGCTCGTCGGCTTTCCGTTCTCCGCGGTCTACTGGGGCGCGCGGTGGCTCGTTCGCGAGGGAGTCAGTTACGTGGTGGACGCTGGTGATCCTTGGGTGCTCACCGAGACTCCGGACGAGCGGCCTCCATTCGGGCACCTGCGCGCGGCCCGGTGCGAGCGGTTCATATGGCGTCATGCCGCCGCGGCCCTGGTCACGACCGACAGGCAGGCCGACGCGCTGCGCGCGCTGTTTCCGGCGCTGCCCGTGGTGGTGCGCCCGAATGGGTACCGTCCCGCGTCGCTACCGACGCTCTCCAGCCCGCGGCCGCGTTCGGACAGGACCCTCCGGCTGGTTCATTACGGCAGCCTCTACGGCCCGCGGCTCGACGTCGTGCCGTTACTGTCGCGCCTGGCCGCCAGCGGGGAATGGAACTCGGTGGTGTTCACGCAGCAGGGCGACGATTGGACGGGCGTCCTCAATCACGCGCCGCCCAACGTTCGAGTGGAGATCGGCCGGCAGCGGCCGTGGGATGAAGTGGTGGCCACGGCGACGCAGCACGACCTGGCCATCGTCGTGGGCAACCACAATCCAGCCACGCTCCCGAGCAAGGCGGTGCAGTACCTGACCTTGCCAATCCCTCGACTCGCGGTGGTCGGTGGCGACCCGGGGAACGCGCTGACGGCCTATGTGCGCGACAAGCCCGGCTGGATGACCCTGCGCTGGGACGCTCCGCAGGACGTTGCCGCCGCGGCCGTGGCCGCGCACGTCGGGCGGAGTTGGAGTCGCGACGAGCTCGCCCCGCCGCCGGGCGAAAGCTGGGACCAGGTCGCGACGGCGCTCGTCGATGTCCTGCGCGCGCATACCGTCGCCGCGCGGCGCCCGTCGATCCCAGAGCTTCAGAGTCCGCCGCCGGCCATGGCCGCTGCCAGGAGCAGCCAGCCGAGGTGATACGAGCGGCATTCGCTTAGCCGTTCGAACTCCGACGGCGCGCGGCGGGTGCGACCCGTCAGCGCGGCCACATAGGCCGCGTTGCGCTGCCGGCGCGACCAGCCGGCCAATCCGTCGCAGTCGCCCCCCCGACGCTGGATCGCCCGGTGGATCAGTCCGGCGCCGCCGTCCACCATTGATTGCCCGAGCTCGTTCTGGCCGCGGATCCAGCGCAGTCCGATGGCCAGGGCGTCGAGGTAGTCGCCGGCGCCCAGGCGGGTCGCCGGCAGCAGGGCCATCACTGCCATCGCGTCCTGGTGGACCGAGTAGACGGGGTAGCCCTCGATCACCTTCGGGGCTCGGGTGGAGTAGAACCACCACCACTGGCCGAGCTCACCCTGGGACCGGATGAGGAAATCGCACACGCCCTTGACCTCGGGCGGCGGCGCGGTGTCGGTGGCCTGAGCGAGCTGGCACAGGCCGAGCAGCGGGTAGACCTGCGCGGCGAAGCTGGTCATGCGAAGCAGCGCGGGGTGGCGCCAGCCGCGCCCTCCGATCGAGGAAAACACGCGAGCCTGCGGGACATAGCGTCGCTTGAGCTCGGCGGCAAGGACTCGAGCCGCGGCGGCCGTGCGCCCGTCGTCACGCTCGCCGGCGCGCAGCCACTGGGCCAGCCCGGCCACGGCGAGGCCGAGCTGCATGCTCGACAGCCGGCGCGGTTCGGCCACGGCGATCAGTCTCTCGACCAGCGCCTGCCCTTCGACCCGTCCCGCAAGCGCACATCCCCACAGGGTGGTGGCCAGGACGGCGGGGTCGCGCTCGCTGGACCGTCGCAGAAGCGCGTCGAGTGCTCGGGCGGCTTGCCCGAGGTATGGCTCGGCGCGACCCTCCTCGCCCGACAGCAGCCCGATGACGCACGCTCCTGTGTAGAGCGGATTGGCTCCGTGGTTGGTCAGACGACCTCCGGTCTCCATCCACGCCTTGTGGGAGAACAGCCCGGTGCGTTCATCCTGCATTCCGGACAGCCCCCGTAGTGCCACGGGGACCAGGGAGGAGAGCTCATCGGCCAACGTCCCGGCCGACCGCCCTGACTTCAGCGTCTGACCGACCATCGTCCGAAACCCGTTGGATGGGTGTCTATGCTCCGGATCCCTCGCCGAGCTAGCTGCATGGCTCGCCCGTCCGCCCGCGAGGTGGCCTCGAGCCGCCAGGTGCCCTTCACCGTGTCGTGCCAGAACAGCGCCAGGTTCGGATGGCGCCGCGCCCACCGCAGCGCGGTCGCCGTTTCATCGCGTCGGCGTCCGTCGTCGAGCAGCACGACGCAGCGGTCGCTGAGCCTCGTCGACAGCAGCTCCACCGCCGGCCACCGCGCCAGCCGGGTTCTCGACGGTGGGCCGTCGACCACCAGCAGATCGATCTGATCCGGCAGCACGCGCTCCATCTCGTCCCGGTCGTACCAGACCATTTCGTGCCCGTCCACCGAGATCTGCTCCAGCGGGGCGACGTGGATATGTGCGTGTTCCTCCAGTCCGGCCTGTGCGAGCGTGGCCCGAGTCTTCCGCGCGAAGTCGGGGTCGTGATCGACGCTGATCACCGGCGGACCCCCACGCCAGCGGCGCACCGCCGCCATGAGCACGGTCGAGGCACCGGACCCGAGCTCCACCACGCCGCCCGGATCGCGGGACAGCTCGGCGACCAGCAGGCGCAGGAAGTCGGGCTCCGCCGCCCAGGTCCCCAGCGGCATGTCCGCCGGGGCCAGCATCGGCGCCAGCAGCGCCGCGTCCTCGGCATTGCGGACATCGCGCGCGAGGCCGGCGAGCCGGTCCAGGATGGACGCCTCCACCAGGCCGGCGGCGAGCCCGGCGAGCAAACCGGCCCGGGGCCGTCGCAGGCAACGGCCGGCGGTGGCCACGATTCCCGCCGTGGCTACGCCGCGCGCCACGGGAAGGTGGCGCAGTTCGGTGCCCGTCTCGCGCGACCTGCGCGTCCAGGCGCTCACGCTCACGAGTTGGCTCCGGTGGCCAGGCGCACTGTCCGTCCCGTCCGCAGTGACTCGACGATCGCCAACGTGGCCAGCGTGACGTTGTCGATCTCGCTCAACGCCAACGCCGGCTCTCCGTTGCGCGTCGCGCGCAGAAACGCTTCGATCTCCTGCCGGTGCCCCTTGTCTTGCGTCTTCAGACGACGCCGGTCGTGGCGGTGCGCGTTGTACAGATCGAGTCCGACGTAGTCGTCGAGCACCGCGGTACGGGTTCCGCAGAAGCCCTCGACCCGCTCCTTGGGGACGCGCCCCGAGCCATCGGACACATAGACCAGCGAACCGACACTGCCGTCGGCGAACCGCAGCGTCAGCAGGAAGTTGTCGTAGGCCTGAACCGCCCTGGATGCGGCACCGTGGCCGGCGGCGTGCACCTCGACCACCGGGTGGCCGACGAGGAACGAAAGGCTGTCGACGAAGTGACCGGCCTCCCCCAAGGCCCGGCCGCCCCCCTGCGCCAGGTCGTGGGTCCAGTGATCTTCGGTCAGGCTGCCGGCGCTGACGCGGTAGACGAGGGTCATCGGCGTACCTGAGACGCCGAGGAACGAGCACATCTCGCGCAGCAGCGGAGAGAAACGGCGGTTGAACCCGACCAGCAGAGTTCCCTGCGCCCCACGCGCCGCTTTCGTCACGGCATCGAGTTCACCGCTGGTCAGCGCCACGGGCTTCTCGCAGAACACGTGCTTGCCGGCGTTCAACGCCTCGATCGCCAACGTCGCATGGCTGTCGTGGCGAGTCGCGATCACGACCGCCTCGACCTCGGGGTCGGCGATCACGTCCGAGGCGTTCGCGGCCACGCGGCGAAATGGCCCGTTGCGAGCGGCAGCTGCGGCCGACGGCCCGGCGCCGCCACCGACGACAACGAGGTTGGCCGCACCTGCGTGGAGGGCCGGGACCAGCACCCGGGTTGCGAAGCCTCCCGGCCCGATCAGCCCGATCCCGACCGGAGATCGCCCCGTCCCAATCTTTCGCGCCGGAGCTTCGCCCGCCCCGATTGGCTCGGTGGCCGCTCCCGGAGGGGCTGTCGTCCCGGCCAATTCGATGGCCTTGCCCGCGAGGTGGGTGGCCGTCCCGTCGGCGGGCGGATAGGCCAGCACAAACGCGCCCCGCGAAGACGCGCGCCCACCATTGGTGAGGCGAGCGTAGGCGTCCGGCGCGTCTTGCGCGGGCACGACTTCGACGAGATCGGTGAACGACACGAGCCCCTGGGCCTGGAGCCGCAGGACGGCCTCCATGTTGCGTCTCTCGGTCCAGCGGACATATCCGATCGGATAGTCCAGACCGCGCTCCTCGTACTCGGCGTCGTAGCGCCCCGGACCGTATGAGCGAGACACGAGGAAGCGGAGCTCCTTGTCGTACAGCGAGGCCCGCGGGAAGTCGATCGGTACGGCACCAACGAGCACCACCGTGCCCAGGTCACGAGCCACGTCCGCCGCGAGCAGCAGCGGCCCGTTGCCGTCGGTGGCGGCGGCTACGACAACCGCGTCGACGCCCGTCGAGCCCGTCAGCGCCCACACCTGCTTCGCAACGTCGTGGTCGATCGCGAAGGCATGGTCCGCTCCTCCGGCTCGAGCCTGATCGGTTCGTTGCGAGTCGATGTCCAGCGCGAACGTCTCGCTCCCCGCGGCCCGCAGCAGCCTCAGCGCCAGCTGCCCGACGAGACCGCACCCGATGACCGCCACCCGGCTGCCCACGTCGGCACCCGCCAGGCGGATCGCGTGGAGGGCGACCGCGGCGATCGTCGTAAGGGCGGCGCTCTGGAGCGGCACCCCGTCGGGAATCCGAACGCACAGGTTCGCCGGAACCGCAACAAATTCGGCGTGGCCCGCAGTGTCTCCCGCGCACGCGACCCGGTCACCGGGCATCAGATCACGAACGTGCTCACCCACCTCGACCACCGTTCCGGCGCAGCTGTAGCCCACCGAGGTCTCCTCCTCGAGTCGGCGCTGGACCATCTGGAGCGTGGCCTGGACGCCGTCGCGGCGGGCGCGGGCCACGACCTCCCGGACGAGGTCGGGTCGCTCCCGGGCCTTTCCGAGCAGTGACTTCTGGGACAGCTGCACCCGCGCCCGCTCGGTGCCTGAGCTGATGGTCGAGAATCGGTTACGGACCAGCACGCCGCCCGGTGGACAGAGGGGGCGCGGCACCACGCGGACCACGGTCTGACCGGTCCGGCGTTCCTGGAGAACCTGCTTCATCGCTATGCCTTCCTACTCGAGACCTGGGCTCTGGCCGATGGCTTGCGCCAACCGGCTCATTGCGCAGTACATCCACGCCGTCGACCACCGCAGAAACGGGATGCGTATCGTGCGGCCGCGCCGACACTGGAACGCAAACGAGCCGTCCGGCAATCCCAATCTGCGTAGCGCGTGTTCGGCGACTCGCGCGGCTGCCGCGACGTCATCGAACTCGCACAGGGTGATGATCGCCTGCGCGCACGCTGTGGCATCCAGCGGATCGACGCGATCGTCGTAGTACTTCGGCGTCAGGTCGTCGGTGAAGAAGCTCCGGCGGTAGTAGGTCCAGCCGCGGTCGATCGCGTCGTCGACCGAGTGATCGCCGGAATGGCGCCGGTAGGCGCGTAGACATTCGAGCACATAGCCCGTGTGGAAGTTGTCCGTGCGTCGGTCGGTGAGCGAGTAGGGCCATGCTCCCGAGGGGAGCTGCTGGCCGAGGGCAAACCGAACCGATCTCCGCGCGGTTTGCAGCAGCTCGCTCCTGACGTCGAGCCGATGAGCCTGAGCCAGCAGTCGCGCTCCTTTCAGGGTCGCGTTCACGACCGCCTGGCGGCTTCCCGGACCGTAGGTCCAGCAGAAGCTTCCGTCCAGGCCCTCGACCCGGGGGAGGTCGCGCAGAACGAACTCGGCCGCGCTCAGGATGAGGCCGCGGGCCTCTTCCAATCTGAACGCCTGGTGCGCGCTCCACAAACCGTTGGCGACCATGCCGGTGGCGACGACCGTGGGCGTGCCCGCCGGTGCTGAGCCATACCGCGTCTCCCAGTCGAACGGATAACCCCAGCAGCTGCCGGAGTAGCCCGGCGTCGCCGTGGCGGCCAGCCGGCGAATGGCGGCCTGGGCCTTGTCCCGCCGCCGGCGACGGCTCGACGGATCGCTCTGTACGCGCAGAGCTTGTCCTTGCAGATACAACCCGATCGAGACCGGATTGAGCTGCACGGGGATCCGCAGCAGAGGCCTCAGGTTCCAGCGCGCGCGCTTGAGCGCCTGCTGCGAGCCGTATCGCAGCGCCCGGTTGGAGCGCAGCACCGGTAGCCCGAACAACGGCGAGCACAGTGCGTCGTAGGGGTCCCATCCACGCAGGTCGTCGAGTTCGAGCCGACGTTCGGTGGCTTCAAGCGCTGGCCCGAGCCAGGTCCTGGCCGATACGACGCCCGGCGGCGCCGCGGTCCCGTTCAGCCTTGGCGTCGGTGCCTCGGCGTGCAGAGTTTTCATTGCCGCAAACGTAGGCGAGCACGGGATCCGCGCCTATTGTCCTGGCCTGGCCGAAGGTACAGCGTCGCCAACTCCAACGAGCGGTCTTCACGCGCGCGCCATTTAGCTTTAGGCATGGAAGGTCCATGCTTGACCCGCACATGATTGGGCCGTCGGGCAACGGGCTTCCGGAAGCGGGTCGAGTGCGACTGCCTTGGCCCGGGCAGCTGTTTGACCCCGAACGGTCGGGGGCTCTTGCGCTGGCCGCGTCGACCCTCGCCAGCCTTCTGATCGCGGCCCTACTTCAGGTATCGCTGGCCGCGGCGCTCGGCCTGGTGGTGCTGATCGTCGCGGGCGCCTTCGTGGCGCGGCGCGGTGTGATGGGGGTGGCGTTGCTCCTGGCCGGAGCGCTCCCGTGGCTCGTGGTGTTCAGCGCGGTCGAGCCGAAGCTCGCCGAGACGTTCGCGGCAGGGACGATGGTCGTCGTGCTGCTGGTCGTCGCGGCTCCGAGGGACGACGGGAGCAGAGCCTTGGCTCGTCTCCGGTTGGGGATGATCCTGTTTTACCTTCCGGTCGTCATCGGACTGGCGCGAGCACCCCACGGCGCACAGATCATCGAGGCCCTCAAGTACATCGTGTTCCCGTTCACGGTGTACGCGGTCATCGCGGGTACGAACGATTCCGCCCTGCAACAGTTGAGCCGAGTCGCGTTCACGAGCGGCGCGATCGCAATCACGTTCAACCTCCTCGCCGGTCTCGGCGGCCTGAATCACAGCTACTACGCCGCCGGGGACATCCAGGGACTCGGCGGCCAGCACGACCTGGCGCTGCTCGCCGGTGCGATCACGGCGGCCAGCCTCGCCAGGGGAACGAGTTTGAAGTGGGCATCCATGTCGGCGATCGGAGCGATCGCCACACTCGCCACCGGCGTGCGCTCTACCCTGCCCGGCCTCCTGCTCGCGTTGGTCGCCAAGATGTTCCGGGCGGGCGCGCGGGCGCGCGGTTTCGTCATGGTTGCCCTGGTCACGGCGGCGGTGCTCGTATCGGGGGTGGGCAACGTGCTGGTGCAGCGCTTCCACCACGACCAGAGCCTCGGGGAGTTCTCCTCGTTCGATGCGCTCGGCAGTGGGCGCGGCGGGATCTATACCACCGCGATTCACGGGTGGTGGGTTTCCTCGCCCCTGAACTGGGCGTACGGGACGGGCCTGCGGAGCGTTGAGCTGATCGAAGAACGGGCGACCGGAAACGACGTCGTCGGCCAGAGCGATGTGATCCAGGCGGGCGTCGAGCTTGGGCTGATCGGGCTGATCGGGTTGGTCCTGATCTGGTGGACCTTGATCGCCAGGGCCCGCTCGAAGCTCCCGCTGCTCGTGCTGTTGCCGTTCGCCGTGTTCAACGGCTCCCTTGAGTACGGCGCTCCGCTGGTGGTCACCTTGCTTCTCACCGTGAGCCCGGCCGACGACGCCAAAGAACCCGCCGGAGAGCGGATTACACGCCCGCCCCTCCCGGCGGCGCCCGACGGCTGACTTCAGGCGGGGCTTATCGGATGTCGTTGCACGCCAGTACCGTCGAGCTGAATCGGAGCTTCCGGCGGGGCTTCACGCTGACCTTCGCGGCCGACCTCGTCACGAAGTGTGTGGCCGCGGTGACAGTCGTGGTGTTGATCCGCGGCCTGACGGTTTCGGCGTACGCGTACGCCACGCTGTTCCTGACGCTCGCGCAGTTTGCCGGGGCGGCGGCCGGAGGCGGCGTCAGGACCCGCTACCTGCGCGCGGAGGCCGAGAGCGTTTCCCGGGGTGAGGTCGGGGGACACGACGGCCTGTTCGTGATCTCGCTGCTCAAGGGCGTGCTGCTGATCGTCGCCGTCGGACTGGTCGTGCTACCGATCGCGGCGGCTCTGCACCTGGGGTCGAAGTTCGGCGCCGGCGACGGCCTGATCCTCTACTCCGTCGCTTTTGCCGCCGGGTACGGCGCCACCGAGCTCACTATTGCCCACTACCAGGCGAGGCGCCGGTTCCTGATGGCAGGCGCACTGTCGCTCACGCGAGCCATCGCTCTGCTCGTCGCGGCGGTGGCGATCAGCCTTACCCACCAGAGTGTCGAGGTTCTCAGCCTGTCGTTCGTGGCCTCGATGGTGGTGGTCGGCCTGGCCGCGGCGGTGCCGATCGCTCGGCACGCGTTCGGCAGTCAAGTTCCGCGGCCGCGCTCCCTGGGTTTCAACCGGGAGGAGAGCTGGCTCTCGCTCTACTACCTGGCCGCCGCCGGCTTTGCCTACGTCGACGTACTCGTGGCCAGTGCGCTGCTCGATCAGAACCAGGTGGCCACGTTGGGCGCTTCGCTGCGCTACCTGACGATCGTCCTGGCCGCGACGCCCTCGCTCGGCGCGATCCTGCGCGTGCGCACCGCGCAGGTGGACATGATCGACTCGCCCGAGACTCAGCGGCTGATGGTCCTGCGCTGGGTACGGTCGGGGTTGGGTCCGATCGCCCTCTGCGCCGCGTGTCTGATCGTGCTGGCCCCATGGGGGATTCCGATCCTCTCGGGCGGGCGATATCCGGAATCGGTCACGGTGTTCCAGATCTTCCTGCTCACCGCCGCTTCCGCCTATCTGTTCGCCCCGGCCGCCAGCGTGCTGATGGCGCAGCGACGCTACTCGGCCCTCGCGTGGATCTTCATGGCCGGCCTATTGGTAAATCTCGTCGGCGACGTCGTCGTCGCCCGTCGCTTCGGGGTGATCGGAATCGCGGTCGTGTCGTCGTTGGTCTACCTCGCCGTCGATCTGATGATGACCGTGGACGCGCTCGCAAATGCAGCGGGGTTTTCGTGGGCCAGGCCCCGATTCTGGGGTGGGTCGAGCGTGGCCCGCCGGCGAGTTCTGGAGGTCGTGGCCGCGAGCGTCATCGCTCTCCTGCTCGCGATGGTGATCGCGGGTCGGGGGTCCGGTACGGGAGCCAGCGGACGCTTTCCGGCCAGCGCTACCCCGGCCAAGGCGTCGGCTGCGGCGGCCGCGAAGGGTCCGCTCAGCCCCCGGTGGTATTCGCCCACCAGTATCTGGAACACCCCGATCGGCGCCAACCCGAAGATCGCCCCCAACAACGCAAGCCTGATCGCGGCGCTCGAAAAGACCCCTGCGATCGGCCCTGCCTACGACTACACGCCGGCGATCTGGTACGCCCACCGCGGTACCCCCAAGGTGCCCGTGCGGATCGACTCCCCGCGCTGCGGCGCGGCCACCATGTGGGTGCCGATCCCCAAGGGCGCGAGGCCGGATCCCTCCCCGGAGGGGCACATGGTCATCGCGCAGTACGGCACCAACGTCGAATTTGACTTCTATAAGGCGCAGTCCCCCGACAAGCCGCCCAAGTCCTCGGTCTACTACCGCACGCCATGTCCGACAACCGGCGAGTGGACGGCGGCGAAGGTGACCGAGACGAACTGGCGGACCGGCCGCGGCGAGCTGCTCGGAGGGACGCGCGGATCCGGCACTCCCGACGGCGCGGGAACGATCCTGCCCCGGGATACCGAGATGCCCGCGGGCGCCACCTGGGATCACGCGCTGGGCATGGCCTATCGCAACACCTGCTCGGATCACATGAGTTGGTGCCCGGTGGTGGCCCCGGCCACCCAGGAGGACGGCGTGTGCACCGACCAGGCCAGCTGTGTGCCCGAGGGGGCAAGGCTGCAGCTCGACCCGACGATCGACTGCAACACATGGCCGTCGCTCAAGTACACGTGGCAGCGGCAGATGTGTCGCACGTTGCAGGTCTACGGGGGGATCATCGACGACACCAACGAGGGCGGCCCGACGATTCCGGACCAGTGGCACGGATCACTGATCGGCTACACGTGGCCCTGGATACGCCAGGGAGATGGGAACCTCCCGCGCGACCTGGTCTCCCACTTCCGCTTCCTGGCCTGGTAGTGGCGGAGCTCTACCGAGGTTCCCGGTTGCGGGCGGTCGACCTCACCCGCAGTAGCGCGCCCCTGGTGGTGCGCGCGCCGGTGACGAGGCGCCGACGCATCGGCCGGACCACGATGGTGGCGTCACGGCATGGATGCGCAACCCCGCCTAAGCCGCGTTTGAACTCGTACAGCCCGTGGTCTTCGCTCGAAGGGAGCTCGCCCTCCGGGGACACGCCGCCGAGATTTATGCACTCGAACCCTGCGGCTGAGAACTCACACATCGCGCGATACAAGACGGCCGTCATCGCCCCGGTCTTACGGCCAAGCTCACTCGTGCCGCCGGACATGTAGAACGCCCTGCGACCGAACGCGGTGAACAGCGCGCCGGCGACGGGCTCACCCGACGCGGAGGCCAAAAACAGCCTGGCCGTGCCGGCCTGTCGCAGCTCCCCCAGTGCTCCGGCGTAAGCGTCGTGGTCGGTCATCAGCGTCGACACGCCCTTGGCACGACGGAGTCGTGCGAGCGTTTCGCCGTATAGAGCTGCGAACGCGCTCAGGTCTGGCGAGTCGGTATCGATCTCGACCCCACGGCCTTCGGCACGTCGAACCGACCGACGGGCCATCACGCGCATGCCGGCAAGCAGCTCGTCCGGCGGCGCCGGGGCGACCCGGAACTCGATGCGCGTGGGTGGGGTCGCGCCGTCGGTCCAATCCTGCTCGGCATCGAAGGAGCCCAGCCAGGCGTCGGCGACGCCGGCTTGACTCCTCATCCAGAGCTCGAGCTGAGCCCGGAGGGTGACAGCGCTCATCGGCGTCGCGGGCGGAGAGTCGAAGTGGATCGATCGGGCTTTCAGCGGGCCGGGCAGCGCTGTCTCGATGCCGAGCGCAACCGCGGCGGGCTTTGGTGAGTCGGGTGCAAACCAGGTGAAGAACAGCGCCCGCTTGTGCCCCGCAGAGGTTCGGTACCGAGCCCAGCTGGCGCAATGAAAAGGCCCGCCTCCGAGCGCCTGCACCCGCTCATCCCAGTCGGGCGGCGCCGTGTCCTCGTGAACCTCGACGCAAGCGATTGTTGCCGGCGAAGGCGCCTCGATTTGCTGGGGCATTGGGTGTGCGTCGAGTTTCGGCATGGGCGAGAAGCCGATTCTCCCGGCCGATAGGACCGTCGGAGTGGCGAACTACTCCCTGGTCTAGGTAACCGTGCCCGCTTCTATGCGACTTGGGGGGTAGAGCAATGGGAGCGACGTGGTCTACTCGGCCTCGATGCCCACGATCGAGATGGGTCACATCGTCTACCGGAAGAGCAGAGCGTTGCCAATCGTGCCCCTGCGGCTGATGGTGCGCGTCGCGGAGTTCTACTTCAGCTTCGAGCCTCCCGGCGAGGAGTGCGACGTCTACGCCGGGCTCTGCTTGAGGGAAGCGAGAGCGGGGTGGTCATCGCATCCGCGATCGACCCGCATCATCGACTTAGAGCAGCCTCAGGACGCGATTTTCAAAGCGTTCTCCAAGAGCAATCGCTACAAGATCAACCGAGCTGACCGAAGTGACAATGTCCAAACGGCGTTTCTCCTCGGCTCCGACGAGGGACGGCTGCTCGAGTTCGCGGAGTATTACGACGGCTTCGCCGCGACCAAGAACGTTCCCCCACTTCGGCGCGATCAATTCATGGCCATGGCACGGGCGGGCAAGGTGGCGATATCGACGGCACGAAATGAGCAGGGCAGCTTACTGGCGGCGCATGCCTACCTTGTGGAGCAGGAGCGTGCTCGCCTCACGCACTCCGCATCGATGTTCCGTCTCGAGCAAGACTCCAGCGACCGCAACCGGCTCGGCAGGGTCAATCGGCTGCTGCACTGGGATGACATGACTCGGTTCCAAGAGGCTGGCGTAAAGGCATACGACCTGGGTGGCTGGTACACCGGAGCTGACAACGAGGCGCAGCTGCGGATCAACGACTTCAAGGAGGATTTTGGGGGCAGTGTCGTACACGAATGGGACATTTTCAGACCGGGCTCCGCTCGAGGCTGGCTCTACCTCAGAGGCCGCAGTCTCGTTGCGAACGCCAACGGTGCGTGACGAACTGCTGGGTGCGGTCAGATGGCTCGCCTGGCTCAACCGCCGACCGGTCGTGTTCGTCTTTCACGACGTGCCCGACCGGCAGATCTTCGAGGACTGCGTCAGTGAGATCTCGGCGAGCCGACGTATCGTGCCGCTCGAGACGATCGCCCGGCGCAGGGAGAACGGCACTTGTGCCATCACCTTCGACGACGGCCGACGTTCGGTCGTCGACGTCGCGCATGCGGTGCTCGCGCCCGCAAAGCTGCCGTATACGGTGTTCGTCTGCACCGATGTCCTGGCGGGCGGTCCAGTGCCGTGGTTCGTCAGAGCGGATCATCTGGCGAGCGCGATCGGTATTGAGCCCCTCCGGCGTCAGTGGTGTCTTGCCCGGGACCGCGTGAGGACGAAGTACGAACTCGTATCCGCGCTCAAAGAGGTGCCGCTCGACCGGATCTTGTCGGGGTTGACACAACTCGAGCGGGAGCATGGCCTCGATGCGCCGGTGCCGCAGCATCTGTTCATGACGCCGGCACAGGTACGCACGCTCGCTGCCGCAGGCGTCTCCTTCGGCGCGCACACGCGCCGACACCCCATCCTGTCCAAGCTCGGTGTCGACGAGCAACGCCACGAGATTGAGAAGTGCTGCCGGGAGATTGAAGGGCTGGTCGGGTTCCGCCCGTTTCACTTCGCCTACCCGAATGGCAGTCCGCTCGATTTCGACGTCGCCACCAAGACTGTTCTGCGCGACGTGGGGATTAACTTCGGCTACACAACGGTGCCGGGGTATCTCTCCCGCGGCGACGATCCACTGGCACTTCCGCGCATCGGGCTGGGCAGCGAGCCTTCGATGCACCGCGCGCTCAAGCAACTGGTTCCATGGTTGTCCCGAACCCATGCGAGGGAGCGACGGGTGAGGACCCGGGTCGATCACACTGTTGGGGTCTGAGCGACGTACCTGATCAGAACCCGCGCTTACACATCAGGTAGGGGATAAGCGCGAGCTCGACCAGACCCGGAACCGGGTCGGTCAGGCTGAAGACGGCTTCGGTGTGAGCCCCCGTGACCGAGCGGGCGTAGGACCGGGGGTCGAGCCTGCCGTGGTACATCTCGGTTAGCGCTGTCGGCAGGTCGGTGACCAGACGCACCCACCGGCGCCCCACCTGCGCGCGGGTCGCGGTCACGAGCGCGCCGGTCTGATCGGCGAACTGCAGATACGGGAAGTCCACCCCCGCCGCGAAGCCGAGCGTGTGGTAACCCCAGGTGCGAGCGTTGAAATCGAGCAGCTTGAACTCGTCGGTGCGCAGATCGAGCTTGAATTCGAGCTCGGCCAGCCCGGAGTACCTGATCGCGCCGAGGAACTTGGCCGACATCTGCTCGAGCTCCGGAACGTCGACCGTCTCGACGAAGGTGCTCGCCCGCCCGAACTCCGGCGGGTGCTGGCGACGACGACGCGCGACCATCGTGGCCACGATGTCTCCGTCCTTCGCGAACGCGCAGCAGGCAAACTGCCGCCATCCGTCTCCCGGGATCAGCTCCTGAATCATCACCTCGCCCGGTCCGACCAGCGCGGCGGCCTGTTCGAACCGGGACCGCAATTCCTCCCGGTTGTCCGCACGCCATGCCTTCGCCTTCGTGGCATGGAGGAAGTCCTCCTTAATCGCGGGCTTGACGACGAACGGCGGATCCGTATCGACGTCGACCAGCTCGGAGGCGTCCCTCGGGTACCACGTCCGCGGCGTCGGGATTCCCAGCCAGGCCCCCAGGGTGTACGTGTTGCGCTTGTCCCAGGCCCAGCGCACGGCGTTCCAGTCGTCGGTCGGCACCCGGAACACCTCGGAGAGTTCCGTCCGGTGGCGAGACAGCGCGGCGACGGTCTCCTCCCGGGTCGGGTACAGCACCCAGCCCTCGAGTCCCAGACGACGGCCGATCGCCATCAAGGTCGCGACGGTTCGCTCCTCGTCGCGGAGATCCGCGACCTTGACGGCGTGCGTGGTGTAGCGCGAGAAGCGCCCGATCGAATGCTCGTCGTCAACCACGCAGGTCGGAATGCCGTGTCGGCCGAGGCTGCGGATGATGCCGAGGCCCTGGTAGTCGCCGCCGATCACCACCGCTCCGACCGTCGTCTCGCGGCCGTTCCGGGCTGCTCGTCGCTTGTCGGGAAGAGCCGATTGCGACGGCAGCCTGTCTCGCCCGACTGCGGGCTGTCGCTGACCGGCCTTCGGCGGGGCGACCCGGACTATCCCCGTCCCCATCAGACGGCTCCCGGTCCCGCCGCAGCCGGCTTTCGGATCACGCCGAACAAGCCGTTCCCGTCGTCGGAGTGGCACACGATTGCCGGGGGCCTACCGAAACGCTCGACGCACGACGCGAAGGCATGGTTGTGATGCACATCGTCGACCAGCAGGAAGCCGCCCGGCCGGAGGGCCGCCCACGCGCGCGGGAGCTCGAATGACACATTTCGATCGCTGTGTTTGCTGTCATGAACGAACAGGTCGATCGTTCCGAGTTCCGCCAAGAGCCGCGGGAGCCGGCGACGGCTCGAGCCTCGCACCAACGTCCAGCGTCGTTTCAGTCCTTCGCTGACGGCGGCCCCCGTCTCTCCCTCGGAACCCGGCTCCTTCATGACCGGCGGCAGGTCGATGCTGCACAACCGGCCCGAACCGTTGGCGCTCAGCGCTTCGAGAATGACCCGTGAAGTGAGCCCGCGAGCCACGCCGGTCTCGACGACCACACGGGCTGCGCTGTGCCGCGTCAGGCACCACGCCGCGCGCGCGAAGCCGGGATCCGCATCGTCCCACCCGGAGTAGGTGCGACGGCCGAATGACAGGCCTTGACGCTCGAGCGACTCCAGGGTCGATTGCCAGAGCTCGTTGAATGTGGTCGCCGCGTCACACGGCCAGTCGATTCCGAGCAGCGCGTGCATCTGCTTTTCGCCGGCGGCGGCGGCCTGCAGCCCGGTCGACGGACGCGGGCTCCGCCGGATCGCGGCGACGCGCTCGCGCACGCGCTCGAGTCCGTCGACGGGGTCTCGCGCCGCGGTCGCGGCCGCACGTATCCAACGCCGGTACTCGTACCCGGGCGCGCTGCCGTTTGCGCTCATGCACGCCTTATTGAACA
>Ga0335081_10007051_pt1 | contig 17936 bp, 17 predicted proteins | sample Lox_Sample_35_FD_206713 | JGI IMG/M metagenome (GOLD analysis project Ga0335081, IMG submission 206713) | Soil microbial communities from Loxahatchee National Wildlife Refuge, Florida, United States - Lox_Sample_3.5 | ecosystem: Environmental > Terrestrial > Soil > Wetlands | place: USA... | reverse complement strand
CTGGTTCCAGTTCGAGCATCGAACTTTGCGAGAGGATCACCGCTCGCTCGATGACATTTTGCAGTTCTCTAATATTCCCGGGCCATGAATAGCTGGCGAGGCGATCGACCGTTGCTTGCGGCAGGCCTTCTATGGTCTTTCCGAACTTCTTGGAAAAACGCGCGACAAAGAACATGGCGAGTTGAGGAATATCGGAACGACGCTCGCGCAACGGGGGCATATCAATAGGGAAGACGTTCAGGCGGTAAAAAAGATCAGATCGGAAGCTGCCCGCGCGAATCGACTCCTGCAAATTTCGATTTGTGGCAGCGATTACCCTGACGTTTACTTGCACGGGCCGGTTGCTGCCCACGGGTTCGAACTCTCGTTCCTGCAGCACCCGCAACAGCTTGACCTGCGTTTCCAGGGGCAACTCGCCGATTTCATCGAGGAAGATCGTGCCGCCGTCGGCGATTTCAAAACGGCCGACGTGCCGTTCAAAAGCTCCGGTGAAAGCTCCCTTAACGTGCCCAAACAATTCGCTTTCTACCAGGCCGGCCGAAATCGCACTACAGTTCACCTTGAGCAAGGGGCGGTTCTTGCGGGTACTGCGGTCGTGAATCGCGCGAGCAATCAGTTCCTTCCCGGTTCCCGTTTCGCCGTAGATCAGCACCGTGGAATCCGTTGGAGCAACCTGTTCGACTTTGCGCAGTACCGTTAACAGGGCGGGACTGTTGCCTATGATCTCTTCGAAGTTGTGTTCTGTACGTATCTCCTCCTGCAGATATACGCTTTCCTTCTCCAGTCTTCCTTTCAATTCGACAATTTCTTCATAGGAGAGCATATTGGCGATGGCAAGTGCGATCTGGTTCGCCACCTCTTGCAGGAGATCGAGATCCGCTTCGGAGTATCCGTTCCTCTTTTCACTGCCAATATTCAGAGTGCCGATGCTCTGGCCGCTCACGATCAGTGGAACGACGCAGTCCGACCTGATTCCTGCAGCGAGCGCCAGGCGATCGTTGGGATATTGCTGTTCCTTCTCAAGGTCGCGGCGCATTACGGCACGATTGTTCTCGCACACCCATGACGAGACGCTGTCTTTACTGTCGAACTCCACGCCGGCTCGGAAGTGATCCGAGGAAAGCGTAGTCTCTATCAGGAAATAACAGAACGTGTTCTTCTTTGGGTCGTAAATGGAGATAGCCGCTCCGTTGAGAGGCACGACCCGCCGCAGGATTTCCCAGACCGAGCGCAGCAGAGTCTCGCGAGTGAGCTGCGTTATCATGGCATTGTTGATTTCAAGCAGAGTGCGGTAGCGCTCGGCGGTGCGTTCCTCCCTGGTTTTGAGAGCGCTGATCTCCTCGTAGGAGATCATGTTTCCGACCGCCAGCGCGACTTGGTTCGCTACTTCTTGCAGGAAATCCACATCTGAATCGGAATACTCAGCCTTTCTGTCGCTCGCTACGTTGAGAGTTCCGATAATATTTTTTCCAAGCGTCAGCGGGACTGCACAATACGACTGGACCCCCTCCTCCAAAAGCCGCTGCTCGACCGGGTATTGCCACTCGGCTTGCAGATCTCTGCGCAGGAAAGGCCGTTTCTGTTCCAAGACCCAACCCGTATGGCTGTCGTTTGGGTTCACCTCCAGTCCAACCCGAAAAAAGTCAGTAAGCCATGGACTGGAAACCGCGAAGATCCGAAGCTTGTTTCTATCCGGATCGTAGAGGGTGAGTGCGGCCCGATAGACGGGCAAGACTCGGCGAAGAGCTTCGCAGAGCGCGTTGAAGAGCTTTTCGCGAGTTAGATTCGTTATGATGGCGTTGTTGATCTCCAGAAGCGTGCGATAGCGCTCCGCGGTGTATTCCACCTTGCTCTTGAGCGCACCGATCTCCTCATAGGAGGTCATGTTGGAAACAGCAAGCGCCACTTGGCTTCCCAGTTCACACAGGAACTCCGCGTCCGCCTCGCAATACTGGTTCACTTTCTTGCTCGCGAGGTTGAGCGTACCGATGCTTTTGCCTCCGATAATGAGAGGGACCACGCAATAGGAGTTGAGGCCCTCGGCGATAAGTCGACGGTCATTTAAGTAACGTTGTTCCTTTCGCACATCGTGGCACAGCGCCGGACGCTGCTCGTCGAAAACCCAGCCGGAGATGCTTTCGTCGCGGCTGAACTCCATCCCGGCGCGAAAATGCACCGAGCCCACGACGCCTTCAATCGCGAGAAAACGGAATCTATTTCTCTCCGGCACATAGAGTGTGAAGGCAGCCCGATCGAACGGGATGACACGGCGCAACGCCTCGGAAATGGCGCGAAGCAGGGCCTCTTGGCTTAGGTTAACGATAATCGCGTTGTTGATTTCAAGAAGTGTGCGATAACGTTCCGCAGTGCGTTCCACTTTGGCGCTGAGTGCTGCGATATCCTGGTAAGACTTCATATTGTCGACAGCCAGTGCGACCTGGTTAGCGACCTCAAGCAGGAACTCTGCATCCGCGTCGGAATATTGCCTCTTTGCGTCACTACCTATGTTGAGAGTGCCAATGCTCTTTCCTCGGAGTATCAGAGGGACCAGACAAAACGACTGAATACCTTCATCTAGGAGCCGCCGTTCGACGGGGTATTGCCACTCTTTTTCCAAGTCTCGGCGGATAAGAGGCCGTTGCTGATCCAATACCCATCCCGAAAGGCTCTCTTTTCGGCTCGTCTCAATTCCGACCTGAAAATAATCTGTATTCCACTGCGTTGAAACAGCCAGAATGCGCAGCGAATCTTTATCGGGATTGTAGAGGGTAAGCGCGGCTGGATAGCCTCGCAGATCGCATTGAGGAGGCTCTCTTGAGTTAGATTCGTGATGATGGCGTTATTGATCTCCAGAAGCGTGCGGTAACGCTCCGCAGCTGCAAGGACGGTCGCATCCATCTGAGGGCTCTGCATGCTGGTGTGTCCAATAGATGCCAACGGTCTCAGTTCGTCATCGCAAGACCCGCTGGACACTCCGACGTTGAATGGACCCAGATTTTAGCTCAAAGCCGTCGTCAAGTCCTCCTTTTGCGAAGATCCTTCGGAAAGGATCATGCAGAGGTGACCAGACCGACTTTTTGTACCAAGGCGAATGAGAGAGTTTACATCACTGATCGGACCGGCTTTTTTGTACCACTCCTAGAGCGAGTTTCCGGTGGTTTGTAATCCAATGAGATCGCGGCTAGCCGCGATCTCATTGGCGAATTCGTTGGGCGTCTTCTCCCCGAGAGCCCTGTGAGGGCGACTCTCATTGTATTCCCCGCGCCAAGTCTCTACGAGCTGCCGGGCTTCGGCCAACGTGGTGAACCAGTGAGCATCGAGGCATTCTGCCCGGAAGGTTCCATTGAACGATTCCACGAAAGCATTGTCCGTGGGCTTGCCTGGTCGAGAGAAAGCGATTCGTACTCCGCTCTTGTAAGCCCACAGATCCATCGCCTGACTTGAAAATTCGCTTCCGTTGTCACAATACAGCATCTTCGGAACACCACGGTGCAGCTTGATTCGATTCAGCACCACCACCACGTCTTCGCCCTTCAACCTTTGCCCCGATTCAATCGCCAAGCATTCCCGGGTATAGATATCTACAACGGTCAAGGATCGAAACCTGCTCCCGTCCGCCAGCTGATCCGCAACGAAGTCCATCGACCACACCTGGTTCGGTCCCGTAGGATGAAACCGTTCGCGACGATGCTCGGCTACCCGACGACGCCGTTTCCGCCGCTGGCGCAGGGTTAATCCTTCTTCTCGATAAATTCGCTCCACCAGATATTTGCCCACCTGCCAGCCCTCACGGTTCAGCAGCACGCGGATCTTCCGATATCCGTAGCGCACTCTGGTCTGCGCGATCTCTCGGATGCGCATCCGGAGTTCGGTTCGCGGATCTTTGTGGCTGTGATAACGAAACGTGCCTCGATTCAACCGAGCCACCTGACAGGCACGCCGCTCGCTCACCCGGTAGCTGCCATGCAGGTATTCGACCACCTGCCGGCGCCGCGAGGGCTTTAGCATTTTTTTGCCAGTACGTCCTGCAACATGGCCTTGTCGAGAGTCAGATCGGCGACCAACTGCTTCAACCGAGTGTTTTCTTCCTGGAGTTGTTTGAGCTGGCGTACCTGGTCAACTTCCAGCCCGACGTACTGCTTCTTCCAGCGGTAAAAGGTCTGCTCTGAAATCCCTACCCGCCGGATCAGTTCCGCGAGCGGAACTCCGGCCTCTGCCTGCTTCAGAACCGCCACGATTTGTTCAACAGTGAATCGCTTCTGTTTCACGGCAAATCTCCTTCTTAGGCGTTAGATTTTGCCGGAAACTCACTCTCAGTGTGGATCAAAAATACCGGGGCCGCTCATAGGGGTGAAGTGCCTTTGCGACGGAATCAAGATACAGTTCGACGCCGTCGATTGCTTCGGCTGCTTCCCACCATCCAAGATGCGCAGCGTATTTATCCCAACGTGGATGGACAATTGCATCACGCCGCTGAATCGTGCGCGCCAACTTTCTGAATCCAGCTGAACTGCGCGGCAAGGTGTACTGCCTCCCGATGGCACGGGCAAGTAGGCTAGGGACGATCTGGAGGCGCTCGCCTAATGATTGCCGAGCCGGTTTTTCGACTATACGTCCATTGTCATCAATCGTCTTGTCGATTCCCTGCAAATAACGCACTTGAGGCGGAATCAGTACTCCCGCTCTGTTTTTTGCGATCTCGATGGCAATGCCACTCAGGTATATTAGATTGCTTTCCAAAGCAGCTGCTGCCAACAGAATGGCAGCCCTGCTGAGTACTTTGTCGCCCTCTAACTGACCGACGCCGTAAAGCAAATTCCTAGCATCGCGAAGGTGGATCGCCACCAGATCGACGTTCTTCTGAAATTCTTCGAACACAATCTCGGTGAGTTCGTTGTCGATGTTTTTCAATCGTGGATCGATTTCAATTCGGGGAGGCATTGTCAGTCCCTATCGCTGCGCTCTTCACAAACAAGCGAGCATACCATCTGTGAAGGATTCTTCGCGCTGACGTTGTCTCCCCACACCACGCGAGAACGCCCGCGCTTCCGCGTTTGGTTCTCTGCGGCGGCGTCCCGCCGCTTCCTCCATCGCCCACTTCGCCTATTGCGCCGGAACATGCCCCGTCCCGCCCCCAGGGTGTAGCGTTTTCCCCTCAATGCGTAATACCCCGGTGCCCCTTTGACTCCAGGGTGGCGCTGACCGTAGACTGTAGTCTCACTGGCCGATTATGGGTTCCTTCCCGCGTTATCGGGTTCGTTCGCGATGGCGTGAATACATCACTCCCGCCGTCCGCAATATCGTCCTCGTTTGCGTGGGCGTTTTCCTGATTCAGACGCTCCTCCAACTGTTCAGCCCTGCTACGTATTACCTGTTCAATCGCGAATTCGGACTCGTTCCCTACGATTTCCTTTTCAAGCTGCACATCTGGCAGCCGGTGACCTATCTTTTCCTGCACGGCGGCCTGTGGCACATCCTTCTGAATATGCTTTTTCTGTGGATGTTCGGCGTCGATTTGGAACGGGCCTGGGGTTCCCATCGCTTCTACACGTATTTTTTCCTCACCGGCATTGGCGCGGCTTGTATCAACGTTCTCGCCGAACTGGTGGTGCATCCGGGCGGCAGCGGGGCCTCGTTCATTCCTACGATTGGCGCTTCCGGAGCGATCTACGGCATCCTGCTCGCTAATGCCATCCTGTTTCCGGACCGCAAGATTTGGCTGATCCCGTTTCCGGTAACGATTCCCATGAAGGTTTATGTGATCGCCGCAGGCGCCATCGAATTTTTCATGACGCTGGGCGCCGGCGGCGGCGATAACGTCAGCCACGTGACCCATCTCGGCGGCATGCTGGTGGGCTATCTCTACCTGCGCCGCGGCTCGTGGTTTTTTCGCGCGCGCAATGGGATCTCCGATTGGCAGCGGCGCCGCGCCCGCCGCAAGTTCGAAGTCTATATGCGCAAGCACCGCGAGGAGCCGCCGTCGCGGCCCGACCACTGGGTCAATTAGGCTAGATATACAGGCGGATTGAGGGCGAGCCTCAGAATTAGCGCCAGATGTGCTCTCCGCCGCCGATGATGTGGAACTTCATGAAGTTCGTGGTGCCGCCCACGCCTAGCGGCGTGCCCGCCACCATGCCCACCAGGTCGCCCTGACGCACCAGGCCTTCCTCGAGCAGTCGGCGTTCGGTGATGTCGGCCATATCGTCGATATCCCGCAGGGGTTCGGTCTTTCGCGGGAGCACGCCCCAGAGCAGCGTCACCTGACGGCGAGTCTCCTGGCTGCGCGAGAAGGCGATGATTGGAGGGCGAGGCCGATGTTTGGAGATCAGCCGCGCCGTCGACCCGCTTTCCGTAAACACGGCGATCACCTTCATGGAAAGCTCTTCGGAAGCGTGGCAAATCAGTTCGGCCGTAGTTTCCGGAAGGCTCAAGAGCGCCCTGCGGTGCGGCCGCGCGTACTCGGTGACGCTGGATTCGGCCTCGCGGATGATGCGGTCCATCATCTTCACGGCTTCCAGCGGGTAGCGCCCGGTAGCCGTTTCCGCGCTCAGCATGAGCGCGTCGGTGCCGTCGAAAACCGCGTTGGCCACGTCGGAGGCTTCGGCGCGCGTAGGTCTGGGATTCTGCGTCATCGACTCCAGCATCTGCGTTGCGGTGATCACGGGCACGCGCGCATCTCTGGCCCTGGCGATCACCATCTTCTGCAATACAGGCACGCGTTCCGGGCTCATCTCCACACCCAGGTCGCCGCGCGCCACCATGACGCCTTCGGACACTTCGAGAATTTCGTCAATATTCTCGATGGCCTCGGGTTTTTCCAGCTTGGCGATGATGGGCGTCTTCCGGCCGGTCTTCTCGATGGCGGTCTTGGCCGCCAGCACGTCGGCCGCGCTGCGCACGAAGCTCACGCCGATGTAATTGACCCCGCATTCCAGAGCGAAGCGCAAATCCACCAGGTCTTTATCCGTGAGCGCGGGGATGCGCAGTTTCACTCCGGGAAGATTGATGCCCTGGTGCTCGCCCAGTTCTCCGCCGTTCACCACATGGCAGACGATGCGCTGCCGGGTTGTCGAAATCACGCGCAGTTCGATCAATCCATCCGCCAGCAGGATCCGGTCGCCTTTGCGGACTTCGGACGGCAGGCGCTTGTAGGTGGTGGAGACGCCGTCGCTGTTCCCCGGCGTATCTGCGGTGGTGATGGTGAACTTGGCGTCCGCTCGCAGGGTGACTCTCTGCCCGCCCTCCAGCGCGCCTGTGCGTATCTTTGGTCCTTGCAGGTCCGCCAGTATGCCGACGGGTTTCTGCTGCTTTCCGGAAGCCGCGCGCAGAAGCGTGACCGTACGCGCGTGCTCCTCATGAGTTCCGTGGGAAAAATTCAGCCGGGCGACGTCCATTCCCGCGCGCATCAGATGATCGATCACCGCGGGCGAGTGGCTCGCGGGGCCCAGAGTGCAGACGATCTTTGCGCGACGAACTCCCGCGGCCCAGTTATTTGGTGACGAAATCACGAACCACCTTGTAGAGCAGATCGACGCCGGTGCGAAAACTGGCGAGGGGAATGCGCTCGTCGTCTCCGTGCATGCGCGCCAGATCGGCCTCGGCCAAAGGGAAGGGCAGCAGGCCGTAAGCCTGCACGTTATGAAGCCGCAAATAAGCGGAATCGGTGGCGCCGGTGGACAAATAGGGAACTACGGCCACCCCGGGAAATTGTTGCATGGCCACGCGCTGGAGCGACTGGTAAAAGTCCGACGTAATCGAGGACGCCGGGGCGTTTGGCCCGCCGTCCGGCAGCACGGTGAATTTCACCTGGGGATCGTTCACGGCCTTTTGCATTTGCTGGATGGTGTCCTGGATCGCGTTGCCCGGCAGCAACCGGATGTTCAGATTGGCGGAAGCCTGCGCGGGAATCACATTGGCGCGCACACCCGCATTCAACTCGGTCGGCGCGATGGTGTCGCGCAACATGGCATTCCACACCGGATTCATGCCCGCCAGCCTGCGGGCGGCCAGATCGGCGCGTTCAGAAGTGTCTAGTGCGCGAATCCACTTGGCCGTGTCCTCGTCCTCCACGGGAGCCAGCTGCTCGAAGAATCGCCGCGTGATCGTCAGCAGTTGAAACGGCGTCTCCATGGTCCCCAACTTCTGCACGGCCGCCGCCAAATGCACCACCGGGTTATCCGGCAGCGGAATGGAGGCATGTCCGGAGGTTCCCGCCGCGGTCACGCTCACGTTGTAAGACACTTTCTCGCTGGTTTGGATGGCCACATATTGCGGCTTGCCATTTCGCAGGACGACGCGTCCCCCCTCGTTCAGCGCGAAGGCGCAAGCGATCTTGTCCCAGTATTTTTCAATCACCACGCGAATGCTGGCGTCGCCGCCCTGCTCTTCGTCGGCGTCGGCCAGGAAGATAACGTCCCGCGTCAGACGCGTTCCGGAACGCTTCAGCTCGATGAAGGCTGCCAGATTTGCCGCGACCATGCCCTTATCATCGATGGCCCCCCGGCCGTAGATGTAGTCGTCCTTCTGCGTAGCGGCGAAGGGGTCCGCGCCCCATTTGCTTCTGTCAACGCCCACCACGTCCAGGTGTCCCAACAGCAGGAGCGCTTTCGAGGCATCCGGCAAAGGTCCTGCCTGCAGGTGCGCTACGACGATGTCCCGCCCGGGCGTCACCTCCAGGACTTCGGCTGGTATGTTCTCTTTTTGCAATACGTTCCGAATGTATTGCGCCGCGGCTTGCTCGTTGCCGGGAGGGTTGGTGGTGTTGATGCGGATCAGGTCGGTCAGCCAGGTTTGCGCTTCGGCGGTCAACTGCATCATGTCCGGCTGCGTTCCGCCCGTTCCGGGCGTCTGTGAACGCAAGGCTGCCGGCGCAAAGGCCGCGACGAGGGTGAGACCAACAACTGCGCTCAAAATAGGTGCGACTCGCCTGCCCATTCCGTTTTCCCTCTCCTTTTTTGCGCTAAAAGCGACCCCTACGCCCACATCGGCCCGAGCCAACGATACTAACATGGCCGGGCGCTAGCCCTTCCGGCGGGTTCCAACGGCAATTCCGTTTGAACACTAGCAAAATTTGGATTTGAAAATTTGAACATCCCTTGGATTCGTGGCACCATCAAAGCTGCGTAGTGGCCCGGACTATCTTGTGGCCGGTAGGGTGTATATGACACATCCTCGCCTGATACAGCGCGTTCTGGCATATGCATTGATAGCGGTCTTGGCCTTTGGGCCGCCTCTGGCCCTGGCCCGCGACCCTCATCCTCAAGCCCAGGGCGCACAGCAGTCTCAAGGGCCCTCGCAGGGCCAGCAGCAACCATCCGGCCAGCCCAATTTCGCCATCACCGCGACCGTTCCTCTGGTGAACGTCGACGTCGTGGTCACCGACAACGACGGCCATTATCTAAACGGCCTGACCAAAGAGAATTTCCGCATCAGCGAAGACGGCGCTTCGCAGGTGATCACCAATTTCGGCACCGCGGACGCGCCCATAACAGTGGTCGTGCTTGTCGAATTCAGTCAGCTGGGTTATGGCTGGTTTCTCTATAATGCCTTGAATTGGGCGGACGTATTTCTTCATCAACTGCGTCCGAACGATTGGGTCGCCCTGGAATCCTTCAATATGCGCGAAAACGTCGAGGTCGATTTCACGCATAACCCGAGGGAAATTGAACAGGGACTGACGACGATGATTTTTCCGCCTTTCCATGAGGCAAATCTGTTCGATGCGCTGGCGGACGTAACGGGGCGGCTGCAGGACGTGAAGGGCAAGAAAGCGGTGCTGGTCCTCGCCTCCGGATTCGATACCTTCAGCAAGCTCACCCTGGATAAGATTCTTGCCAAGTTGAAAGAGACCGACGTAACCATCGACTGCGTGGGCGTTGCCGAACAGCTTTTTGTTCAGAGCATCAACGATGGCGGACTCGCTTATCTGCAAGCTCAGAACCAGCTTCGCACCTTCGCCGCAATGACCGGAGGCCGTGCGTGGTTTCCGCGCTTCGATGGTGAAATTCCGGGGATTATGGCGGACGTGGCCGGCAGCCTGCGGAACGAGTACAGCCTCGGCTATATCTCCACCAATCAGAACCACGACGGCAAATATCGCAAGATCAAAGTCGAACTGGTCGCCGCCGACGGCGGGCCCTACGTCGTTACCGATCCCAAGGGCAAGAAGGTGAAGTTCCAGGTTTACGCGCGGCAGGGTTACGTCGCCCCAACCAACTCCAGCGCCATCACCGGCGGCAACTGAGCGCTTCCGCGCCCCCAGCAATTCGCGATAACCGATGAGTCGCTAATATCCTCGCGCCAGGTCCACACGATTCCGCAGCGGCTCGCCCCTGAACCAGCGGCCCAGATTATCGATCAGCAGCTCCGTCTGCCGCTGCCAAATTCGATCGCTGATTCCGCTGGTATGCGGCGTGATCAAAACATTATCGAGACCCCATAGCGGGCTTTCCGGCGGCAGGGGTTCCGGCGAGGCCACGTCCACCGCCGCCCCAGCGATGGCGCGCTTTTCCAGCGCCGCGATCAAGGCATCCTGGTCCACCAGCGACCCGCGAGCCACGTTGACCAGAATCGCGCTTGGCTTCATGGCCGCCAACTGCTCCGCGCCAATCAGGTGGTGCGTCTCGGGCGTTTCCGGAGCCGCCAAAATCACGTAGTCCGCCCCACCGAGCGCCGCTCTTAGCTCCGCGACCGGAAAGGTGCGTTCCGCCAGAGCCCCGTCGACCTTGCCCGAGCGCGTCACCGCCCAGATGCGCATGCCGAACGCCCGCAACCGTTCGGCTGCGGCGCGCCCCACGGCGCCGAAACCCACCAGCAAGGCTGTCGCGCCGCTGAGTTCCCTGGGCCGCGAAGGGCCGTCCCAAATCTCCTGCTGTCCCCATTTGCGCTGCGCCTGGAAGCGCATCGCCCCAGTGAAATCCCGCGCCATGGCTACCAGCATTCCGGCGATGTGCTCCGCCATGGCCGGAGCGTGCACGCCACTGGCGTTCGTCAGGGTGATTCCCGAGGCGCGAAATTCGGGGTACATGAGCTGGCCCACGCCGGCCGAAGTGGTATGCACCCATTTCAGCCGAGTCGCTTGCCGGAGCTGCTCCGGCCGCAACATCAGGCCGACGAAAATGTCGGTGTCCGGAAGTTCGGCCGCGATGCGGTCGTAATGCGGCAGATCGACCACACGTGCCTCCGGCCACAGTTTCCGAATGGCTTCGGCCATTTCCGGCGGCGAACGCCACAGCGTGAAGCGATGGTAGGAGGAGATGACGAGCTTGGTGTCTGCGGGGCGGGGCGGGCTCATTTTTTCGTGTCGCGCAAATCGCTGCCGGTCATCTCTTTCGGCTTCGGAATACCCAACACTCCCAGCATGGTCGGTGCGATATCGCGCAAGGCGCCGCCCGGCTGGAGCTTCACCGGCCCGTCCTGATCGAGCAGGATGAAGGGCACCGGGTTGGTCGTGTGATAGGTGTGCGGCCCGCCTGTCACCGGATCGATCATGGTCTCCGCATTTCCGTGATCCGCGGTGATGATCCAGGCCCCGCCGCGCGGACGGAGGGCCTGATCGATGCGCCCCAGGCAGGAGTCCACCACCTCGACCGCGCGAATAGCGGCTTCCAGCTTCCCCGAATGTCCCACCATATCCGCATTCGCGAAATTCATGATCACGGCATCAAACGAGCCTTTTTCGATGGCCTGAACGACGCTGTCGGTGATTCCTTCGGCCGACATTTCGGGTTTCAGGTCGTAGGTGGCGACCTTAGGCGAGGGCACCAGGATGCGCTCTTCGCCCGTGAAAGGCTTCTCCACGCCGCCATTGAAAAAGTAGGTCACGTGGGCGTACTTCTCCGTCTCCGCCACGCGCAGGTTGCGAAAATCGATTTCAGCGAACACCTGCGCCAGAATGTGCTCCAGTTTTTCCGGACCGAAAAGAAATCGCAGCCAGGAGAAGGTCTTGTCGTACTGCGACATGGCTGCGAAGAAAAGGCCTTTCGGCCTCGCCGGATCCGTGAATTTGTCGAAGCCGGGCTCGGCGACGGCGCGGGTCATCTGGCGCGCGCGATCCGCACGAAAGTTGAAGAAGATCACGGCATCCTCGTCGCGAATCTGGGTGAGAGGCTTGGCCGTGGCCTCGCTTCCTGTGGTGATCACCACCGGTTCGACGAATTCGTCCGTCGTGCCCTGTTCGTAGCTTTTGCGCACCGCCTCAATCGGGTCGGCGGAGCGCCGCTCCGCTTCGCCGTGCACGACGGTGCGATAGGCTCGCTCCACGCGTTCCCAGCGATTGTCGCGGTCCATGGCGTAATAGCGGCCAACAAGCGACGCAATCTTGCCCACGCCCAGTTCGCGCATCTTCTGCTGCAGTTGCCGCAGATAATCGATGCCGCTATTTGGCGGCGTGTCGCGTCCGTCGAGGAAGCAGTGCACGAACACCCGCTCGACCTTGTTCTGCTGCGCCATACGCAGAAGGTGAAACAGATGATCGATGTGCGAATGCACTCCGCCGTCGCTGACGAGACCGATGAAGTGCAGTTGCCGCTCGCGTCCGCGCTTCATTGCTGCGAGCAGAAGGTCATTGTGAAAGAGCGCGCCCGAGCTGAACGCCTGATCGATGCGCGTGATATCCATCAGCACCACGCGCCCGGCGCCCATGTTGAGGTGCCCAACTTCGCTATTGCCCATTTGCCCTTCGGGCAGTCCCACCGGCGGTCCTGAAGCATTGATCAGGGTGTTCGGAAATTCCTTGAGCAGCTTGTCGTAATTCGGCTTGCGCGCGAGCGCGATGGCGTTGCCTTTTGTCTCGGCGCGATAGCCCCAGCCATCCAGCACGGTCAATATGATCGGTTTCGGTCGTTTGGCCATAAGCGCTCAAGAATACACAAGATCACTCGAAAATGGGACCGCGGCTCCACGGGCAATTCTACGGCGGCAAAAGCTGTCGTATTCTGGCAGCATGGAATACCAATTCATGTGCCCCTACTGCGGGGAAGAGATCTCCATGGTCCTCGACACTTCGGTTCGCCGCCAATCGTACGTCGAGGACTGCGAAGTCTGCTGCCGGCCTATCGAGATCGGCTACACGTTTGAAGACGGCGAACTCACCAGTTTTGACGCAAAATCAGTCGAATAAGCTGGGCCGAGTCCAAAATTTCCAACCGCCAAGAGGTAACGGTCGCTTCGGGTACTACACGTACTAGGAGAAATCTTTTTTTTCACAAAATCGGATAGGCGAGGGCACGCTTTTGCCTTCTCGCTCATCGGAGTGATAGAGGGCTTTTGAGATTCAAAGACTTACGGTGTCGCGAGAATCCATAACCGTGGCACATAAATTGCCTTCAGCCTAGCGAGGAAACCCCACTTTGAAATCTCTCATCCGCCGCTTTGCCGTGCCGGCTTCAGAATCACAATTGGCTCTAACCCTGGCGCTCTCGCTGGTGATGATGGCCGGGTTGCTGCTTTGCTTGCTTTGGCAGGGAAACATCATCAATTTCCAACAACAGCTCATCCGCGACCTCTGGGCTGGGAGATAAACGCAGCCCCGACGAATCGGCTCCATGTTGCTGTGCTTTTTTCGGTGATTGAAAAGATCGCTGAAGACGGCAACGGGAGCCTGGCGGCTCCCGGTTGCCTTACTCTTTATTCACTCGGCAGAGCTTTTCAGAACTGCCGGTTCAGGCACCGCAGCAGCGGTGCTCTTTAAGTTTGTATGTGTTCTAAAGCCGGTGGACTCATTCTCCCTCCTGCTCTAGAGCTGCTTCCTTTCTAACTCCATCCGCCGATAGACGCAAGAGGGTATTACACCCTATAGGCCCCCCCTCCCGGCTTTCTGGGGGCTCGGGAATTGGCCTATTTGACGAAAACGCCTTCACGCAACTGGTCGCGGCCTACGAACGTTTTCGACGTGCGAAACCGTTCGAAGAGCTCTTGAATCTCCCGGTTCTGGTAGATGTGCTTTGGCTGAACTAAGGGTGGCACGGACACCAGTTCCAGGTTATGCGCGTCGAGAACCCGGTAGCGCTGAAATTGCTCGGGCGGCCGGGTATGGAAAATGGCCAGGATCGCGCCGCCTTCGCGAATGAGGGAGCAGATGCGCGGCAAGCAAAGCTGCGCGATCTCCCGCTCCATGTAGTCAAGCGCATCCCAAAGCAAGACCGCGTCGAAGCTGTCCTCGGGGTAACGAAGGTTGGCTGCCAGAAAGCGATTGGCCCGCGCTGCCGGCGAAAAATCGGGTTGCTCGGCGCCAGGCGGGAGCGAAAGAACGCGCTCCGCCTCATGTTCCAGAAATGCTCCCCAGCCGGCGAGCAAATCCTCCGTATAGACTTTGAAATTGTGTTCGATGAAATAAGTAAGGGTCGCTTGGGATACAGCGCCTAAATCGAGAACGCTTCCTCTGCTGATGTCCTCGATCTGCCATAGGAATTCCTTTAGCCCATTGGAGAACCGGCCCGAGCTCTTCTCGGCGGTTTGGGTGGAAGCGCCGCCGGGAGCGTGCAGAGGGGCTGCGGGAACGCGCATGTTGCGGGCATAGGCGGGACGCACGGCGGTCGCAGCACCGCCGGCGACCGAAGTTACCGTTCGAAACTTGCTCATGAAACTCATGCGTTCACCCGAGCCAACTGTCCAGCTGGCGGAACCAATGCAGTATTGACGGGCTTTGGTGCGGCGCTGAAAGTGCCTTCCGGGCGGGGTTGCTGTTCACCTCGCTCCAGGTTTACTTTGGCGTGCACCTCCGCCCCTTCCTCGATGGAAATCAAGCGGGCTGCGATCTCGCCGGAAACGCGGCCCGTAGCCGCGATCTGCACCCGGTCATGGCCCTTGATCTTTCCTCTCACTTCTCCGCGCACGACGACTTCCCGGGCTTCCACATCGGCGATAACGCGCCCCTCGGGGCCGATGGTGAGTTTTGCGGCTTCCAACCGAATCTTTCCATGCACCTCGCCATCGACAAAAAGGTCGTCTTTGCCGGTGATTTCGCCTTTAACGACAAGGAGCCGGGTCAAATGGCCCGCCGGAGGGGCACTGAGCGGCGGGGCTGCTGCGGACACGGTCTGGTTGATCGTCGGGCTTTGTGGCGCGTCTGGAACGGGTCTTGGCGTTGTCTGTGCGGACGGAGAAGGAGCTTTGGGCTCGTCTTGCTTTCGCCACATAAGCGCCTCCTTACAGGCTCAAAGAGCTTAGTTCACCGCGGCTTACACTTCATCGGCTGGGGCGGCGACTATATTACAGGATTCTATCGATGTAAATCGAAAAGCGCCGGGGATTCGCCGTACGAGGTGACCAGCCGGTCAATATGACCTCAAAATGGCTGAAATAGCGCGAGGCCGGCCGAGGGGGCCCCGGAGGGCTGGTTGCGTAGTTCCCACACGGCGTCGAGATAGCCCACCGTCTCCAGGAAAAACGCTTTCCTGGCCTGGCGCGATTCCCACCACTTTGAGGGATCAAATTGCGGGTCGGCGGCGCCGTCAACCGCCAAACTGACGTTGTCCGGCAAGATCTTCCGAAAGATGTAGCGCGCGCGGCGTGTGTGGTAGTTGGAGGTTACCAGGAGAACCCGGCGCCAGCCTTTCTGCACCACCAGCACTCTCAAAGCCTCCGCCTCTTCGCGCGTATCGGTGGCGCTATGAGAGAAAGGCACGACGGCCGAAGACGGGACGCCCCGCGACTCCAAGTCTTTGGCGATCAGGTCCGCCAACGAGGCGTAGGGCCGAAGCATCCGGCCGCTGGCTACCACCACGGGAGCCCATCCCGCCTTGAAGAGAGCCGCGGCTTCGGTGGCCCGGACAGCGGAGAAATTATCGTCTCCTATAACGATGATCGCGTCGGCTGGAGTAACGCGGTCCTGAACGATCCAAAATCGAGCCGCGAGCTGCAACAAAGGGTGACGCGCGACATAAATGACTCCGGCAAAGAGGCACAGGGCCATCAGACCCAGCAGGCGAAAGATGATGCCGCCGCCCTGGCCCGCCGTCATGCGTTTGGATCGAGCTGGCGTAAGCGCTCGGCGGCCTGCTCGGGCATGAGCGCGTTGAAATACACTTCCTTGATGCTGTAAGACCTGCTGACGTGTTCGACGATAGGAAGGATTTCGATATGCCAGTGAAAATCGTCGGCTAGAGTGCCCCAATAGGATGCCAACTCGCCCTTTGGATGGATCGTATTGGGAGCCGTATGGACAACCATGTGATAGGACGGTGAGATTTGTGTCAGGCGGCGCAGCGTGCGGCCAAGCAGGCCGGCCAGATGCTTGTAGCCGCCCGGGCGTGCCTGTTCGAATAGATGGTTATGCTTGCGTCCAATCAGCCAGGTTTCAAAGGGCACGCGCGAAGCATATGGGCAAAAGGCCACAAAGTCGCCTTGGGAATCGACGATGCGCTTGGCTTGCCTTTCTTCCTGGCGGAGAATGTCGCAAAAAACGCATCTCTCCTTTTCTTCAAACCAGGCCATCGCGGACCGGAGCTCATAAAGAACGCGCCGAGGCACGAAGGTCGTCGCCGTCACTTGCGAATGCGGGTGGTCCCACTCTCCGCCGGACAGCGCGCCCCGATTTTCGAATACGGTGACGTACTTGAACCGAAGATCGCGCTTCAAATCCGTTATGCGCAACGCGTAAGCTTCCAGCACGCGCTCGATCTGCTCGTCCGACATTCGCGCTAAAGGCAAATTATGGTCGGGGGACTCGATGATGATTTCGTGGGCGCCCACAGGACGCATGCGATCGTAGATGCCTTCCGGCATGCGGCCGGGCTCGCCTTCAATGCGGTACAGAGGATGAAAGTGGGGGATCACGCGAACTTGCGCCGAGCCGTTTGCCGGCAACTCCAGCAAGGGCTTCACGCTTTCCGTGCTGGAGCAGAGAGGACAACCCTGCGGCAGTGCCGGCACATCGTCACCCAACCCAACACGTACCCAGCTGCGAGTGATCGGGTCTTTACGGAGTTCCATACAGGATCAGGCCGAATGGCGCCAAGCCCTCATTTTTATAGCGCAGGGGTCGGCGCGGCGCAAGGATGGCTGCGGAGAAGTGTTCGCCAAAATCAATCGAATCAGCGCACGTAACGCGCCGGTGTGGGCCCTTCCTCGAGGCGATGACGGTCCCAAATTGCGCCCTCGCGCGTATACGTGGCCATCTCGAAGTCTTGCGTCAGTTCCAAGCAATCGGTGGGGCAAGCGTCCTCGCAAAGTCCACAAAACATGCAGCGGGAAGTGTCGTAGGTAAAGGTTGTGAGGACCTTGCGGCGAGTGGCGTCATCGCGCTGCCAGCCAACCACGATCAGGTTTTCCGGGCAAGCCAGCGAGCACAGGTTGCAGGCGATGCACAGAGTCTCGCCGGTCTCCGGATTGATGTTCAGCCGCGGAGCGCCGCGATAGCGCTCGGCAACCATGGGCCGCTCGAGCGGATACTGCTCGGTATAGATGTACTTCGGATTTTGCGACCGGAAGGTAAGCAACAGACCCTTCCAGAAGTCGACCATGAACATCCGGCGAAGTATTTCCGTCATAAGAGTTCAGTCTCTAGCCCCATCAATGGTTTGTCAAGACGACGCGGCTGTAAAGGGTACAGCCGGGCGGCGTCCCATTGCAACCGTCCCTGTAAATCTGTCATTGGGCAATGCCGCTTGCAGGCCAAAAGTGAATTTGTGCCCGAGGTGTTAAAATTCAGGCCATGCCTATGCCAGAGCAGGCGCCGCATCTGACCATTCGTCCCGCGCGGCGCGAAGACGCGCCGGCCCTTCGCGAGATTTTCAACGACGCGGTCGAAGACGGGCTCGCCACGTTCCACAGCACATTGCGTTCGGTCGAAGAGCAGAAGGATTTGATCGGGGCGGCCGAGGAGGATTCCCGCCGGCCGTTGCTTGTGGCGGAATTGCGGAATTTGGTCTGCGGCGTGGTTTCCATCGAGCCGTATGAGCAGGAACTCCTCGGCGGCGAAGTGGGCGAGGTTACGG
>Ga0335081_10007050_pt1 | contig 17936 bp, 13 predicted proteins | sample Lox_Sample_35_FD_206713 | JGI IMG/M metagenome (GOLD analysis project Ga0335081, IMG submission 206713) | Soil microbial communities from Loxahatchee National Wildlife Refuge, Florida, United States - Lox_Sample_3.5 | ecosystem: Environmental > Terrestrial > Soil > Wetlands | place: USA... | reverse complement strand
GTAACAGCGACGCGCCGGGCAATGGCGACGCGCCGGGCAATGGCGACGCGCCGGGCAATGGCGACGCGCCGGGCAATGGCGACGCGCCGGGCAATGGCGCCTCGCTCGGCAGCGGCGGGCAGCCGCCGAGCCAGGCGGGGACGCCGCCCGCACCCGACTTCGGGCTTACCTGGGACGAAGGCCTGCTGTAATGAGCGATGACCTGGACGTAACGCCGCCCGACCCCGATTCACGCGGCTGCCTGTGCGTGGTCGCCAGCTTCGTCAGCGCGGCGCGGACAATCGAGGAAGTGACGGCGGAGGCGGCGAAGCGGGCGATGATGTCGCCGGTGCTCAGTGACTTCATAGAGCTGCGCTTCGCCGACCTGGGGCCGCAGCCGGGACACGCCGGCGACCGGTCCGCCGCGATACGGCGAGTCACGGATGCGTTGCTGACCCCGCAGAGCATCGCCGGGCGCAGCTACTTCGCGGTGGTGGTCGTGGACAGGTCGGCGAGGGTGGCCGAACAGGTGCTCAGCGATTGTGCCGCCTCGCCATTCCTCGCGCCCCTACGAGCCCGCTTCCTGGGTATCGCCAACTCCGACGGCCAGCCGGGCCGGGGAATCATCAAAGAGCCCGGCTCCGTTCCGGACATCGTGACCTCCCCGACCGGAGTCTGGTCGAGGAAAGAAGACCTCGTCAACGCCCTGCGCCGGTTCGCTGACGAACTGCAGCGCGGCTTTTCCGCCAGCCATGAGCCGGGAATGTCCGCGGCCGAGCTCGACGAGCTCAGGGCCAGGTATCACCAGCACACCGCGCCTCAAACCGCTGAGGCCGTCGGGGCAGCTAAGGGACGTTCCCCCGAGGCCCTCCCGGGACCGGACATGCTGGCCGGCGACGCCGGACCAGCGCAGACCCCGCGAGATCGCGAAGCGCCAGATCCGCCGGTCTCACGACGAGAGCCGGCCCCCGGCGCGCAGCAGCCCGCTCAGCACCGCCGGCTGCCGGGCCATCCGGCCGGCCAGGAGCCGGGCCATCCGGCCGGCCAGGAAGCCGGCCAGGAGGGGCCGGGCCCCGCATCCGCGGCGTCCGGGCCGCCCGAGCCAGCGGGGCTCGCGTCGCGACCCCGGCGCTGGTTCTCCGAGCTGCGCAGGCGGCGCGGCCGGCAGCCGGAGACGGGCGAACCGAAGGACGGCGGACCCGGAGAAGGCGGTACCGAAGACACAGTGCCGAAGACCGAAGGGCTCATCTACCTTCTCATCGTCGGCGGCGCGAGCAGTCGCGACGACGCAGCGCTGAACCGCAGCCGGTCTGCCGTGCGTGAGGTCGACGGGAAGCTGGCCGAACTGCCGGGGTTCGCGTATCGGGTGCGGATGCTGCACGGTGACGAGGACGGCCTGCGCAGTGACTTGCGCGACGCCGGGCAGCTCGGCCGGCGCCACGTCAGGCGCACGGTCGCCGACATGGATTTCGCCGCGCTGCTCGAGAGCATACGGGCGTCATTGAAACGCGACGGCGTAACGCTCAGGGCCGCAACTGCCGCCGCCCGGCCCGCGGTCGTCTTTTTCACGCCCGAACCGCCGTTGGCCGACACCGTCGCCGCCGAGCTTTTCCGTGATCTCGCCCGGGAGGCATCGATCATCTGGGCGCTGCCCAAGAGCGCCAGACCGCTGCTCTCCGAGGCATTCACCGATGCTCCCGGTGTCCAGGTGATCCCCGATGACCAGACGGTGGCCGACGAGATCGCCGCCCTGCTGAGCAGCGGCGCGGACCCGGTGAAGACGGGCGCCTGAGAGGCTGCCGACGCGGGCCGGCCCTCAGCGCGGCGCTACCAGGAGCAGCACGATCACGGCGATGCAGATCGCCAGCACCAGCGGAACTGGCATGGTCACCTTGCGGTCCAGCAGACCCTGCAGTGTCTGCGGACCGCTTGACGGCTGCGCCACCGCCTGCTGAGCCGGTCCGCCCTGGGCTCCGGCTCCTGCATCCCGGGAACCGGATGCCGTGTCCCGGATCGGGGGCGATACGGCCGCCGGGGCTTGCGGCACCGCCGGTGGCCGGATCCCGTTTTCGTTCAGCCACCGCCACGAAAGTGCAGGTCTCAGGGCCTGGTCCATCAGCTGCCGCATGCCGGGCGTGCCTTCGGTCGTCGCATACAGCGCCCTGATCACCACCGCGGGCGCGGCTAGCTTGCCCGCCCAGTCCGCGAGCTCGCCGGATACGTGCCGGTCGCCCAGGTCGGGGATCACGGTGTGCCAGAAGATCATCACCAGGATGTCCTCGAACTCCGCCTGATCGTACTGCTGGAAAACGTCGACGAACCAGCCGCGGTCGCGTATCAGCCTGCGGGAGCCGACCCGGTCCTGCGGTCCGGACTGGAAGTTCTTCGCGCGCAGGGCCTGGAAGGCCGATTCGAATTCCTGGCTGGCGGGCCCCGCTGACAGCAGCGCAAGCAGGGCGGTCAGGGTCGTGGGCGGCGGAACCTCCCCGGCCTGCGGGTGTCGGCTCTCGCCCGTGAAAAGCTGCGGCGCGTCCTGTGGCGACCGGCCGGCGGACACCGTAGGCCTCGCCGCCGGGGGCGACGTGACCGGTACGGACGGCGGCGCCGGCGCGGGGCGCGTCGTCACAGGCTGGGCTGCCGCGGGCGGACACGACGCGGCGGGCGGGGGAGGAGCGGCCGGCGGACGTGACGCGGCGGGCGGGGGAGGAACGGCCGGCGGACGTGACGCGGCCGGCGGGGGAGGAGCGGCCGGCGGCAGGCGCGAGGGCTCCGGCTGGTGCCGCTCAGCGGGAGCCGCGGGCACGGCCAGCTCGGGCGGTGCCATGTCCAGGACGGTCGGTGCTGCCGGCTGCCCGACCTCGCCAGAGGAGGGTGCGCTCTTCTCATCGGCTCGGTAAGGCGCCGCCGCCACCGGCGGCGCCGCATACGGCACCGCAGGCGGCGCGTTCCCCGCTCCTTCGCTGATCACCGTCACCGCGGGAAGGCTGTCATCGAGCGCGTCGTAGACGGCCTGGATCCGCCGGTCGGCCGACCAGAGGTCGCCCGCGCGAGCCGCGATCACCCGGCTCAGCTCGTCACCACCAAGATCCCGGTAGGCGACGACCAGCAACCTGGCCAGATGCTGATACGCGGTATCGACGGGTACCGGGACGGGGTCTTGCGGCCGGACCCGGATCTCGGCGCGCGGTGTCATGGGCGCCGCCTGCGGCGCCGCCTGCGCCAGGCGGAAGACGATGTCCGGGAGCGTTTCCGGGTCCATATCGCTCAGCGGCAGCTCGAAGGTGGAGAACGACCAGCCCCGCCGGCCGCCGCCGCGGCCGAGCAGAGGTCCCATGGTGCGCCGCAGTCCCCACAGCAGGAGAGCCTGCGAGCCTCCCTGCGGCGGCCGGACGATGAATCGTTCCGGAAGCTGCACCGAAAGCGGTGTGTCCCGGTCGCCGAGCGCGGCGGCGACCACACGCTCCAGGCCGGCCTCCCGTACCGCGGCCCGATCGAGCGCCTCGGCGTTGTCCCGGACCAGTTCGGTCAGCCCGGCCGCGTCAACGGGTGGCAGCGTGGCGCCGAAGCTGACGGTGCCAGGCCGCGGGCCGATCGTCTCCGGCAACCCCGTGGAACATAGCGTCACCGCCACCTCGGGGGTGAGCAGGTCGGCCGGGCCGAGGAGAACGCGGGAGACGAGCGGACGTCCATCCCGCCCGTCATTGAATTGAACCGCCTGCCGGTCCCGCTGCCGCCAGACCAGCGCCGCCGCCCTGTCGCGATACATCTCGTAGCGCACGCTCTCGGTGGGCGCGTCCACGCCCGGGTGCCGGACCCAGGGTCCTATCCGCTGGACCCACGACCGGAACGATTCGGGTGACATGGAGCACGCGACCGCCGACATGTCCTTGGCGGGCTGCCAGCGGTATTCGATCTGGTGAATCTCCTGCGATTCGGCCACCTAGATCCCCACCTTCTCGGCCTCGGGGCCGGTCAGCACCCCGGTCATGGCCAGCATGGCGACCAATGGGCGCAGCACCCGGCGCGGCGTGACGCCGCGCGGGAAGACCCCGCCCTGGCCCTCGCCCTGGCCGACCCCGCCAGTCGGCGACGCGACGTGCAGCGTGGCCTTCGCGCACGCCTCGTACGGGAGCGTCCACGGCGCCGCCCCTTTGTCCTGCAGGTAGGCGTAGACGTCACGGCTTTCGCTGAGGAACTCTGCCGCGTCGAGTGCCCCGGTGCCCGACCGTAGCCAGCGGGTCACCGGGTCCTCGAACCTGAGGAGGTCCGACTTGTTCAGCACGATCGCCGCGGCGACGTGGCCGGGCAGCCTGTTGGCCCCTCTCAGCAGGTCAAGGACGTTATCGAAGGTGTCATCGCCAATCCCGCCGGTTCCGATCTGGGTCGGATCGACGATGAAGAACAGCCCGTCCGCTATGTCGAGGAACTTCTTCGTCCCCGTTACGCCGGTCAGCTCGCCGCCGGCCACGTCGAACAGCACGACCGGCCGTGGCTGCCCTTTCCCTGGCTGCATGAGAAAGGCGTCCGTGAAGGTCACGATGCCTTCCTGGGTGCCGAGCAGCACCTTGTTGTCGTTGAGGAGCGGGCGCACACGGTTCTCGAGGAACTGGTGATGCAGGGACCGGTCGAGCGCCCAGCAGTCGATCCCGTATTGTCGCAGGCCAGCCCGCATCGCGCCGATCATGGCGGTGAGCAGGTGGGTCTTGCCCGATTTGGTCAGCCCGACGAATCCCAGGACAACGGGAGGACCGAAGCTGCCATAGTCGGCGGGCAGGTAGTGGTCCATCGGATTGAACTTGTAGGGGTTGGGACAGCGCTTGGCCGATCCGCGCTCCAGGTTGGTCCGCAGCGGGCCGGTGACGTCCGCCGGGATACGGAGTTCGGTGTAGACCTCTCGGGCCCTGTCCCACTGCCAGCGCGGTAGCGCGTCCCAGTCATTGATCAGCGTCAGGCAGATCGGGCAGGTCACCTGATTGCCTCGTCGGCTGCCTCCGTTGACGCTCGTGGGTGGCGCCGCTGTCGCGGGCTCGTCAGGATGGGCGTTCACAGTCGCGGGGCTCCCGGGATGGGCGGTCACGGTCTTGGTGATCACGGTCGGCGCGGTCACCGGAGGTTCGCCGCCCGCGGGCTGCGGCCACATGCCGAGCAGCCGCGCGATCCGCCGCGCGTGGTCGGTTTCTCCGGGCACTCCGTGCTGGCGGAGCGCCTGGCGTAGTCCCGCCGGGTTGTCGGCGTAGCTGGTCGCCAGGTTCCTGGCCACCGTTTCGAACCCCGGGTCCGGCGGCAGCACGGCGGCCCCGGAACGGAACGATACCAACAGCCCGGACACGTCCGCGGCCTGCCCGGGCGCGTAGGTGAGGAACGAAACCGGCCTGGTGCCGCCGAGCATGTCCACAATGCTCACCAGGCCCCAGACCACCGCCTCGGGCAGTGACCATTCCGTCCAGGGCATGGTCACCCGCTGGTCGCCGGCCAGGACGTGGCCGAGCAGGGGGACCAGCAGGCTGATGGCTTCCTTCGACCGCGACCGTGCCCCGATGGCGCCGGGGTGCGACAACTGGACGTGATCGGTGTCCACGACCTGGAGCGGGCGGTCATCCGGCGGCAGGCCGGGCAGCTTGGCCGGCAGCTCCCGCACCAGCAGGGCGTAGCTGCCGGTCAGCACGGCCGAAGACCCGACCACGGCGTGCGCGAACTGCCAGGCTATTCCCGATGTGGTGTTGTCGTGCCAGCGGACGAGGGCCGCCTGCGGGCCGAAGCTCAGGTAGCAGCGCCCGAGCGGGCCTCCTGCCCGCAGCCACGGGTCGAGGCGCCGCAGCCAGAGGTCTCCTGAACCGGGATCCTCGAGCGAAGCGGCCGCCTGCAGGATTATCCCGCGGGCGCCGCTCGGCGCCCGGTAGATGATCTGGTCGAGGGTGCTCATCGGACCGCCATCAGGACCGGCCGCCCCGCCTGAACCAGGGGCGCTTGTCCTGATCCGCCGGGTCCCCGGGCACCGCGGCTTCGGGCGCGGCCGGGCCGTTCGGCGCCGATTCCACGGTCATCAGGGACGGAGCCATCCCGCCCGGCGCGCCCCCGCCGGGGCTACCGGCGCCGCGCCGGTCTTCCGCCCCGGCTGTGCCGGGGTGCTTCTCGTGCCGCAGCAGGTCGAAGCGCTCGTACCCGTCGTTGAGGCGCGCGTCGCCGCCGATCCCGCGGGGGATCGGGTCGCCCGCATCGCGACGCTTGGCCAGCAGGTCCCTGGCGGTCGGCCGGCCCTCCGGCGGGCCGAAGAGCGGATGCAGGTCCGTGAAGGCTTCCCCGGCGAGCTGGCTGGCATTCTGGAGCTTCTCGCCCTGGGACCGCACGTAGTAGATCAGCCGGCCCGCTGAGTGCATGTCATCGCGTTTGGTCACCAGGCCGCTGGGCTTCCTGCCCAGTCGTTGCTCGGGTCCCACCCAGTCCGCCGGCCCGATGGCCTCCCTCGGCACGCCGAACACCGTGGCCAGGCTGAAGTCCGTGATCTGAGCGTGCTGCCTGCGGCCATCCCATCGCACCGTCCACGGCGACAGGCCGCGATGCGCGATGCCCGCGACCTCCAGCCAGCAAAGGCCGGTCAGCAGGCTCACCTCGAAGGCCCGCTGCTCCCCGGGAATCATCTGGCCGGCCACCGCGTGCAGGGGATCGCCGAGGTAGGGCTCGAGCAACGCGTAGGGACCGGCGGATTCCGCCTCGTCGCCGTACAGGTGGGACAGGACGGGCGGGTAGCCGGCCTGCTCTGCCACCGCGTGCAACCGCCGCCCGGCCAGGATCTCGTTGTCGAGCCGCTCGTAACCGGTCATCCGGCCGGCACCCGGGGCCACCCGGAGCTGGCGCAACTCGGTGCGGTCGTCCAGCCAGACCCACCGTGCGACCAGGACGTCCCCGACGCGGCTTTCCGCCCCGTCGACGGCTGCCACCGCACGATCCGGCTCGCCGGTGACCCGGCGGAAAATGAGTTCTTCGGTGTTCCCGCTCGCGGCTTTGCCGGTCATGGCTGCGGCTCCGCTGACGTGTCGGCTGAGTCATCCGGATCCGTCCACATCACGCGCGTCGCGGCGGGTCGCAGCGGAACCAGGCGGATCAGCCCGGCGTACGAGCCCGACCTGGTCCAGGTCGTGTCCGGTGGCAGGCTCGGGCCGAGCGTGTCCTTGGTCAGCCGGGGCGCGAACGCTACCATCCGCGATGGTCCGGCCACGTCGAGCACGCTGACGTCGTCCGGCCCGCACAGCTGCCACATTTCCTGTCTCGGATCGTGCCGGAGGGCTTCCCTGATCGCCGCCATGTTGTCGTCGGCATACGCGTGATCGGGCACGACGGACCTCGCGAACGGCGGCGGGGAGGTCGCCCCGTTGAGCGCCGCGTGCTGCGTCCACGTTGCGATCAGGTCGGCCGTCTTGGCCTGGGCCCGCTCGTAGGCTTCCTGGCCACTGGCGCTCGGCGTGGCGGCCTCGTCTGCGAGCGTCTCGCCCACCACGTCGTACAGGATCGGCATCAGGCTGTCGCTGAGCCGGGCGAGCCTCGTCCCGCGGGCGCCGCCGGCGTTCACCGTCGCGCCCGGGGCGGCGGCGTGCTCGGCGAGCTTCCTGTTGACGCCGTCGAGCGCGATCCTGATCCTGGTTATCTCGTCGGCCACCGCGGCGCCGCCCGACCATTCCTTGCGCGCCACGGTGACGACCAGGGCGGCCAGGCCGTCGGCGGCGCGCTCCGCGTCTTCCAGCCCCAGCTCGCGCCGCCGCACATCAGGTTCCGCCCTTCCCGGCGGCCGGGGTGCCGGGGAGGCCAGCCGGTCGAGCAGGCCAGCGGGGCATAGCTTGTCGACCTCGGGCAGGTAGCTCGCGCTGCCCTTGTGGATGAGCTGCTGGCCGGTGAGGTTCAGTCGCCTGGTCACTCGCGGCAGCGTGTCACCGTCCCGGACGGCCTCGACGGCTGCCCGGGACACGGCGAACCGGTTAGCGTCCTGGCTGTCAGCGTCGGGGTCAGCGCGGGAGGGCGGATCCGGCAGGTCGACTCCGGCCGCCGTTACCTGACCACGTTGCACCTTGGTCAGGTCGCCTGTCGAGTCAGCGTCCGCGAACAGCCGCGCCACCCGGTCGCGGAACACGGACAGGTACTTGCCGACGGTGATTACATCGTCGCGGACGTCGGGTTCGCCCCTGCGCAGCAGCCCGGTCCGTGACTTGGCCAGGGTCGCGGAGGTCGCGGCCGCCGAGTCGGCGATCCGGTCGCGGCAAGCGCCGAGATCGCCGCCCTTGGTCAGCCGGATGGTGCCGAACGAGCTGGGTATCAGCGATACGAACGGCGTTTCCGTTGCCGCGGCGAGACCCGATCCGGGCCCGGTGAGCCGCTCGATGGCCAGGGCGAGCGCCGCGGCGAAGCTGGCCGCCTCGTCATCCGCCCCGGCCAGCCGCAGGCCAGGACTGGCTATCCCGTTGCGCACGTCGCGTACCATCGTGGCCAGCACCTCGTCGAACACCTCGTCCACCGAGAGCACCCCGACCAGGTAATCCAGGCCGCTCACCGAACCCCCGGAGTGGCCGTCCGCGGTCGCCGCCGCGGACAGCCGCCAGTCGATGCCGCGGGGGTCGCTCACCCAGAGCACCGCGGAGCCCAGGCGGCCGCTGATGTTCGCCGGTATCCGGATCTGCGGGCTCTGGCTCTCCGGTCCCTGCGGGTCGAGCGGTCCGAGCGCCACGCACAGCAGGCTCTTGAGGCGCCGGGCCGTCAGCAGGCGCTGGTAGACCCCGGCGTGGTCGACCAACGCGACGGTGTCGTCCATCACGAGCATCCGGCCGAGGACCGGGTGATTTTCACGGTCCGAGAGCAGCTCGTTCGCGGCCTCCATCGCCTCCGCGGCGCCGAGGCCGGACAGCTGCAGGACCTCGACCGTCATCCAGCAGCACCGCCCTTGGCGGCAACCGTCTCGAGGGCGCGCAGATTCTTGCCCACCGGGGCCTCGGGCCCGTCGAACGGCAGGTCAAGGGCGGCCGGCAGGGTGTCCGCCCAGAACGCGCGCATCTGCGCGGTGCGCGCGCGCTGGTCGGCTTCCTGCTTCTTCATCATCTCATCCAGGGTCTCGACCTGGCCCGGGGCCATGTCGCGGATCGTCACGTACAGCGGGTGCGGGGCCGACGGGGTCGCGTCCAGGCCGTCGGGCATCTCCTGCATGAGCTCCTTGCAGAACAGCTGGTGGATGCGGTCGTCGTCGAGCGCCCACAGCTCGTAGGCGTACAGCAGGTTGCCCCACGAGGAGGCCTGGCCGAACGGCTTCAGCGGCAGCGGCATCGTCACGCCGCCGCCCAGGGTGATGCCGAACTCGGCGGGGGACGTCTCCGCCCCCTGGACCGACCCCTTGCCGTTCCACAGCGCGCACAGGATCCGGTGCAGGATCTGGACCCGGTGCTCCTCCCGGGTGGCCAGGTACCCGAAGTCGTAACCGGTCCGCTGCCGCCAGCGCAGCATGTCGGCCTGCTGGGAGCGGGTGAGCGCGCCGGACCACTGCCGCAGCACGTCACGGACCTCGCCCACCTCGGTGATGCCCATCCCGGTGCGGAACAGCACCACCGAGATCGACTCGTTCTCGGTCGGCCGGAAGTCCTGGGAGGCGCCGGGCAGGTGGATCGAGGACTTCAGGTGCGCCTCGATCATGGGGTCCCCGGTAGGGGCGGGGTAGGACACCAGCACCTTGAGCTGCCCGCTGCCCTGCGGCGTGAAGTCGGCGGGCAGCAGCCCGGCCAGCTTGCCCTTGAACTCCTCCAGGTAGTCCTGGGTGATCCCGGCGCCGGTATCCCGGCCTGCCGCCTCGGCCAGCAGGTCCGCCAGCCGGGGCAGCATCGGCTGCTCACCGAGCGGCGGCTCCCGCAGGAACGTCTTCACCTCCGTCTTCACCTGCTCCAGCAGATAGGACACCGCGGTCTCCGGGTCATGGTTGACGCTCATCTTGTACGTGTTGCGCCACACGTTCGGGCCGATCATGGTCTGCAGCAGCTCGGGCTCTGACGCGTTGGCCCGCACCCGTCCCTCCCGGTACCTGTGCTCCCGTAGCCGCCCGATCACCTGCTCGTAGAACTGGTCCATCCGCCCGGCCGTGGCCGGCAGCATGTAGGAGACCCCCACGCGCTTCTTGTACAGCGCGGCCGCCCGGCGCTCGAAGTCCTCGTGGTCGTCGCGGGCGAACTTGAGCAGCTGGCTGTTCATCGCGGTCAGGTTCCGCTCGGCCCGCTCCAGCGGGCGGCGCCACTGCTGGGTGTACATGTCCCAGAACCGCGCCCACTCCACGTAGGTGCACCACTGATACCAGGCGTCCTGCTGTGCCCGGCAGGCGACCGGCTCCTCATCGGCCCACTGGACCTTCCGCATGAACTTGTCGCGCAGCTCGGGTACGGGCGGCAGGGCGGCGTTCTTGTTCGGCGGCGGCGGCGCGGCCCGCCTGCGCTGGAGCAGGCCGTTGATCCCTCCCTTGTCCACGTCGTCGGCGAGCTCGGGATGGCCGAACAGAATCCGCTGGATCCTGAAGACATCCATCTGGCCGAGCAGTTCGTCGATGGCGCCTTCCGGGTGGAAGTTCGCCGCGATCTGCGGGACGTCCCGGCTGAGCTTGGCCCGCAGCGAGTCGATGCCGACTCGCATGTTCTCCGTGCGGTCGGTCAGCGCGGTGGCCACTTCCCTGGCCCCGTGCGCGGGCGCGGGCTCGGCGGGGGTTACCCCCGGGCGCCTCAGCACCTGATGCACGCCGGCCTTGGTAAGGAACTCCTCCCCGTCGGCGCGGTTGGATTCGACCTTGGCGACCGGCGTGGAGAGCTGCTCGATGGCATTGCGCAGCAGCCGCGCGCTGACGATCCCGGCCAGCTCGTCCACCGGCACCGTCATCGACGCGACCAGCGCCGTCGACACACCGCGGTTCCCGATCCCGTTACCGGCCCGGGCCTGGCGCAGCCCCGCCTCGTTGATGAAGCTCTCCGCGAACGACTGCGGGACGACCCCGCTGCGCTGGTCGCGATCGGTCACCTCGGTCCCCACCAGCGACATCACCAGCGAGACGATCGCCCGGTGCATGTCCTCGCGTGTCGCGGCCGCGGGCCGGGAGAACAGGAACCCGGTCTGCACCGTCCCGGGATTCAGCGCGATCCGCGGGGTACCCGGGTAGTGCACCGCGATGTCCTCGGGGTCGATCGGCCGCCTGGTGTCCGTGCCCTGCAGGTTGAGCCGGGCGGCGGCGCCGTTCTGCTCATCCACCAGGCGGAACAGGTCGAGCAGCGCGCGCCCGGCGTTGAGCTCGGCGGCCCGGCCGCCGCCGTGATCCCGGTCGAATGCGGACGGCATCAGCACCAGCGGGTAGATCTCCACCTTCAGCTGCGTCTTCTGCAGCTCGGTTCCGATCAGGTGCAGGTAGTCGTAGAAGATTCCGGCTCCGGTACCCCCGGCGACAGAGAAGGCCACGAAAACGTCCACGCCCTGGATGCCGCTACCGCGCAGCAGGTGCAGTTCATGGCCCGAAGCGGCCAGCTTGCCGATAGCGAAGTTGATATCCCGCACCGCGGCGGCGATCCCGTCCATGAAGGTGCCGAACAGCGCCGCCCGGCCCACGGTGGGGAACTGGCCCGCGCCGAAGTGCAGCGGGTTCACCCGCGGCTCGCCCTGCTCCGGCGGCAACCAGGCCGCTGTCTCCCGCTTCGCGGACAGGCGCAGGTTCCGCGCCAGGTCCGGGTAGCTGTCCACCGGCGGTACCAGGTCGTTGACGTAGTAGGCGGTCAGCGCGGCGGCCGGGAAATGCTCGCTGCCCGGCACCACGCGGCCCGGGAGCTTGTTGAGCTCGGCCTGATTCATGTCCGCGTACACGAACTGGACACAGGACGGCAGCTGGTAGGGCAGCATGGCGTCCATGCCCGGCTTCTTGCGGAAGTCGTTGCCGTCGGGGCCGCAGATCTCCTCGCGCAGCTTGCGCTCGAGTTCGGCGCCGACGTCGCAGCCAGTGCCGCCGAGCCCGACGAACAGGACTGGCTGGTAAAGCCTCATGGTTCCCCCAGGGCGTCTGCCTCGATCGATCGTGATCTGGTTTTGGCCTGCACACCGTCACGCTGGCGGGCCAGGCCGGGTGTGGCCGTCACAGCCACTCGTCGTCTATGGCTGAGGATTGGCCCGGAGCCGGCCGAACCGGCTGCGTCGGCTGGTACGGCGCATCCTCGTCGTCGGCGGGCAGCGCCTCGGACGCGGCGGCGGCCGGCTCGGCCCGGGCGGGCGTGCCCGTCCTGCCTGATCTGGAGGGCAACGGGACAAGCCGGCCCGGCCCGCGCTTGCTGGTGTCGCGGAAAGAGAGTCGCAGCCCGTTCGGCAGCGGTTCTCCGGCGCTGCCGACGATGACGTCGTGCTCGGTGCCCATCGGCGTCCAGACCTTGACCTGCCCGCGCCCCGCGCGCCTGGCGGTGTAGGCGCCGGCTTCTCCCGGCTGCGGCGGCTCGAGCCTGGCGTCCGGGTCATTCTCGTCCCGGATGATGAAGGGGAAGGTCCCGGACCACTGACCCGACGGCTTGAGCTCGTTCCCCTTCTGCTCGCCGTCGCGGCTGATCTTCGCGCGCAGCGAGCGCACGTCGACGGCGCGGCGGCGCCTGGCCCGCTCCGCCAGGACCGCCAGGATGATCAGCGCGATCAGGGCGAGGATGCCGATTATCAGCCAGAGGTACTTGGCGAGAAACCCCGGCGGCTTGGTCACGGTGATGTTGAGCGGCGCGTCGGCATAGACGATGCCGGGGTTCGCGGCGTCGACCACCTTGACTCTCAGCCAGGCGGATCCGGCCGGCGAGCCGGGCGCGAAGGAGATCGTGAACGGGCTCGCCGGCGGGCTGCCCGAGGGGACCGTGACCGGCCCGTCCGGGCTGGTGAGCGTGGCGAGCGCGTTGCTGACGCCGTCGAGTTCCAGCCGCACGGTCCTGGCCGCGCCGGTCTTGTTGGCGAAGATGACCTGGCCCTGGATGCCCGAGCCGGCCTGCACGCTCAGCGCGGTGGGGAACTGCACCGTGGCCTGGAACGGGCTGAGGCTGCTGCCGACGGTGACCGTCGCGGGAACCTCGGTGGCGTACAGGCCGTAGCCCTCCGCCGTGCCGGTGAAGGTCAGCGGCCCAGTCGTCTTCGGCGCCTGGAAGCTGCCCGTGTAGTTGGCGACACCGGTGCCCGAGCTGCTGGTCTCGCCCGCGTTGCTGACCGCGACCCGGGCCGTCTTGCCCAGCCCGGCACCGGAGACGGTGACCCCCACCTGAAGGTTCTTGACCGTGGCCGGGTCGGTGATCGGGCCGTTGTTCCCGAGCACGCTGAGCGAAACGCTGATCACCTGGCCGGGTTGCGCGCTCGGCGGGTTGGCGGTGATCAGCGCGCGCACCGCTCCCTGCCAGAACGCCGTCGCGCTCACCAGCTCGCTTTTCAGGCCCGGCGGCGCCGTCAGCTTTATCTTCCAGGTGCCGGGAGCCGGGTTGACCAGGTGCAGCACGTCCACCGCGCTGCCCTCGCCGCTGATTGCCGAGGAGTCCGTCCACAGCGCGCCATCCGGCTGGTAGAAGCTCACCTGCACGCCGGGATCGCCCCGGTCGACGCTGATCGCCGCGTCGCTGGCGATGGCCGGGATCGTCACCTGCAGCGTGCCAGTGGTGATGCCGCCGCCGAACGTAATCGGCGGGGCCACGCTGGTGCCCATGCAGCCCGCCTGCGCGTACAGCTGGTTCAGCGCGGCCAGCGCGTCGCCCCGGTTGGTCACCAGCGTCGAGTGCGGCTCCGGCTGGCATCTCGACTGGGCGCCGCTGCTCGCGAGGTACTGCAGGTACTGCTCATCCTGCGACGTGATGTCGGTGCCCATGCCGAGCGTCCACACCTGGACGTGATCTTGCCGGGCGAGAGCCAGCTGCTCGTTGACGGCCTGGTGCACGCCGGACAGCCAGTCCTGTCCGTACTGCTGCGTGTCCCGGTGCGCGTCCACGGCGCCGTCCGTCATCATCAGGATGACCTTCAGCGCCCCGGGCGGTGACTGCGCCCCGTAGGGGGTGTCCGGGTTCAGGTAGGACATCGCCTGGCCGAACGCCGCAGCGTAGTCGGTGTCGTCGCCCTGCGCCTCGGTCCGCCGGTGCAGGCTGTTCGGGCAGGTGGACAGGTACGCCAGGTTCTGGGCGCCGCTGGCGACGGTGGGCTTGCAGGCCATGTCGATCGGGTTCTGGTCCGGCGCCACGTGGTTCACGCCGCCGAATCCAATGACGGTGATCCGGCTGCCAGGGTTGAGCATCGACTGGCCGATCGTCTCGGCCACCTGCCGCTCCTGCGCGACGCTCACGGGCGTCTCGCTGCCCGACTCATCGACGAGCATGACGACGTCAAGGAGCAGCGTGCTGCTTGATCCGGTCGCCTGTGCCACGCCGCTCCGCGCCGCCCCCGCAGCCTGAGCAGCAGGTACGGGCATAAGAAAAGCGAGCACGAGCCCGGCGGCCACCAGCCATCCGCCGCGCTTTCTTGCTGCGGACCGGGCTGCGGACCTGGTCGCTGCTCCGCCGCTGGCAGAGAATACGGTACTCCTCAAGGTCCCCCCTGCCGATTGGCCACCCTTCGTACGCAAATGTAGGACGAAGCCTACCGTCAATGCGCCGCCGCCCCACGCCGGCAAGCTACCAGCCGCGGATTCCCCGGACCCTGAGTAGGGTGCTGTGCTGAGGAGGACGCAGATGGACGCGCCTGATGACCGCTTCTTCGCCGAGCTGCGGGCCTGTACGGCAGAACTGGCCCGGATCATCGAGGGGGACCTGGTGGCCCGGGAGCCTGGCGCCGGAACGGGGTTCTCGCGCGGCTACGGTGCCCGGCGCGGGCGAGGTATGCCGCGGCCGTGCTGAGCGGCAACGTTCCCGGACCCCGGATGCCTCATCCGGCCGAGGCGGCCCGGACCGAGGAGCGGATCGCGTTCTCGAGGCCCTCCAGCGGGAGCTTGCCGTCGATGCGCTGCCCGTCGACGTAGAACTTCGGGGTGGCGTTGACGCCGTTCCTGACGCCTTCCCGCAGGTCGCGCTCGATCTTCTGGGCGTATGCCCGGCCGGTGACCTCCCGGCTGAACCGGTCCACCTCCAGCCCCAGGTCCCGGGCGTAGGACAGCAGGGAATCGAGGTCGAGACGGGACGACGGCCGCAGCAGGCATTCGTACATCTCCCAGAACCGGCCCTGAGCTGCCGCGGCCTCGGCTGCCTCTGCGGCCTGCTCCGCGTGCGGGTGCAGCTGCTGGATGGGGAAGTTCCGGAACACGAAGCGGATCGACGCCGGGTACAGGCCGAGCATCCGGTCCACATCACGCGCCGCTCCCCGGCAGTACGGACACTCGTAGTCGCCGTACTCCAGGACGGTGACGGACGCCTCGGCCGGTCCGAGCACGTGGTCATCGCCGGTAATCTGCGGCACCGTGAAATCCTCCACCCTGACTCCTCCGCCGGGACGCGTGGGCAACACCAAGCATCACCGTGTCGCCGGCGGCCCGGTTCGTCAAGCCCGGGCGGAGACCAGCTTCGTCCGGCTTAATTCTTCTTCCTGCCGGTCCGGGCGATCGCGCCGACGGCCGGGGCGAGCACCAGCCACAGCCCGATCGTCACCACCATGGACGTGACATAGCCGAACGGCCGGATGCCGGTGTCGGACGCGGTGATGCCCGCGAACAGCATCAGCAACCAGGCGCTGACGAAGAACGCCGGACCCGCGGCGAGGATCCCGAAGAAGTCGTTCACCGAACTCACCTCGCACTGCCACAGTCTCAGGCTGGTCCCTCCCGGGCCAGCCGGGCCAGGTTCTCGGCCCGCTCCTTGATGCCGAGCAGCATCTTGCGCTCCATGATCAGGCTGCCCGGCTCCATGACCAGCGTGCAGAACTGGCGAACCGGCCACGCGCCCGGCGCCGCGATCCGGTTCCGGCTGATCAGCCTGGTCTGCCCGTTCTCGGCGGACAGCGCGAAGATCCATACCCAGTTCCCGTCGGCGAACCGGACGGTGAACGTCCGCTCCGGGTCGAGCACAGCGACCTGCATGGCCGGCCGGCCGGGGCCCAGCGGAAACTCGTCGCCGACCTTGACGTCCTGGAATTGCGGCAGGATCTGGCGGGTGCTGTGCATGTCCAGGCCGAACAGGTTCTCGATCCAGTCGTAGGTGTACACGCCGCCGCGTCCGCTGCCCATCTGCACCAGCCACGGCCAGATCGCGGCCGGCGGCGCGTCGATCGTGATCACCCGGGTGGACACGGTGCCGGCGTCGGGCAGCAGTTCGTCGCCGGGCAGCTTGCTGGACACCTCGTCGGCCCGCGCACCCCAGTTCAGGCACCGGCGCCGGAAGAAGAGGCGATAGGCGAGCGGCCCCAGCCCGGCGGCCATGACGGCCCCGGAACCCGCCGAGACCGCTGCTCGCATGCGCTTGTTCATCGGGTTACCTCCTGTTCACGAGCAAAGCCTGGCCCGGCCCCGTGCGGCAGGTACCAAGGTCCCGGTCCCGGGGGCTGGATGTCCGCCAATCCGGGCCGGCCAGGGACTTTCAGCCAGCGCTTGCAGGCCGCGCGGGTCCGGCTGCCCGGCTTGTATCGGCCGGTCCCGGCGTAACCAGGTCGCGTGGCGGGGACCAGTGGCTCGCCGTTCGGGGACCTAGGCCCGTACCGCTGCCCTGCGGGGTCCCGCATACTCCCGGTGGTATAGGGCCGAACGTCGGGAGGAGCACGAAATGGGCTACGGAAAGACCGTTCGCGACGAACTGCGGGTGCCCACGCGCGAACTGCGGCACGCGATCCCCCAGGTGTACGCCGGTTTTAAGGAGCTTCACGACGCCGCCCTCGCTCCGGGCGCGCTGGATGTCAAGACCAAGGAGCTCATTGCCCTGGCGATCGCCGTCAGCAAGGAGTGCGACGGGTGCATCGCCGCGCACGCCCACGCGGCGGTCCAGCATGGCGCGACCCCCGAGGAGGCCGCCGAGGCGATCGGCGTCACCTTCCTGATGAACGGCGGGCCCGGCACCATCTACGGGCCCCGGGCGTTCGCCGCCTTCCAGGAGTCCTACAGCCAGCGCGTGAGTGACGCCATCGCCCGCGCGGTGTGACTCCTGACGGCAGCCGGGCTCATCCCGGTCGCCGAGGCGATCTCGGCCTCGGACAGTTCGGCGAAATACCGCAGGACCATGACCTCACGCTGGCGGGCGGGAAGAGCCCGCAGCGCCGACACCACGGCGGAACCGGGAAGGGAAGAGCCGGTTCCCTGACCGGTTGGCCGGCCGCCGCCGGGCGTGCCCCTGGCGGGCGAGAGCCGCGTCGCCGACCGGCACTGACGGATCACCGACCGGCGCAGGTAGGTCAGCGCGGCTTCGGTGCCGGGCAGCACGTGCCACCTCTCGTGCACGGCGGCGAACGAGTCCTGCACGATTTCCTCCGCCGTGGCCAGGTCGGCCACCAGCAGCGCGGCGAGCCGGACCAGCAGCCGGTAGTACGTCTGGTACAGCGCCGTCATCGCCTGGTCGGCGGCCCGCGCCTCCTGGTCGGCGGCCCGCGCACCCGGCGGCGGCTCGCGGCCCGACCTCATCTTCCTGCTCCGCACGATCGTTCTCCCGGTACCCGGCCGGCCGTATGGGGCCGCTCACTGGTATGAGGCCGCTCACTGGTATGAGCAGGCCACCCCGGGACCGCCAGCAATTTCCGGGAACGATCACCGGCTCGTGCTCATTTTCCTCCGGTTCCCGGGCTGGCAACAAGATCAGTTGCGGCATCCCCGGCATGGATGGTCCCGGGCTGGGCATGATCATTTTCGTGCCGGTATCCATTTTCGAACACAGGCCCGAATTCTGCCCGTTCGGCCATCAGCTCTGGCCCGGCCGGGCCCAGGTCAGCTGGAAGCCCTGCATCTGCGCGGCGGCCCGGGAGGGAGCCGAACGCGGCCGCGGCCTGGGCCACGTCCGGGTGTC
>Ga0335081_10007049_pt1 | contig 17937 bp, 18 predicted proteins | sample Lox_Sample_35_FD_206713 | JGI IMG/M metagenome (GOLD analysis project Ga0335081, IMG submission 206713) | Soil microbial communities from Loxahatchee National Wildlife Refuge, Florida, United States - Lox_Sample_3.5 | ecosystem: Environmental > Terrestrial > Soil > Wetlands | place: USA... | reverse complement strand
AGAAGGAATGGCAGGCTTTTGTCTTGGCACAAACTGAAACATTCCACTTGACACCGACCAGCCTTCTCATGGAAGACCGTCGTCTTTCGCGGTCTGCCACGGCGTGCGAAGCGCGCCTTTGCACCGCTGTACGGTGCCGGCAGACGACAGAAACCGATCGTCTGCCCCACAGAGTAAACTGCATTCTACATGACGAACTAAACTAGGAATCACGGAAGAGGTCCCACGCATGACCAATCGACTGACCGTCGCCGCCCGAACGATCGCCATGATTGCCGGCTTGCTCGGTGCGAGCCTGCTGGCGCAGAATCCGCCGGCAACTATCGATTCCCATTTGATCGCCGCCAGAAATGCCGCGGGCTTCGACTTCACCGGCACCTTGGCCCGTCTGTGCGTCGCGCCGCCCATGGTGGCGGGCGTTCGCGACCTCGCGCCGGGCCCGGCGCCGGCCCGCGACACCTGGTTCATCGAACCCGCCAAGGTCTTCGACAACCTCTACTTCGTCGGCTCGAAGATCCACTCTTCCTGGGCGCTGACCACCAGCCAGGGCATCATCCTGATCGATACGCTGTTCACGTATAACTCGGAAGAGGAGATCGTCGGCGGCTTGAAGAAGCTCGGCTTCGATCCGGCCACTGTCAAATACGTCATCATCAGCCACGCCCACGGCGATCACGTAGGCGGCGCCAAGCTCATGCAGGATCGCTTCGGCTCGCGAATCGTGATGGGCGGCCCCGACTGGGATTCAATTGAGAGGTCCGTCAACGGCTATCCGCAAGGAAAACCGAAGCGCGACATCGCCGCCGGCGACGGTCAGAAAATCACGCTGGGCGACACCACCGTGACCATCGTCACTACGCCGGGGCACACGCCCGGCACCTTGTCGATGCTATTCACCGTGAGGGACAATGGCCGGCCGATCAACGTCGCGTATTCGGGCGGAACGGCGTTCAACTTCCCCAGCACGGTTGCCAACTTCGATACCTACATCAACTCCCAAAAGAAGATGGCCGCAGCAGCAGCCGCTTCGAACGCCGCGATCCTGATGTCCAATCACTCAGAATTCGATGGAGCAGTCACCCGTATCAAGATGTTGGCGGCGCGCAGACCGGGGGAGCCGCATCCGTACGAGCTCGGCAAAGCAGCGGTGGCACGGTATTTTACGGTGACGTCCGAGTGCGCGCAGGCGGCGCGGCTCAAGCTGATCGAGTCCAAGTAAACCCGGCGCTCGTGATAGCCTAAAGGGCAACTGGACTCGCGCATGGGATACCGTTCGGCAGTGCTGTTGGTGGCCGCACTTGGGCTTTGGGGTGTTCTCCTCGCGCAGCGTCCCTTCAAGCAATACGACGCCGCCGAGTATGAAGACTTTCCGCTTCCGCCGGACTGGAATGCCAAAACCGAGTGGACCCGCGCGCGGCTGCGCTACCCGAGCGTCTACGCACGCTACATGCGTGAGGATCTGAACTGGACCATCGATTACCCGCGCTCCGACCGTCATCTGCTGCAGGGAATCCGCCGGCTGACGCGCATCGATACGCGCTCCGTCGAGCAGGTGGTCGATCTGGATGGCACCGGCGACGTATACAACTGGCCCATGATGTACGCCGTCGAGGTTGGCCACTGGGTCCTTCCCGACGATCAAGTGGCGCAGCTTCGCGAGTTCCTGCTGCGCGGCGGATTCCTGATGGTGGACGACTTCCACGGCGACGAACCGTACCATAACGTCAGCAGTGAATGGCAGATTTTTCTCGCCAGCATGAAGAAGGTCTTCCCGGACCACCCGATCGAGGATCTCGAAGACTCCGATGCAATCTTTCACACGGTTTACGATTTGAACCGGCGCTTCCAGGTCCCGGGCTGGCAATGGTATTTCAGCCGGCGGACCTACGAAGCAGGCGAAACCGGAAAGACGCCGCACTGGCGCGCGATCTACGACGACCGGCGCCGCGTGATGGTGGCAATCTGCCACAACATGGATTTGGGCGATGCCTGGGAGTGGTCGGACGACCCGAGATATCCGGAAGCGTGGGCGACCCTGGCCTACCAGATCGCGGTGAATTATTTCATTTACGATCTGACGCACTGAGGCGCGATGGGCTCTGTGGGGCAGGCGCCCAGGGGGTCCGCCCCCATAAGGTAGAGTCGAGATGCGGCGCGGTGGTTTAGGTACGGCCTATCCGTTGCCGGCCTTTCGGTTTCCGGTGCCTCAAAAGCCGGACCATGCTCCGTTTCCACATCCCGCTCATCAAACCGGACGTGCCCATTTCGAGCATGTCCCGGTCCACAATGCGCCGTGCGACGCACTGTACCGTGACCCTCTCCGACTTCCGAGGTGGCCGCCACCCGAAAGATGACGTTGGAGGCGCGACCTCCGCCATTCTCGGATCTCCCCCAATTACACAGATCACCTTCCCTGCATGCCGTGCCCACTACCCCGGTGGACCGAACAGGTGCTTGTCGGTTTCTTCCCCGTTCGCGCGGCCTTCCCCGGTTAACGGGCGGGTCGGCATCCACGACTTCACTTTCGAGGCCTGCTCAGGCTTCACTCGCATTACGGCCTGCAAGGTTGCTAGCCCGCCCAACGGCGGACTTTTGTCCCGAGGCTCCGGCCCAGCCAGTTACCCGTCCAAGCCGCTCGGTAGCTACCCTGTCCTACCGACAACTACATGGGTGGATCCTCCTTCCACTGACGATCTGCGCCGTCGGGGCGCACCGTTAACTTAAGCCTGGACGCGCCCAACAGTCCCCCAGGTCCGGACCTTACGTTCTTTTCTTCCACTTCAACGGTTCGGGCAAGTGAACTTGAAACCCGGCCTCGGGCCCTCATCGTGCTTTCGGTCTGGTGTCCCGAGGCCTTTTCGGCCTCTTCGCCCGCGTCTTTCCGCGGGCCTTCGGTGCCCCCGCGGGGACCTGCACCAATTGGCCGAATCGCGGAGGCACGGCGGCTGCACTGACGATCGGGCCAGCAGCCACTAGCCTTTTCCGGCGAGAATCCACTTGCAGATTCAGACCTTCCAGAGCGCGCGCACCAAGCAGTTGGAGATCGCCTCTTTCGGCGAAAACGACTTCGTCCACGGTCTCCGACTTATCCACCGTAAGTACGGCGTAGCCAACCGAGCGGGTAATGATCTGGCCGTTCGCCAGCTGAAATTGGAGATCCTTCTTGCGCCGCTCGATTCCGATCGCCTCCAATACCGTCGCGTCGATCCACGTAGACTCAGCGCCAGTGTCGACCATCAGGCGCCGTACGGCTGTCGACTTGGAAGTTACTGGATTGAGGACCCGGCAACCAACGTAAAAAAGTCCCATCTATCCGCAATCATAACGCGAGGAATCCGGGCCCGCAGATCCCACGCAGTCAGGGCCGTCCGAATACCGGATCCATCGAATCTCTGCAACAACCGTTCTGTTCGACGGTCTGGGCGAAGCGGCGACATTGGTGGTTCGCCGTTTTTCGTCCAAGTGCCACGATTAGCCATCCAGAGTCGCAAGCGCTTCGCGTGTCTTCTTAAACGCGTCACCCACATGAATCCGTTTTCCATCAGCGTGGCACGAGTCATGCCGTAAGACGGGAGGCATGCTCTTTCCTAGCGCAACTCCGAACATGACTCCGAATGCGAGGAATCGAATATCGTGATACCAAAGGTCGTCGGATTGTGCAGGAAGGAGCCAAGTCTTGCGTGAAACTTCGTCAGTGCAGACGGTGACGATCACTGCGGTGCCACGGGGGAACTCTTTGGTCTCGTTTGCTAGGAACTGCCGGACTGGCTCTTCGTACTGTCCGAGACTCAGAGGTTTTGTGTCCTCCGCGCCTGGAACCGGCCACGAAAACGTCGAGCGCCACGCGATGCTCAACGCGAAGTAGGCGAACATGTCCATGTTCAATCCCGCATCACTGCCACAGTGCGACTTTAGCGTTTCGTCTGCCTCGTTCACGGTCAACGGTGCCAGCTTTGCCAACAAAGGGCTTGGCTTGTTTGCGATTTTCCCCGCGATATGACGCAACACCTCTGACTCGCCATTCCTGGAGAATCGTTGCTCGCATTCCAAACACAGGAGCGGTGCTTTGATCTCATTACTGGCGATAAGAGTACGGACTCCACCGCGCGAAAGATACTCAAGGCTTCTGTTCTTCGGATACAGGGCCGCAGGCATGTAGTGGCTTTCTTGAAGTTCAACGCCAGGTGTAAGACATAATTGCAAGTACCTACCATCCACTTCCACGATAGCGCCCGGGGGGCCAGGCTGCCATCTGGACCCATAGTCGCCATACCGCTGAATGACCTGCACTCCCGAACTGCCCGGGGTGATCGGCCATGCGTGAAACGATGGCGTTGGGTCTTAAATTAACGCCTATGGCGCCCCGCCCCACCTGATATACACTTCCCTTATGCCCATCTACGAATACGAGTGCCGGCAATGCGGGCATCGGTTCGAGTACCTGGTTTTGTCCAAATCCCCTGCTGCGAAATGCCCTTCTTGCCAGAACGAAGATCTCACTCAGTTGATCTCGTTATGCGGCATTAGTTCGGAGGCCACCCGGAAGGCCAATCTCAACGCCGCCCATCAGAAGGCGGCTGGGGTGCGGAAAGAACGCCAGCACGAAGATCACCAGCATTTGCACGAGCATTTCGGCGATTCGCACTAGCCAGCAGGTCGCGTCACCTGGGCCGGGGCCGACGCCCATCCGAAGTCGCCCGCTACCGGCCGCCCTTTTCTTTCTCCTGCTTTTCTTGTGCACGCGCGCCCGCCAGGATATCCACCAACGCGTAGTTCCCTTCCTGGCATTCGTAAGGGAACAGTGTTTCCGCGCTCTTCGTCATCGGAATCTCCCCGCTCCAGGGCTTGGTAAACGCAGTGGGATCGTCAACCGTAAACCGATACAGGATCGTACCGGCGTCGGCGCGTGTCAGCCATTCCGTCAAATGCAGGTTTTCGTCCGCCGCGTAGAAATCGTCCTTGCCAATGAAATTGGTGGTGTCGATCACCAGCGTGTCGCCCTCCCAACGCCCGCGCGAATCGCCCATGTAGCCGCGCACGTGCGGATCGGCATGCGGCCGGCCATCCAGCGGAATGATGCGCGCCTCGTGCATCATCTCCTGGAGGATCACCACGTATCCGGGAGTTTGAACAATCTGAAAGAAATTGTTATTGGGAGTGGGCACCATCGGCAGACCGCGCGTGATGCAGCGAATCCGCAAAGCGAGGTCCTCGGGTCCACTGGGCAGGCGGCCGGCCTTGGCGGCGCGTTTCTTCTGCGCCTCGAGTGTCAGCGGGGGGATTCTGCCGTCTGGCGGATCCACAATGAGGGAGGTACGCAGGCTGGGCACGACGTGCAGTCCCCGTTCCCGCCAGGCCTCGTTGTAGTTGCGGCGCAGATCGGCGTCAGCACCACCATCGCGCCGGTCTCGGTTGCCTTCTTCCAACGTCCGCTTCTCGTATTCCGAGGCTTCTTCCTTGGTCAGGAACTGTTTGCCCGAGAGCTCCGGCGGACGCTCCAGCGGCGTGAGCGCGTCGATCGCCCAGACTCCTTCGAAGTCCGGCTGGCCGTCCGGTGTACGCGGCGGCGTCCACGCCTTTACCTGACCGGACACAGGCATCAGGCAGGCCCACAGAATCACAGCCGCAATGACATGGGCAAGAAGTCTGTACGCCATGTACGTTCCTCGGCTGCGCTACTTTCCAACCATGTGTTCGAGGCTTCGCGAATTCTCGCAGGTCATTTCCAGCAGGTCCGTGTCCGGCATCAGGTGCACCTTTAGATTCGCTGCCCAAGGCTTGGTGTAGGCTTTGGGGTCGTCAATCGTGATGGCGATTTCCATGTGGCCGAAATCGGTCCGCCGAAAACGTTCGATCACGTGCAAGGCTTCGGTTTGCGGATGACCCATGCCCGTGTCGATCCAGCCCCGGTCGTTGAAGCCGATGGTGTCCACCTTCAGCACGTTGGCTTCCCACGTCCCAACCGAGTAACCCAGCCAGGTCGGCTGCGGATCCTTCGGCAGCGGACGTCCGTCGGTGAAGATCTGGCGGAACGCGGAATTGGCGGTCGTCTCGTAGAGAACCACCAGCAGAGGTCCAGTCTGCACGATCTTGAACGGAGCAATGGTATCGATTCGCGGCACTCCGGGAGGCATGCACTGCGCCAACGGGTCATCTTTATGCAGAGTTGCCTGGCGCTGCTCGGAAAGCTGCTTCGCCCAAGGCTGGAAGGGAGCCTCTTGCGGCTTGAGATCCACCGCCAGGTCCATGAAATGCGATCGGAACGCGCCAAACGCGCTCTGCTCTTCGCTGATCTCCCAGATTCCGGACAGGTCCGGCTTGCCATCCGATGTTTTCGGAGCGGCTGCGGCGAGGTTCACTTTGCCATCCGGCGTCCGCGGAATGCCGGGAGTCGCGTAATGTAGCCATTGGGCGGAGAGAGGAGCGAACGCCGCGAGAAGCACGCAGGCTGCCGATACCAGCCGCATTGGGGGCCTCCAGTTCACGACAAGTATATCGGTTAGGTCCGCAACCCGCTCAACGAGCCCGCTGAGGATTAAACTGAAACCTTGCGTTGAGAAAGGAGACGCCGGGATGAAGCGCAGCACCAACCGCATACTGACAACCCACGTGGGCAGCTTGCCGCGGCCCGCGGATTTGATTGAAATGTACCGTGGGGAGGCGCCGGGCGATCAGCTCAGCCCGAGGCTAACGAGCGCTGTCGCCGAGGTGGTTCGCCGGCAGGTGGAATCCGGCATTGACGTGGTCAATGACGGCGAGTTTGGCAAGCCCACGTCCGATGAAATCGATTACGGGGCATGGGCGTTTTACATCTATCAGCGGCTCAGCGGCTTCGAGATGCGCGATCGGCCTCCGAATTTCAGCGCCGTGAACGCGATCATGCGTGGCAGCAAAGATCGCGCGGATTTCGCCGAGTTCTACCAAAGCGGAGAGTCCGGCATGGACGTCCGCCCCCGCCTGCGGTTCGCGATGAACGTCGGGCCGATCCAGTACACCGGACACGAGCTCATTCAACGTGACATCAAAAACCTGAAAGCTGCTGCCGCGGGACAACCGGCCGAAGACCTGTTTCTTACCGCGGCCGTGACCGGTGTGAGCTTGATGCCGGGCGAGTATTACAAACATCCGGACGAACAGGCCGCCGCCGTGGCTGAAGCCATGCGGCACGAATACAAGGCGATCGTCGACGCGGGAATCAACCTGCAGTTGGACGATCCCATCATCGTCAATGTGTACGAATGGCAATATTCGATGAGCGGTGACCTGGCAGCTTTCCGGAAATGGGCTGAACAGCACGTCGAGTTGGTCAATCACGCTCTGCAAGGAATCCCCGAGGAAAAGGTTCGCTATCACATCTGTTGGGGCAGTTGGAAAGGTCCCCACAGTGCCGACCTGCCACTGCGCGATGTGATCGATCTGATGCTCAAGGTGAAAGCCAGCCAGTACTCTGTCGAGGCCGCCAATCCGCAGCACGAACACGAGTGGAAGGTTTGGAGAGACGTCAAACTGCCAGCCGGCAAAGCCGTGATCCCTGGTGTCGTGACCCATAAGACGAATGTGCTGGAGCATGCCGAGGTGGTGGCCGATCGGATCATTCGCTATGCCGAAGCCGTGGGCCGGGAGAATGTCATCGCCAGCACCGATTGCGGGCTGGGCGGCCGCATCCATCCGCAAGTGGCTTGGGCAAAGCTGCGCGCATTATCCGCCGGAGCCGCGTTGGCCACGAAGCAGCTCTGGGGACGAATGACCTCCTCAGCGTAGGGCTGCGTGGGGTCGGGCCTTCCGGCCCGCCGCCCGGCTCCTGCCCGGCGCTCTCGAGTTTGGACATTTCCCACAGACCTACAGGTAACCTCCAGGTCTGTGTGGCGCAGACCGTCGCCTTTCAGCGGTCTGCGATCGGACGGACGACGCAAAGCGATCGCTTTGGGTCGTCTGTGGGGAATGTCCAAACCCCAGGGGCGGGTCTTTCGACCCGCCGGACGCCGGGGTTTCCGGTAATGGATCCGTTCCGGACTGCCCGGCGCGCCGGGCAGAAGCGCGGCGGCAGCCCGGAAGGGCTGGCCCCACAAGCTAGAAGCCGAAGTGGTGCGGGTTGCGGCCGATGATGATCGCGGCCATCACCTTGGGCACGTACTCCCGCGTTTCCGGGGGCAGCGAGCGGGTCCGGTAGAGATACCAGAAGTTGCGCTGCTTGATGGGATCCTGCACGTTCTTCAAGATCGCCTGCTTGACCCTGGTTGGGCCGAGGTCGTAGGCCGCCAACGCCAGCATGACCGAGCTGCCCGCGCCGAAATCCAGTATCAACTCCCTCAAGTACCGGCAAGCAGCCTGAGTGGCCTTCAGAACGTCCCTGCGTTCGTCCACCTGGCTGTTGACGCGCAAGCCATATGCCTTCGCGGTGGCGGGTGTGAACTGCCAGAAGCCTACGGCGCCGGCCTCCGACTCAGCCTGTTCCAGCGCGCTCTCGACCAGCGGTACATAGGCCAGGTCGGCCGGCAGGTGGTTCCGTTCGAGCACACGCTGGATTGCGTTGATTTGGCTCGCCGACTCGCCCAGCGCCCGCTCCATGAGCGGATGGTTGGGGCCTTGATACTGCTCGATATAGTGATGGGCGCGCTCCGAGAACTCGGGCGGCACGCTATAGACCTCCGAGCCGAATTCCGCCATGAGCAGACGAATTTCGTTCGTCACGAAATCGCCTTGGTGGGCGCCGATCCGGTACAGCAGCGCCCGCTGCAGTTGCTCGCCCTCATCCTGGTAGCTATCTAATTCGTCGATGAGCCGGTCGGCTTCGCCGCGGTTCTGCGCCTGCTGGAGTTCCGCCTCCACGGTCTGGATTTTCCGGTCGATGGCCTGCTTGTCTTGATTCAGCCCGATGATTCTCCACGCGGCGGCCGCCGAGACGCAAGCCAGCAAGACTGCCAGGGCGAAAATCACCTTCCGGAACCGTCTGCCGGTGTGCCGCAGCGCTTGATCCAGCGCGTCTCGCATGATCGTCATCGTCTGGTCCGCTAGGCCGCGAGCCCTGGCCCGGCGGGACTGCTCCACCGCATCCGACAGGAAGCCATCCAAAGTGCCGGTAACCGGGGGAGGAACAATATCCGGCGGGATCACCTGCGTGGCTTCGAGGGGCGCGGAAGGGATCTCATCGGATAAGTCGAAAGTCAGCTCGGGGCCCTGCGTGCCCAGCCGGATGGTCGCGGGGGCGCACAATTCGCATTCGGCGATCCGTTCACTGTTCAGAAAGGTCCCGTTGGTGCTCTCCAGATCGCGAATTCGGAAACCGTCCGCAGTGCGATTGATTTCGAAATGGTGCACCGAAACGCTGACGTTCTCCGTGCCTTGAATGACTACGTCGTTGTCCGGGCTTCGGCCCACGGAGGTGCAGTCTTTGGAGATCCGATACCGGAACTGCACCTGCGCACCCGGGTGCGAGATCAGCCAGGCGTTATCCAGCGCGGCCACCACACGATGATTCCACGTTCGGATAGCCGGGCGCAAATGGCCGCCGGGCGCTATTTCTGGGGAGTGGCACCAGTTTTCAGAGCACCGGGCTCGCGAATCCGTTTAGTGAACGCCTGCTCTTCGGACGCCACGCAGTAGCCCTGCCGGATTTCGGCGCGGGGCCGAAGTTTGAGAACGCGGGGCAAGGCGATCCAGGGCTCGGTATACGCCTGGGGGTCGGTGATGGTCAAGGCGAAGTTGATGGTGTCGCGATCCACACGATGGTAGCGCTCTTCGAGACGCATGGCCTCACTGTGCGGATAGCCCGTTGCGCCGAGCCAGGTGCGGTCAACGTAGCCCGTGGATTCGACGACGAAGGTGGTATCGTCCACCCACTTACCGGCGGAGTATCCATACCAGAGCGGATCGGGGTCGGAAGGCAGGGCCCGGCCGTCTGTCCAGATTTCGCGGACCACGTGATCGCGCTCGAACATTTGCAGGACACGGTTCGACACCTGAAGGAACTCGAAAGGCGTGGGGAAATACAGGATGCGCGGAAAACCCATGGGATCGCACTCCAGGATCGGGTCGTTTCCGCCGGGCGCAGCGCGCTTTCCGTAGCCGGGTTTCTCCTGGTCGTAGCGAGCCTTGGCCCAAGGAGTCATCGGAGGAATGGCGCCGCCCGGCGATTGTTTATCGTCCTCGGAGGTTTCGCGCCCCGCCTGCAAGGCCCATACGCCTGACAAGTCATACTTGGGCGCGGGAGGGCTAGCAGCTTTTGACGGCGCCTGGGCATGGGCGCCCGATGACATCCACAAGAAAAGAGCGGCTTTGGCCAGCCAGCCGAGCGAGAGGATTCGCATGTCGATTAGGGGTTGGTCTTGTCGACCGTCTTGTCGGTGAAGTTCAGTTCGCGGCCATCCGCGAAGATCACTTTAGTGCCGGGATCTCCCGACCCAATGTACGCCACGGGCTGCCCGTTCCTGGCGGGACACAGAATAATCGTTACCTCGTCGCCGGCCTTCAGCGAGCGTCGCGTCCAGCCGGCGCGAGTTAAGATGCCCGGGCTGTTGGTTTCGATGCCCCACTTGACGATTTTCCCGGAGCTGTCCTTGACGTCCAGGTAGATCTGCGAGTGCGGATTGGTCCAGATGAATTCTGTGACGGTGCCCTTAACGGGCACGCGGGCCGTTTCGTCGTAGGCGCTGTTGCCGTGATGCGCTAACAAGACGCCGGCCGAAAACAAGAGGGCACACAACAGAAGAAATGGAAGCTTTTTCATTCGTGTTGTATTGATATCACGCCGCTTCGTGCGATGCAATGTCGCTTGGATCACCGGTCGCTTGGATCAGCGGGGATGCGGAGAATCCCACACGAACACCTGGATGGGCCGGTCAACGGTGCGGCCAAAGCGACGTCGAAGCTCCCGCATTGCGTCTCCGCTCTGCAGCACTTCGCACGCCCGTTGGTGGGAGGGACGTTGTCCAACCAGAATGCAGCCGCTCGTGTCCGCTATGGAGTTTCCGGCATGGATTTCAACAAGAGTTCGTGCTGGCACGGAGTCCAGCGCGATGCGCCAACCAAGCGGCCCTCCGATTCGCACCTTTCCGTTGTAGACGCCCTGCGGAATCTGGCTTGCAAACTCTTGGTTGTTCCGCCACGGTGGCTCCAGCGTGACGCCTATGGGTTCAGGATCATCAAACCTGAAATCCGGCACCACAAAAAGCCAGCCCATGATACAACCGTGATCGTCGAGGTCCCCTGTATTGCTCCGGCGTACAATCAAGATTCGAAAAGGCGTTGCACTTCGCGGGAGCCCCAGAGCCAACTGTGACGACCCCAGAAGAAATACCCTGCGAGCAATACCATCCCTCTGCATTGGCTCACAGTTACGGATTGGCCTTATTTAAGCTCGCAAGCTGCTTTTCGGCTTCGTTAACGTATTCGGGGTTTGAGTTCTTATATTTGTTGGCAAACGCCAACACTTCCTGAAATGCTCGTTGTGCGGCCGAAGGCTGCTGAAGTTTCAGAAGCGTAAAGCCCAAGTGATACTGGATGGTTTGCCAGTTCCCATTCGTGGTCAAGCCGGAACGCTCTAGGAAAGCCCTTCCGGTCTCCAACGCTCGAAGGGCTGACTTAAAATCCCCCAGCTTATATTCCGCCCACCCGAGAGTATCGAATCTAGCTCCGTTTGGTTCCTTGTCGGTGGCTTCGGTAGCTACGCGGGCCGCCTCTAGAAGTTGCTCTTTCGTGGGGTTCGGCAAGTAATTCACGAGGAACCAGGCGTAGCTATTGAGCATCAGCGCGGAGCGGTCGTTACTGATCGCGATTTTGTAGGCCTGCAGCGCGTCCGGGAACTTTCCGAGACCGGCGAGGGCGCTCGCCCTTACGGAAAGAGCCGGATTGAAGCTGCCGCCCGCCAGTTGTATCGCTTTATTGGCACTCTGTATTGCTTGATCGAATTGTTCATCAAAATAGTAGGAGCGGGCCTGAGCATAGTAGGCGGTTGCCGACTCACTGGAGCGTCCCACTTTGCAGAACGTATTCAGATCTAATGATGTCCCGTCTTGAAAGGTAACTGTTGCACGGACCACTTGCGGAGAATACCCGGCAATCGAGTAGGTCCAGGAGTTGGCTTTATCGACTGTCGGGAAGGAGACGAGCGACGGGTTATAAGTCGGACCCAAGTCGTATTGCACTGCCGTGACGGTATTTCGAAATTGAGACGGATTGTCCAGCCAGAAGGAAAGACCAATCATTCCGTTGTTCTTGCGGTTGATTCCTGAGCATCCAAGAGCAACGGGGGGCAGTATTTCGTAACGTATAAGGAAGTTCGCCTGACGGATTGTCTTGAGCTCGCCAACCTGAGAGGGCGACGCCGGTTCCACTACGAGGCTGGCCAAGCCCAGTTGTTGTTCGCCAAACAGTCGTTTTGTCAATACGCCAATCTCGACCTGAGCCCGCTGGCTGCCGATCGGAATATCGAAATCGTCCAAGACGATAGGCTTCGCATCGACGGAGAGCCTCTTGGACGACGGGCTGGTTGCATCAGGAACGCTGTCGATGTGCGTTTCGGAACCATTGACCCGGATTCGGAAATAGATGTCGGAGGCCGGAATGTTCTCGATTTGTAGTAGGTTCACGTGCATGGTAAATCCCGGCTCTGCAGGAGGAGCAGCGGCTAAGACTGCCCGGGGAGAGAATATGCCGCCGAATGTACTTCTATTTCGGTTCTGGCTCTTAAGTTCTGAAGGTTTCCGTTGGAGGGTGGATTCGGCCTCTTTTTGGTCAAGATAATAATGCAGACCATCTCCCAAAGGAACCCTGAAAATCTTACGGAGGTTTGGGTTGAACAGCGATATGAACGGCCATGGGGCGGGAAGCGTAAAATCTTGCTCCGCGGTCGGGTCGCCCACTGAAAAGTCGGTTCCAGTACTGGGAAGAATCGGGCCACGAACCGCAATGGTGAACTCTCCATCGTCATTTGTGAAGCTGATTCCCCCGCTGCTCTGGTGAACCCTCAATTTCGCAACCCTCACGTTCTTCCTTTGACCGCTGTTCTGATCGCGAGTCATCTCAATTACGGTTCCCTGGAAGTAATTGATACCGAGAAGGGGATAAAGGACCAAAATCACAAACAAGAATAGAATTACCAGCCAACCGATGACCTGCACCCAGCGAGGCATTTTCGCAAACGTTTGCTTGAGGAATGCAAAGAGATCAGGCGCTTGGACCGAGTATCTTGCGGGATCGGGGATTGGTTTCGGCGCAGGAGGCATAGTGTGCGAAAACTCCCGATTCGGTAAGAATAATAGAATACGGAGTAAGAGGCAAGGCCCAATCTTCCTTGCCCATCGTTTAGTGCGCCTCCTTCAATCCGAACGCGTAGAGTTTTCCATCCCAGGTGCAGACGTACACCTGCCCGCCTGCCACCACGGGTTGGTTGAAATGGGTGAAGCTGGTGATCAGCTGGTTGCTCGAGTACAATTCCCGCCCGGTTTCCGCGTCAAGCGCATACAGGACGGCGTTCGGGTCAAGGCCCGGCGGGGCTTTGATTGTGCCTCGGGACTCATCCGAAGTCTTACCGCTCAAGAGCACGAACACCACACCGTTGGCCACCGTAGGCGGCTCCGGCGCGTGCATTTCGCGCGACATCCACATCGGCGCCAACATCGGTTTGCCGGTGGACGAGTCCAGGCGTACTTCAAATGCCATCATGCTGCCCTGATCCGCCGGTCCGTACGACTGGGGAAATTGCGGCGCGGCTTTGGCGGGAGGGCCGAGCATTGGCGCGTACAGCCATCGTCTTCCTTTTGGGTCCTCCCAGGTCGTCAGCCCCCAGATACCCCGATCGTGCAGTTTGGCCTCATCGTTGCCCCAGCGCGGAGACGTATAGAGCGGCGTGTGGTGGTCGGCGCCACCCAGATTGTTGGTGTCCAGCAGATAAATTACCGATTCCTTGCCGACCACTGCCGCCAGCGTCCACTGCTCGAACGGAAAGACCACGGGGTTGCCGGAGCCAAGGTCCAGGTCAGTCTTATTCAAATACTCAAAGTTGGCCGGGGTGAAGGAGTCTTGCAGGCGGAAGTTCTTGGGAGTCAGCGCCACTACGCTATTGCCAAACTTGCCGGAAGCCGGGTCGTACGGGCCGTCGGCAGTCTGGGCCAGAATGCCTTTTGGCCCCCGGACCAGGCCGCCGCGTCCCCACGCGCCGGATGTAATTCCGGTATTGGTGAAGTACTCCAGCGGGTGCCGGGCCGGGTCGTTCAGATCGAGCGCCGTGAAGTGCGACTGCATGTTCAAGCAGCCGCGCGCGGTAGGCGAATAAATCACTCCATCGATCAGATTCAAACTCCAGTTGCGGGCGAAAGGATCCGTGAAGTTGGTCGGCGCAAGGCGATCCTCCCCATCCAGCAGGCTGAAGCCGCGAAGCTTGCCATCGCTCGTAGAGACATAAATGATGCCCGTCTCTTTATCGATGACCGGCGTGGCGTTCTGCGTATTGGGACACCGGTAGTCGCCCTTATGCGGCTCTTGTAGAGGGTTCGCGTTGGATTTCTGCCAGGCGATTTTGCCGGTAGCCGCATCGATTGCGAAAACCGTATTGTCGCTGCCGACCACGAAAACGCGCGACACAGGCCCCTGGGGAGTCTTCACGGTCGCAACCAGCGGAGCCGTCATGGTGGAGAGGACGTAATCCTTGGGAGCAGTGGAGATTTGAGCCGTCCACTTCACTTCGAGCCGCGAGACGTTGTCCCGATTGAGGATTTTCTCGTCCGGGTTGGAGCCTGTGCGTTCCGGATCGTGACCCCATGTCAGCCATTCGTCTTGCGCTAGAGCCTGTCCGGTTAGCAAGAAGAACAACAGGGTGAGCAAACCCAAGACGTTGATGAATAGCCTTGAGAGGAAGCGGCGCGCTCGCATGGTTCTCCTTCCGGATCGTCGCGCACAATCAAATTCGTTGGTTCGGCAATCCATGTAGTACGATAGCAAGACTCGGACACAGTCAGTTCTGTCATGACCATCGACATCAATCAGCAAGGCGACGTCTGTATTCTGCGCGTGGAAGGCCGCTTTGTCACGGGCACGAATCCGGAATACCTGCAAAAGAAACTGGAAGAATTGAAGCGGCTGCACCAGGGCAAGGTTCTGATCGACCTGAGCCGCATGCCGCATATCGGCTCCGCAGGCATTGGCTTCCTCGTAGGCATCTTCACTTCCGTGGAAGCCAGCTGCGGACGGTTTGTGATGGTGGGTTTGCAGCCGCGTGTGCGTGAGGTCTTCGATTCGACCCGTCTGAGCACCATAGTGCCGTTATCCAAGGACCTCGCAAGCGGCTTGGCTGCGCTCGGATCCGAAGGACACGCAGCGATTTGACCGAGGATTGAAGTGAGGAATGGATTTGGCCCAAGCTGCTTACAGTCACGATCTGAAGATCGCCGCCACGCGCGCCTTGGATGCCGGCTCTATCACCGGTGAAATTGCGCGGAAATACCAACCTATCGCAAAGGTGTTGGAACGCTGGCGTTCACAGTAGCGCGCCAGAGGCGAATCGGCCTTTCCCGGCATCGGGAGGCGAGCCGACCCGCCAGCGTTGGACGATGCCCGCCGGATTCGGCGTAGAATACCTGGTGCCTCGCAAGCGGTGCACACGCCGCTTCGATGCAGCGCAAACGGAGGTACCGCCCTCATGTTGAGTTGGAAATCAGCATCCTGGTTTTATCCCCTTGCAACCGGCGATCCGGGCCACGACCGCAACGCGCGCACTCTCCAATTCGCTTGCTTCCTGTTAGCTTCCGCTGTCAGCACGGTTGTGATTTTGGATGTTATAGCCCGGGAGCTGGCAGAAACGCCAATACTGGTTTTCGCTGCGGCGGGTTTGTTTGCCGCCATGGTCATGAATCGCGCGGGGAGGTGGGAGTGGGCGGCGCGGACCGCCTTTTTGGCCGTGCTGTTGACCGCAATGCTGCTGGTTTTTGAAGCGCATGACGGATTCCGCAGTCTCGCGATGCTCATGTTCCCAGGGATGCTATTGCTTTCCGTGATGTTGCTGGACCGGGCCTCCTATGTGCTCACCGCGGGTGTCGTCCTCGTGGCAGTGGCGGGGCTGGGGGTCGCCGAAAGGCAAGGTCTCACCCGAGCTGTACCGCGAGTGCGCAGTTCCACCACCTACGAGTCGATATTCTTAGTGGACCTGAACCTGCTGATGTTTGCCCTCATCGGGAGCCGGATCGCCCGCGACGCCCAGAGCAACGTTTTCGACCTTCGGGCCACGATCGGTCAGTTGTCGGAGGTGAACCTCGAATTGAGAGAGATCTCCGAGGTGTTGCGCGAAAGCGAGCAGCAACAGGTCTCGGTCTACAACGCCGTAAGGGATGTCATTTTCCACCTGGCTGTCGAACCCGAAGGTCGTTTTCGCGTCATTTCTGTGAACGCGGCTTTTCTGAGGGTCACTGGACTGGGCAGAGAGATGGTGGTCGGCAAAACGGTGAACGAGGTCATCCCGGAGTCGTCGCTGCCAATGGTTCTCGGAAAGTACCGGCAGGCGATCGAAGAAAACGCTACCGTGTTTTGGGAAGAGACGTCGGATTACCCTACCGGGCGGTTAACCGGCGAAGTCAGCGTTGTCCCCGTATTGGACAGCAAAGGGATTTGTACGCATCTGGTTGGATCGGTTCACGACATGACCGGGCACAAGCGGGCCGAGGTCGCGCTTCGCGAGAGTGAAGCACGTCTAAAGAATGCGGAGCGGCTTGCGCATGTTGGCAATTGGCGGCTGGATCTCAAGAGTGGCGAACTATCCTGGTCCGAGGAAATGTTTCGTATTTTCGGCCAGCCCCGGGATTACACGCCAAGTTTCGAAGGAGTTCTGCAAACGGTCGTCGCGCAAGACAGGCAGCGAGTGGAGCGTGCGGTAACAGATCATCTTGCAGGTAAGGGAGACTTTTCTATCGAGTTTCAGATTGCCCGCCCTAATGGCGATCTGCGTACGATCGCCTGTTATGCCGAAGTAGCAGTGGATGAGGAAGATCGACCACTGTATCTCCACGGTGCGTGCCACGACCTAACTGAGCTTAGACGCGCACAGAAGGAGGACTTTGCCAGGCAGAAGTTGGAGAGCGTAGGAACACTTGCCGGCGGAATTGCCCATGATTTCAATAACCTTCTGGGTGGCGTGCTGGCGCAGGCCGAGCTGGGGCTGAGCGAGCTTGCCGCCGGATCGAATTCCGAAGCGGAACTAAAGACGATCCGGGACGTGGCTCTGCGCGGCTCGGAGATCGTCCGCGAGTTGATGATCTATGCAGGTAAAGAGAGTGCGGTTCTTGGATTGGTAGACGTTTCGCAGATCGTCGAGGAAATGATCGAGTTACTCAAGGTTTCGGTTTCGAAACACGCTGTGCTAAAGGCGGACCTCGGCAAGGATCTGCCGGCAGTTCGGGCCAATGCCGGACAACTTCGGCAGATTTTGATGAACCTCGTCACCAATGCCTCCGAGGCGATCGGAAATCGAGATGGCGTGATTCGCGTGACGACAAGACATTTGAAAGCAGGACGAAACTCGACGGGGGATGGGTTGGACGACGGTGATTACCTGCAATTAGAGGTTTTCGACACCGGCCACGGCATGCCCGCCGAGACGCAGGCCAAGGTGTTCGACCCCTTCTTTACAACCAAATCCGCTGGGCATGGCCTCGGGCTTTCGATCGTCCAAGGGATCGTTCGGAATCTCGGTGGGTCAATCGGTCTTACGAGCGAGCCCGGCAAAGGCACCACGTTTCAGATATTGCTACCGTGTATCGAGGCTACTAAGGCTGTGACAACCAGTGACGGGACTTCCGAAATCGAGGCGCCGGTGAGTCCGTCTCGGGAGGCTACCATTTTGGTTGTGGAAGATGAATCTCCGTTACGCCAAGCTGTCGCGAAGGTGCTGCACAACGGCGGCTTTCGAGTGCTCGAAGCGGCCGATGGGTCTTCGGCAATCGATCATCTTCG
>Ga0335081_10007048_pt1 | contig 17938 bp, 16 predicted proteins | sample Lox_Sample_35_FD_206713 | JGI IMG/M metagenome (GOLD analysis project Ga0335081, IMG submission 206713) | Soil microbial communities from Loxahatchee National Wildlife Refuge, Florida, United States - Lox_Sample_3.5 | ecosystem: Environmental > Terrestrial > Soil > Wetlands | place: USA... | reverse complement strand
CGCGCCCGCGGACCTCGTGCCGGCGCGGCAGTCCTCGCGCAGCGCGCCGGAGGCGCTGGCCGATCTCGCCCTGATCGCGCTTTCCGCCGAGCTGCTCGGCGTGATGCAGGCCGCGCAGGAGATGACCTTCGACTACCTGCGCATCCGCAAGCAGTTCGGCAAGCCGATCGGCAGCTTCCAGGCGCTGCAGCACAAGGCGGTCGACATCTACATCAAGACCGAGACGACGCGATCGCTCATCTACCAGGTGGCGGCCGCCAACGATCCCTATCGTGTCGATCCCGCGCTCGCGGTCGCCGTGAAGGCCAAGGCGTCGGAGGATGCGCTCGCCGTCACGCAGGCCTGCATCCAGCTGCACGGGGCGATCGGCTTCACCGACGAGCACGACATCGGGCTCTATCTCAAGCGCGCGATGCTGCTGTCGTCGCTGTTCGGCAACGCCGCGGCGCAGCGCCGCCGCTACGCCGACATTGCGGAGCTGGGGGTGTAGGGTCGCTGAAATGGATGACGAGGGGCACGATGCTTCGACTCCTTCTGCCCCTAAAGGGGGAGAAGGAGCACGGGCACCGTGCAAGCAATGAATCGGGAGATCTCATGAGCGAAGAAAACACGGTCACCTACGCGCTCGAGGGCGAGATTGCGCTCGTGGGCTTGAACCGGCCCGACAAGCGCAACTGCTTCAACCCGACCGTGATGAAGCAGCTGCGCGAGGCGGTCGAGCGCGCCGGCGAGGAAGCCAAGTGCGGCATCATCTTCGGCCACGGCGACAATTTCTGCGCCGGCCTCGACCTGCGCTGGGCGGCGGAGAACTGGAAGACCGGCCGCTCGCAGCGGCTTCCCTTCCCGTTCCCGCGCAACACCTATTTCGAGGCGATGGCGCGCGGCAACATTCCGTTCATCGCGGCGCTGCACGGCGCGACGCTCGGGGGCGGCCTCGAAACGGCCGCCGCCGCGCATATCCGGGTCGCCGACGAGACCACCTATTTCGGCCTGCCCGAGGGCACGCGCGGCATCTTCATCGGCGGCGGCGGCTCGGTGCGGGTGGCACGGCTGATCGGCTTCGCCCGCATGCAGGACATGATGCTCACGGGCCGCGTGCTCAAATGCGAGGAGGCGGAGCGCTACGGCATCGTGCAGTACGTGGTGCCGAAGGGCCAGCAGCTCGCCAAGGCCAAGGAGCTGGCGCAAAGGATCTGCAAGAACGCGCCGCTGTCGAACTTCGCCATCACCAACAGCCTGCCGCGCATCCAGGACATGGGCTACGACGACGGGCTCTATTTCGAGCGCATGGTCGCCGAATACACCCGCAGCCCGGAATCGATCGAGCGGCTGCACCAGTTCCTCGACAAGACCGCGCCGCGCGTGCGGCCGGAGTGAGGCAACAATGCTGATCTATGACCGTCACCCTGCGGCGCGAGGCGCGCAGCGCCGAGCCTCGCAAGTCGGGCCTGGCCGACTTGCGCATCAAATATGCCAATCTCGGGTAAACCCGAGATTGGTGGGCGACGGCCCATGTCGTGCCGCTTGCGTGCTTGCGGCGCTATCTCGGCCGATCATCCCTCGAGGCTCGCTTCGCTCGCGCCTCAGGATAACGGGTCTATTTCTGGGGAGAAAGCCATGAGCCTGCGCGATAACGCCATCGTCGCCTATGCGGAGACGAAGGTGATGAAGAAGAGCGACCGCGACGTCTGGGTGCTGGCAGGCGAGATGCTGGAAGCGCTGCTCGACAAGACCGGCTTCGACAAGGCGGAGATCGACGGGCTGGTGATGTCCGGCCTCACCGGCACCGGCGGGGCGAGCATGTTCTGGGCGCAGAGCACCTGCGACATGCTCGGCCTCGAGGTCGGCTTCTGCGAGCAGGTGCACACCGGCGGCTGCTCGGCGGTGGGCGCGGTGGCGCGCGCCGCGGCGGCGATCGACGCCGGCCTATGCGAGGTGGCGCTCTGCCTCTATGCCGACACCCATGTGCGCGAGCACAACGGGCGCAACGACCGCAATTATCGCCGCGACTGGACCGATCCGTATGGCCTGCTCGGGCCGCCCGGCGCGTTCGGCCTGCTGCAGCGCGCCTATGACGCCAAATACGGCGTCGATCTGCATGCGCTCGGCAAGCTCGCGGTGACGCAGCGCAACCACGCGCTGATGAACGAAAACGCCTGCGAGGAGCTGCGCGTGCCGATCACGGTCGAGGATTATCTCAACTCGCGCATGATCGCCGATCCGATCCGCCTGCTCGACTGCGTCATGCTGGCGGACGGCGCCGCCGGGCTGATCGTGACCAGCCGCAAGCGGGCGAAACAGAAGGGACTCAGGAAGCAGATCATCCCGATCGGCTATGCGGAGCGCACGAACTTTCTCGGCGGCGACAATCTCGTCGACGTCACCCGCAGCGGGCACGAGATCGCGGGCACGAAGGCGCTGGCGAATGCCGGCCTCGCCATCAAGGACGTGCGCTCGTTCCACCCCTATGACGACTTCCTGATCGCGCTCGTCATCCAGTTCGAGGCGTTCGGCTTCTGCAAGCCCGGCCAGGGCATGGCGTTCGTGCGCGACACCGACCTCTCCCACAAGGGCACGCTGCCGCTCAACACCGGCGGCGGGCAGATCTCGGCCGGTCAGGCGGCCTGCTCGTCGCACAACCTGATCGAGGCGGTGCGCCAGCTCATGGGCGAGGCGGGCGAGCGCCAGGTGAAGGACACGACCAATGCGCTGGTGACCGGCATCGGCTGGATCAACTACGGACGCAACTGGGGCAGCAGCGCCGCGATGGCGCTGGTGCCGGCGGAATAGTGAGGTGAGCACGGTGTTTGGACTCCCTCTCCCCCTTCTTCAGGGGGAGAGGGTTGTGGGGTGAGGGGGTTTATCCGCGAGTCGTTGGTTCACGATTCGTGGAGGCGCCCCCTCATCCCGACCTTCTCCCCCCTGAAGGGGGAGAAGGAGCCCAGGCATCGTACCATCCTCACGATTGAAAGCAGGTTTGGAGAGGGCACCATGGCCATCACGTTGCACGACACGCTCGACGTCAAGCGCGACATCAAGCACTACGATTTCGGCATGCCGTTCTGGGAGGCGACGCGGCAGAAGAAGCTCGTCATCCAGTACTGCAAGGCCACCAAGAAATATCAGCACTTCCCGCGGCCGGTGAGCATCTTCACGGGGCGGCGCCGCGACATCGAATGGCGCGAGGTGTCGGGCAAGGGCACGGTGTTTTCCTTCACGATCGCGCACCGCGGGCCGCCGGCGTTCCAGGGCCGGGAGCCCTATGCGGTGGCGAGCGTCACGCTCGACGTCGGCGTCAACCTGATCGCCGGCGTGGTCGACTGCGCGGCCGAGGACCTGAAGATCGGCATGAAGGTGAAGCCGTACTGGCATCCGCTCGACAACGGCGAGCACCTGCTGTTTTGGCAGCCGGACCGGGACGCCGCATGAGCGCACGACAAGACGCCCGCGGCGTGACGGCGGTCGCGCGGTTCCTCAACCCGCGCTCGATCGCGATCGTCGGCATGTCGACCCGGGCGGGCAGCGCCGGCCAGGTCATCCTGCAATGCCTCAAGGTCAACGAGTTCGCGGGCGACGTGCATTTGGTCGGCCGCAGCGACGCGCCGATCGACGGTCGGCCGGTGCTCAAGAGCGCCGACGAGCTGCCCGAGGGCGTCGTCGACCTCGCGGTGTTCACGTTGCCGGCCGCGTCGGTGCGCGACGCGATGGAAGCGTGCGCGCGGCGCAAGGTCGGCACCGCGATGGTGTTCGCCGCGGGTTTTGCCGAGACCGGCGACTATGCGACGCAAGACGCCGTCGCCACCACCGCACGCGCCGCGGGGCTCGCGATCGTCGGGCCGAACTGCCTCGGCGTCACCAACAATGTCGGCGGCCTGTGGCTGCACATGCTCTATGCGCGCAAGGCCCTGCGCGGAGTCGAGAACGGCGTCGCCTTCGTGGGCCAGAGCGGCGGGTTGCTCGGCCACTTCCAGCGCGCGACCGACGGCCGTGGCATTCCGCTGTCCTATGTCATCTCGACCGGCAACGAGGCCGGCCTCGAGACCACCGACTTCATCGAATTCCTGGTCGATGATGCGGCGACCCGGGTGATCGTCGCCTATTGCGAGGAGATCCGGCGGCCGCAGGCGTTTCTCGCGGCGATCCGGCGCAGTCGCGCGGCCGGAAAACCGGTCGTCCTGATCCTGGCGGGCCGCAGCGCAAAAGCCCGCAAGGCGGCCCAATCGCACACCGGCGCGCTGATGGGCGACTACGGCATGATCCGCACCCAGGTCGAGGATGCGGGCGCGGTCGTGGTGTCCGCCATGGACGAGACGATGGATCTGGTCGAGATCCTGCAGCGCTTTCCCGATCCGCCCGCCAAGGGGCCGGGCATCATCACGGCATCAGGCGCCTACGTCGGCCTGACCAACGATTTCGCCGAGGGCGTGGGCCTCGAGCTGCCGGAGCTCGAGCCCGCAACGCTGAACAAGATTCGCGAGACCTTGCCGTCCTACGGCAACTACGGCAACCCGCTCGACACCACGGCCGGATTCGCGCCCGCCATGTTGCCGGTGGTGACCAAGGCGGTGATCGACGACCCCAATGTGGGCATGCTGTTCATCTCGTTTCCGATCAACACGCCGATTCCGGTCAAGGGATTCAACGAGGGCATGCGTCACTCGGACAAACCGAAAGTGATGTGCGCGCTCGGCGATACCTGGCCGCTCGGCCCCGAGGTCGCCGAGGCCGCGAAGGAAAGCCCTGCGGTGTACTCCCGTTCGTCCGACCGGATGCTGCGGGCGGTCGCGCACTATACCCGATACGGACGCCAGCTTGCACGCAAGCCTGGGGTCGGCACCGCCGCGCCGGTCGCCGGGCTGCCGGCTCTGGCCAAGGGCGCGCAGCCGGAATGGCTCGGCAAGCGGGTGCTCGCGGCGGTCGGCATATCGGTGCCGCCGGGCGTGCTTGCACGCACCCCGAACGAGGCGGTCGCTATCGCGCGGGACATCGGCTATCCGGTCGTGCTCAAGGCGCAGGCGGCGGCGCTGTCGCACAAGACCGAGGCCGGCGGCGTCGCGCTCAATCTCGCCGACGAGGGCGCGCTGCGCGCCGCCTGGGACCATATGATCGGCAACGTGAGGCGGACCGCGCCCGACGTGGTGCTCGACGGCGTGCTGGTCGAGCAGATGAGCCCGCGCGGCATCGAGCTGATGGTGGGGGCGAAACGCGATCCGGGATGGGGCACGGTGCTGCTGCTCGGGCTCGGCGGCATCTGGGTCGAAGCGCTGGGCGACGTGCAGCTGCTGCCGAGCAAGGCGGACGCGACCCAGATCCGCGCGGCGCTCGGCAAGCTGCACGCCGCAAAGCTCCTCGCCGGCGTGCGCGGCGCCCCGCCGGCGGACGTGGACGCAGTCGTGCGCGTCGTGCTGGCGATCGATCGCTTGATGCAGAACCTGCCCGGGATCACCGAGATCGACGTCAACCCGCTGATGGTGCACGCCGAGGGCGAGGGCGCGACGGCGCTCGATGCGCTGATCGTCGCGGGCTCATGAATTCGGGACAGCAAGGGGACAGGACCGGAATGCGCATCCACAATCTCTACGTCGACGCACGCGGCGAGACGCATTTTCGCGACATCGAGGTCGAGTGGGTCGAGGAGCGTCCCGGCGGCAAGCTGTCGGTCAACGGAAAAATCCGGCACTCGATCTTCGTGCCGATCGATTGAGCGCGGGTTTGCGGCGCTGGGAGGAAACACCAGGATGAGACTCGTCGGAGCGATTGCGGCGATTGCAGCGGCCTTTTTCGCATTCTGCGCGGCGGCGCATGCGCAGGCTTATCCCACGCGGGTGATCCGGGTCGTGGTCGGCTATCCGGCGGGAAGCGGCGGCGACGTGATCGCGCGCTTCTATGCGGACCAGCTGTCGAAGATCTGCGGCCAACCGGTGATCGTCGAGGACAAGCCGGGCATGATCTCGTCCGCCGCCGCCGACGCGGTGGCGAAGTCTCCGCCCGATGGGTACACGATTCTGATCACCTCGGTGTCGTCCTCGCACGCCGCGAACCTGTTCAACTTCAAGAAGCTGCCCTACGACCCGATCAAGGACTTCAGCCCGGTTGCGACGCTGCACAAGAGCTATTTCGTGCTGATGGTGCGCGCGCAAGCGCCGTGGAAAAGCGTGGCGGAGCTGACCGAGGCGCTGCGACAGAAGGGAAACAAGGGAAGCTACGGGTATGGCAGCCCGCCCGCGCTCGCCGCGGCGGAGCTCTACAAGGTCCACGCCGGACTCGAGACGGTGGGCATCCCGTACAAGACCTCGATGGCGTCGCTGCCGGAGATGTTCAGCGGCGAGCTCGATTTCCAGTTCATCGATGCGACCGCCGGCATGCCGCTGATCGAGGGCGGAAAGCTGCGCGGGCTGGCGGTCACCAGCGGCCGGCGCGTGCCGAATGTCGATATCCCGACCATGGCCGAGGCCGCAAACATCCCCGAATTCGACATCGCGCCGGTGTGGGGCGTCTTCCTGCCGGCCGGCGCGCCGGCACCGATCGTAACGCAATTGGAATCGTGGTTCGCCGAGATCATGCGGCGCGATGCGACCCGGAAATTCCTCACCGACACCCATGGCGCGGCGTTTCCGGGCGGCGCCAAGGCGCTCGCCGCGTTGATCCCCGTGGAGATCAAGAAATGGGAAGCGCTGGCCAAGCTGGCGAAGATAGAGCCGCAATGAGGCGCGGCCGGCCGATCGCGGCGATGCGATCGATGGAGGCGTGATGGGAAAGCAGCTCGAGGGCAAGATCGCGATCGTAACCGGGGCGAGCAACGGCATCGGCCGCGGCATCGCCGAGAGGTTTGCGGCCGAGGGCGCCAGGACCGTGCTGGTGGCGCGGCGCGCCGCGCTGCTCGAGGAGGTCGCGGCCGGGATCGCGCAGAAGGGCGGCGAGGCGCTGGTGCACCCCGTCGATCTCACGCACGAGGACGGCATCGTGGCGCTGTTCGCGCGGGTGCGCGAGCGGTTCGGCCGGCTCGACGTGCTGGTGAACAATGCCGGCATCTCGAGCCATCGCGACACCGAGGACATCACGCTCGACTACTGGCGCACCGCACTCGACATCAACATCACGGCGCCGTTCCTGTGCAGTCGCGAGGCGGTCCGGCTCATGAAGGCGCAGACGCCGAAAGGCGGACGGATCATCAACATCGGCAGCGTGTCGGCAAAGACGCCGCGGCCGGACTCCCTGCCCTACACGGTCTGCAAGTTCGGGCTGCAGGGCATGACGCATCAGCTCACAATGGACGGGCGCAAGCACGACATCGTCGCCTCGATCATCCACCCGGGCGCGACGCTGTCCTCGTTCACGACGCGGCGCGGCCGCACCACGGCGGGCCCGGGCGAGCGGCCGGACGACTACGTGATGGCGGCCGAGGATGTCGCCAAGGTCGCGGTGCTGATGGCGGCGCTGCCCGGCGAGGTGAACCTCTACGAGGCGACCATCCTGCCCAACCACATGCGCTCGTTCATCGGGCGGGGGTAGCGGGCGCGACGCATCGCGAAGCCGTAGGGTGGGCAAAGGCGCGGAACGCGCCGTGCCCACCCGGACCTTATCGCGGTGCGCACGCTTCGCTTGGCGCACCCTACGGGCTGCTCTCAGACGAGAGAGGCGCGGTGCGGATCGAAGACGAGCGGATAGCCGGCCGCATCGAGGCGGTCGAACAATCGGCGCAGGCCGTCGCGCTTGATCAGGGCATATTCGGGCTCGGAGATCAGGTGCACGCACAGCGTCTCGATCGGCGGCCCGCCGGTCTCGACCGACGCCAACAGGCCGCGATCGAGCCTGAGGATCGGGGTGAGCAGCAGAAACGTCTTGAACGGGCAGAACGACAGCGGCGGCTCCGGCATCGGAATGCGATGGCCGCTCGCGAACCAGGTGTTGTCGAAATTGGCGAGCTTTGCCAGCCAGCGCAGGTTGCCGACGAACTCGCGGTGCGGCTTGCGCACATACCAGATCAGCTCGGTCAACGGGGAGGCGCGGCCCCAGGCGCCGGCCGGGATCGGCATCGGCCGATCACTCATGCCGGACGTGACCAGGACGTAGCCGTCATCGTCGTCCTCGTCGCAATCGGCGAAGTTGCGCCCATAGGCATGGACGTCGACGCGATGGTCCGCCGCGTCGTCGCGGTAGACCGCCACGGGATCGCCCAGCGCCTCACGCATCGCGTGCGCGCGCGGCGCCATCAACTCCGACGCCGGGGATGGAGCCTCGCGTCCACCGACGACAAACAGCCGCGAAAACAGCTTGTTGACCATGCGCGATGCTCGGCCGACCGACACCATCCGTGATGGTTCGTCGGCCGAAGCCGGCCCGGGGTTCAAGCGTACGCGCCCGGCTGCGCTTTGCGCACCCTACGGATCCAGCATCGCCCATTTCATGTCGGCCTCGAACGCGGCGTAAAACCGCTCCGCGCCGGCCGGGCTCAGGTGATTGTCGTCGTTGAAATAGACCGTCTCGCCGTCGTGCGGCTCGCACACCGTCGCGGTGCAGAACACGTCGATCGGGTCGATCAGGCGGACGCCGTCGAGGCCGGCGGTGACCTCGCGCAACGTCTCCATGGCCTGGGCGCGGTGCGCCTCGAATGCCGCGCGGGGGACCGAGCAGCGGTCGATGCCGAGGCGAACGAGGCGCAGCACGCAGTTCGGCACGCGCACGCCGAACTCGGGGAACTGGCCGATCACCAGGATGCGACGGACGCCGGCGCGCTTCGCCTCGGCGATCGTCGCCGCGAGGCCGCGCGCGAGCAGCGCATAGGGGTTCGCGGCGGGCTTGCCGGTCTGCGGATCGGCGAGCCAGTAGGGATGGAAATCCCGGCGGGCCGGCGGCGGCGTGACGTAGAGGGTCCAGCGCCCGGCCAGGATCGCGAACTCGGACCCGGCCACGGCGAGCGACGTCCCGTAGAGGTCGCGGCATTGCGGGATCGGCGTGAGCGTATAGTCGAGCACCGTGACGCGGAGCAGCGGCGGACAGCCGCCATACATGGTCACGGTCAGCGATGCGCCGAGACGCCGGGCATGCTCGGTGAGCGTCGCGTCGAGCATGTCGGCGTGGGAGTCGCCGATGAGGCTGCCGTGACGCGCGACCGGCGGATAGGCGACGCCGCTCGCCGGTGCGGTTTCGAGGCCGGCAAGCGACGGGGTGAGCCGCGGCATCGCGTATTTCGACCAGACGCTGCCGGCGCCGCCGATCAGGACGCAGGCGGCGAGCCCGGCGAGGACGACGGTGCGCGCGCGCGGCTTGGCGCGGCGGCGCCAGGCGCGGACCGGCTGTTCGACCAGCCGGTAGGTCAGGATCGCGAGAACGAGGGCGAGCGCGACCGCGCCAAGCTCCATCGCGCGGTCGCGCGCGCCCGAATTCGCGAGCCGCAGGAACGAGAGCAGCGGCCAATGCCACAGGTACCAGGAGTAGGAGACGAGGCCGATCGCCACGAACGGCGGCGTCGCCAGAACGCGGGCGACCATGTTGCGCGGGTCGGCGAGCCCGCCGACGATGATCAGCACGGCGCCGAGCACGGGCAGCGCCGCGCGATACGACGGATAGACGGACTCGGGGCCAAAGGCCTCGAGCGCAAGCGCGATCGCGCCGATCCCGGCGATGGTCAGCGCATTGATCGCGGCGGCCGGCAGGCGGCGCGCCGGCACGACGAGCAGCGGCACGAGACCGCCGAGCATGAATTCCCAGCCGCGCGCCGGCATGACGTAGAACGCGACGTTGTGGCGCTCGCGGGTGAGCGCGACGCACATGGCGAACGAGACGACGAGCAGGCCGGCGGTCGCGCCGGTCCAGACGCGTTGCGACGACGGCGCTGCCTTGGTCAGCGCCGTCAGGCCGACCAGAATGAGCGGCGTGACCGCATAGAACTGCTCCTCGACCGACAAGGTCCAGGTGTGCAGCAGCGGCTTTGCGTAGGCGGCGGTGTCGAAATAGTCCTGCTTGGCGAGGAAATAGTGATTGGCCTGCATGATGGTCGAGAAGAGGAACGAATCCGCGAACTGGCGATATTCGAACTGCACCAGCACGACCACGCCGAGCAGCAGGCAGACCACCGCAACCAGCAGAAAGGCGGGCAGGATGCGCAAGGTCCGGCGCGCCCAGAAATCGAGCAGGCTGAACCGCCCCCGGCGGATGTCGGCGGCGATCTGGTTGATGATCAGGTAGCCGGAAATGACGAAGAAGACGTCGACGCCGACGAAGCCGCCGGACGCGCCCGGCAGCTCGAGGTGCCCCGCAATCACCGTGAGGATCGCGATCGCGCGCAGGCCATCGACGAACGGCTTGTAGACGTGAATGTCGTCGGACGCTTCGACGGCCGATCGGGTGAGCAACACGCGGCGAATTCCCCCCTGTGCATCAGGACCCGGCGAACTATGCGCAGTTTCAGCGGGTGACCGCAAGGTTCCGTAGGGTGGGCAAAGGCGCGGCACGCGCCGTGCCCACGCGAAAGCGCATGGTGCGCACGCTTCGCTTTGCGCACCCTACGGTACAATCCATGTTACGATCCTAGAAGGTGGACGAATCGAGCACCCGCCCGTTGAAGTCGAACACGATCCAGGCGTACTGCGCCTGCACCGAATCCACCGGGATGTCGCGCAGGCGGACCTCGATCGCATGCGCCCCGGCCTTGCGAACGAACGGATGGGCGCCGATGGCGACGCTCTCCAGATAGGCGGTGCGCGGCCCGGCGAGCCGCTTCATCGCCTCGGCCTGCAGCGCGGCGATCCGCTGCGCGTCGAAAAAGCCGATATCGCCGGCGCCGAATCGCGGCGCACTCGCCTCGAACGAGAAGTTGAAGCTGGAGCGCGTGAGGGTGTCGGGTTCAATCGTCACGCACTTGGCGTGGCGTCATGGCCCGCGAAAGCGCGCCGTCCAGTACTCTCGACCGCTCGTCGGCGAGTACTGGATCGTCCGCTTGCGCGGACGATGACGGCGTGCCGTGTGGCAATCTCACTTCGCCATGGCGGGCGCGGGAGCGGCGCTCGGGAAGAATTTCTCCATCTTCGGCTCGACGCCGTTCCGGCGCATCTCCTCGAGCCAGATCTGGTGGATGCGCGGGTCCTGATCCGTGTACTCGATCTGGTCGCCGCCCTCCTTGATGTCGACCGAGACCGCGCCCTTCTCGCCCGGCTTGACGCCGATGAGCGAGCGGCGCTGCGCCAGCGTGAGCGGATAGCGCAGCCCGCCGACGCCGGTCGCGAGATAGCGCGCCGGCTGCAGGCTCGCATTGAAGTGCTGGTGGAACTGGCGGTCGCAGGGCGGAAACACGGTGCCGTGCTTCCAGTCGATGCGGACGAAATCCTGCTCGTCGTCGAACCAGGCGAGCGAGTAGCCGTGGCCGGTGACGCACATCACGTGGAAGCCGGGACCGTGGCGGTGACCCTTCTTGTAGGTGCCGACCGGCATCTCGGAGATGTGCGCGTGCATGGTGCCGTCGGCGAGCACGAACATGATGTTGGTGCCGCCGGCGCCGCGGTCGCCCCACGATTTCAGCTCGATGCTGGCGAGATCGGGGACGAAGTTGGTCTCCCACATGTGGTTGCCGGGTCGCACCGTGATGAGGTCGCCCTCGCCGGCGAAATATTCGTTCTTGCCGGTGCGGTCGCCGAACTCGAAGTCGGTGTCGAAGATGAATTTCTCATTGTGGAAGGTGTTCATCACCAGCGGCAGGTCGGTGGTGGCGACGAGCAGGGCGCGCTCGCGGCCGCTGGCGTTGAAGTGGCGATGCTTGGCATTGAGCGGGATCGCAAACAGGCTGCGCTCGCCCCACTCGAAGCTGCGCTTGCTGCCGTCGGCGAGCTCGAGCTGAGTGCTGCCGGCGCCTTCGAGCACGTAGTAGACGTCCTCGTAGAGATGGCGCTGCGGCGCGGTCGCGCCGCCGGGCGGGATGTCGAGCACGAACATGTTGGCGAAATCGCCCCGGCCCTTGAGATGCACGGCCGCGCCGTTGACGCCGTAGCGCGGCCACGGCCTGGTCGGCACCGCGTAGAGGTCGACGCCGAAATCCTCGGTCACCGGGAGGCCTTCGCGCTCGACCCAATCGAGATAGGCGTCGACGCCGTAGCGGGGTTTTTGTGCATCCATTGGTCGTTCCTCCTCATTCACCAAGCGTCGTAGGGTGGGCAAAGGCGCGGACGCGCCGTGCCCACGCGGAAAGCAGATGGTGCGCACGCTTCGCTTTGCGCACCCTACGGGCGACCGCCTCTCCTCACGAGAATAGCAGGGATTTGATCACCACCGGTACAACTCCCGGCGGCGAGATCAGCTCGCCCACGTCGACGAAGTCGAGCTCGTGGAGCTGCACGCCGTCGATCGAGATCAGCGGCCCGACGATGTCGAGCTCCTCGCGCAGGAACCGGCCAAACGTCTTGCCGACGTCGCCGTCGATCATCAGCAGCAGCGGCTGCTCGCGCCGGCCGGCCGGCGCGACCGCAGCCGCGATCGCGCGGCCGGCGGCGGCGATGCGCGCATAGTCGGGATCGCCGTGCCACGCGAACGCGATGGCAAGGCGCGCGTCGGGCGCGAGATCCATGCGCGCGAGGCTTTGCCGGATGGCGGCGGTGAGCGCGGCCGGATCGAATTCGCCGCCGAGATCGAGGCCGGCATGCACCACGGGCACATTGTGCAACGGCAGGATTTTCGGATCGGGCAGAAAGATGGTCTTGCCGCTCACCTGCACGGTGAACTGGGAGGCGCCGATCACGGTGGCGCGGATGCGCTGGCCGGGATCGATGGCGGGCAGCGACGTCCGCGCTTTGAGCTCGTCGGCGAGCGCATCGGCGAGCGGCCGCGCGATGTCGCCATAGTCATGCGTCTCGTAGCCGAAGACGTATTCCGACACGCCGCCCGAGAATGTGATCGCGGCGGGCGCGGCCGGACGCAACAGCTCCTCGGTCAACAGCAGGGCGCGGCCGAGCGCATCGCGCGGCGCATCGAGAATGTAGTCGGCCGCGATTTTGGCCAAGCGCCGCGCGACGGCGCGGCGGGCCGCCGGATCGGCCAGCGTCGCTTGATCGGGCGCGAGGCCGAGCTCCTGGGCGACCAGGCGGGCCGAGTCGTCGACCCGCGTCCAGGCGCCCGCCGCGTCGGCGGCGATGAGCCGGCCGCCGACCGCGAAGGCGGCGACACCCAAGATCGCGCCCCGGTCGATCAGCGCGAGCTTGGTGGTGCCGCCGCCGATGTCGACATGCAGCACGCATTCGCCGCGCGCGGCGGAGAGCGCGACGGCGCCGGCGCCGTGCGCCGCGAGCGTGCATTCGAGCTTGTGGCCGGCGGTGGCGCAGACGAACTTGCCCGCCTCGGCGGCAAACAGCTCGTCGATCGCCTGGGCGTTGGTCTTCTTGATCGCCTCGCCGGTGAGGATCACGGCGCCGCTGTCGACGTCGCCGCGGGCGAAGCCGGCTTCGGCGTAGCTCTTCTGGATGAAGGCACCGAGCGCGTCCGCATCGATGGAGCCGTCGGGCCGGAACGGCGTGAGCATGATGGGCGAGCGCCACAGCACCTGGCGGTGCACCACCACGAAGCGGCTGGAGAGCCCCTGCGTCTGGCGCTCGAGCAGCACTTTTGCGAACAGGAGATGCGAGGTCGAGCTGCCGATGTCGATCCCGATGGTGGTGAGATCGACGTGCTCCTGATCCCAGATGTATTGCGCGATCGCGTTGCGCTCCTGGTCCGAGAGCGCGAGATGCTCGTGATAAAGGTCGATCTCGTGCACCGGGCGCCCTCTCAATACTGCAGGTCGGCGCGCGCGCGGCCGTTTCCGCGCGGTCGCGCCCGACTGACGCCGTCGGCGGGGCCGCGCCGCGCGAGCGCGCGGGTCGACGGCATGGGACGGCGCTTGCGGCCGGCCACCTCGTCGCGGGCGAGGTTCTCGATCATCACGAGCAGCGTGCGGCGGGTGGCGGCGACGTCGGCCGCACTCGCGCCGCGCACCGCGACCGCGTTGACGTCCTCGGCGAGCGGCACCAGCTTGCGCCGCAGCGCCTTGCCGGCGCGGTTGAGGAAGACATGGATGTTCTTGCGGTTGCCGGGCTTGCGCTCGCGGCGGATGTAGCCGGCCTTTTCCATCGCGGCGAGCGCGGCCGACGTGGTCGGCTCCATCAGCCCGGCCTCGGCGCTGAGCGCGCGCTGGGTGAGCCCGTCGGATTCCCACAGGATGCGCAGAAAGGCCCAATGGCCGAGCGCGACGCCGTGGCGGGCGAGCCGCATCTGCAGCCCGCGCAGCAGCCCACGCGTCGCGTCCTTGACCAGGTGAGCGAGCCGATCGTTCGGCACCGCCTCGCGCCAATGGCGCAGGATCGCGGCGGTGCCCGCGTCGGGGGTCGGGCGCTTGCGGTTGCGGACGGACATCGCATCACCCCTTATCGATCGATCACCAGCTCGTCGCTCAGCGCGCGCGAGACGCACAGCATGATGGTGGTCGCGCGCTCGCCGTCGGCGAGCACGAGGTCGCGGTGATCGGCCTCGCCGGCGAGGAGCTTCGTGCGGCAGGTGCCGCAGGTGCCGCTCTCGCACGAGCTCGGCACGGCGAGGCCGTGCGCGCGCAGCGCCGCCAGGATGGTCGTCCCGACCGGCACCGTGACGATGTCGCCGTTCCTCGCCAGGCGCACCGTGAACGGCTTGTCATCGGGCCTCGGCGCGGCGTCGGCGAAGGATTCGAAATGCACCGCCGCGGGCGACCAGTGGCCGGTCATGTCGCGCACCGCCTGCATCAGGCCGCGCGGCCCGCAGCAATAGAGCTGGCGGCCTTGCGGCTTCTCCAGGATCGGCCACAGGTCGAGCGCGCGCGCCAGATCGCCGCCGTCGTGATGGATGACGACCTGGCTGCCGAATTCCGCCAGCTCGGCGCGAAACGCGGTCGCTTCGGGCGCGCGCGTGCAATAGTAGAGCCGGAAGCGGCCGCCGGCCGCCGCGAGATGGCGAATCATCGCCATGATCGGCGTAATGCCGATGCCGCCGGCGACGAACAGGTGGCCGCCCGCGGCCTTCGCCAGCGCGAAATTGTTGACCGGGCCCGAGACCGCGATCTCGCTGCCGACGCGCCCGTCGCGGATCAGGCTCTCGGAGCCGCCGCGGCCGTTCGCCTCGCGCTTGACCGCGACGACATAGCGGTCGCGCTCCGCCGGATCGTTGCACAGCGAATATCTGCGCAACATCCCGTTCGGAACCCGCAGCGTGACGTGGGAACCCGGCGAAAATTCCGGCAGGTCGGCGCCGGCCGGATCGCGCAACTCGAACAGATGGATGTCCGTGGCGATCCGCTCCGCGCGCGCGACGCGGCGCGGAATCAGGGCGGGCTCGGGGGCGCCGGCGGCGGTCATGGCATAATACTTAGAGGGCTAACGATCTGCCGGCAAGCAGCTCGACAGCGCCGGGGGCGCGGCGCTATCTTCAATACCGAGCATTTCCGCCTGGGAGAGACGCCATGATGACCGCCGAGGAGAACGACCTCCTGTGCCGCGTCGAGGGCGACGCGCCGATGGGCCTGCTGATGCGGCGGCACTGGATCGCAGCCTGCATGTCCGAGGAGGTCGCCGAGCGCGACGGCACGCCGGTCCGCGTGCGCCTGCTGGGCGAGGACCTCGTGGTCTTTCGCGACTCGGACGGCCGGCTCGGCGTGCTCGACGAATACTGCCCGCACCGGCGCGCCTCGCTCGCCCTCGGCCGCAACGAGGAATGCGGGCTGCGCTGCCTCTATCACGGCTGGAAATTCGACGTCGACGGCAACGTGCTGGAGATGACCTCGGAGCCGGCCGAGAGCGGTTTTGCCGGCAAGGTGAAGCATAAATCCTATCCGGCGCGCGAGGCGGGCGGCTTCGTGTGGACCTACATGGGCCCGGCCGACACCATGCCGGAGCTCGAGCCGCCGTCGTTCGCGCCGACCGGCACCGAGCGCGTCAGCATCCTCAAGATCAAGGTCAAGGCGAACTGGGCGCAGATCACCGAGGGGCAGATCGACTCGGCGCATTCGTCGAGCCTGCATTCCTCCGACATGGTGCCGGCGCGGGTCGACGGCGCCAAGGCGACCGACCAGACCTGGCTGCGGCCCTCGACCGACCGGGCGCCGCGCTTCCAGGTGCAGCACACGAGCTTCGGCTTCCGCTATGCGGCGATCCGTCGGCCGATCCAGAACGCCGCGACGCACGACTACATCCGCACCACGGTGTTCGTGGCGCCGTTCGTCTCGCTGATCCCGCCCAACAACATCCACAACGTCACCACCGTGCTGTCGCCGATCGACGATCACAACACGGATTTCTATTTCATCGCCTGGAACGGCGCCGACAAGCCGGGCGTCGACCCCGAGACCTGGCGCAAGTTCAATCGCGCCCAGGTCGGCATCGACCTCGATGCCGAGTATCGCAACATCCGCACGCGCGCGAACAACTACATGCAGGATCGCCAGGCGATGCGGCTCGGCAACTTCACCGGCGTCGCCGGCATTCCCAACCAGGACATCGCCATGTGGGAGACGATGGGGTCGATCTCCGACCGCACCAAGGAGCGGCTCGGCGCGAGCGACATTGCGGTGGTCGAGTTCCGCAAGCTGATGGTCGAGGCGGCGAAGCGCATGCGCGACACCGGCGTCGCGCTCGGCCGCACCGCGCCGCACATTCCGCACGCAAAAATCAGCTCGTACGAGGGCATCGTGGCGAAGTCGACCGACTGGCGCACGCTCGGCGTCGCAGCCGAGGAGCTCGCGCTCGATGACCAGCGCGAGCGCGTGGCCTGACGATGCACAAAAGGTCACGCACGGCTTTCGCGGCCGGTCTCGCGCTGCTGCTCGGCGCGCTCGCGGCGCCCGGCGCGCAGGCGCAAGGCCGCTATCCGGGCCAGCCGATCCGGTTCTACGTGCAGGCGGTGGCGGGCGGACTGCCCGATACGGTCGCGCGCATCGTGGCGCGGCGCCTGCAGGAGCGGCTCGACGGGACGATCGTGGTGGAGAACCGGCCGGGCGCCAATGGCGGCGTCGCCGCCGCCGCGCTCGCGAGCGGGCCGGCCGACGGCTACACGTTCCTGGTGACGGACGGCGCGATCTTCTCGATCAACCCGGTGCTCTACAGCAGGATTCCCTACAATCCGGCCGACCTTCTGCCGGTCGCGCTCTTGGCGCAGGCGCCGCTCTTTCTGGCCGCCCATCCGAGCGTGCCGGTCAAGACCATGCAGGATTTCATCGCCTATGTGCGCGCCAATCCGGGCAAGCTCACCTACGGCTCGTCCGGCGTCGGCAGCACGCACCATCTGTCGATGGAGGCGATCAAGGCGGCGCTGCATCTCGACTTGGTCCATGTGCCGTTCAAAGGCACGGGCGAGTCGATCCCGGCGCTGCTCGGCGGCCACGTCGACGTGGCGTTCTCGGCCTATCCGTCGCTCAGCGGCGCGATCGAAGCGCACAAGGTGACGCTGCTCGCCACCAACGGCGCCGCGCGCTCGCCGCAGGCACCCGACGCACCGCCGATCGCGGACTGGATTCCCGGCTTCAACTTCGCGCCGATCATCGGCGTCATTGCGCGCGAGGGCACGCCGCCCGCCATCGTGCAGCAGGTCGCCGCCGAGGCCGTCGCGACCGTCAAGGAGCCCGAGGTGGTGCGCGCGCTCGCGGCCGTCGGCGTCGAGGCGATCGGCGCCGGCCCGGAGGGCTATGCGCAGGCGCTGAAAGACGAGACCGCGCGCGTCGCCGAGGTGGTGCGCGCCGCCGGCATCAAGCCGCAGTGATGCGCTTGTTCCCCTCTCCCCGCAGGGGAGAGGGTGACGCGCGAAGCGCGTCGGGTGAGGGGCGCTCGGAGTTTCAATTCTAGCTCCGAGAGCCCCTCACCCCGACCCTCTCCCCGCCGGGGAGAGGGAGCGCAGGCGCCGGTGCAAGATCATATGCGATAGCCCTGACGTGGATGGGAACAGAGCCGCGACGCCGCCG
>Ga0335081_10007047_pt1 | contig 17939 bp, 17 predicted proteins | sample Lox_Sample_35_FD_206713 | JGI IMG/M metagenome (GOLD analysis project Ga0335081, IMG submission 206713) | Soil microbial communities from Loxahatchee National Wildlife Refuge, Florida, United States - Lox_Sample_3.5 | ecosystem: Environmental > Terrestrial > Soil > Wetlands | place: USA... | reverse complement strand
AGGATGGTCTGTCCCTCGGCGTGCAGCAGCCGGAGGATGTCCCACAGGTTCACCCGGGTCTGCGGATCCAGGCCAGCGGTCGGCTCGTCGAGGAACAGCACGTCCGGCCGGTGGACCAGGGCGCGGGCGATGAGCAGCCGCCTGGCCTGCCCGCCGGACAGGTCGGTGGACATGGCCTTGCGCCGGTCGGCCAGCCCGAACACCTCGAGCAGCTGCGCCGCGCGCCGCGACGCCTCGCGCAACCCCAGGCCGAAGAACCGGCTGCGGAACTCCAGGTTCTCGGCCACGGTCAGCTGCATGTCCAGCGTGTTGTTCTGGGTCACCACCCCGATGCGGCGCTTGACCCCGACCGGGTCGGCCACCACATCCAGGCCGGACACCCAGGCTCGGCCGCCGGTGGGCAGGATCAGCGTGGTCAGCATGCCGATCGTGGTGGACTTGCCGGCCCCGTTCGGCCCGAGCAGCCCGAAGAACTGGCCCGAGCTGACCGACAGGTCGATGCCGCGCACGGCGGGCACGTCCCCCCGTGACGACTTATAGGTCTTGCGCAGGTCCTCGGTGCGTATCGCGTACCCCGATGCGCCTGCCCCCGATGTCACCGTCATGATGTCAACCTATGTTGACAACAGCCTCTTGTCAACCTTAGTTGACACTCCTCCGTCACCGGTTGCGCTCCTTCCTGGTCAGCTCGCTGAACTGGCCGATCATGTCGATGAAGAACTTGCGGATGACCGGCTCGTCGGCCGGGCTCACGAAGTCGAAGGCGTCCCGCCAGTGCGGTCCCGCCATCGCGATGTAGTCCTCGCAGACCCGGCGGCCCGTGTCCGTGACGTACAGCCTGACCACCCGCCGGTCCTGCGGATCCTGGCGCCGCTCGACATAGCCCTCGCGCACCAGCGTGTTGACCACGGAGGTGAGCGTGCCCGGCGACGACCAGCCGCGGGCGGCCACGTCACTCGACTTGAGCCCATCCCTGGCCAGCAGGACCCGCAGTACGCCCAGCCCGGCCGGGCTGATCCGCAGGCCCACCTGGACGAGCGTGCTGGCGTAGAAGGCGCCCATCACCCGGGAGGCGGCGAGCAGCAGCGTGTGCAGCGGCGCGTCCGCGGGAATCCCGTCCGCCGGGTCGCCCCAGATCCAGCCCGTGCCATGGCCTTCGGCCAGTCCCGGGCCGCAGGCGGCGGGCCTGTGCTCGCCGTCCGCCATCTCCCCTGGCCCCGGCGCCTGCCCCGCTTCCGCTGATGGCGTCACCCCGGCCACTTCGACCTCATGCACGTCGACAGTCTCCTCCGCAGCTATTTCCATGTCAAATCATTTGAGCTCAAAATACTGTAGCGGATCAGAAGTAATACGAGGCCGGCGCAGACCTGCGCGGGGCGGGACAGGAGGTAATGCAGGTGCGCCAGAGCTGAGAGGGGAAGCGGCCCGGGCGCGCCAGGTCCGGTTCTAGTGTGGTGAAACCGGGGTTTCATCACGTTGTCGGGCGCGGCGGAGGCAAGCGCGGGAGCTGTGACCGGGGGGCGGGACGGTGACCGGGGGCGGAACGGTGACCGAGGGGCGGGAACCGTGGCTGGGTTGGGTGTCCGTGGCTCATGCCACCCTGGCGGGCCTCTAGGCTAGGGCGGAGTGAGGAGCGTAACGAGCGAGCAGCGCCACTCCCCCCCGGGTGAGTCGGCCCGGCCTGGCTCGCTGACCGGAACGCGCACCCCTGGCTGGGCCCCGTGGCTGGTCATGGGCTGTTACCTGCTGGCCGCCTACGCGCTGACCTGGCGGCTGTGGGCCGATCCCGCGGCGCGGGTGGTGAGCGGCAACCCCGGAGACGTCAACCTGGTGGCCTGGTTCCTCCGGTACAGCGCGACCGCGGTCTCGCACGGCAGGTTCCCGGCGCTGGTGACGACCGGGCTGAACGCGCCGCAGGGCATCAACCTGATGTGGAACGCGTCGATGCTGCTCCCCGGGATCCTGCTGACCCCGGTGACGCTGCTGGCGGGCCCGTGGGCCAGCTTGAGCCTGCTGCTGACCTTGGGCTTCGCCGGCTCCGCGGCCAGCTTGTTCTGGGTGCTCAGGTGGTGGGGAGCCAGCATCACCGCGGCAGCGCTGGGCGGCGCCGTCTACGGCTTCTCTCCGGCGCTGGTCGCGGCCAGCATGGGTCACTTCCAGCTGCAGTTCGCCGTGCTGCCGCCGCTGATCATCCACGCGCTGCTGCGGATCCTCACCGGCCGCGGCCGTGTCCTGTGGGCGGGCGTCCGGCTCGGCCTGCTGACGGCGGCCCAGTTGTTCATCGGCGAGGAACTGCTGGTCGACACGGCCGTGGCCGCCGTGGTCGTGGTGGCGGTGCTGGCCCTCGGCCAGCCGCGCGCCGCCCACGAGGCGATCCGGAGCCGGGCCCGTACGGTCTTGGCCGGCCTCGGCACCGCGGCCGCGGTGGTGGCAGTGACCTGCGGGTACGCGCTGTGGGTGCAGTTCCGCGGCCCGCTTGCCTCCCACGGCAGCCCGTGGCAGGTCGGCGCGTTCCACAACTACCTGTACGCCTTTGTCACCCCGTCCGGCTCGCTGCTGTTCCACACCACGTCCAGCGCGGCCGCCGCGGCCAGCTACCCCGAGCCCCGGCCCGAATACCTGGCCTACCTGGGCTGGCCGCTGCTCGTCGTCGCGGTCGCGGCCGCGGTGAGCTTCTGGCGGGACCCGAAGGTCCGGCTGGCGGCGGTGACGTTCGCGCTGCTCGAACTGTTCTCCCTCGGCAACGCCAGCGTGATCGTGCATGGGATCCGGTACCCGGCCGCGCTGCTGCCCTGGCACTGGCTGCAGGGCCTGCCGGTGCTGGCCGACGCCCTGCCGGACCGGCTCTCCATTCTCGCGGACGGCGCGGCAGCGGCCCTGCTCGCGTTCGCCCTGGACCGGGCCCGCGACCGGACCCGCGACCGGGTGCGCGATCGGACGCGCGACCGGGCCGGCGGGCGAGGCTGGGGACTGGCCGGGTACGCCGCCGTCGCGGTTGTGGTCCTGGCCATCCTCCCGCTGGTGCCGTTGCCGCTGCCGGCCGTCAACGCCAGCCAGGCCCCGGCGGGCTGGCAGCGGGCCTTCGCCGGGCTGCGGCTGGCCCCTGGCGCCCAGGTGCTGGTCATCCCTGATCTACGGGACGGGATGGGCTGGCAGGCGGGGACCGGCGTGCCCGGCTCGATGGTCGGCGGCGGTGCGACCATCGAGCCCGACCGGAGCGGGCAGGCCACGAGTTACGTGTACCACCAGCGCCCGACCGCGGCCTACCTCGAGGCGCTCTACCTGGGGCGGCCGGGCGGACGCGCGCCCTCGCCCGGCCAACTGCGCGCCGATCTGGCGTACTGGCATCCGGCCGCCATCGTCGCGGTCACCACCCGGGCCTCGCGGCTCGGGCGCTACCTCACCGCTAAGTTCGGCCCGCCGACGATCCAGGTCGGCGACGTTCTCGCCTGGCGGCACCCCATACTGCAAGCCTCGCCCGGTAGGTTAGCTCCTTTACGGAGGGAAGGGACGTGCATGTCTGGCCTGGACAGGATCGTCATCACCGGCGGAGTTGGGTTCCTTGGCTCGCATCTCTGCGAACGGCTGCTAGCCGACGGCTGCTCGGTGATCTGCCTGGATAACTTCTGCACCGGTACCCCGGCCAACGTGGCGCACCTGATCGAGAACCCCAGGTTCCGGCTGATGCGCTACGACGTGACCGAGTACCTGTACGTGGGCGGCCCGGTGGACGCGGTGCTCCACTTCGCCTCGCCCGCGAGCCCGGTCGACTACCTCGAGCTCCCGATAGAGACGCTGAAGGTCGGCTCGATCGGGACCATCCACGCGCTGGGACTGGCCCGGGAGAAGGACGCGCGCTTCCTGCTCGCCTCCACCTCCGAGGTCTACGGCGATCCCCTGGTCCACCCGCAGGGCGAGGACTACTGGGGCAACGTGAACCCGGTCGGCCCGCGCGGCGTGTACGACGAGGCGAAACGCTTCTCCGAGGCGCTGACCGTGGCCTACGCCAAGAACCACAAGGTGGACACGAAGATCGTGCGCATCTTCAACACTTACGGCCCGCGGATGCGGCCGGATGACGGCCGGGCCATCCCCACGTTCATCAGCCAGGCGCTGCGCGGCGAGCCGATCACGGTGTCCGGCGACGGCAGCCAGACCCGATCGGTGTGCTACGTCAGCGACCTCGTCGAGGGCATCCTGAGGTTGCTGCGATCATCGCATCCCGGCCCGATGAACATCGGGAACCCTGGCGAACTGCCGGTGCTGGAACTGGCGGAGACGGTCCGGCGCATCACCGGGTCGCAGTCGCCCATCACCTTCATCGCGCGACCGCAGGACGATCCGCAGGTGCGGCAGCCGCGGATTGACCTGGCCCACGAGGTCCTGGGCTGGAAGCCCGAGGTCGGCCTGGAGGAAGGCCTGGGCCGCACGATCGAGTGGTTCCGCGAGTGCTCGGGAGGTAGAGCATGAGCGACGCGGTGAAACTCTCCATCTTGATGCCCGTCTACAACGAGGCCAAGACCGTGCAGGCCGTCGTCAAGCGGGTGCTCGACGTCAGCTTCCGCTGCCAGGTGGAGGTGGTGATCGTCGATGACGCGAGCACCGACGGGACCGCCGAGATCATCGACCAGCTTGACGACGAGAGGCTGATCAAGCTCCGGCACCCGGCCAACCGGGGCAAGGGAGCCGCGATCCGCACCGCGACCGCGGCGGCCACCGGAGACTTCGTGGTGCCTCTGGACGCGGACCTGGAGTACCGGCCAGAAGAGATCCCCAAGCTGCTCGAACCGGTCCTGAGCGGCGACGCCGACGTCGTCTACGGCAGCCGGACCTTTGGCAGCCATTCGGCGTATTCGTTCTGGTACGTCCAGGGCAACAAGGCCCTGACGACCTTCGCGAACATCCTGTTCAACGCCTATATCGCGGATCTGGAGACCTGCTTCAAGCTCATGCCGCTCGACCTGCTGCGCAGCCTGAACGTCGCCGCCGACGGATTCGGCATGGAGGCCGAGATCACCGGCAAGCTGCTGGCCCGCCGCATCCGGCCGTTCGAGGTACCGATCAGCTACCGGGCCCGCAGCCGCGAAGCAGGCAAGAAGATCACCTGGCGGGACGGGGTCGAGGCGATGTGGATCCTGGCCCGGATCCGGCTGACGAAACCACATAAATGACATGACGGACCTCAGAGGCGACCGGCAGGTTCAATGTGATGTCCTCGTCGCGCTGGCCGAATGCCGCAATCACCGGAAGTGGTTCGCGGACTTCGCCCGGCCCTACCTGGGCGATCACCCGATCGAGATCGGCAGCGGGCTGGGCGACTACGCCCGGGAATGGATCCCGCTGACCGGGCACTTCACCGTGACCGACGCGGATGAGTCTCTCGTCATCGGCCTGAAGAAGGAGATGGCCGGGCACTCCAACGTGGAGGTACGCCAGGTCCTGCTGCCGTCGACGGCGCGGGCCGACCATTCCTGCCTGATCTCCTACAACGTGCTCGAGCACATCGACGACCACGTCGACGCCCTGCGCAGCATGGCCAGGCTCGTCCGGCCCGGCGGCTACATCGTGCTGGTGTGCCCGGCGTTCCCGTTCGCGATGAGCCCGGTTGACATCGCAACCGGGCATGTCCGCCGGTATACCAGGCGCTCCATGACGGCGGCGCTGACCGAGGGGGGGCTCGAGGTGGTAGACGTGCGCTACGCCAATTCCCTGGGCCTGCTGTGTTACTACGCGTTCACCAGCCTGCTCAGGAAACAGCCGTCGAAGGGCGCCACGATGACGTTCTACGACCGGTGGCTGGTCCCGGTGGTCCGCTTCGGCGAACGACTGATCAAGCGGCCGCCGTTCGGCCAGTCCGTGGTCGCGGTCGCGCGGGTACGCAAGCCGGCCTAGCCGGAAGCGGACCCGGAGACCGGCCGGTAGACCGACGCCCCGTCGGCCCGGTAGCTGAACCTGAAGCCGGTAGCGGACAGGTACTGGGACAGGGCCGGGCCGGGCTTGGGCAGCCATACCAGGACCCAGCCGACGTGCAGGGTCCGCAGGTCCGCCCGGGCCGCCGCGATCTGCGCGGGCGTTCTCTTCCAGCCCTGCTGGGCCTCGTTGAGCTGGGCATAAAACGGATGCCCCGCGATCGCCGCGACGGTTCGCGTGGGCACCCAGGAGGTGTAGCAGACCGCCCGGGGATGGCCGTCAGCGGTGGCCAGCAAGATGGCCTGGGTGGTGGGCGGCTCGCCATAGAAGGGCAGGTTGTACAGGCCGAACGGAACGTCCACCACGATCGAGCCGGAGTGGTCGGCGGCAATCGGGCGGTCCAGGGCGGGCAGCGTGGTGGGCATGGACGGAACACCGCCCGGGCTGCCCGACCAGCCCGCCTCCAGGGCGCCGAGGGCCGCCACGGCCACGATCACCGGCCAGGCCCGGCGCCGCGCTAGCCAGTCCACCGCGGCCCCGGCGAGCAGGGCCGCGCCGACCAGCCCGAGCAGCGCGAGCCGGTCCGCCTCGCGGAAGATGGACAGCCCGGGTGTGCGCAGGAACCAGGTGTAGGGCATCACGGCCGACACCCGCAGGCCGTCCCAGGTCTGGGCCAGCGGCACGTAGACATGGGCACCGACATCCAGCACCGGCCCGAGCGCGAGCGCGGCGCCGCCCAGCCAGAGCAGCGCGAGCAGCCAGGCGCTGCGCCGGCGCCAGCTCGCGAGCAGACCCAGGACCGCGAGCAGGCTGAGCACCACGCCGAAGGTGTTGAGCGTCTCGAGGTGAGTGCGGGAGGTGTAGATGTGGCCCAGGCTGGCGAGCCCGTCGTTGACGAGCCGGGGCGAGGGCGCGAACAGACTGGACAGCTTGGCGACCCAGGTGGTGTACCCGTACGCCGTGGCCGGAGCGACGGTCCCGCCCGCGCGGGCCTGCTGGACCATGGCTACCAGCTGCGGACTGGCCACCACGGCGGCCGCCACCGCGCCGATGGCCACCACCCGGAGCCGGGTCAGGACCGCGGACCAGGCGCGCGCGGCCAGCAGCCACGGGATCAGCGCGAGAACGGCCACGATCACGGCCATCACCGCTGATTCCTGATTGACCAGCGCCGAGGCGCCCAGGACCACACCCAGGATCAGCGCCCGGCCGGTCGTGGGACCGCGGCGCAGCCTGAGCGCGGCCTCGAGGGTCAGCGGCAGGAACACCGTGCCGTACACGATGTTGATGTGGTACCAGGCCTGGTAGGTCAGCATCGCCGACAGGCCGAAGAACGCGCCGGCCGCGATCGCGCCGGTCCTGGTCGGCAGCCAGAGCCGGGCCGCCCGGTACATGGCATAGCAGGCCAGGCCGGGGGCGAGGATATTCAGCAGGTTGTAGGAGGCCGACGGGCCGAAGGCCAGGGTGAAGGGGGTCATCACCGCACCCAGCAGCGGCACCAGCGTCTGGTACCCCAGCTGGAGTCCGACCGGCGCGGCCAGGTAGCTGGTGGACCACGGATTGTGCAGGTGGACGACCTGGTGCGCTACCCACCACATGTCCCATACGTAGATGGACACGTCCCTGCTGACCGGCAGCCGGCCGGTGAGGTAGGACGCCAGCGGCCAGGTCACCGCGACCCCGGCGGCCAGGAAGCCGACCAGCACCGCCGCCTCCCGCGCCCAGGGGCGCGCGACAGCCGCCCGCACTCGCCCCGACGTGCGGGCCGCTTGTCCAGGCCTACGAGCGGTCTGCCCCTCGATCATTACGGGCAGCCTAGTGGCCGGCCGGTGCGGATGCGCCAGGCGGGGGTGATGGCCATCGCTCCGGTAGAGTCGTCCGGGTGGCAGGGACACCGGCGTACAAGCGCACCAAGGTCCGCGCCGACTTCTCGGCGGCGGATGCGGAACTGGCGGCCACGCTGGACAATCTCGACGGCGCCGACAACTACGCGGGATGGATCTTCGAGCTCATCGAGCCGTACCTGGGCCCCGAAGTGCTGGAGATCGGCGCAGGCCACGGGACTTTCACCGAGATGCTGGCCAGCAAGGCCAAGCGGGTCGTGGCCTCCGACATATCCGAGCGGTGCGTCAGCAGGCTGCGCGAGAGGTTCTCGGGCCAGGAGTCGGTGGAGGTCCTGCACGGGTCGGTCGACTCGGCCGCCGTGCACGGTCCGTTCGACAGCGTGATCCTGATCAACGTCCTGGAGCACATCGAGGACGACGACGGCGCCCTGCGGGAACTCGCCACCCGGCTGCTGCGGCCGGGAGGGCGAGTCGTTCTGTGGGTCCCCGCGTTCTCGCTGCTCTACAGTGACTTCGACCGCAGGATCGGTCACTACCGGCGCTACCGCAGGCCCGGACTGCGTAAACAGCTCGCGGACGCCGGATACGAGGTGCTGGACATCAGGTATGTCAACGCCGTCGGCGCGGTGGCGTGGCTGGTGCTGGCCCGCTTGCTGCGCCGCACTCCCACGCACGGCACTCCGGTCAAGGTCTTCGACAGGTACTTCGTCCCGGTGCTCGAGCGACTGGAGCGGCGATGGCACCCGCCCTTCGGCCAGTCGGTGCTCGCGATAGCGACCCGGCCGCCGGAGTAACCGAGCTCAGCCCGCCAGCAGGCCGCGGAGTGCGGCCGCCTGGCGGTGCAACTCGGCGTCGGGCACCGGGTCAGGTGCGAATATCTGCGCCCACTCGATCGGCCCTCCCGGAGCCGGGTCATCCCGGTACCGGGGCACCACGTGAGTATGCAGATGCGGCACGGTGTTGCCCAGGGTCAGGTAGTTCAGCTTGACCGGATCGAACCGCGCCCGTACCGCGCGGCCCACGGCCAGCACCTCCTGCCAGTACCCGCACGCCTGCCGCGGATCGAGGTCGGCCGGTTCGGCGACGTGCCCGTGCCGCCACACCACGACGCAGTAGCCCGGCAGCCGGGTCCGCCGCTCCAGGCTCACCTCGGCGAACTCGCCGGTGAACACGTGCACCCCGTAATCGTTGTCACCTTGGCCCACGGCGGCGCAGAGCGGGCATCCCCGGCCCGCCATCCGCTCGTCCCAGTCGTCGGGCCAGCTGCGATCGGCCATGGCGCGATGCTAGCGATGCGACGCGGATCACACGGTCCCGGGGGCGGGCGCCGGTGCGCTGCCGCCCGGCAGTGGGTCATCCTTGCTTTCGGATGAAATTCTCCGAGGCGCTCGTGCTGCTGGCCGCCGGGACGGCGGGCGGCATCTTCAGCACGGTGGTGGCCATCGCCTCGCTGGTGACCTATCCGGTGCTGCTCGCGCTCGGGGTGCCGCCGGTGTCGGCCAACATGACCAACACCGTCTCGCTCATGTTCACCGGGGCCGGCGCGGTGGCCGGGTCCCGGCCGGAACTGGCCGGCCAGGGCCGGCGGGTGCTCCGGCTGGGCCTGATCACGGCGCTCGGCGGCGCGACCGGGGCGGCGATCCTGCTGCTCACCCCGGCGAGTACCTTCACCGCGGTGGTCCCGGTGCTGATCGGCGGCGCGTCGCTGGTCCTGCTGATCCAGCCCAGGATCAGCGCACTGACGCCGCCCGCGGTCCTGGGCCCCAGGCGCCGCCTGGCGCTGGGCGCGGCGCTGTTCGCGGTCGCGGTGTACGTCGGGTACTTCGGCGCGGCCGCGGGCATCCTGCTGCTCGTGGCGCTCAGCGCCATGATCAGCGAGCCGCTGGTCCGGGTCAACGCGATCAAGAACGCGGTGTCCGGGATGGCGAACGCCATGGCGGCGGCGTGCTTCGCGCTGTTCGGCGACGTGCGGTGGAAGCTGGTGCTCCCGCTCGCGGCGGGCTTCCTCATCGGCGGGTGGATCGGGCCCAAGATCGCCCGCCGGGCTCCCGCGGGGGTGCTCCGCGTCTTCGTCAGCCTGTGCGGGCTCGGCCTCGCCGTGAAGCTGGGCCTCAGCGCGTATCAATGACGTCGCTGATATCACCGTGAATATGAGGTAAGTGGGCTCATGGTGCCAACTACCATGACAAAATCCTTCACATATCCATCCAGGATGGTTTACTCTGTGCTAGTGAGTCGGTACAGGGGGTAACATCCACCCCCCGGCACCGACGGCGGTGGTCAACTCGCGCTGGGTGGCGAAGCCTGGACCCGTGAGACAGCACGGGCTACGGGCAGCCTCCGCGCGGGCAGAATAGGAGCTCGACGATGCTGGTACTCATTATTGTCATAATCGCGGTCGGCTACCTGGTGTCGCTGCGCATTCACCCGCTCCGCAAGTGCCCCCGATGCAACATGAGCGGCCGGCACTACGGTTCCTTCTACACCGGCTCGTACCGGCGCTGCCGCAGGTGCGAGGGTCGCGGCCAGCTCGACCGCGTCGGCACGCAGGTCTTCTACGGCGGGACCAAGCACACCGGGGTGTTCCCCAAGAAGTAAACGCCGCGGACGGCCGGCCGCGACCCCGCCCGCGAACCGGCTCGTCTTGTCAGGGCGTGACGATGATCTTGCCGAGGACGCCGACCTCGGCGGCCTCGTGCGCGACCGCGATGTTATCCAGCGGGTACTTGTGCACGGGCAGGCCGGTGAGGTCGCCGGCGGCGAGCGCGGCGGTGATGTCGGCCGCGGCCTGGTCCAGGGCCGCCGCCGCGACGCCGTACAGCAGGACGAACCGCAGGATCACGTTGGCGGTCATGCAGGCCCGGACGGGCAGGACCGGGTCGGCGGCCTCGGCCGCGTAGGCCACGACCACGGTCCCGGCCCGGGCCACGGCCAGGTCCAGCGCGAGGTTGGCGCCCAGGGCCACCTCGATCACCCGGTCGACGTGCGGGGCGAAGGCGCGGATCTGCTGGGCCGCGTCCGCCGCGCGGTAGTTCACCACCAGGTCGGCGCCTGCCTTCTCGGCCAGCGCCGCCTTCTCAGCGCTGCTCACCGTCGTGATCACACGAGCCCCCGCCCGTTTGGCCAATTCAATAGCGAAGTGACCGACAGCTCCGGCACCTCCGGCCACCAGTACGGTCTGGCCGGTCACCGGCCCGTCGCAGAACAGGCAGTAGTGCGCGGTCATGGCCGGCACGCCCAGGGAGGCGCCCAGGTCGAACGAGGCACCGTCGGGCAGCGGCACGGCCTGCCGGTCCGGCACCACGGTCCACTCGGCGGCGGTCCCCCAGCGCCGCCCGGCCGACGCGAACCACAGCCAGACCCGCTCGCCTACGCGCCCGGGGTCGACCCCGGGGCCGACCGCCTCGATGATGCCCGCGCCGTCCATGTGCGGGATCTGGAAGCCGTCGATGGGGCGAGGCGTCATCCCCGCCCGGGCCTTGTAGTCGGTGGGGTTGACCCCCGAGGCGCGCACCCGGACCAGGACCTCCCCGGGTCCTGGCTGCGGCCGCTCGATCTCCTCGACCTGCAGCACCTCGGCCGCTGGTCCCATGCGCCGGTACAAGGCTGCCTTCATGGGTGCAGCGTAGCGCCCTTGAACACCTTGTCCACGGCGTTGCGCGGCCCGTGCAGCGCCAGCCCGGCGAACTGCAGGTCAGCCGCTGCCACGGCGCGCACCACGGCCCGGTTGTCGTCGTCGTGGCCGGTCGCGAACATGTCCATGGTGTAGATGGCCATCGGCATGCCCCGGGCCAGCGCCCGCTGGTGCGCCTGGCCCAACGCCGGGCCGTCGGCCGCGTAGACCACCACCGGCTGGCGGAACAATTCCAGGTAGGTGTTCCCCGATCCGTCCTCGTACGGCTTGCCCATGACATCGTCCGTGGCCGCCGCGATGCCGCTGGCCAGGAACGCGGTGACGTTCAGCTTCTGCCACGGCTCGAGGTCGGCGCGCACGGCGATGGCGATCTTGGTGTCGAAGCGCATGCTCACCGGGATCACCGTAGCCCGGCCGCGGCGGGAGGTCTTGAACGCTGGAGCGCGGCCGGGCCGGGAGTTGCGATAATGAAGTGATGGCCGCCACCGATTCAGCGCAGGACTGGGCTCGGTACTGGCGTGCGGACGGGGTGCCGGTGGAGGCGATGCACGCGCACTTCACCTCGCACGTGTATCACCGGCACAGCCATGAGAGTTACTCATTCGGCGTGACCGAGACCGGGGCGCAGGCGTTCACCTGCCGCCATGGGCGTCATGTCAGCCGTGCGGGCATGGTGATGGCCTTCAATCCCGACGACCCGCACGACGGCCACGCGGCCGGTGACGGCGGTTTCACCTACCGGATGGTGCACATCTGGCCGGAGTTCTTTGCCAGCCTGACCGGCGCCGACCGCCTGCTCCCGTTGTTCCGCTCGCCGGTACTGGACGATCCGGCGATCGCCTGGTCGCTGCGTCGCCTGCACGTGGCGCTGACCGGGCCCGCCGGTGAACTGGAGCAGTACCAACGGCTCACCGCCGCGGCCCGGCTGCTGGTCCGGCGCGCCTCCGCAGGTGTCCTGCCGCCGGACCCCACGCGATCGGACGCGCGTGTCGCCGCGCGTATCCGCGAGCTCATCCACGACCGGTCCGCGGCCGATGACCTGACCGCCGATGACCTGGCCGCGGTGGCCGGATGCAGCAGGTACGCGGCTTACCGGGCCTTCCGGCAGGCGTACGGGCTCGCACCCAGCGACTACCAGCGTCAGCTCCGGGTCCGCGCGGCGCGCAAGCTGCTGGCCTGTGATGTCCCGCCGTCGCTGGCCGCGGCCGAGGCTGGCTTCGCTGACCAGGCGCACCTCACCCGCTGGTTCCGGCGCTACTACGGCGTCACGCCTGGTGCCTACCGCGGCGCCATGTACCCGAAGATGAGCCCGAAGATGAGCGGAGCCTGATGAGCGCCACCGCCTGGAGCACGATCGCCAGCCTGGCCACCGCGCTGGGCACGCTGGTCCTGGCCGTGGCCACGTTCTCGGCGGTCAGGTCGTCGAACCTGATGGCCAGGATCGCCCAGCAGCAGTTCCTGGTCCAGCTGCGGCCGGTGCTGACCACCTCGCGCCGCGAGGACCCGACCCTCAAGGTCAACTTCGGTGACACGAAGTGGGTGCGCATCCCCGGTGGCGGCGCGGTAGGCGAGGTCGGGCCCGGGGACGGATCGACGGGCCCGGACACCCCCGTCGTCTACCTGGCCATCGCCCTGCGTAACGCGGGCAACGGCATCGCGGTGCTGCACGGCTGGCACTTCTACCCGGACTGGCACCGCGACGTTGAGCATGCTCCGCTCGAGGAGTTCCAGCGGCAGAACCGGGACCTGTACATCCCGGTCGGCGACGTCGGGTTCTGGCAGGGGGCGTTCCGCGACACCGAACAAGCGGGCTATGAAGAGGCGCGCAAAGTCATCGAGGCTTACGAGCCGTGGACGGTGGAACTGCTCTACGGCGACCACGAAGGCGGGCAGCGAGTCGTCAGCCGGTTCACCATCTTGCCGCTCAGGAACCCGGACGCGAGCCCGAACCCGACCCCGAACCCGACCCCGGACCCACAGCGGCCCCCGGAGCTCCGGTGGCTGGCCACGGCCAGCCGGCACTGGAACGTCGACCGTCCCGACCCGAGGTGACCGCCGAGCCACTTCACAGGGAACCCCCAGCTCGATCCGGCGACTTCTGACCGTTTGTGCAGAGTTACCTCTGGTACTGTCGCACCCTGTCCATCACAATTAGGTATCGACCTAGGTCCGAAAGCCACAGGATTCCTGACAGGCGAAGGCGGGTGACGGGAGCAGGTGCGGTGGCGAGCGGGGCGGCTAGCCGGGCGGCACCCGGGCGTCCGCGTCGGCGAGGAGCCCCGGCCCGGGGACGATAGCGGCCCGCGCAAGCGGGCGCGCAGGTTCTCCTGGACGCCGGCCGTGGCCGCGCTGGCCACCGTGCTGACCGTCGGCGTGGTGGTCATGGTGACCCCGGCCCAAGGAGCCGCCGGCGACATCGCCTCCAGTTTCGCGCAGGCGGTACGGAACCTGGTATCCACCTCGCAGAACGGGAAGGCCTTCGTCGGCACCCCGGCGGTCGGGGCCTTGTTCACCACGTCCGCGGGCAAGCTCGGCCGTCACTTCTGCACCGCGAGCGTGGTCAACAGCCCCGATGGCGACCTGGTCATCACCGCCGCGCACTGCGTGAGCGGCACCTCCGGCATGGTGTTCGTGCCCGGCTACGACCGCGGCACCACCCCGTACGGGGTGTGGACCGTGACCAAGGTCTTCACGGACCGGTCCTGGCAGACCTCCTCCGACCCCGACGACGACGTCGCCTTCCTCCAGGTCAGCCAGCACGGCTCGATCGTGCCGATCGAGGATGTGACCGGGGCGGAGCAGCTCGCGATCGGCACGGCGGCCCGGCAACTGGTCGAGGTCATCGGCTACCCGGACGGCACCAATGATCCGATCGCCTGCCGGAACTGGACCCGGGAGCCGATGGCGGATCAGCTCGAGTTCGACTGCGGCGGCTACACCGACGGGACGAGCGGCGGGCCGTTCCTGGCCGACGTCAACCCGCTGACCGGGCAGGGCACGGTGATCGGGGTCATCGGCGGATACGAGCAGGGCGGGCTGACCCCGCAGGTCTCGTATTCGTCCATGTTCGGCGCGAAGGTCGCGGCCCTGTACCGCACGGCGGTGGCCGGCGGCTGAGCCCAGACGCTATCGGCCGACGCGCGGGGGCGGGACGATCCGGTCGATCTCGGCCAGCTCGGCCGCGGACGGGATCCACTCCGAGGCCGCCGCGTTCGCCTTCACCTGCTCGGGAGTCATCGCCCCCGCGATCACCGACGAGCAGCCTGGCTGGGCGGCCAGGGCCCCGATGGCCGTCTCCAGCACCGTGACGCCGTGCTCCTGGGCCCAGGCGATCAGCGCCTCGACCTTGTCCAGTTTCTCCTCGGTGACGTAGCCCGTGCGGCCCGCCAGCCTGCTCCCGGCCGGGATCGGCTGGCCGCGCCGGACCTTGCCGGTCAGCAGCCCGTTGGCCAGCGGGAAGTAGGGCAGCACGCCCAAGCCGAAGTGCCGGGCCGCGGGCACGACCTCCGCCTCGGCCGCGCGCTCGAGCAGCGACCAGTGATTCTGGGCAGAGATGAACGGGGTGCGGCCGCCCATCGTGGCCAGGTGCGCGGCGTCGGCCAGCTGCCAGCCGGAGAAGTTGGAGTGGCCCAGGTACCGGACCTTGCCCTCGGCGACCAGCTCGTGCAGGGCCGCGAGGGTTTCCTCGACCGGAGTCACCGGATCCGGCGTGTGCAGCTGGTACAGGTCGATGTGGTCGGTCCGCAACCGCCGCAGCGACTCGGTCACGGCCCGCCGGATGTAGGCCCGGCCGCCCTTGGCGCCCGCCGCCGGCCCGTAGCCCATGTCCGCGCTCTGGTGGCCGAACTTGGTGGCCAGGACGATCTGGTCCCGGCGCCGGCCGAGGATCTCGCCGAGCGCGCGCTCCGACCCGCCGCCTGCGCCGTAAGTGTCCGACGTGTCGAACAGGGTGATGCCGGCGTCGATGGCGGCGTCCACTACCGCCCGCGCCCCGTCGGTGTCCAGGCGGCTGCCGAAGTTGTTGCAGCCGAGCCCGGCCACCGATACCACGAGTCCCGATTCGCCCAGCGGCCTATAGTGCATGGACCCATTTTATGGACTGACCGCCGCACTAAGCCTGGCCGCGGCAAGACCATTACTTCTACAGAACGGAGCGTAGTTATCCGCGTGCCGTACGCAGCTACGGCTCGCGGGCGACGCGGCGCGGCCGGATCCCGGGCTGCCGGATGGTTATCTTTGCCGTCCGGGAAATAGCCGTAAATTCGCGCTGAACTCGCAATGTCCGGCCGGAATGCCGTCCGCCGGTCGTCACGCCACCCGGCTCCGACTCCGGCGCTCCGGGGCCTTTGAGCGCGTACCGCTCATCGGCGTGAGTTTCCTCCCGATCTTTTGCGCACCTCATTTGCTGGTATTTTCACGAGCGTCACGGCGGGCCTTCGATCGGCCGTAGCCGCGCCCCGCCGTCACCCCGGAAAAACCCTGTCACCAGCTCTTTTTGGTGTTCTCAGGTCTTGGGACATTGGGTGTTTTTGAGGTACCCGGGATGCTGGACCGCATAATCACCCGGTCGTGATCGGGTAAGCGCCAGGCTGTCCGGGTGCCTCGAGAACGATCATTAGCCTAGTTCCGCCAATGACCTTTGACTAGACAGAAGTGTCCGGCCAGGACAGGTCGATCAGTCGATATTGGGGGGTGGCGTGCAATCCCATTTGGGATATCATCACCATTACCGAGATTGAGATGGCAACGCCTTGCCACGCAATTGCGTAATAGAGTTCCATGGCCAGGCGGACCTGGGAGGCGGCATGCCAGAGGCAACGGAAGGGCCGACTGTGCTGCGCATCCTGCTTGGCACCCAGTTGCGCAGGCTCCGCGAGAGCCGGAGGATCAGCGCGCAAGCCGCGGCCAAGGCGATCCGCGGATCGGAGTCCAAGATCAGCCGGATCGAACTGGGCCGCAACGCCATCCGTGAGATCGACGTGCTCGACCTGCTCACCTTCTACGGCGTCGGCCCGGTCGAGCGCGAGCAGCTGCTGACCCTGGCCGAGCAGGCCAACCGCCCCGGCTGGTGGCATCGGTTCAACGACATCCTGCCCGACTGGTTCCAGTCCTACGTCGGGATGGAAGAGGCAGCGACGTCCATCCGCGTCTACGAGCCGCAGTTCGTCCCGGGCCTGCTGCAGATCCCGACCTACACGGCCGCCGTCCTGGCCGTCTGCGACATCCCCCTCGGCGAAGCGGAACGGCACGTCATCCTGCGTAAGGAACGGCAGCGCCGGTTCACCGAAGGACGGCTCAAGCTGTGGGCCATCATCGAGGAGACCGCGCTGCGGCGCCCGGTCGGCAGCAAGGAGATCCTGCGCGATCAGCTCCGCTACCTGCTCAGCCTGAGCAACCGGCCGAACTTCACCCTGCAGATCATCCCGGCCGGCATGGGCGGCCACGCGGTCCCCAGCGGGTTCACCATCCTGCGATTCGCCGAGCCCGACCTGCCGGACGTGGCTTACCTGGAGCACCTGACCAGCGCGCTGTACTTCGACAAGAAATCCGACGTCGACCGGTACCTGCTGGCCATGGAACGCCTGAGCATCGTGGCCGCGAAGCCCAACCACACGCCGGGCATCCTGACCGCGATCATCGACGAGCTGTAGCTCGGCTCGTGGGCGCTCAGCCGACGGGAAGGTCGAACTCCCCGTTCTTGGCGCCGATCAGGAAGCACTCCCACTCGTGCCGGTTGAACACGTGCGGGGTCTTGCCGCGGTCCTTGGAATCACGCACCGCGACACCTCCTTCAGGAAGGTGTGCCACTTCTACGCAGCCAGCTGCGCTGCTTGCGCTGCTCTTGAACCAGCGCAGGCCGTCGAGGTCGGTGTCCATCCGCCCTCTCCCTTCGGTTGATTGTGCGGCATCTCTGCGTGACGTACTGCTCAGCGGATCTCTTCCAGGATCTGCTGGATCAGCTCGACTGAAGCGGCGGGGGAAAGCGCCGCCGCGCGCATCCGGTCAAAAGCCTCGGCGCACGCTCGGACTTCCCGCTCCTTCTCCAGGTAGATCATGCCGCCCACAGATTCGGTATAGGCGACGTCACAGTCGCCGCGCTCAGGGAACTCGAGAATCGAGAACGGTCCGACCAGGCCCGCGTGCGCGCCGGCTTCGAAGCCCAGGACCTGCAGGGTCACGTTGGACCACCGGCTGGCCTGGACCAAGTGCTCGAGCTGAGGCCGCATGACCTTGGTCCCGCCGATGTTCCGCCTGACCGCGCCCTCGTCGAGGATGAGCCACAGGTCAAGCGGCGGATCCTGGTCCAGCAGCCGCTGCCGCTGCATGCGCAGGTCCACCACCCGGGCGATCTGCTCGTCGCTGTCCCTGGGCCGCAGCTCACGCAGGACGGCCACGGCGTAGTCCGTGGTCTGCAGCAGCCCGTGCACCACGTCGGTCTCGTAGCTGCGCAGCCCGCTGGCCTCCGCCTCCAGGCCGACGTAGATGTCGAAGCCGCTGGGCAGGACGTCGTCGTAGATCGACCACCAGCCCTTGCGGTGGCCCTCACGGGC